>Ga0115547_1000351_pt1 | contig 30777 bp, 21 predicted proteins | sample COGITO_mtgs_1004_3_FD_87185 | JGI IMG/M metagenome (GOLD analysis project Ga0115547, IMG submission 87185) | Pelagic marine microbial communities from North Sea - COGITO_mtgs_100420 | ecosystem: Environmental > Aquatic > Marine > Epipelagic | place: Germany:Helgoland, sampling site Kabeltonne...
GTTGGTTGCCGAAGCGATAAAAAATAAAAATATAATTTTACCAAAGGAATCTTATATTCGTTTAGAGAAGGAACAAGAAATAAAATATGCGGCCGCTACATCGTTTGGTTTCGGGGGAACAAACGTGCACGTGATTATGAAACGTTACGAACAAAACGAGAAAGAGTGGAATGGTGAAACTTACAAATTTGAAAACAAAAAACGATTTCCTTTGAATAATATTACGGAAAAGAATCCGTTTGAACCAAAGGAAACGATAAAAAAAGCGGACGGGAGTTATGTATTTATTCAAAAATGGGATAAAGAAATTGTGGAATATCTTTCTGGTCATCGAGTTGGAACGACTTCCCTAGTCCCCGCTACTTGTTACATGGAAATGCTTCGTTGTTGTGTACGGATTGTTTCTGGTAAGTCCTTCTTTACTTTAACAAATATGAAATTTCAAAATATGTTGTTACTCGATAAGGAACATATACCAGAAGTTAAAATTACTTATGATAACAACATTTTTAAAGTTTTTAGCAACGAAGTTGAGCACGCAGAACTTGAATTAGATTTAGAATTTACAAATTTTCAGGTCCCAAATTTATCCAACATTCGGAAAGATATGGAACATTCCGAAACGAAAAATGTTTTGGCGGGTGACTCCTTTTATCAACGTACAGGAAACGATTATCAGAAAGATTTTCGTTCAGTCGAAAAACTTTGGTACGACGATTATAGAATGTTGATCAAAATTGATTTGTCTGGGTCGGAAACAAAAAACAAAAATTTAAAACTTTGTGCGATCGGAGATACTACCATTCATCCTGGAATTATATTCTTAAATCATTATCAGCGACCTTATTTTGCGACCGAATGTGAACGATATGTAGTTAATTCAGATGAAATAACAGATGTAATGTATGGATATATTCAATTGAATCCAAAGGACGGATCTGGTTTATCTTACACTTTTAATGAAAGTGGAAAATTGATACAAATTTTGATCAATGGGAAGAGTGGTTTGGGAACAAAGGATTTCTTCGGAGGAATGGAATCTATTTCTCTTAATACACAAAATTTTCGTTGGAAAAATACGGAGGATACCGTTCGAGATAGAGGAGGATACGATTACGATTACGATTACGATTACGATTACGATTACGTTTACGTTAATGAAAACGAAGAATTTTATATTGATTTATTAAAAAGAAAACAACATCTACTACAAAAATATGATTCAATTATGTTCGTTGATTTACAAGTACATTCTGGTTTATTAGGATTTGTCAAAACCTTTGCCCAGGAATGTCCAGAAAAGCGAATAAAGTATCTATACGCTGAGTCTCTGGAACAAATTGAGTTTGAAAAACAAGAAAAGGATAGTTCATCGTCCCATTTATTCGTTAGTTATAAAGGCAGAACTCGACAAATAGGAGAATTTGAGACTGTAGAGAACGAATATTCTATTTGTAGAAAATTAGACTTTTATAAACGAGGGGGATTAAATGAATTAAAAATTGTGAACACTTTTCGTCCGGAACCCATGCTTGGAGAAGTGGAAGTAAAGATTCATGCAGCAGGAGTAAATTTCCGTGACGTATTAAATGTAATGGATTTATATCCTGGAGATCCTGGTACAATTGGAGGAGAATTTGCTGGAATTGTGAGTCGAATTCCGGAAGGAGAAAAGACATTTCGGGTTGGTGATAAAGTATTTGGTTGTGGAGGATACAACGGATTTGCTGAATATACCCTTGTTTCAAATCAAACGATTTATCGTGGGAATGAAATCTATGATTATTCTACACTGGCATCATTACCAATTGTCGCTTTAACTGTGGAAGAATCGTTTTATCAATTAACCCAAATTAAAAAAGGACAAAATATTTTAATTCACGCCGGTGCGGGAGGGGTTGGAATGATCGCTACTCAATACGCTTTAAATGCCGGTTGTAACGTTTGGGTTACTTGTAGTGAAACGAAACGTCCCTTCATTGATTCCCGGGTTCAAGGAATTGGGAATAGTCGAGATGCGGAAGATTTTAATGAAGAAATTAGGGAAGTTAAATTCGATATTGTTTTGAATTCTTTATCGGGTAATTATATAAAGTATTCTTTCGATAAATTAAAAGAAGGAGGTGTTTTCGTTGAAATTGGGAAACGAAATGTTTGGACAGCGGAAGAAGTAGAAAAGTACCGTTCTGATGTTTCCTATCACACGGTAGCGATGGATCATAGAATTAATGATGAACCGAGTTATATTTATCCTTTACTTAAAAATATAATGACTCGTAAGTTGAAACCAATGAACGAAACGATTTATGATTTCACGAGAGATGGAGCGATGGACGCATTTCGTTATTTACAATCGGGAAGAAATGTAGGAAAGGTTATTCTTCAAACGCAGCACCCGCAACTAAAAGGTCACTACGTCGTAACTGGAGGGAATGGTACCTTAGGTGGTCACGTCGCTAAATTTTTGGTGACTTCTGGAGTTGAAAAAATTACTCTGGTTAGTCGTTCTGGAGGGGATCCACCGAAAGAAATTGCACATCAATGTGAGGTGGTACGTATGGATTGTTCGGATGAAAAAAATGTTCAAAGATTATTAAAAGATCGAACGATTACAGGGATTATTCATTGTGCCGGAGTTCTAAGGGACGGATTTTTTAAAAATCAAACAGAAGAAAATTACGAATTGGTTTACTGTAAGGCAAAAATGGCCCATTGGTTAGATGTTTATTCTCGACACTTAGCATTAGAATGTTTTGTGATGTATTCTAGTTTATCAAGTTTGATGGGATCTGCAGGTCAATCGAATTATAGTACAGCAAATTGTATGATGGATCGTATAGTAGAAAGAAGAAATGAGCTAGGTTTAGTAGGTTGTTCGATACAATGGAGTGGGTGGAGTATTGGAGGTATGGCGGAAGAGAGAACATTAAGTGCCATGAAAAGAGAAGGCCTTGTACCTATCAACGAATTTATTGGTGACGGATTTTTGAACGCAAAAATTACCACCGAAGGAATTTGGGGATGTATCCCGCAGCAAGAAGCAAGTACTAAGGTTAAACCCGAAGGAACCAAATCTATTAAATTTAAAACGGAGGAGGAAATACTCGAAGAAATTATCCGCATCACGAAGATGATTATTAATAGGGAGGTGTCCGTAACGGAACCTCTAATGGATGCCGGGATTGATTCTTTATCTTCGGTTGAATTTACTAATGCGCTAAAAAATAGTTTTGGGTTCATTTCTGATAATTCAATCCTTTTCAATTACCCAACGATTGAGAAAATTAAAGGATTTTTGATGGATCATAATTTAGATTTAGCAGACGACTATGAAACTTCATACGAGATTGTGGACGAGCAAGATGACGGTTCGATTATCGTCGACAATTTAACTTTAGAAAATTCTTACGGAAAAATTGAATGGATGGGACGTTTTACATTTCCTAATAAGAAAGCCTTGGAAACAATTTTGAAAAAAGAAGTATCTATAGAAAATGAAAATATTGTATTAAAAGGTAAAAGTCAATTTGCGACATCTGGATCGGGTATTAATCGATCGTGTATCGTAACTTATTATCAATTCATGGAAGCCGAAAAGGATCCGAAAGAAATTGAGACCATTCGGAAAAATATGCAAGAATATTTCGTTGAAAAAAATGTATTCCTTCTGGATTACGAAGCAAGTTGTGGTCGTGTAAAACTTTTTATGGATTCTTTCAGTAATCTATACATACACTGAAAAAGTTAGATAAAATATGCTTTTTTTTTTTAAAACAGTTACATAATTTATCCACAGTAATGTCAACGAAGCAATTTTTTCGGACAAGAAAACAACAAACGATAACTTCCAGCTCATCTATTGTTGATGATATTGCGATTGTTGGAATGGCCTGTAGATTTGGGGGCGGGGTTGACTCACTCAACGATTTTTGGAATACTTTGCTCTCTGGTAATGACTGTTTAGAAGAAGTACCAAAAGAACGTTGGGATATTGATAGTTATTATGATGCAGAAATTAAACCTGGAAAAATTAATACCAGAAGAGGAGGATATTTGAAACGACACGTAGAACTTTTTGATAACGATTTTTTCCACATTACAGCTTCCGAAACTAAAGATATGGATCCTCAACAAAGATTGCTTCTAGAAGAAGCCTGGGCAGCTTGTCACGATGCGGGATTACGATTAGATGATTCACAAAGAGAAAAAAAAACCGGAGTTTTTGTGGGTATTAGTCATCAAGAATTTGGGAAGCATTATAAATCTTTAAATGATAAGGTAACGGTTTACGATGCCACAGGGGCCTCAAACTGTATTGCTGCCAACCGTATTTCTTACGCCTTGGATTTAGTAGGACCAAGTGTTGCGATGGATACAGCCTGTTCATCTTCTCTTGTTGCATTTGACTACGCCACGCAGAGTATCGCGACAGGGGGGTGTAATGATGCCATAGTCGCAGGAGTTAATCTTATGCTTCGTCCCGATACATCAATCCGTTTTTCGTTAATGGGAATGATGGCCCCTGATGGTCGTTGTAAAACCTTCGATGCATCAGCCGATGGTTACGTCCGGGGTGAAGGTGTTGCGGCGATTTATTTAACGAAATTAAAATCGGCAACGAAAAAAAAACAATTCGTTTACGCTACCGTAAAGGCAAGTGGCGTGAATCAAGATGGACGAACTGCGACTCTCACCGCTCCCAATGGAATATCTCAACGTACCATTTTATCACAAACGTTACAAAAAACTGGCCTAAAACCAACTGATATTGACGTTGTGGAATGTCACGGTACGGGTACGAATTTGGGGGATCCCATCGAGGTAGGAGCAATTGCCGATGTTTATGGCGTTGATAGAAAAGATCCACTGTACCTTACCGCTGTTAAAACGAACGTTGGTCACACTGAATGCGCAGCAGGGATGGCTGGATTAATAAAGCTAGCATTGATGTTGAATGAAAAGGTGGTACCCAAAACGCTTCATTTTTCTACTATCAATCCCGGAATAAAAAATGTAATTTCAGATGGTAAAATTGTAATTACGGGTGAACAATCTTACTTAAAAAATAAATCCCAGTACCACGGAGGCGTAAGTAGTTTTGGTTTTGGAGGAACAAATGCTCACGTTATTTTAGGATCTTACAAAAACGATGCAGATGTGAAAAGAACCGACACCAAACCGAAATTTAATCGCAAGTATTTCGAATTATTTGATCACTCAGATGAGAAAACAGGCGAATTGACAAAACCAAAACTCTCTATTTATGAGAATAAATTAAATTGCTTTGATAAGTTGGCCGGAGAAAGAATTGCCAGAGATTCTACCAAAATTATTTATAAAAATACTTTTACTCCCCATTATCCGAAGTTTGTTCCTGATCATATTCTTCATAATATTACCATATATCCAGCGGCTGGATTTGTTTCCTTAGTATTGAGCTGCATCTACAAAGAATTTGGACAAAAGCATATTGTTCTACAAGATTTTACAATGATGAAAGCAATGGTATTTGCCTCTGATGAAAATTTCCGTATGGACGTTATTTTAGAAATTTCCAAGAAGAATGAAGGTTGGAATATTAAAGTAAAAAGTGAAGTTGATGGCAAAGTTACCGATCATTGCAGCAGTAAATTTACATTTGACGACGAGCTCGTACAAGATGTGGTCAATTTTACTGATAAAAACGAAAAATATTCTACCACAAAGATTTATGAAGCCATGAAAACAAATGGGGTAGGATTGACCGAATCCTTCTGTCCCGTAGAGTTTATTTCTAAAGATGAAAAAGTTGCCTATAGTTATTTGAAACTACCGAAACCTTCTCATTACGAGCATACGGATACCTACACCCTGCACCCCGCTTTTATTGATTATTGTTTCACTACCGAAATGATTTGGCCTAGTGATTCGATGACTATTAATGTGCCACAAAGAATTGAAAAAGTTGTTTACAATGTAGACTCCTTGGAAAACACCGAACCCTATGTGGGGATTTATGAAAGAGATTCTAACGATAAAGTAATTTACAATCAAAAAGGAGAAACCGTGATTCAAATCGTTGGATTAGAAAAAGTCACCCTACAACTAGAAACGGCAAAATCTTTGGACCAACAATTCGAAGGTATGACATTTCACCCAATTCCTACTTTTTCCTTAGCAAACGAAACTGAGAAAATTCTTTCCACTCCAAAATGTTATGTAGTTTGCGATAACCCTGCTTCAGACTTTATGGCAATTTTAAACTTAATCACTAACGAAAACGCTGGACAAATCATTCTTCAAGTTCCCTCCCATTACCAAACTACTTACGAATCTTTGGTAAAATCTTTGATTACCGAAGGCTACGGAGATAAAATATCAATCGATTTGATGCAAACTGAAATTCTTTCTAGTAAAAATTTAACCGAAAACGCTTCCGAATGGCGAGATTGCGATGGAAAAACATTTTTGGTGACAGGATCAACCGGAGGAATTGGAAAATTGTTGTGTAGGTATTTATCAGATCGGGGGGCAAACTTAATTCGCTTAAGTCATTCCGGAAGAGATGAAACAGTTGTGGCAGATTTAAATGATCTCAAAGCTCTACAAGGTATCGTGACGAAAAGTGATAAACTTCATGGTATCGTTCATTGTGCCGGAGTTTTAGATGACGGTTTCGCCGAATCTCAAACGGAAGAAAAATTCTCGAAAGTATGGAAACCCAAAGCTGCAGTCGAAACTTTATTAACTCTGGCGAACGAACATTCTGAATTGGAATATTTTATCGTTATGTCATCTGTGGCTTCCGTTTTTGGCTCCCCTGGGCAAACAAATTATGCTTACGCAAATGGATATTGTACAGATGTAGTACTTCAACACCCCAAAGGGCGTTCTTATGCATTTGGTCCTTGGAGTGTAGGTATGACTGAATCATTAGATACGGTGGATAGATTAAAAAAAAGCGGAGTGTACCCAATTGATATCGAAGACTCGGATCAAGTTTTTGATGTCATGTTTCATTCCGATAAAAAATATTGTACGGTTGTGAAAAACGATTGGAAAATTTACTTAGAATCGCTGAAAAAAGTTTCCCCAATATTAAAAGAATTTGAAGGAAATGTAGAATTTAAAGACAAGGATGGATTTTCGAAATTCAGTATGATGGTTATTGAACTGAACCAGAAAGATGCTAAAGTGAAAGTAAAAAGAGCCATTGATGAAATTGTTACAGAATGTTTAGGGTCGGAAGTGAAAGCCACCGAACCCTTAATGGCGGCGGGATTAGATTCCTTGGCTTCCGTAGATTTGCGCAATCAATTGATTCAAAAATTTGGAATGGAATTATCTTCAACTTTGTTATTTGATTATCCAACGGTAAGTGATTTAACGCAACACATTATGGGACAACTTTTTGTGAACAAGGATGCGAAGTCAGAAAACAAGGAAAATGTTACGAACGCATCCGAAGCGATTGCGATCGTGGGGATGTCGTGTCGTTTACCAGGTCGATCGATTAATTATGAAAAATATTGGGAAATGCTTATGAATCGTACTTTTTGTATGGGACGGATCAAGTCGGATCGTTTCGATATAGATGCATTTTATGCTTCCGATAAGGATGCACCCGGTAAAATATATGCCCCCTTTATTTGCGACATGGAAAATCCTTTTGATTTTGATTACAAATTTTTTGGTATCTCAAAATCTGAAGCCGAAAGAATAGATCCTCAAGGTCTACAAGCCATAGAATTATCATACCTAGCTTTATGTGACGCCGGGATTGAATTAGAAGACGTTTTCGGGACAATGACAGACGTTTATCTCGGCATCGAGGCAAAAGATGACGACGAAGCAGACCTATCAAAGGATAAGGTGAACGTATACAGTGCTACAGCTTCATCTCCAAGTTGCTCTAGTGGTCGAATTTCTTACCTTATGGGTTTAAAAGGAGCGGCCGTTAGTATCGCAACAGCTTGTTCAGCATCTTTAGTTGCCACACATTTTGGAGTTAATTCTTTACGTCTAGGTCAGAGTAATATGGTATTAGCCGGTGGAATCAATGTTATGACCGGTCCATTAATGCACTTAGTGTTTTCTAGATTGCATATGCTTTCCGTTGATGGAGCATGTAAAACGTTTGATCACAGGGCCAATGGTTATGTTCGAGGAGAAGGTGGTGGAATGATCGTGATGGAACGTTTATCCGATGCAAAAGCAAATGGTCGCTACGTTCATGCATTAATCCGAGGAAGTGCCGTACAACAAGATGGAAGGAGTAGTACCTTAACCGCTCCAAACGGACCCTCTCAAGAAAATACAATTCGCACCGCAATCCGTAACGCAGGGTTGGAACCAAAAGATATCGATTTCATTGAATGCCATGGTACTGGTACCTCATTAGGTGATCCAATCGAAGTAAACTCCATTAAGGGTGTTTTTAGGGATAAAAAAACACCGCTATACCTTGGAGCGGTTAAAAGTAATATTGGTCATTTAGAAACTGGGGCAGGAATTGCTGGATTAATTAAAGTAGTTTTATGTTTAAAAAATCGCCATATTCCTCCAAATCTTCATTTTGAAAAATTGAACCAGGACATTAATTTAGATGGTACGGCTATTCAATTGGCAACCGATGGTGTCGAGCTACCCAAAGATCGTGTCGTTCGTGGTGGAGTTAGTAGTTTTGGTTTTAGTGGTACGTTAGGTCACATTATTGTGGAATCGTATGATGATATCGAACCAACTGATTTTAGTGTTATTCAGTCGAAGATCAATCCGGTTTATTGTAGAAATCCCCATAGTATTTATTTAGAAAAGCATGCTCCCAGTGTATTGATTCGTAAAGATGATATCGCTGATCATATCGTTAGAGATCGAATCATCATGCCGGGTGCTGGTTATATCGAATTACTTTCAAATAAATGTAAAAATATTAAAAACTTTAAAATTCAAATTCCCTTAGTACTAGAAGAAAATGAAGATAATGTTCGTACTAAGATTGAACTTGACGATCAAAATATTAAAATCATTTCTAATGATGAGACGACTCATGTTGTCGCCTCCGTTGCAGATAAGCCAGATTCAAATTCTTTAAATACCAATATCCCAACGAATATAGATTACTCATCATTATCAATATCATCAATAGATCCAAAAGAACTGTATTTTCAAATGAAACGGAGTGGAGTGAATCTAGGTCCACAATTTCAAACCATTCAAAAATTAGTACACAACGATACCGAATGTTTCGCCGAATTGAAAACTACCTCCAAATTAAAAATCACTACTTTGTTAGACGGTGCTTTCCAATCTACTAGTTGTTTGTTTGGAGATATTGTGGAAGGAACTTATGTTCCTTACGAAATTGATGCAATTGATTTTTACGATAACGATTTTCCTACTTCTATGAAAAGTTATTCGGTGATTAGAAATGTGGATCATTTGAAATGCACCATTACGATGGATGTAGTTTTGTATGACGATTCGAAAACTTTCTGTACAGTGAACGGTTTAGTATTTAAAAAGATATTATCATCCGCAGAACACAATACTCAAAATTTTGTTTTGAATGAAAAATCTTTACCCACAAAAGCTACGATCGAACAACCATTCCATTTTGATTACACGTACGTGAATAAAGATATGGATGGATTTTATCAAAACATTTTAAGTCAAAAAAATACAATATTTACGAGTGATCACTCTTCAATATTATTTGTCGATTTAAATGTACGTTCTGGATTAATGGGATTAGTAAAAACGTTAGCGAAAGAATTTCCTGATATTGTGATGAAGTATTTGTACGCAGAAAATAATGCGCAAATTGAAATTGAAAAAAATAGTATGGATGATCTTTACGTTGTTTATGAAAGTAATGTACGTAAAGTTGGATCGATTGTGGAGACGAAGGATTATTCGGTATGTCGTAAATTAGATTTTGGAGAACGAGGGGCTTTAAATAATTTGAAAATTATAAATGTAAATCGTCCATTACCGATTAGTGGAGAAGTTGAAGTTAAGGTTTACGCAAACGCACTTAATTTTCGTGACGTTTTAAATACTATGGGACTTTATCCTGGTAATCCTGGTCCTATCGGTGGTGAATTTGCTGGTATTGTAAGTAAAGTTCCGAAAGATGAAGTTGATTATAAGGTAGGTGATGTTGTATTTGGTATTGGGATGAATGGTTTTGCTGAATATACTTTGGCTAAAAGAGATTTGATTCATCGTGGTAATGATAAATACAGTTTTGAAACCTTAGCATCATTTCCTGTCGTAGCCTTAACGGTCGAGGAATCATTTTATCATTTAACCCAAATTAAAGCCGGTCAAACTATTTTAGTTCACGCTGGAGCTGGTGGCGTGGGCTTGATTGCAACACAATACGCATTAAATGCCGGTTGTAAGGTTTGGGTTACTTGTAGCGATAAAAAACGCCCCTTCATTGACTCTCGTGTATCGGGTATTGGGAATAGTCGAGATGCCGAAGCTTTTAATAAGGAAGTTAGTAATGTAAGTTTTGATGTAGTTTTGAATTCATTATCAGATAATTTTATTAAATATTCTTTCGATAAATTAAAGAAAGGGGGAGTATTTATAGAAATTGGCAAGATAGGAATTTGGTCTCACGATGAAGCTAAAGCTTATCGAGAGGATGCAACATATCATACGGTTGCGATTGATCATAAAATTCGGGAGGAACCAAAATACATTAAACAACTATTGGCGAATGTGATGACAAGAAACTTAAAACCAATGAATGAGACCGTTTACGACATGGATAATGCCATAGAAGCATTCAGATTCTTACAATCCGGACAAAATGTTGGTAAGGTACTGCTAAGAACTTCGCATCCAAAATTATCGGGTCATTATATCGTTACGGGTGGTACGGGTGCATTAGGGTATCATGTAGCGAAATATTTGATTTCTTCAGGTGTAGAGCGTATTACTTTAATCAGTCGTTCGGGTAAAATTGTTCCAAAGGAAATTGCGCATAAATGTAGTATTTTGAATTTGGATTTATCAATTGAAGAAAATATCCATAAATTACTTACTCAAAACTCTAATATAACGGGAATAATCCATTGTGCGGGTACGCTTCGGGATGGTTTCTTTGAGAATCAAACGATTGAAAATTATGAAACGGTTTATTCAAAAGCCAAGATGGCGGAATGGTTGGATGAATATTCACGTCACTTAGCATTGGAATGCTTCGTTGTGTATTCAAGTTTAGCTAGTTTGATGGGATCACCCGGTCAATCAAATTATAGTACGGCAAATTGTGCTATGGATCGAATTATTGAAGAACGTAATCGATTAGGATTAGTAGGAACTTCGATACAATGGAGTGGTTGGGATTCTAGAGATGTTGGAGGAATGGCCGATGAGCGAACATTACAGGGAATGTTACGCGAAGGATTCGTACCAATAACCAGTGATATTGGTGAAGGATTTTTGAATTCAAGAATTAGGAGTAATGGTGTTTGGGGATGTGTGCCGATGTTGAAAAATAATAAAAAATCGGATAATATTAATGTGGATATTTCTAAATTTCAAACTAAGGAAGAAATCCAAAATGAAATTCAACGAATCATTAAAACAATTTCCAACGAAGAAATTGGGGTAGATGAATCGATGATGGATAATGGTATTGATTCTTTATCGGCAGTGGAACTACTAAACGAATTGAAACGAAGCTTTTGTGTCAAAATAGAAAGTACGATTTTGTTCAATTATTCCACAATTAATGCATTGGTTGAATATTTCTACATTCAAATTCAAAAACATTCAAAGGCACTGGAGTCAGTAGAGTCAGAAAATATTACGATGCCACTAAAGCCAACAATTCTAGAAAACAAAAATTCAGTAACGGTGATACATCATGGTTTGGGACAAATAGAATTTTTTGATACCGTTTACGACGAAGACGAGGATGAGGATTATTCAAATTGTGTGATTACCAAGAATTCAGTCAAAATACCTGACTGTTTGATTAATCAACCACATGAGTGCGTACTATTCACAAGTGATTTTGAGAAGGGAGATATTGATGATACATTGTATTCCATTGTTGACAAAAATAAGGATAGCTATGTAAGAATACGACGAAATAATAAGATTAAAGTATTAAGTAATTTTACCAATTTGAAAAATATTAACGAAGGTCTTCCAATGTGGATGATACATCCAGTTGAAGGAACTGTTCATATTTACAAACATTTGAATTATAAAGATGGTCCTTTGTATGGGATATTTTCTTCAAATAAGAGGAGAAATACGAAATACGATGTAGCTGAATATTATGAATTGATCAAAAGTAAGCAACCTCATGGACCGTATATTGTCGGAGGGTTTTCATATGGAGCGCAGATTGCTTGGGGTATTTGCAGAAAACTTAGTGAGACTACTGATGATAAGATTAAGTTGATTCTCTTCGATCACGATTTAGAACATATAGAAAGAGAAGAATTCGAAGAAGAAGTATTTATGAGATTTAAAAATGATTTTTTGAACAGTGAATATGACTATTTAACAACGAAGGAGCTTAATTCAATCTCAAACTTTGACTCGAAGTATTTAGTAAAATTGGCCAATTCAAAGAAAAACGTTAACTCGGAATATAATAACAAAATCGAAAAAAGTAATGTTGAAGTAATATCCTTCCGAGTAGATAGAGACAATTTAAAATTTGACCATACTAAACTTTCTGAAAAATGTAAATTCACTGAATATAGAGCAAAATTCAAATCTACAACTCATCTAATGATGATGATGGATCCAATTGTTAGAAATTTCAATTTTAATGGTTTTTAAATTCATGTAAATTTTTTTTAAAAATATTTTCTCAAGATATAGATGTCTGGTTTAATCTATTCAGATTGTGTATTATTGGCATCTTAGTATCCTTCATGTACTCAGAAGAAAACAACAATGTCCAATTGAAAGTTGCAGTAGATTTTGAAAATGCCACTTCAAGTAAAAAAACTTGCTTATTATTTTCTTATTAATACTACTATTATATAAAATGCCAATACTTATGAATGATCAACGACCTCTTCGTACTTCCTCTAAGTACGATAAAGTTAAAATTAGATACGAATGTTCAAATGTCCGAGCTCAAACAATTCCAGAATTTTTTACCAAGGCCATCACCAAGCATGGTAGCAAGGTAGCGTACGTGGATAGTATGGGCGAGGCAACAACCTATCGTGAGTATGAGGCTTTGGTACACATGGTAGCCAAGTCGTTGATTCAACTGGGATTGAATAAATTGGATTGTGTAAATATTATTGGGTTCAATGGACCAGAATGGATTTTAGCGAACATGGGTTCGATCCTGGCTGGGTGTGTACCAAGTGGGGTATATGCTACAAACAATGCAGAAGCTTGTGCTTATGTAGCCAATCATTCGAATGCTAAGGTAGTTGTTTGTCGGGGGAACAAACAGTTGGCGAAGTATTTGGAGATTCAGTCCAAACTACCTGATCTAAAGGCGATTGTTGTTTATGGTGAAGATATTAACAGTAGTTTACGCAAACAATTTACATCAATCCGTTGTTTTAGTTGGAACGAGTTCTTGCACCATGGGGATAAAATGCATACTGGTGATGTCTTGAAGAAGAGGATGGAGTCGGCGGATCCTGCAGAACTGTGTTCCTTAATCTACACCAGTGGTACGACCGGGAACCCGAAGGCGGTGATGTTGTCGCATGATAATATTACGTGGACCGTTGAACATTCGATCGAAACTTTAATGGATTGTACGATTCACAATCGGTTCGTATCCTACCTACCACTCTCACACATCGCAGCCCAACTGTTAGATCTCTATATCCCAATATCCAGTGGTTCTACGGTCTACTTTGCTACCCCCGATGCCCTAAAGGGTGGGTTGGGTGCAACCTTACGTAAGGCTAGACCGACTGTATTTTTTGGTGTACCCCGTGTTTGGGAGAAGATTCAAGAACAGATGCTTCGGGTTGGGGCGTCGGTTGGTGGTGTGAAGAAAAGAATTGCCGGTTGGGCGAAGGCTAAGGGGAAGATATTGACCGAGGGTAAGATGTATGGTGCTGAGGAGATTGCACCTGGATGTGTGGATAGTGTATATGACCGACTTGTGTTTAGTAAGATTCGGGATAAGCTTGGATTAGAAGAGTGCTACCTACATCTAACGGGTGCGGCCCCAATTTCGAAAACCACGGTCGACTACTTTATGCAACTTAAGATTCCGATTATGGAAATTTATGGTATGAGTGAATCGGTTGGATTGGGAACATTTAATCATGTTGGGAATTGGAAACCTTCTACTGTTGGGACGAAGGGTAGTGGGACTGTATTTCGAACCGACCCAACGACTGGTGAGATTTGTTGGAAGGGGCGGAATATCTGTATGGGTTATATGGGTATGGAGGATAAGACCATTGAGGCGATTGATGAGGAGGGGTATCTACACAGTGGTGATATTGGAGAATTCGATGAGGATGGATTTATGCGTATTACTGGTAGGATTAAGGATTTGATCATCACGGCTGGTGGTGAGAATGTTGCCCCGGTTTTGATTGAGGATACGATTAAGTCGATTTGTGGTGTGGTGTCGAATGCCGTGGTGGTTGGTGATCGTAAGAAGTATTTGGGTGTCTTGTTGTGTTTGAAGACCGAGGAAGGTGAGGATGGGGAACCAACAAATCGTTTGAGTGAGGAGTGCTTGGAGGTTTCGAGAAATATTGGGAGTACGGCACAGACTGTGGGTGAGGCACAGGATTGTGAGATGTGGAATAGTTATTTGGAATCTATGTTGAAGGAAAAGGTGAATGAGAAGGTGATTAGCCGGGCTCAACGGGTTCAGAAATTTAGAATTTTGGATTATGATCTTAGTGTTGGAAATGGCTTGCTGACTCCGACCATGAAGGTGAAGAGGGCGAAGGTAATTGAACGCTGGTCGGCGGTCGTGGATACAATGTATTGATTGATTTATAGCGTAGAGTAGTAGTTAATTCAATTCAACAATAAGGATTTTTTTTTGTAAAGCTGTAACAGAGTTTATTGGGCAAATATGTTTATGGCATTAATGAAAAGAAGATTTGGGGAGTTGTAAATGAAATTTCAGAGGATAATGAATCGACAGTCCGTTATCATTGGAGATCATCCACTGGTATGGAGGGTTTTGCGTATCTTGACAACATCCGACAATAGATTGGTGAAGTTTTTTTTCCTTCACGTTGAATCAATCTTTATTTATCATAAAGTTGCAGCCACATTCAACAATCTTATAAAACTACCATCATCATTATGAATGCAGATTTTAATCGACTCGTGGAGCTGGAGAAATCTCAAGAGAAATATGTAGTAGATTATTATCATCGTTATATTTTGTTTATTTTTTTTCTATTGATTCTATGGACAGGAAATCACGTATACATCGACATCTACGTGATTGCCGTGAGGAGATTAAAGGTATGACGGAAGAAGAAATTAGAATGTGGTGTCGCGATAAGGGTCAAGATCTGGAAGATAACAACACGTATGACATCGAGTTACATAAAACACGTCCGATCGATTTCTCAACCGCTGTCGTCGCACGATTAGATCTCAATGCCCTAATTTTATTGGCATCATCTCCCCCACCTTATGTATTCAAACGATTGATTCAATTTCCGTTCAATATCCTCCATACTTGTTCGATATGTTGGGACAAACGGGATTTCAAACAGACGTTTGTAGAACTACGTTGTGGGCATACGTTCCATAAGGATTGTCTCGAGACTTGGTTCGAAACATCCCCAAGTTGCTGTTTGTGTAGAAAAGATTGTTTGGACTTGGATCGTATCCCGATTGATGTTGGGTATGAGGATGACGAGATTGATTTTGATATTAATCTTCCAGAAATTAGTTATTCCGATATGATAGGTGGGCTGTTTCAATTTATGAGACGCAGCTATTTCTGGTAAAGCTGTTGATATAAATGGTATGAAGCGTACGATTTTTTTCGGAAAGCGTCCAAATTGATAACGCTATACTGTTTTGTACTTCTTTTACTTTCATCAACACACAAAGAAATATTTATGAAGCGTATCTACATATACAAGGATACGGGTACATCCTTATTATACTATATGAAGTTAAATAATGCTTTGAATCGTATCCTACCTCAACATACGACGTATCCTACGAGCGTATGTGCTTTAAGTGCAAGGCAAATCAAAGACTCGTACCTCCCTACTACGAACTCAACACTTATCATCCCTGGGGGGAAATCATCATACTACTCCACGGCATTAGGTTGTAGTGGGATACGCAAAAATACAAGACTTTGTGTCTAGTGGTGGGACGTATGTTGGTATATGTGCTGGGGCGTACTTTGCTTGTACGGATATCGAGTTTGAGAAAGGGAATCCTAAACATGAAATTATAAAAACCGAGCTTAACTTAGACTTATGTGATGGGAAGGCTGTGGGGACGCTGTTTGGAGATTTTGATGAACGTGTTGCGTTTGATGTGGAGATAGATTGGACCGAATATACGAGGACGGAGTGTATGTTGGTTAAATATCTTGGTGGATGTTGGTTTGAGGATATTCGAACAAAAAATGTGGATATAGTAGCTAGGTATCGGTATAATGATAGACCAGCTGTGATTCGATTTCCGTATGGTCGTGGAAACGTCGTACTATCGGGTGCTCATATTGAGTTACAGGATGAGCATTTGAATTGGCTACTTCGATACTAACGTCAGACGAAACTATAGACAGAAATCTAATAAAATTAAAAAATATTTGTAGATATTAGTATGACGGATATTGCAATTTTTAATAATGGTAAGACATATCTAATTTACAATAAAGAGAAGGATAGCAAATACATCAAGGCTATCGAAATAAACAAAAAAAATGAAGATGAAATTGATTTTAAGCTATCGTCAAAAGTACACCAAGCTTACTATTTCAGATTGAAAGGCATAGGAAGTTTGAACTCATTCCATCTTCTTGTAAAAAAGAATTGTAGGCAAAAGATAATTAGTCACTATTTTGATTACTTGAAAACAAAACAAAATCCAAACATCAAAAATTTCAAAACATTACATCAGATAATGAGCGTAACTGATATTTCAAAACTAACTGCTATTATGAATGGAACAGAACTCGATACTAAAATCATGGATCACTACATACATAGCATCCAAAATGATTTTGATACATTAACCAATGAAAAGCCATTACATAACTACATGATTTCGAGATCATTAAACTTCGACAAAACATTATATCAACACGCATCAGAATTTGAATCTCGTTGCTATATTGTTTTTAACAATCTGATCAACAATTTTGATTTCGAAATATTTGGTCTACTTGATAACGATATTGAGACGATTGAAGCAACGACGCCAATCACGAAAACAAAGATTATGAAAACCAAAAACGTACGACAAAAGACAGCCAAAGCACCGAAAACAACCAAAGCACCGAAAACAACCAAAGCAACAACCAAAGCACCCGCCAAAGCGATCACGAAAGCAACAACCAAAGCACCCGCCAAAGCGATCACGAAAGCAACAACCAAAGCACCCACCAAAGCGATCACGAAAACAACAACCAAAGCACCCGCCAAAGCGATCACGAAAGCAACAACCAAAGCACCCGCCAAAGCGATCACGAAAGCAACAACCAAAGCACCCGCCAAAGCGATCACGAAAGCAAAGATTATGAAAACCAAAAACATACAATCTAGGCATGTGAAAGCAACGAAGGGTGTGTTTAGTGGTCTGTTTTCGATGCTTAATAGATTTAAAAATTCGTGTTGTGATTGGTAGTGGTTGATCTAATTACTTCATAATATGGTCTCTAGAAGAGGTTATCTAGATAATAATTTTCATTAAATAATTTAAACTCGTACTTTAGTTCATCAACACCAACACCACCAGTGTTGGGATGCTGGTATAGTAAAGCAACCGATGTTATTTTTGTTGCGGATGGTTTGTGGAGTGGGTTGGGATGGTTTATGAATTGGGATATCTTTATTTGTCTCATATTCGGCTCAAGGTCGGTGTAAACTCGGTTTAGGAGTCGAATTTTTTGAAACCTAAATTTTAGTCTATTGATCACCATCACTAGTAAATCATCATCCTGTTTCAGTATTTTGTAGATATCTAACCTTCGTAGAACATGATAAGCAAAATCAGCGGTTTTATGATGACGCGTTGCGTGGATTAGTTGGATTTGAGTTTTTAGAGTAAAATTTAGAAACAATTTTGCTAATGATTTAGGCGTGGTTTTTTTTCTACTGATTAATTGAATTTTCTCAACTTGTGCTAAGGTATGGATATCGTATGGTGATTTGGTGCTCAATATATTGTAGGTAAAGGAAAGTGTATTGGTGTACACAGGTTCCTTTAGATAATTAAAAATCGAATGAAGTACATCTGGTTGAATGTTTGCAAACATCGTGTTCGTTAGAATTAGATCGGTTGACTCGTTGTGTCTAAATCTTGGAGGTGAGGTAAAGTTAAGCTCAAACAATTCCTTACCATTCATCTTAGGCTTAAGGGTTAGTGAATTGTCTACTTCATTGATCGTGTATCGTATGTTTGTTTTCAGTAATTTATAAGAATTCATAGTATGGATGATTAAGGTTAGTTCATCTACATCACGGAAGGCCACGTGATTCAAACACTTTGTTACACTGTCGCTTATATTTTTTGTAAAGTGTGTAAGCAGAACTTCTCGATTTCGATAACCACATACAACCATACCAACACCATCAAGTGTGATCGACATAATGAAAGTAAAATAAAAAAAATTAGCCACGAAGACGTAGTACCAAATGTAGCGTAGACTCCTTTTGGATGTTGTAGTCACTCAAAGTACGCCCATCTTCTAATTGCTTACCAGCAAAGATGAGACGTTGTTGATCTGGAGGAATCCCCTCCTTGTCCTGGATCTTGGCCTTGACGTTCTCAATAGTGTCGGATGGCTCAACGTCCAATGTAATTGTTTTCCCTGTTAATGTTTTTACGAATACTTGCATTTTGATTAATTTGGAATAAATGTACATTACTTTACTGTATTTCTTTTTTCATTTTTTTGTTTTCTTACTTGAATGTTTTGTTTTAATGAATTAAAAAAAAAATAACTATACAATCAGTCTTCTAACCATGTAATACGACACATGATCCCCAAAACGCACACAAATGGGGTGCTTCGTATCGGTTGGGATGAGGATATTCATTGTTTTGTACTTTGGTTTTAGTTTTGTTAAAATTTTAATCAGATATTTAATATCAACAACTTCATTGCACTCATCAACAGGTGTTGGTTTTCCATAGAGTTCTCCGATTTCTTCGATCGGAATCATGACCATGCTTGCGATCGACTCGGTTGTAGAGGAGATTGATAAATGATCGGGAGAAGTGATATTAAACGTAGCACAACAATTCCCCAATGCTTTGATTTCATTCAACATATATTTACTACGTACACACACATTACTGATTGAATCTGTTGGTACGGCAATTTCTACAATCTTCAAGTTGTGTGCAAATGGTACGATAATCTGTCGCTTACGCAACACATCACCATCATTCGTTTGTTCTTGTTTAAACAATACATTGTTTTTATCCACTCGAATCGTCCAACTTACGTCCATCTTATCAACACTACTGCAAAGATCATTGGCCTTAATCTCGAACGATATAGCATAATCATCATCCTCGTCCTCGACCTCAAAGGAAATAAATTCCGATTTATCATACCTAGCATCAAGGAAAGATCTGCCTAATTTCATCTCCTTCATTTGAATGATAAATTCATTTTTGGTAACGAAACAACACAAGGGATTCTTGTCTCCTATTGATTTACAAGATAATGCAACGGTTTCTATTTTTTTGAACAAATCGTGAGTTAATATAAGCTTCATCTTACTGCTATAAATATATTACGTAGTATGGTATGATTGCATATATTATTCATTTTTTTAAAATTCAAGCAAATATTTTTATATGCGTATTATTATACAAACGTAAAAAAACACACAATGGGTCTTTTAGGTAATATGAACACAATCGTTGAGGATACGACCTCATCAATTATAAATACCAAGCAACTTATGGACAGTCAAGGAATCACAACTCCTTTTGTTACTAAGACCGTTCTAGCTTCCTTGATCGCAGGTTTATCCTTGGTATCCAATAGTCAAGAAGGTGTGATTGGGTCGATGTTGGTTTCCCCAGTTGGAGGGCCTATCATTACACTTGTAACTGCCTTTCTTACAAATAATTTTACCGGTATGAAGAATTCAATCTTACAATTCTCCTTAGCCTCTGTTATCATGTTTTCTACTGGTGTGGCTATAGGAAAGATTTTTGAGGATGAGGAACCTACACATGAAATGAAGCGAAGATACTCGAAACCAAATAAGTACACCGTATACACAGCCATCATCATCGGTGCTTGTTTATATTTTGCTACTCAGACTAAGGACGGATCTATCGGAGAATCGATTGGTGCGGGTATTGCAATTTCATTACTCCCACCAATCGTGAACGGTGGTTTGACATTAATGAAAAAGCAATACGATCCAGAGAAGCTAACAGACGAAGAGAAGGAGTTGGTGTCAAAACAACAATACATTGGTTTGACAAAGGATGATAAGAGGGATAATATCATATACTCATTGAGCATTAGTGCTTACAATATCTTGGGTATTGTGATTGCTGGATTATTACTGAACCAATTCAATAAAAGTGGATCATTGGTATCTTTAGGGTTCTAATTTTAGATCAATAACTTGGTTCATTATTTCTTTTAGTTTCACGTGATATCGCATCAACGCCTTGTCAACAGTACCTAGATTAACCCTTGAAACGATACGTTGTTTCACAAAACGCAACTTAACCTTCGACTCGTACAACTTCAAGGTCACGATTTCCTCTATCAATCTATGATCAACAACTATTCGATACACTGCCCATGCGGCGATGGATCTATGAACAAATTGAGTCGTTGTTTGGGAACAGTACTTAGAAACAAAGAGACATAAAAAGATGGCCATCCGAAGGTGATTGGGCGATGGTGAGGTGGGTAGGAGGGTGTTGAAGATACTACGAACGTATTGTATGAGTAGTAGGTTGGGGTCGTAGTTGATGACAAATCCAGCATCAGCTACAATCAACACCCCCTTCGTTACATACGTAGCATCGATCTCAAAAGTAGCACCAAGTATGTGATTATTAATATCCAAACCCTCTCTCTCCAACGCAACTTTCTTCACGAAAGCACACATGATACCTAAATTAATCTTCCCACGGTTCGTATTGCCCTCATTGGTTTTAAAGTATACAAAATCTTCAACCGCGTGTTTTGTTATCGCTTTACTCAACCGTAACCGGACCATACCCCGTTGCATGATCCGTTTTATTCTTAGTACAACGAGATCCTTGTAGTCATAATTAACTCTCGTCGTACTATTCTTAGTCCCACTTATACACGATGAGAGACTAAATGAAGTACATTGTTTGGTATACGAACCACTCGTACGGGTACTTGTATTCAGAAACAATGTACTCGTTTCCTCGGCGATTGTGACTGAGTTAAACCTATGGACGAATCCACACTGGGAACAAACAAATCCATCGTATACTGTGTCCAAAATAGTCGCTTGACCACAGTGTGTACAAAGTTGTTGTTGTGGTTGGGGCTGGGGTTGTGGTGGTGGTGGTGGTGGTGGTGGTGGTTGGGATGATGGTGGTCGAATTTTTCCACGATTAACCAATAGGCGATAATGTTTATCATTCATTGTCCTTGTTTTGTTTTTAATTTAGAAAACATTGTTGTTTTTTTTCGAAATATAAATTAATTTTTTTATTAACTGGCGTTTTATTTTCATTAAAAAAAACATGATTAGCATATGGAGTTAAACACAGAACAAATGGCCGTGGTGGATGCCCCTTTGGATGTGAATATGGTTGTGATAGCTTGTGCTGGATCGGGGAAAACGACAACCATATTACGTAGGATTGAGAAAATGATTAGTAGATATGGGGTGAAGCCTACGGAAATCACTCTAACCACCTTCACGGTTGAGGCAACGAGGGATATTAAGGGGCGTTTAGGGAAGGATGCGAAGAATATTCAGATTGGTACGATCGATGCGATCGCTCGGGGTACGTTGCAGAAATATGCCTATGATTGGATTTCGAAATACAAGATCATGTCGGTGGCTGAATATGGTCCCTTGTTTTTAAAGTTCTTAACCCAACACCCTAATCGACACAAATACCTTGCCACGAAACGGTATTTGATTGTTGATGAATACCAAGACATAAATAGTACACAATACAAAATATTCCGAAAATTCTATGAAACCAATCACATCAAGCTTACGGTTATTGGTGATGATTCACAAAATATTTATTCATTCCGCGGCTCGGATGTTCAGTACATAGTAAGATTCGAAACCACCTTTAGCCCAACGAAACGATTCATTCTAAGCAAAAACTACCGATCGAGTCATAGGATTGTGGAGGTGGCAAATTCATCGATTCAAATCAACCGAAACCAAATTCCCAAGGATATGATCCCTCATACTAAGAATATGAGCCTACCCAAACCCCAAATACATGGCTATGGTCATGCCCTAGACCAATTCAAAGCTATTGTTGGCTTGATCGAACGATACGGAGCAACCATACCTTTAGACCAAATAGTAGTTTTATGCAGAATGACCAAACCTCTCTACGCAATCGAGGCAATGTTAGAACAAAAACAAATATCCAACCAACTCCTTGATGGGAAGGATCGTCCTAATGGAGGGGTTACGCTGTGTTCGATACACAAATCGAAGGGGTTGGAGTGGATGGTTGTTATTATTCTTGAGTGTAATGAACGATACTTCCCCATGATCAAGACATCGATTAAGGATATTGAGGAAGAGAGGCGTTTATTCTACGTCGCGGTTACTCGAGCGAAACAATACCTACACTTTACCTACACCTCGTCGTATGGCCCATCAAGGTTTTTAACCGAATTGGATTCCGATAAATTCATCACAACGACTACCCTACAACCCAAGGCACATTCAGATGACATCGATCCAAACAATGAATATGCATCGAGTTTAGCCGTAACACGTCTTGTCCGACGATTGGATGGCGATGACTTCTTAGAACTCCGAGAGCAGAATATTCTGAAAAATTTTATATTCGAATCATTCTCAGTGTCCAAACCAATCACATCCCCAAAATGGGTTATTGATAAGAAGTTGGACAGTAATTTTGGATTATTTGTGGATACGTATTTTTATCGAGAATTAATGATCCGAACAAAAGAGCCAATTGGTTGTCTTAAGGCTCGACAAATCATTGCATTACTTGAGCTTACCCCAAATCAATACGATCAATATCTCCAACGTATTGAACCGATTCGGTACAACAACAACGCACTACTTAGCCTCATACAAACCGCGAATCCTATCCTAAGAACAATTATCAAACGTTTATTCGAGCAAGCAAAACTTCACCATCTCCACCAAACCCAAATCCACGTAGTGTTGAAGGATACGATCCCTATACGATTTAAAAACAAACTAGCGATGGCTGTTAAGAAATTTGTTGATCCAAACATCAATTCGGTAGATATTATGACAGAAATCTTTTGGATCGCCCAGGCAAGTGAAATTCTTTCGCTTAGGAAACGTATTCTGTATATAAATGTAGGATCTGTCTTATTAGACCCTTTGAAAGATGGCTTAAGTAATAGTTTCGAATCTTACTATGCTAATTTCCGTGACCAGAAAACAACGGTACATCAATATCTAACAGCTCATAATGGTATGAATGGGGAGTTGGATGTCTTACACGATACGATGATAGTCGATTGGAAGGCGTCGAAGAGGCTTGATGTTATGTTAGAATGGGTTATCCAACTTTTATTATACGTATACCTATGCAGAGAGAACAAAAAAAGGGTCGATAGTATTGCTATCTACAATCCTCTAAGTGGGATGATGAACAAGTGTTTGTTGGATAAATGGAATCGAGGATTTGCCTTGGCAAATTATGTTATAAAGAAGGTTGATGGACAATAAAAAAATGAAATTTGTTTACATTTTCTACCTATTTGTTTACGTACAATACATCATGGATAAGAAGATGTTAAACACTGATAATGAAGACGAGACGACTGTTGAGATGCCTGATGAGGTTGAGATATCTGATGATGTTGAGATGCTTGATGAGGTTGAGATGCTTGATGAGGTTGAGATGCTTGATGAGGTTGATGAGGTTGATGAGGTTGATGAAGATGGTGAGGTCGATGAGGTTGATGAGGATGATATTGAGGTTGAGGGGGATGATTTTGATTATGAGGACGATGACAGTGAGTCCTACATCGACGAGACGGAGCTGTATGAAGATGTTGATGAATTGAAGACAAAATCTATCAGTTTCTTACAAAAAACGAAAAAAACTCGACCGATTTTGAAAAAAACAGTCATACTTACCGACTCGTCAAAGTTTATCACCAATAACTTGTTGACGTCGTACGAACTATGTCGGGTGATATCAGAACGTTCGAATGCTTTGGAACATGGAGCTCAGCCGTTGATTGATACCAACGATCTGAAATCACACCAAGAAATAGCTTTCCAAGAATTGAAAGAAAAAAAATGCCCACTATATGTTTATCGTCCAATACCACATTATAAGGACAAGGTTTTTGAGAAATGGGATGTAAACGATTTGTATTATTTAGAATAACAATAATGCAATAAAGATTCGGCCGTACGGCTACCGTCGTATGTATGATACGTGTTGTCATCCATAACAAAGACAACTGTTGGGAAACCGAAAACCTTATACTGTTTGCATAATTCTATGTCTTCATCGCCATTCACTACTTTGATTTTAACTTGTTTGTGTTCTTTTTTCATTATTGTCTCAAATTTATTCCATTCTGGTTCAAAATTGGTACAATGTCCACACCATGGTGCGAAGAACCAAATAATACTTTTTAATTTTTCAGAAGTACATTTGTCGTCTTTTGATGGCAATGGCGGCTGGTTTACCACAGCTTTCGCTGTGTTTGGTGACCGCTCTTGTATAACCTCACTACCATTAGTATTCGCTTCAACCAATGCATCACCATCAACCTCTACGATTGTATCTGCTTCTGATTTTGTGTATACGAAATATACTATAATTATGAAACAACTTAAGACAATGAAATTTTGTTGAACAAATGTCTTTAATCTTATAAACATTCTTATATTTATTTTATAAAAAAAATTACAAGTTTTGATACAATCTCAACTTTAAACTTTGAATAATACTCTTTTTATACACATCAATATCTTTATTTAATCTTGCAATTGCCTCACTCATCATTTCTTCACTTAAACCAAGGTTCTTAAATGAACTAGTATGGTCAACCTTAATCGTATACGTATTCAACTTACTGCTACTTTTTAAATCTTCCATATGCAGGTTGAAGGTGTCAAGAACTAGATTATCCATAAATTTCTTTTTCTCTTGCTTCAAGTATTTATCATAAACATCATCGAAAGAACTCATTGTATAGATTTAGGGGGTTTGAGTAAAATGATGGTATATTTTCATTTTTTTTAAATTCATCATACTAAGAAAAAACAGTACTAATTGCATAATACCCAATGTAATTACGTATTGCGCTTGAGATTGTAGAATTTTGTTGATCAAGGTAATATAAGATCCCCATTAATAAGAGCCCGTTCATTAAGGCGAATCCGGCATCCCCTTTCTTACGATACAATATTATGACCACAACAATCACCTCAACTGTTAATTTCGAACCATCCATATTGTATGAATAAAAAAAAAAGATTTAATCCAACATTTTCTTCCAAAATTGTTCTCTCTTTTTAATATTATTTAAAATAGTTTCAAATTTATCTTTCGATGCAATGGAGAAACTGACAACGGATGAAAAGTAGTCGAAGATGAAAACACAACCCTCCTCATTGTTGATGATATGGTGTAGGATATTCTTTATGGCTAAATCAAAATCAACTTGATCGGGGATATCCACATCAAGACTACATACTAAGTAAGCTCCTGGTTGATTCGTGGAGGCCATTATTATCTTAAATTGATGATCTTTTTCATAAATGGCGTTGTTGATCTCATCCTCATATTTACATTCCAAGATTGCTCGAAAGTGTTGTAGTTTTTGAACAATTAATGCGTAGGTTTGTTGCAAGATCTGTCGACAGGTCCAGAACCCTCTCGATTCCATCAACATATCGAATTTCCTTTCCTCAAAATTATGGCGAATCTTTGGGTTTAGTAAAACGTGTTGATTTGCCTTGATAATATCAGTATCTTTCCATTCAAGGGATGCTGTAAAGGACACTGACTCTCCCTTTCTGAGTCGAATCAATAGATGCGGATTCTTTGCGTACGGATTTTTCTTAAGCTTCACATCATCTACAAAAATATCCATATCATCTGTCGTGACCGCCCTAACATCTTTCAATTGGTTATAGACCTTACACTTAGCTGTAATTTTTCTAGTTCGGGTTAACTCTTGATCGATACCAAGTATTGGCAGAAACATAACCATATGCCCAAGCATGAAATGCTCTCGTGGGGTACCACGGAATTGATAAGTGTCGATCACAAAATGTGGTGCGCGTAGAAATTGAGGAATTAATCTCATGGCATCAAAATCAGCCGAAGACATGTAATCAATTTTACTGTAATCAAATCTGAATCGCAAACAATATGGAGACGATTCATCAACAGCTGTGCCTGGAAAATCTTCTTCTTTTAGCTTTGTAAACATGATCTAATTTCTAATATTGAAATACTACTGTATGATATATAAATGTATGACATTCATTTATATGAAATTCATTTTTTTACAATACAAAATACCAATATCCTATTACTACAATTATTTTGGAATTTGATTTCATAACGGGTATCATTATCATGATGGTCTGGAATATAAATGAATTGATTCGAACCTATATGATTAGATCGTAATATACCATTACATTGATAGACGTTATATTTTACGTAACAATCTAAGGGTCGTATGATGTAGACAAATCCTGGTATCATGTCGAACAAACCATCAACGATACTCAATGAGTAATCGTATTCATCATTCCGTAGTTCCAACAACCGTTCCCCTCGCAACCATGTATCGTAACTTAGGGCCAAGAGTATAGTATGGATGTAGAAGTAATCTTTTTTTGGATTGTTTTGTAGAAAATATTGTATATGATTATCAAGCATATTTAGATCTTGAATCGAATGTACCATGATATATATATATATATATCTTTTTTTTAACTAGAATATTAAGGTAACGAATGGGGTACTTAAATACATCGGGACAAACTATTGGTACTTTAAAACATACCCATACTGATGGGGAGGAGTACACACTACCAACATCAGTAGGTGATGTTATAGTTCATAAGAAAGACTATAATAATTATGTTGGTTTAAGCTATAAAGATAATGGTGATAACAAGGCGGTGGACGCTATTGATATTCAGTTTACGAATACAATCCTTGACGAAACAGTAGATCTCACGGATAAAATCAAATCAGTGTATGATAATATTGTTAAAAATAATAGTACTTCCGTATCAGCTACGGGGATACTATTACGAACAACTTATAGCGACCATCTTATCGCAAATAGTATTACATCTCCTTCCATAACCTTCGAGGCGGATACTACGACTGCGAATATCATCAAGGTTTCGATAAATATCAATCTACTAGCAAACACACAGTATTACTTTAATAAAACTACGAACACGACTATAACCCAGTATAAAATAAAAAATACAGACTTTGATATTCCTACGGGACCTAATGGTCCAATGCTACATCACGATTCTGATAATGGGACCATTATTATGTCCGAAATCGTCGATAATGAGACGTATGTTGAGAAACATTTCATATTCATCGATGGATCAAACGTATTGAACATAGTTGGTAACATGGATAGCAGTGTCGCAACATTACTGGAGTCAATTGTTACGACAGGGGATTCTGGGTATATTTCAACCTACCCCTCTGCGTTGCAACTAGATTCCACCATTGAAATTAAATATAATATCACGAAATCAACAAACACTAACCCAGCTGACGTTTATACGATGAGTTATGCTGATTCTAGCTTAGTTCGCGTCGAAGACAATGGTACATTACTTGGGGCACCCAAAACATTGGGATTATCAGATGTTTGCAAACCGAAGAATTTTATTATCTTCGTTCTCATACTTATTATCGTTTTACTTGCCGTACTACTGTATATAAAAATAAACAAAAATTAAAAGTGGCAACTACTTCTTTTTACTCCAAGCATTTGGAATAAAAGTGATTTCTCGAGAATGTTGATGTCGTCATAATACGATGTTTTGTCTCGTAGAATGTCGTAGTAGGTATAGTTCGACGTGTCTAATTTACGTACCACAAAATCATCTTTACTACGTAGCACGAAGGCACCACAATCGGATAAACATTCATTCTCATACACGCCACTTAGGATAGAGCTAGGATTGTATTCTGATAATTGAAACATAAACTCTTTGGGGAATCTACATGAGGATGTTAGGGTTAGGGTATTTGGATTATCCAACTCAACATAAAGATCTTCCGATATGTTTATAAACAATTCCGACGTGTTCTCGAACAGCTTTTTGGTCGTAACGTCTCCATCATCGTTATGTATCGTAAGGTATGTAGTAACTGGTTTTTCCATCTATACCTTACAATCAAGGAACGCATTATGGATTTTTCATTTTTTTTTCAAATCAACAATATGAGTTACAAGAAAAACAAAACGCTGAAAATAATCATACCAAATACGTTAGATGAATCAGCTTATACTTGGTATGATTATTTTGTAAAGACATTACCAGATAGAATTGATGAGGAACTTAATAATGGTGAGGAAGTAGGACATGGGGCATTTGGTCAAGTTTATGAAAACAATGGCATGATGTACAAGGAGATGACAGTGAAACAAGATTTTTTAAATATATTACAAGAAAAAGTATTGTATAAAAATAGTGTGTTGGATATAAAAGCTGCGAAATATATTGAAGAGAATGTATTAAAAAATATTAATTTATGTGGTTTATTTCAAAATAATACAAATAGTGAATCGTATCGTAAATATTTTATAGAATGTGCGCCAGATCCATCGGTTAGTTTGTATTCTGATAAATTAGAAAACAAAATATATCAAAGTTATGCAATGCCACTGGTACGTGGTAGTACGATATTTGATGTTATTGATAACTGCGTACCTGGTAGTACGATCACATCAAATCAGCTTTTGCATTTATTAATTGAAATTATATGTGTGTTGATTGATTGCAAGAAAGATAGATTAATCCATGGTGATGTGAATGGTGGTAATATTATTGTACATATTATTGATGGTGTTGTTGAGGGATTTAAATTCATTGACCTAGACAACGCGATACAAATCGATACCGTAGAAGAAGCATTCGTCAATCAATTTCCATTAATTGAGGCATATATGTTTATATTGAAGTTACGCTTGAAATATAAATCAAGAAATCTAATTCTTAATCAGTTTTTTAATTTCTTTAAAGTACCTGCGAAAATTCTCTCAATAGGACAACTTGCAACGCAAGTAAACTATCGTACGTATGAAGATGATAAAATTGCTACTTTGGGTAACTCTATAGAAACCAAAGACGAGGTCATCGATCATACTATTACAGCCAAACAGTACTACAAATATGATTATAGCGATGATCAATTTATAGAAATGTTCCACCGACTGAAAGATATAAATACATTACTCATAAAAAATACAATCAAAGAAACAACAAATAACACAACGAAACTCATACGTAACAGCCATGTGTGAAGAACCTCATTATAAAAATCCATTATTTTATCTGCAGTACGTAGGAATGAAGCAAAAATACATATCAAAAAAAAAAGAGATGTAGGCAAAAATAAATAACAGCGAAACCCCAACATCGATTTATTTTTTTATTTCAATTAATAAAAGTATGATCACCTTAATCCCAAGACTAAGATTAATCAACCCAATATCAATATATGTATATATCGCGTTTTGTCAATTTTGGTTCGTCGTAGTAAGTATGATTCCATTTGCATACAAAGTATGGAGATACGATGCACCTGACATCCAATTGACCCAAGATTTATATAAATACCCCTTCTACTTAACCATATGGAGTTGGTATGTTGTTGGAACACACTTCATGCTTCGAAAAAAGAATTACGGGACCTTATGTGGTTTAGCCCTTACACTTTCCATAACTACCACCGTACTATGGTTCTGTGTCGAACTCCCTAATAGCAAGATTGTATGGGATTCCTGGATTTCAAAAGCGCATTCGTATCAATACCACCTATTCAACACCATCTTCATGCTCATCGATTTTATCTGTATCCAAACCCATATACCAAAGAAGGGTACGTACTATCTCATCCTCTTCGTAACATCATACACCATCGTTAACTACACCTACGTAATCTATACATCGCAACCATTGTACGTAAGTCTAGATTGGATCAACCAATTTAATCAAAGCATTGGTCTCGTACTAATCGCCGCACTTAGTGGTATTTTCTTGTATGCTACGATCCGATTTCTTGGTAACAATGTAAAGCATGACAATCAATTTTTGATGACAATCAATTTTTGATGACAATCAATTTTTGATGACAATCAATTTTTGATGACAATCAATTTTTGATGACAATCAATTTTTGATGACAATCAATTTTTGATGA
>Ga0115547_1000367_pt1 | contig 30169 bp, 31 predicted proteins | sample COGITO_mtgs_1004_3_FD_87185 | JGI IMG/M metagenome (GOLD analysis project Ga0115547, IMG submission 87185) | Pelagic marine microbial communities from North Sea - COGITO_mtgs_100420 | ecosystem: Environmental > Aquatic > Marine > Epipelagic | place: Germany:Helgoland, sampling site Kabeltonne...
ATAAAAGAGTTGTACGCAACGGCCGCAACAGCGGCCAAAATTCCAATGATCACAATTACAACTATGAGCTCGATGAGCGTGAAGGCGTTTGGGTTTTTCGACCTTAGGACACTGAGTCTGGTACGTAATCTTTCCATTACTTTAACTGTGCACGGAGCAGGAACCCCCGCTCGTAGTTAGGCGCCTGGTCCTTGGGCTTCCGAAAGTTTTTGTACAGACATTAGTCAGTCTTAACTCGGACAATTACCACACCAGAACCAGCTCTGTTGCTTAACACCGGGTCGCCGCCAATACCGTAGCGATCCTCCGCGCTAGGTAACAATGCTTTGCGACTTCCCGCTGCGCCGTATTCTCTAGGCGTTCCGGTAATAGATAGGACAACACCGCTTGAATTTGGGGAAAGTCCACCATTTCCTCGATTGCCAGCACCTTGAGTTTCACCTGCTCCAGTTATGTTGCCCAGTCTTGTTGTCGTAGCATTACCAATGCCTTGGCTGGTCTCAGAATAACCAATGTTAACGGGGTATGAACCAGGAGCGAGCAAAATTTTAGAGTATGCAACGATTCCTCCGTTGCCGTTAGCGTTAGCAGTCTGTCCGGGTCCAACTGCAAGTATGTCAGCCGCGCCTTCCTGTGTAACAACCAATGTTCCAGAACCGGAAAAAGTTACATATTTATAGTTGACACCATCTTCAGTGTATGTCCCTGTGGCCGGATTGCTGAAATCAGCATCCGGTATAAAAGTAACATCTTCAGCAGCAGTTGGTACAGAGCTTGCATCTAGCGGGTTGGTTCCAGCAATTAACTCAGCTTCGTATGGGGAGCCGTCGCCGTCAGCGTCAGTTCCGATAGGGGTTGATCCTGAATTGTTAGGGTCTGATCCGTGTGCCTCTTCCAGTGTGTCGGTGAAGCCATCACCGTCCGTGTCAAAAGCTCCACCTGATCCTGACCCATTACCTGATCCTGATCCTGATCCAGAACCCCTTGTTGAGAAGTCAGGAGCTTCACCCACCGTGTCGGGTAGAGCAGCGTAAAGGCAGTATGTTAAATCTTCAGAGCACACAGCAATCTGCGGGTCCGTGCCGGAAATACCGGTGCTAGCTGGTGAGTAAGTATTAGGGTAAGAAACTAATGTTCCACCATCTGCGGGGGTGCGAACAGCTGTTACTACACCGGCCTGATCTAGGTCACCCTGGTAGCTTTGGAAGTCAGCGTCTGTGAAATCTGCAAGTGTTTTTTGTTCCAATATGGTTGCTGTGGCAACCATGTTACCTATTTGTGAGGCACTCGATTCGGTAGCTGATTCCTCGGCCGATGTGATAAAAGAGTTGTACGCAACGGCCGCAACAGCGGCCAAAATTCCAATGATCACAATTACAACTATGAGCTCGATGAGCGTGAAGGCGTTTGGGTTTTTCGACTTTAGGGCGCGATGACGCAGAAGGAGGGAATTCATATTTAATACTGTGCACGCCCTAACTAGGAGAGCGAGTATTTACCGGGAGCGTGAGGCCCAATGTTCCCCACCCTGGGGTGAATAGTGCAAATATAGGTGAGCAGGCCACCTCTGCATACCGCTAACACAGGGAATGTCCGGTTTGCCCAACGGTGGGGGTTTCCGGCTGGCGAGGTGGCGTTCCGACCCTGAGGGCATGGACGTTCCGGCGATCGTGCTCAGTCAGTTGCGGCAGGCGGGCGTCACCTGCGGACCACTCGCGCCACTGGCAGGCGGTACCAAACGCACCGTGCTCACCGATGGCAAGCACGTGGTCACCCGCACGATGCGAACAGACGACCCGACCCTGGCGCCCATGGACCACGAGGTCGCCTGGGCCGTGCGCGCTGCACGCACCACCCGCGTCCAGGTTCCGCTCGTCCCACACACGCTCACCAGCAGCGGACTCACGACATCCGTGTGGGAGTACCTGCCCGTCGATAGGCCCGTCGGAATCGGAGACATGCACGAACTCGGGTGTCTCCTGCGCGGCCTGCACCAGCAGGTGTCGGAGGTCCCGGTCGAGCCCGTTGACCAGCTCGCCACCGCCGAGCAGCGCATGCTCCACATCACCGAGCACCGGCCCGAGACTGCCGAGCAGCTGCGGCCCCTCCTGGACCAGGCACGCACCATCCTCGCGAAGCAGCCGGAGGAACTCACAGTCGCCGTGCACGGGGACGCACACGACCGCAACGTCCTGCACGTAGCCGCCGGGCTCACCCTCATCGACTTCGACTCAGCTGGTTGGGGACCGGCCAGCCTCGACCTGGCCAGCGTCGTGTACGCCTGCCGGTACCGCTTTCAGGACACGAACGCCGTAACCGAGTTCCTCGACGGCTACGGGCCAGACGCACGCGTCGACCACGGGATGCTGTGGGACCTGTCGTGGGTACGGCGCGTCCGCGCCACCTGCACACGAGCGCACCGCGGAGACGACGTCGACGAGCGGCTCGCCACCCTCGTCCGCGAGGCGCCGAAGGGTGAGACCGCTGGTCTACGTTGACATCCTCACGACCGAGTGCCTGCTTGCTGGCGGGCGGTCGTCATCTCAGGCTGGGGTGGTGCACGCCGCGGACCTTGTGGTCGGACACGGTGCGCAGGTTCGCACCGGGGCGTCCCACGCGTTCACGCCTCGCCGTGAATACCCGATCGATGACCTCGGCCCAGAGGCGTTCGTCGTAGTCACCGCGGCGGACCAGGACCATCAGCTTCAGCAGCCTGTTCGTGCGTTCGGCGTTGCGGAACGATTTGGCACGCCCCTGCCCCCAGGCGCCTGCGATGCGACGCAGCTCGGACTCGGCGACGGAGTTGGGGTTCGGATCGACCGGGACCCGTGTCCGCGCGGACACGGCGGCATCTCCACATACGCGCTCACGCTCGTCCCCCGTTCCACGGCCTGCCGCCAGTATCCGCCGGGGGACGGACACATGCTGTGTTAGCGGTATGCAGAGGTGGGTGAGCAGGGCGGATTTAATTGTATGTGCACAAAACTGTAGACAGGTAAGCAAGGCGTAAACGTAAAGAACACCCGCTGAATAATTCAGCGGGTGTTCTGGATTACAGGTTTTTTATTGCCCATACCTGGGTACGTCGTACCCACATATGTAACCACCGTTACCGTCTTTAGGCCACTGGGCCCAAGAGTTGTACCAGCCTTCTGGGCAGTAGAAACTACTTTCCCAAGTAAGCTGATCGCCCTCTTCCGGGAGGAGTCGGGTTTTTACCTCTACCGCCTCAATTTGCCTACTCCAAGTACCGCCAGAAGAGGCTGGAGCTGCAATAGGTGCTGGAGCTGCAGCAGGTGCTTGCGCTGGATTAGTGGAAACACGCACCCAACGAGTGGAAGCGATGGTGCCCTTGTTCAGCGCAGTAAGGAGATTAAGGTTGACCACCATGGCGTTAGCTGTTGTGGCAGCGGCCTCGGTTGACGACCATATGACACCGGTCTGCGGTAAGGAGGCGTTCGTTCCTTTAGCTCCGACCATTGTCTGTACCTCGTCGCTGGACGGCATGTACCAGTCCGTATATCCGCCAAGGCTGTAGCTTGAGGCTTGTTCAGCTAAAGACGTGCACGGTGCGGGGCAATCGGCAACGATAGCGTCAGTGTTAGCTTCACCATCGACAGCGCTGTTAGCTCCTGTTACCGAGTTCGTAGTGGATGACCACGCGCTAGGCGCGCTGTCAACAGGGGCGACCTCGAGGTAGGAACCGTCAGGGTTCACCTTGATTACAATGCCACCAGCTTGACCAGTATCACCAAGATTGATGGCAAAGGCGGCAGGTGACGCGGTTAGCGCAAATGCGGTAACTAGAATCGTAATTAAAGACTTTTTCTTCATTACGGACTCCTTTCATGTTTTTCAGTTGGAACGCATTCATCAACCCAGCAGGGTCTTCATGCAGTACCAACTGCACAGTGGGCGTTAATGTGGAACGAACAAGGAAATCTCTAAGCAAGACCACAGTGCCCCCGCCTAGTTAAAAAGGCAGTAGGGAACGTAAAACCACCCCCGAGCAAAAGCTCAGGGGTGGTTGGTAAACACCATTTTTACTATTAACCTAGAAGCTCACCCAGTTGGGCATGCAACTTAGCTAACAACGAAACGTCAACATCTAAGTTCTCGTCAGCAACTAAAGAGCTAACAATATTTAGCGCGACCGCCGCCTGCTCATCTTCACTAAAATGCTTACGCATCTTGGTACCGATGTGCTGCGGGGAAGGGATAAGCCTCATACCTAAAGAATCGTAGTAGTAGGTATCCCTCGACGGACGGTTCTCAATCTGAGGTTGGAATGTGACCACGTCGCCACCTGGGCGAGTGTGTCCCATATCCCACTCTGCGAGCGGAGTATCAACGATCTCCTGGTGGTAAGCCTTAATCAGCTCCACCTGCTCTGACTTAGAAAGATCCATGTTAGCTGCCTCCATTCGGCGGTAGCGTTCATGAAACTGCAACTGATCGTGAAGGAGGTATACCGTTTGGTCGTACACCTTCACACCAGAAATGCGATCCAAGCCCCATTGAGTTACCTGTCGTGCGGGCTGAATAACGTCCTTAGAAATGCGTACGGTCTTCTTTGAGGCAAAATACATTGCCTTATTGAAGACCTCCAGGTCTTCGCGCGTGAAACCGAAGTGACGGTGCGCAACCAGGAGATTCACCACCTGAAATTCCAACGAAGTAGGATTCTTCGGTAGACGCATCTCAGGATAAGCTCTGTTGAGCTTCTTTAGATGCGGGTGATTGTCGGCGTAAACCCCAATCGAACGGATGGCGTCAGCCATTACCTTCCGACCAGCGGTGGACAGGATCCAGAAAGACTTACCGGTTGTCTCATCAAACTGAGCTGAGACGTGATCTGATTGCTGTGATCCCCTAGTGGGGAAATCAATCTCGGTGTCATAACGGATAACGTCGGCGATGCGCCTAGGCGATCGCGGGTACGAAGGTAGCTCAGAATCAGACAGCATCTGAGTCTTGCAGCTTTTACTCGTAGCCATTTTTTTAGGTAAGACCCACGAAGTTCGGTGATCTTACCTACAACAGTTACGGCGAGAGGGTAAAAGTAAAGGAGCGACTAGGGAACTTTCGCTTCGTCACTTACGCGTCACTGTGCCCTCGCCGCGCAATCAAGCACCTCGCCCTAAACGTAAAACACCCCGGCCGAAGCCGGGGTGTGCGGTTATTCCTTACTGTAACCACTGCGCGTGCATGCTCTCTATGACGTCCCGTCCCACTCGCGCGGTACCAGTACGCCTAGCGTCCCTGCGGACGCACTCTTCAACCCCGATGTGGGTGAAGTCCACCAGTTCAACCTCCGCCGTGTACTCATCCCCGATCCGGGAGAACCGTTCGAAGTGGTAGGGGTTCAGATTGGTGTCATGTACCACGATGGACTTGCCAGCACTCAGCGCCGTTCTCACGGCCTGGTCTTGGGTGGCTACCGTCCACTTCTCCACCTCGTTACGCCCTAAACCTTCGGGAGCGAGGGGGCGAATGTGGTCTTTGCTGGTCTCGAGTACATGGCCGTTTGATTCGCGTGTGTACTCCATAGCCCAGGTTGACTTACCCGATCCGGGTAAACCTACCGTCATGTAAATCGTAGGCATTGTGTACTAGGAAGCTTTCGCTAGGCGTGTAGCCCACACTTGGGCTATCCCCGGGGCTATAAGCGCCATTTCATCCTCGGTGAAACGGTTTCCTTTCACCTGGTTGCACACAAAGCAGCAAGGCGCGATATTTGACAGCTCGTAACCCCGATCTGAATCAAGACGATCAACGCCCATGTTCTTCACGTCATTTTGAACCTGGCTCTTCATACCAACCCTGGCAATGTCTGCTTGGGAAATCTTGCAGAAGTGACACACCTGCTCGGTTTTCTTGCGCCAGAGGCAGAAGTCGTCAGCGGTTATATCCAACGAAGGGGGCGCAGAGGTACGGTTGAAACCAGAAGCCAAATTGGATTTTGTTGTGCTGTATAGGGTTCGAGAGGTTTTGCAATCTTGGCAGTAGGAGCTCCTGCCCGAAGGCAGCAACTCTGTACATATGAGACAAGAACCAGACACAAGACCCCAACCTTTTCCAAACATCGAAAAGGTGGCACGAGGTGCTCAGGTGTGCCTAAAAGTTGAAAGGAACCATTTCCGATAAACGCTTAGCGTTCAGAGGCCAAGGTGGCGGCCGGGTACTTAGCCCAGCCATATCAATGTGCCCCAACAACGCCCAGAGGCACTAGTCAGGAGTCTTGGGAAAGTCCAAATTGGCTGCTTTTGGCGCTTCTACGTACTGCCTGGCGATGCCCTGTGGGCACCGTGAGTGTATGAGAGTTACAAAGGACCTAGCCATAGCGGGCGTGGCGGCCATTACCGTACTGTCACTAGGCGCTTTTTCAGAAAGCCAAAACTTAGCCCAGGTGGCCGCACTGAGTGACTCCCCCGCAGAGGGTGCAACTGTGGTAGCTCTAGAGAACGGTGTTTACCCGATGCCAGGTGGGGCCCTTGAAAAGTGTGCCCAATGGTATGAACTCAAAGGAGACACCCTGTGGCCAACCACCATCGTTGGGGTAAGTGCAGATGGGAACCTTAAAGTAAACTTGGACGAAATTGATACAGCTGCGGAAAGTACACACACGCTGCGTGGGGAAGACTGCGCCGACGGGTCACCGAAAATCCAGCGGGAAGTAAACCTGAGCGTCCCACTGGTGATCAACGGTCCCACATTCCTAGCCCCGTGGGCAAAAGATGCTGTGAAGAAAAATACTTGGGTTGCGAAATCTGCCAGCGGCACCGCGGTTCAAGTGTCGTTAATACGCAAAGGTGAAACCGTACAGACTAAGACCTCCGATTTGAACACCGTAAAACTTAGCGCACCGTTCACAAAGAGCACACCGCGCAAAGGATGGGAAATACAAGCGATCAGCGGTGAGAGCGTTTTGACCAAACCAATTTACATAGCTAACAAGTGGGCACCCCTTACGGAAGGGCGGCACACCCTAGAGAAGTGTTCCACGCTCACCTACCATGTGAACAAAGAAGCTCAGCCAGTCAAGATTAACGGTATCGAAAAAGACATTTCGAAAGCCTTCCGGATCTTGGGTGAGGTTACCGGTCTAAACTTTGTTCCCACCGAGGACGAAGATACAGCTGACATAAAGTTCATCTGGGATGAGATACCCGGACCACACGCAGCCCTGGGTGGGCAGCGGATCCGCACACACAACGGTGAAACCACCGTCCGTGGAAACGTGCAGCTAGACACAACCGAAGCCTGGCTTCACAAACCTGGGTTTGCAACAAACGCTGGCTCCCTACCAGGGCGAGGAGCACTGCTACTCCACGAGCTGGCGCATGTGCTTGGGCTAGGGCATGTCGCAGACCAGGAGTCGCTCATGACCTCTGTCTTCGAGCCTGGATCCGACGCCGCGCTTTCAGAAGGGGACAAGCAAGGACTTGCAAGCATGTACGACCCTAAAGGGTGCAGTTGGGCCCCAGGGTTGAGTTAACCCACCGCAAGTTGCATCCACGTCACCTTTGGTGTAAACAAGGGACGTGCAATACCACATTTACCCTGGCGACCTTGTGCTCCTAGCCTCCAAATGGAAAGAAGTGCGAGAAGAGGAACGCCGACTTGCCAAAGAGGTCCACCAGGCTTTGCGTAAGCACAGTGAAGCCGGTGTGAACGAATCCCAACTGGCAAGGTACGCCAAGGTGGACCGCATGACAGTCCGAAGAGCCTTAGGGAAAATGAACTAAACATCCTTCTCGTAGATACCAACAGAACCGCCTGTGAAACTGGCACCATCGGAATCTGGTGCTGGGTAGCGGAACTTTAAAGGACCACTCCCCTTTCTTGAAACACCACTGCAGCAAAAACCATTGCGCATCACGGTTGAGCAGGCACGGTGTTAAAGGAAGGAATGATGACTATTTTAAAATCTTGCCAAGAGTGCAACGAATCCGTACCAGGGGTTGACCCGTCCAAAGTTAGCGAAGCATCCCACGCAGTGACAGTTACACCTAGTGGCCACATAGTAATGGGATACTACGACGGAAAGAGCTGCCTGGACGAAGCCCATGTTGTTGACCAAGTAAGTCAACTAAGCCACCTCAGCTGCTGGGTCAAGGCCAGGTACACGCCGGGCGATCAACTAGCCAACCGTTAAATCCACCGCCGGCGCCTACAAGTGGCGAATTCGGCGTCAAGTGTGATCGGTAATACTACAAACAGTCTAGTAAAAGCACGGCTTTATCCAGTTTGGTCGAAACAGTTAACAGTATGGTTAAAGTAAAAGGAAAAGAGTACACGCTTGGTTGGGTTTTTACCTGGACTCTGGCTGCAGTACTAGGGGGCTTACTTCTTTCCTACACACTTAGCAACTTTGTTTTCAAAAGCGCGGTAGTGCCCAGTAACTCAATGGCTCCGACGCTAATGGCAGGTGACCAATTCGTGTACTCCCCCATCGTAGCTAAAGCTGGGGTAAACCGAGGTGACATTGTCGTATTTAAAGACCCCGGAGGGTGGTTGCTCCAGGACTCAGCTTTTTCATTCGGAGTGACTGCTGCACTAAAATCTTTACGGTTGAGTGAAGAGTACGTTAACGGCACCGGTTTAGTAAAACGCGTAGTAGCTGTAGGTGGGGACGAAATTACATGCTGCAACGACTCAGGTGAACTGGTTGTCAACGGAATCCCACTGATCGAGGAATACATCAAAGGCGACACTGACCAGCGTAAGTTCTCAATTGTCGTACCGGAAGGTCACGTGTTTGTGCTAGGTGACAACAGGGGTGACTCTGCAGACAGCAGGAGTCACCTTTCAAAAGACTCAGGTTCGATTCCCCTGGGTCTAATAGAGGGTGTAGCTGTGCTAATCACCCAACCCCTTACCAGATCCGGATTACTCTGATGGTGAGTAACAGACCATGGACAGCAGCTACTCGCACGGGACTGTTTTAAATATGTCCGCTTTATGTTGCTGTTCCTGCGTACCAGTTGTAGATCCAGGTCCGGAACCGGTATTTACAAAAATCCCAACGTGTGAGCATGCTCCCACCATCACCGTCATTTCAGTGATGCAAGCAGACGACCATGACGAGTTCACGCTAATCGTAGAGTCAGATGACTATTTGCCGTTACCCGTTGGCTGGACCTACAGTCTTGAACAAGACCATCAGGCGTTCAGTGAAAGGTTCCCCATCGTGCGGCACGCGGTGACCACATCAACTTACAAAGCGCACGCGGACCGGTCCCTCTACCATGTAGCTACACTTGTCAGTTCATCTTCCTCCGGGGTGGAACCAACGCCCTTCCCGAGACCCGATGCTAACGACTTACAAGAGCAGGTTTAGCAAACGAGACGAAAGCCGCTGATGTAACAAGCTTGTACGCATGACGCGGCTTTTGGGCCAGCTCCGGCAAAGTCTTCCTAGCTTTAGCCAAAGACATCGAACCACGAGCAGAGTTACACCACCTGTGTGCAATCTTGTAATTAATAGCTTCGGACTTACCACCACAGGAAGTAGGGCTCACATGGTCAATAGTGGGAGCGAGAGCATCTAGTGGATCACCTGAGTCAGCATCCAAAGTAGGTCCGTAACAAATGTGACATACCCATCCTGATCCAGTAGCGATGCGCCTAAGGATTCGGGCCGTGTGAGACTTACGGGTCTTCGCTACAGTGATAGTCGACATTACAAGAACTTCACTATTTCGTTTGTGTTCATGCCATCAATGTGCCTTGAAAACTAAAACCTACACTTGAAAAACGACCAGCGGGGTGTGGATTGTTCGAATTACATACCGTGCGATAGTGCCAATACGGGGCCGCGTGAGCACATTAAAAGTGTTGGAGGTATCGCATAGTGGCTTAGTGCGCTCGCTTGGAAAGCGGGTAAGGGGAAACTCTTCGCAGGTTCGAATCCTGCTACCTCCGCTCTAAAGTATAAACAAAAGGAATACCCCTCAGCAGAAGAAATCTAGCTTGTCGGTGGGGTGGGGTAACGTGTGTCCCGGTGGTCCGGTGCCCCGATTACCCCCCATTATCAAAGTGCCGGACCATCCCCCTGCTTAGCCTTTAAGAATTTCAGGCGACCCTAGAGGCTTTCACCGCAGCGTTAAGACAAGATTTTCTAAAGTTCTTATCTGAGCTGTCAGTGCGCCACCAAGATCTCGCGAATGTAGAGAGTCTTTAATCCGGTCCATCGCCCGAATTATTTCATGGCGGGTATCGTGGGCGGCACCGTCAAGGGATGCCAGTACCCGTGTCGCACTTGTTAACCACGACTGAGCCAGGTTCAAATGAGTGAGCTCCCTGGAGGCCTCATCTAGTATCTGCCGAGCCGACGGTGTCGTGGGAGAAACCTCACGAGCAATGAGCACCACAGATTTAATCGCTCCGTCAAGTTCTGCCCGTAGCTGCGTATTAAGGTTTGATTTACTGAGCCGCGATTGTAGGCCCTCAGCTTTGTACAAAACGTTATGGCGGGAAGCGTATACGCGAGAAATTCGGCGGGACGGTACTTCTTTAGCGGCTTTTCGTTGCTGACGATTCTTAGTTTCTGACATGTAACGCCTTTCGTAGAAGCGATTTGCTACTACTGAAAGTTCCGACAACTGGAGCCAAATCAAGTATTTCGCATGTAAATTACTCAATGAGAGGAAGTTGCGACACTCCAAAAATCCGTAACGAACGGGCGCCATTTAGCAAGCGAGGTCGGCGTGCTCTTCCCAGCCTGGGGCTGTTGATAGGAACGCTTCCGTGAATCCGTCTGGCAGTTCGTCTTTAGTGACGCGGAATTGGCTGTGTAGTTTTTTCAAGTAGTGCTTAAACTCTGTTTCTTTCTCTAAGGCTTGGGAACCCAAGGGGTACTCCCGGGTTCGTAGTACTTCGGTGAGCCCTTGGCTAGCGTGCTTCGCTAAACGGGCATCTAAGTTGCTTGTATTCGCTATACCTAGCTTTACAATAATGGAGTCTTCAGCATGTAATCGCTGCTGTGAAACGAGATAAACGAACGCTGGTTGGGTCTGATCAAAACCGTATTCAGCACACGCAGGGCAACCCCTACCCTTCGAGCGGTTGTTTACCGTAGCTTTCCATTCGTGACCCTTATCGCACAACCAGGTGGTTTTCTTCGTAGAACCAGCCGTCAGGGTGGTCGCGATGCTCTGATCTTTAAGTTGAGCAGCCAGCTCTGGGTGCGTTGTCGCGAGGTCGTTGTAACCAGGGAGAACTTTCTGACCGGCACAGAAAGGGCAAGTACCACCCCTCCCCGTCCGGTGGGCGACCGTCGCTTCGTATTCGTGACCTTCTGCGCAAATCCAAACAGGCTTATTGTCAGAGCCGAAAGTCAGGGTGGTCGCGAGGCTTGGGTCTTTTAGCTGGGCAGCGACCTCCGGATGTGTTGTCGCGAGGTCGTTGTAACCAGGTAGAACTTTCTGTCCAGAACAGAACGGGCAATTATTGCCGTTCGCTCGATTGGCGACTACCGCTTCCCATTCGTGACCTTCCTCGCACAACCAGACGGGTTTCTTACTCGAGACGGCCATCAGACTAGTTGCTAGGCTCTGATCTTTTAGCTGGGCAGCTAGTCCCGGATTTGTTGTAGCCAGGTCCGTCTCACCAGGGATAGCAAACCGTCCGGAACAGAACGGGCAAGCATTACCCCTCTTGCGGCTGTTGACCGTCGCTTCCCATTCGTGACCTTCCTCGCACAACCAAGTGGGTTTCTTCCCAGAGTTGGCCGTCAGGGTGGTAGCGAGGCTTGGGTCTTTTAGCTGGGCAGCGAGCCCCGGATTTAGTGTCGCGAGGTCGTTGTAACCAGGTAGAACTTTCTGTCCAGCACAGAACGGGCAGCCATTACCCCTCGTGCGGTGGGAGACGGGCGCTTCGTATTCGTGACCCTTGTCGCACAGCCAGATGGATTTCTTACTAGTGCTGACCGTCAGACTGGTTGCGAGGCTTGGGTCTTTTAGCTGGGCAGCGAGCTCAGGATTAAGTGTCGCGAGATCCGTCTCACCGGGGATAGCTAACCGTCCGGAACAGAACGGGCAACCACTACCCTTCGAGCGGCTGAAGACCGTCGCTTTCCATTCGTGGCCTTCCGCGCAAACCCAAAAGACCTTCTTATTAGAGCCGGCCGTCAGGCTGGTCGTGAGGCTCTGATCTTTAAGTTGAGCAGCAACCTCAGGATGTGTTGTAGCCAGGTCGTTAAAACCAGGGAGAACTCTATGACCGGAACAGAACGGGCAACCACTACCATTCGAGCGGCGCTGGCCGACGGACGCTTCGTATTCGTGACCCTTGCCGCACAGCCAGGTGGTTTTCTTACTAGAACTGGCTGTCAGACTAGTTGCGAGGCTTGGGTCTTTAAGTTGGGCAGCGAGCTCGGGGTGCGTTACGCCGATATACTCCTTCACGCCCATAGTTTAAACTGTGCCTAAGTACCGCACGGGTTCACTAGCTTTAAAAGCGTTCACACTGGTGGCCATCAGCAAGCGAGGTCGGCGTGCTCTTCCCAGCCTGGGGCTGTTGATAGGAACGCTTCCGAGAAGCCGTCTGGTAGTTCGTCTTTAGTAACGCGGAATTGGGTCGGTAATTTTTTCAAGTAGCACTTAAACTCTGTTTCTTTCTCTAAGGCTTGGGAGCCCAAGGGGTACTCCCGGGTTCGTAGTACTTCGGTGAGTCCCCGTTTAGCGTGCTTCGCTAAACGGGTGTCTGAGCTGTGTGTGTTTGATATACCCAGCTTTAAAATAATGGAGTCTTCGGGGTGTAGACGCTTCTGTGCAACAAGATAAACGAACGCGGGTTGGGTCTGATCAAAACCGTATTTCGCACAGCTAGAACAACCGTTACCCTTCTTGCGGTCGGCTACCGTCGCTGCCCATTCGTGGCCCTTGTCGCACAACCAAGAGACCTTCTTATTAGAACCAGCAGTCAGGCTAGTCGCGAGGCTTGGGTCTTTAAGTTGGGCAGCGAGCTCAGGATTAAGTGTCGCGAGATCCGTCTCACCGGGTATAGCAAACCGTCCGTAACAGAACGGGCAACCCTTACCCGTCGTGCGGTTGTTGACCACCGCTTCCCATTCGTGGCCCTTGTCGCACAACCAAGAGACCTTCTTATTAGAACCAGCAGTCAGGCTAGTCGCGAGGCTCTTATCTTTTAATTGAGCGGCAAGCTCCGCATGCGTTGTCGCGAGGTCCGTCTCACCGGGTATAGCAAACCGTCCGTAACAGTACGGGCAACCGTTACCCCTCGTGGCGGTCTGCGACCTTCGCTTGCGGCTTGCGACCTTCGCTTCCCATTCGTGACCTTTGTCGCACAACCAAGAGACCTTCTTGTCAGAACCAGCAGTCAGGCTAGTCGCGAGGCTCTTATCTTTTAATTGAGCGGCAAGATCCGGATTTGTTGTCGCGAGATCGTTGTAACCAGGGAGAACTTTCTTATTGGCACAGTACGGGCAACCCTTACCCTCCGTGCGGTTTTTGACTGTCGCTTCCCATTCGTGACCTTCCGCGCAAACCCAAACAGGCTTCTTGTCAGTGCCGGCCGTCAGGCTGGTTGCGAGGCTTGGGTCTTTTAGTTGAGCAGCAATCTCAGGGTGCGTTACATCGATGCAGTCCTTCGCTCCCATCCACGAAACTGTGTTCAGAAACACCAAAACGGCAATAAAGCCAAGAAAGACGGGAGGTAGGGCACTTAGTGTGTAAGGGGGTATTAAAAGATTGCGCTACATGCGTTCCAGCGTTTGAAGCGTTCACACTCGTGGGCCACAGTGTGGTTGTACATACTTTCAACTAGCTTTACGGCCAGGAGTAATCCCCCGGTGTCCTGTCCATCGGCCCGTTCTCCACACAATCTGGTGAGTCGTACTCCGATGACAAAAGAGGGGTAAGAATCCCATCCACCAAAGATGGGAATTGCGTCGCTACCGAATCTGAGGCACCAAGGGCGGTCGCCATGCGGTCAGCTTCTTGGGTTGCGTTGCATTGTGCTCTGGCTTCATCCAAAACGCCACGAACATGCTCGGCCTCGTGAGTCAAAACACCAACCCCGCGTACTGTGGCTTTAGATACCTCGTTGCTACCCGAGAGAATGAAAGTTCGCAGATCGTCGCAGGTCTGCCTCGGCAACCTAACGCGGGAAGAGATTTTGTAGTCGGGTCCAACTTCAACAAAACCCAGGACGCTGGTGCTGCCGCCGCTGTTTAAAAAGGAGAACCAGGAGTCGCACTTAACGTAAGCGTCCTGCAGACCCGTGTAAGTGCGTAATGCGTCAGTAGCAGGAACCTGGACTACGAGGTTCCATCCGGCAAATCCAGCGAAAATGGCACCTATCACCAATGGGAATATCACTGGGGCGTGAGAGCCGGAATGTAAACGGGCGCCAATTACAAACGCTAAAATAAAAAACGCGGCCGCAAAGTAAGCCGAGACCGGTAACCAGGAGACGAAATTCCACAAGATCACCAGAACGTCGTTGGCGTCGTCGAGCATCTGCATACCTGGTGACTGTGCCGATTTCAGCAAAGGTGCACGTATTCCCACAAGAAGTGACACGCGGTTTAAAGGGCACCCATAGTAGACTTTCACAATGCTCACGCCTGCGTGCACTTTTTGAAAGTAGTGTTATCTTGTGTTACGCCCGGCACCGTTAACTGTGTAAGGAGCGTTCGACGCAAGTAAAACTAAACAGAGAGGATCAAATATGAGCCAAATAAAGCCAACAGGACGGGTGCACACGCTGCCCCTGCTGGCCAAGACGGGCCAGCTGATCATCCTGGGAACTGTTATTAACTACGGTTCAATGTCTTACAAGGAAGTTGTTTCCATTCTCGGTGACCTTAAAGCCCACAGGGTTGTAAAAGAACTAGAGCAAGCCGGGTGGGTAGTAAAGACAGAAGGCATTTTGACCTTCGGTGGATCAACTAAGCAACTGGCGGCAATGAAATCGATTGTTAAGTACGGGTACACCCCGCTACTTGATGCTCGAGATCGTGTCCGTTCGGTTGACCCAAACAGTGAATCTAGAGTACTAGTTATAGGGTCATTCGCTGCTCGCTTAAATGGCGAAGCTGGATTACCCCCAGGGGATGTGGACATACTCGTTTTAAGCGATGATGTACAAGCAGACCGAGAAGTTCTAGGTGAAGCCATAGAGAACTACTCCCCCGTCGGCCAGCTCGAACTCCACACCATAGTGCGTACCCGTAAAGAGGTAAATACCGAAGGAAACGTGTGGTTCACACAGTTACAGACCAAGCCTTGGCTTTCGCTAAGCGACTTACCTGAAGGGGTAATTTGTGAAGCGGTAACTGAACACAACGCGGATGCAGATCCGGCAGTTGTTTTTGCTTCAGCTTCACGGATGCGAGTTATCGCAGAGGTGCTGCACGGAGGCAGAATGAACCTAACCAGGTTAGGTGAACTCACAAATCTACATAGAACACAGGTCGCACGACATGTGCGGGATCTCTCAGGGTGGCTACACACTGAGACTGACGCCGGTGGTGTGTGGGTTACTTCAGTACTACCAGATTGCTTAACGCAAGCACTAGTTGCACTACTACCAGTGCAGAGTGCTCAAGCTAAAGCTCTGCTGCAAGGTGGAGCAAGCTCAGTCTGGGCATACGGTGAGTACGCTTCGTGGCTACTCGCTCCAAATGGTAAACAACCATTGGTGCAGTTAGTTGCCGTTAACGAACTGGGATTCTCCGGTATCGAAGTAGGCGAGATGTTAAACTGGGACGATAGCAAAGTACTACTTTGTGACAGTCTAGAATGGGAGCACCCCAGTAGCCGGCCAATAGTGTCAGCTCAATCGGGAGTAACCGTCAAACTAAGTTAAGAAACCTGAACTGGACAAGTGAGTAACCCTCACTTGTCCAGTTTTTTCTTTTTGGAAGAAAACAAATCCTTTTGCATGTAGCTCCTGCGCGCACGGTTCCAGATAGCGAAGAATCGCTCACAGTCTTTTTAAAGACTACCAAATTATTCAGGAGGATATTATGCAACGCGAAACAATCGAAAGTATGATGGGTTCGAACATCTCGCGTTGCTACAAAAGCAGCGCTGACATCGACGCCCTTAAGTACCAAAGCGAAGAAGAACGCGAAGCCGCTAAACTATTAGCGGAACATGACTTTAACGACATGGCCCTACGCCACCTTTGGGATAGCGCACGGTTCATGCTCGATGGTTTCCTAGCTCAACAAGGACTTGCTGTTACAGCAACCGGAGATAAGCACAAGGTTACTATCGTCGCTAACGAAGCAACTGCACTCGGCTCAAGCATTCCCGCCGTGTTAAAGCAACTCAACACGCTTCGGGCACGACGCAACGAACTCGCTTACCCAAGCGAGGACACACAACCAGCTCTCCGCAAGGAAGTTGATTTTTATACAGGTATCATCAACGGACTTCATTCGAAGTTTGAAGAAGTACTTGAAACACTGCGAGTTTACTCGTAAATCCGCAAATCTTACAGAAGAGGCCCATACCGGGCCTCTTCTTTTTTGTCCTAAACCACTACTTGACCTAAGTGCGACGCGTCTACTGCTTTTTGATACAACCTCGGCACAGTCAATAAAAGTGAGTAAAGACAAGATAGTCAAAAGGTTTCAGCGCCACAGCGCTTACACTCGTTTAGCTACCGGAGTGGGAGTCGGTACAGGTGCCGTTTATGGTTTAGCTGAAATACTCCCCTACGCCGACCCGGTACCTGCAGCAATCACCGTGGTAGTAGCAAGTCAGGTAACCCTGCACCAGGCAACCAAAGTGAGCACTATTCAGATTCTAGGCGCGCTAATAGGTGGGGCATTAGCAGTAGGGGTAGTTACACTCTTCGGAGCTAACGCGCTCGTCATTGGCTTACTAGTTACCCTTGCGTACATCGTGGCCCGCGTCGTGGCTCGTTTCACCCATCTAGCCAGCGAAGAGGAATCTCCGTTTGTGGGTATGAGTCTGTCCGTGACCATCATCCTGCTCATCGGAGTGGGGTTTGACGCAGGAACCGCCGTTGACAGGTTAGGTGGCGTGCTCCTCGGTTCGATAGCTGCATTGTTTGTGACAATACTGGCCTCCCCCGCCAAATGGACCCGGACATTAAAAAAATCTGGGGAAACCCTAGCTGCGGACACGCGTGAGCTACTGGGAATTATTGGAGAGAAGCTCGGCAGCGGTGGCTCATGGGAAGTACGGAACGGGTGGTATGAAGAGAGTATTGAACTGCGCAACCGGTCCTTGGGCTTATCCGCCGGAGTTAACGAAATCAGAAGGAACCGGAGATGGACTCTGCTGGTTTCCCAGGCCGAGGTGTCTGAGCTAGTAGCGGCCGCCGAACTAAACTACTTAAGCACCACTCGACTGTTGTCGCTATGTGCGGACCTGCGCGGAGGCGCTGGGGCCATAGAACTACCTGAAGAGGTACGGGCACCGTTGGCTTTGTTGATGCAGGAAACTAACGCAAACATGGGCAGCGACGATCCGACCGGTCGCATTGGGGTTATCCGTGTAAGGGAGGCGTTGTCCGCGGCGGAAGAAACATCCCAACTAGCTTTAGTAGGTGGAATTGTCTCCCACCTGCAGCGCATCAACGTAGCGCACACAGCGGCATCAAAGGCAAGATCTGATGATGACGAGAGTGAAGAAGACGGAATTGTAGATTAAAACTTACGGATGTAGTACACCAATTCCGACAAGCCCGGGGTGGAGTTAGGAACCTTACTTTTGTACCTGCGATAAGGGATGACCTGCTTGTGGAAAGAACCCTTACACCCTGCGGCGCGGAGGGTCTGCTCAAGTTCATCCGGGGATATGACCCCCTCAGTGTTGTAACTCAGGACAATATGTTCAAAGTTAGCTGCTGCTAGTAGATCTACCAATGCAGGGAGGGCAGTCGATTTGGAACAAAACGGCGAACGGATGTCCTTACCCGGGCGCTGTCCTGTAACACCACGCACCGGTGGGTTGTCATATCGGGCTACGGTCTCCAAAACATGATAGTTAGGTAAATACTGGCGTGCGTTATATGGCGGATCCAGGTACAGGACCTGACCGGTCAAAGACCCTAGCGCCAGGTGGGCATCCATGTTCAATGCTGTGTTAGTCCTCGCATTATCAAACAGGGCAGTTTCCTGTAACGGCAGATCCTTAAGTGCTCGGGAATCCCAGTACTTCAAGAAAGAAGAGTAAGTTCCGGTGGTGTTAGAAACAAAAGGTAGGGCAGCTATTACACAAGCCAGCAGGTAGAAGTAACCATCGTCGGTCAGTAGCTGCGTCGTGCGCCAGGAATTTAAAGACCGGCGGCAGAAGTCAATGCGGGCGGCGTTACTTGTAGTGAGGTACATGCGGGCGGGGACAGAATCAGGAGAGTAGTTCAGTCGTACAAAATCGCTAGGGTCAGGTGAAGGGATCTGCGCTTGCATCAGGTACTGCAAAGGTTCACGCCCAATGTGGGCTTCCAACGCAGCGAAATCAGGTCTGGTGTTAAGCGCAACAGAACCGCGTGAGAGGGCGTAGGAGAAAAACAGAATGTCGTTAGTGGTGACAGCAAAACCAGCTTGCTTCATGTAAGAGCTGAAAGCCAAACTGCCGGCGAACAGGTCAGTGACACAATCGGCAGTAGGTGCCTTAGCCCGAATCAGCTCGTGTATAGCCGGAGCGATGCGTGACTTGCCACCCAGGTACCTCATAACAAGGACGGTGGATGCACCACAAGGTGATACAAGACCCTGGTAAACAAGGCATTTTTACCTTTAAGAACTAGGCATTTTTACGTTTAAGTGAGCTGTTATTCAGATATCTCATCTTCGTCTGAGTTTTCCCACATTGACCATTTGTTTTCCATGTGAGTTAAAGTGCGCTCATATTCGGGGTTCGCTTGTCGTTAAGCACATAAACTTTACTTAATTCTTACAAATGTAGGAAAGCAGTTTTTCAGGAAATGTAGGAAGTAATTTTTATGTCTCCTAAGGTTGGTTAAGCTGTCTCCTTAACTATCGGATTTTCATAAAATCCGCCTTGACGCTGGCGGGTGTGACATTTGTCAAGGGTTTTTGCCCTTTGTTATCAAACTCTTATGTGTGAGATTTGGAGGGGTTTGAATGCGACTTTTGCCATGTGTTAAGTTTTTTGTTTTTCTTTACATAACACTTTTAGATTAGAAACCTACCCACAACATACCCTTTGGTTGTAATTGTGAGGCGTTACATAATAGGTCGTGTAAACGAACACATAACGATCCGTATGCGTCTCATAGCGCACATAAACCATCCGTATGCGTCTTGTGGCGTACATAGGGTGTGTTACAACCTTACATACAACCTTGACTTATGTAAGGTTCATGCGACTTTTGGAGGCACTTGGATGCGACTTTTGGAGGTATATCTCTTCATTAAAGAAATGTGGAGTTATAGCCGCATCAGCGGAATGTGGGGATTTGGTCACAATGCATCCGAAAACAGTAAAGTTGTGACAACTGTTTAGAAAACTGTCCACATCGTGCCCTGTGGGTGCAATCCCACGGCATTAACCAATCATTTCGCCGCCCGGGCAAACAGTTGCTAACCATTGTTAAGGGTGAGCCATACCTATGGCTAAGTCTTTAGACGTTGGCTGGGTCGGGATTGATCACCCAACGGATCCTTCCATTTGAATTTCGATTAACCGATTAAGTTCTACCGCATACTCCATTGGTAAATTACGTGCAATGGGCTCTACGAACCCACGTACAATCATGGCCATTGCCTCATCTTCGTTCATGCCACGCGACATGAGGTAGAACAGCTGTTCGGCACTCACCTTCGACACTGTTGCTTCATGGCCCATCTGGACGTCATCCTCGCGGACATCTACATAGGGGTAGGTGTCTGATCGGCTAATGTCGTCAATCAACAAGGCATCACACTTTACCGTGCTCTTGGAGTGATGTGATCCTTCAATTACCTTGACTAATCCGCGGTAGCTGGTGCGACCGCCGCCGCGAGCGACGGACTTGCTGATAATCGACGATGAAGTGTGTGGCGCCGCGTGAACCATTTTGGCGCCGGCGTCTTGATGTTGACCTGGTCCAGCCAGTGCAACTGAAAGGGTCTCACCCCGAGCGTGCTCACCCGTCATAACAACGGCTGGGTACTTCATGGTCACCTTGCTGCCAAGGTTTCCGTCCACCCACTCCATGGTGGCACCTTCTTGGGCAACCGCACGTTTGGTCACCAGGTTGTACACATTGGTCGACCAGTTTTGGATTGTGGTGTAACGGCAACGACCACCCTTTTTAACAATGATCTCAACCACGGCCGAGTGAAGTGAGTCGCTGGAGTAAATGGGCGCAGTGCATCCCTCAACATAATGAACGTATGCATCCTCGTCGACAATGATGAGCGTACGTTCAAACTGACCCATATTTTCGGTATTGATTCTGAAGTAAGCCTGCAATGGAATGTCGACCTTCACGCCCTTGGGGACATAGATAAACGATCCACCCGACCACACCGAAGTGTTTAACGCCGCGAACTTATTGTCGCCAACGGGAATGATTGAAGCGAAATACTCCTTGAACATTGCCTCGTGCTCTCTCAGAGCTGTGTCGGTATCGACGAAAATTACACCCTGCTCCTCAAGATCTTCACGGATGTTGTGATACACCACTTCGGACTCGTATTGAGCGGCCACTCCCCCAACGAGGCGCTGCTTCTCTGCCTCCGGGATCCCCAAACGGTCGTAGGTGTTCTTGATATCGTCGGGAAGGTCATTCCAGTCCGCTGCTTGTTTCTCGGTTGAGCGCACGAAGTATTTAATCGTGTCGAAATGAATCCCCGTCAAATCCGAACCCCAATGTGGCATCGGCTTCTTTTCAAAGAGCTTTAACCCCTTGAGCCGTAGGTCTAACATCCATTGCGGCTCATTCTTTTTCGCGGAGATGTCACGGACCACCTCTTCGTTGATGCCTCTCCGCGCATTTGTTCCAGCGTCGCTGGCATCGCTCCAGCCGTAGTCGTAATTGGCCAGGGACTCAATCGTGGCGTCCTGCTCGAGCTTGGCGGCCTTACTTTTGGCCGTTTCAATCTTGGCACTCATGCTGTCACCTGTAGTACTATCCCCAGAAGGCGTCAACCACAATGCCGTCTTCGGTTACCAGGGTTATCCGATTAATGTCGAAATCCATAGTTAGTGCCAGTGGTTCACCATCGATAACACCTACACGGTAGGTGTAGTTGTTAGCCATTATTAGCTCCGCAGCATCTTCCAACGCGAGGTTGCCGAAAGCTATCTCGTCCACGAATACCATCTGATCAGCTGTGGGTTCGGTGACGCCAGGAACGGCACCTTCGTTCGAGGACTCGCTTTGGGGAGAAACAGTCACCGCAATGTCTCGAATTGAACCATCGGGATTGGTGACCGTAATAGTTGCTGTCCCTGAGGAAAGCGCCTCAGCACCTGGGTTAAAGATCGCGTCCCCATCATCTTTCCCTTGCCCAACCGTGAGTACCTCAGTGTTGTCAACGGAGATCGTTGTGTTTACTGGGTCGTCAACCGCTATGACTAAAAAGTCTCCAACTGTGACTGACACTTCGGTTTGATCCGCCGTGACAATGGTCGGTGGGAGCATTTGGACCTCATCAGGTTTAGGGTCTGGAAGGACTAGATCTTCGGTAGGTTCGGGTGTTACGGCAGGGTCGGTAGGTTCTGGTGTGGAAGTGGCAGTAGGTGTGGGTGTCGGTGTAGGAGTCGCTTCCTCGTCAGAGGAGCTACATCCAGCCAGCGTGAGGGCTCCCACTGCAACCAGTGCAACCAGTCCAGCTTTCTTCTTGCCTAGCCTTGAGTTCATTACAAATACCGCTTTCAGTTCGGGGTGCACAAGGCACTTTTCGTGTTCTTATACTTCAATGTGCTTGACCTAAATGTCAATGCAACTAACTAAGGGTACAAACAGCAAACGTTTTGCAATTGTGACCGATGCCGCTATCCCGTTTCGTAACGCAAGTCGGGCAGAGCTTCAGAGAGGCGCTCCAGATCACTGGCCGTCCAATCTGGGTGGCCAATACCTAGCGCCACAGCGGGGCCATTTGGGCACTGTAGGACGGCAGCGTCAACATGACTTTCCCGTTCAACCCCGACCTGAGCGCCATTGCACCTTCTCCTTTTTAAAGTTTTACAATTTGATTTAATGCCCACACTACGGAAAACGCTACCCCGAACCATGATAAAAATTGAAAGATTGAATTGTTACCCATTGTCAGCTCCCGGAAAAGACGGAGATTGGGTGGAGGTTTTGGGTGCTTCCAGTTTTTTCTTTATACTTTTAAAAGTGCGGAGCAAAAATTCCAATTCAACTAGGTATCCCAAGCGTAAGTGCACGCCAGTGCGAACAAGTGGTTACTTGGTGCGATAAGGGACGAGTAAATTAAAGACGGTTCCGGGTCCTTCAGAGCGGTTTAACAGAGTGTAGTTCGCCCCTTTAACATCCTGCACTGCTTCTTTAATTATCGCCAAGCCCAAGCCAGGGGTCAGACCAGGGGTCAGACCAGGGCCAGTATCTGTGATGGTGACCGATATTGCTGAGTCGACCACCTGTACTCGAACCAGCGTGGGGGCAGATTTAGCGTGGGCCACTATGTTAACTAACGACTGCTCCACACACCGGTACACACATTTGGAAACCTTAGATCCGAAACCCTCACTGAAATCTAAAGTTGAGAAATCGTCTATGTCAGCTGTTAATGGAATTCCGGAGAAAGTAGCTAGTAATACTTCCAACGAATCTTTCAAATTCAGTAACGAAATAGTTGGATTTAACGACCGTGACAGTGCGCGTACTCGATCATTGTTTAGTGTCACCAGCTTGCCAGCTGCGTCGGTCATCACTTCGGCGGCAACGGCGTCGGCGGTGTCCTCTGCCGCCAAGCGTAGCTCCATGACCACAGCCAGCACCTGCGGTTGGAAAGTGTTGTGTAGTACACGAGATAGTCCCACTTGGGATTCCGTATAAGCCTGCACCTGATCGGTGTTGGCGTCGTACCTTGTGCTACGAAGTATGTAAACCAGTGTTTGCAAACCCCAGCAGGAGAGCAAGAAATAGGCCAGCAGGTGGGGTCGCAGCTCATAATCACCAGGTGGGGTGATTACATAGATGGCTGCCACCGCGAGTAACGTTACCAAGAGCGAATAGAGACCGAATATTAAAATTTGTCGCACAGTGCTCCAGGTGCCCCTGCGCCTCGCAACGAATGTAAGTTCGTACCAGATAACTGCACTCACCACGCCGGTCAACGCTAACGCGCCAACATTGAACTCTAGAGGACGGAAGTCGCCGCCCTTGAAAATAATCAAGGAGACCGGGTGAAAGACTATGGCTATAAGCGCCACGATAACCATTACAAGGTTGAGCGGTATTTTTTTGTACTTGCTAGAAGTTAAGTCAATATAATCTTCGGTAACTTGGGCAGGACCCATCGACATCAGTTTCCCCCTCAGTCATACCTGCGAATTGGCTAGCAACTTCTACTACTGGCCCTGCCCGGCGCAAGCGAAGTTATCAAAAATCATCCTATACGTTTACGGTTAGGACCGCCTGTTGGTGAGGGTGACCAGTTGAAATGGTCAATATTGCCTTAAAATTGGCAAGCGTTAATGTGGACTGGGCTTAGTCCCGACCAGCCAGAATGGAGAGGAGTCGCAGGATCTCGAGGTAAAGCCATACCAAGGTAACCAGCAGTCCGAAGGACAATCTCCACGATTCGCGCTCCGGCAAGCCCATTGCGACGCCCTGCTTAATCGCATCGAAGTCCAGCATCAACATGAATGACGCCAGGAGTACTCCGGCAGCGCACAGGAGTAGACCCCAGATGCCAACTCCGTAGAATCCCCAGCCACCCCCCACGCCAAACAAGGCGCCCACAAGGGATGCCATTGCAATCAGGAAATAGCTGATCATGGCTGCCATGATTATTCTCTTGAACTTGCCCGTGACCTTCACAATCCCAGTTCCGTATAGGAACAGCATTACTCCAAATGCGGTGAGGGTGCCAATGATTGCTTGGCTGACCAATCCTTGGTAATTCTGGGCGAGCGCCATTTGATCAAATGACCAGCTGATTGCCCCCAGCATGAGTCCAGCAAAAGTCGCATACAGCACAACAAGGATTGGGGATACTTCTTTTTTGAAAGCGTTTGTGAGTCCAAACACCAAGGCTCCGATCAGGCCGATCCACAGAACGACTGGGGCACCGGGAACGATCGCCCAACCAACGAGAGCCATGATGACCGTAATGATGAACAGAATCGTGCTTTTCACAACTACATCTGCAAAAGTCAGGCGGGATCCCTCGCTTGCCGTGACGCTCCCAGACTGCGACTGGGTTCCGGCGTCACCGCCTGAAGCCTGCGTGTAGGCAGACTGTCCTTCAGCGTAGGCAAAGCCATCGCCCTTGGCGGGGGCTTCGTAGCGCTTAAGAATCGGATTTGCAGTCTGAGTCATTCTAGACATAGCAGAAAGTGGTCCAATCCGGGAAGTTCAACTAGATTCCCAAAGCCTTCTTTTTCGCTGCGGTGAATTCTTCGTCAGTGAGCACACCAGAAGCATGCATCGCTGCTAGATCTTCCAGCGTTGGTGCGGAATTTGCAGGTGCTGCGGGTGCTGCGGGTGCGGGTGCTGCGGGTGCGGGTGCAGTTGGTTTGGAGTTACGGTTGTGCGCGCGAGTTGCTGCGCCACTTACAGCAGCTGCTGTTGCGGCTTTTCTCATGATTCCCATTTTGTTGCCTTTCGTTGGTTAGTTTAGCTATTGTTAGCTACTCTCATTTTTGTCTTTCGTTGGTTAGTTTAGCTATTGTTTCGATACATTTTTCCCAAACTTCAGGTGGCATTTTCTCTGTCTCTACCATTTCGCTCGTCAGCCCCCTTCCCTCTCACTCATCAAACCCGACGTCCACATATTCATATTCTTCATACTCGTCTTCTGACTCGTCGGAGAAAAGGATGACTTCATAGCCAAGATCATCGTCAAATACAGATTCAAAATCGTCAGAACACAGATATGACCACGGTTGATCGGAGTAAGAATCGTAAGCCTGGTACTCATGTGTAAGGATGTTTGAACCGTCTGCAGGTGACTTGGACCAAATCTCTTCACGCCAAAGGGTTGGCATGTTGTAATCAGGGTTGGCTTCACCCACCCAGAAATCCTCATGTACCCAGAATATGAAAGGGTTGTTAAATGAGATGGTGAGTGTGTCTCCCGTGTCTCCCGCTTGCAGCATGTCTTTAAAATCGTCGATAGAACTTTTGCCGTTGACTATATTGAAACTCTCCGCTATTCCGGTGACTTCGCTGCTGATTGGCAAATCATGTGGTGCGGACATGAGTTCAATAGAGGTAGTTACTTTTGGCGGATCCTCTCGATCCGGCAACGATGGGGTGACTTTGATCATGTAATGTTTACTCATCGTTCGGCTTTCCCTGTGTTCATTTCGGTAACTCTTTCTTTGATTTGGACGATACCTACATTGTGCCGATGCGCTGTGCGTATGCCACTGTGCGTCCGCCGCTTGGTGACCCTCACCCGGTCAACTGAGGAGTGACCGGGTGAGGGTACGAGCGAGTTAGGCTGATGCACTAACTTCCATCTTTACTTCGCTATCTATGAACATGTCAACTAAGGCACCATCTAGTTCGTCAGAGTCGAGCTCCGCACAGGTACGAGAGTCAGCATTGGCTAAAATCGAGTCAAGTCCGTCGTTAGTGTTCTCACGGGCAACCACAATCAAGGCCACTTCACTAGCATCTAGTCGGTCAGAAATTTCTTCCAACGCCTCTTTGGAGAAGCCGTTACGGTAATGGCCGATAGCACCAAAGATCCCGCCCATGCTCGCTCCGGCAATAATTCCGGCCCCTAGCATGGCTACTCCAGCGGGTGGAACCGCGATAGCTAGAACGAAAGCCGGTATTGCACCGAGAGTGAAGCCTGCTGCAGCCGCACCCTTAGCATTTGAGGACGACTGGTGGACCTGCATTTTTCCGTTATCGTCTTTGTGAACAATTACAGCGGCGTACTCTGCCAACGAGCCACCATCGGCGGCCTTACGGATAAACTTCAGATCCTCGTCAGCGAAGTTTTTAGATGTACGGGTGTCACCAGGTAAATTTTCCGAATACAGTCCTGAAAGGATGTAATATTTTTCAGCGTTAGTGTTGAGTTTTTTCAAGGGTCAGTCTCCTTAGATGTAGCGCCACCAGCGCCAGGGGTGGCTACGGGTAACTAAGAGCTCTTTGCTCATATTTTTTAAAGTGCCCATACAAAAACCCATTACAAGTAGGTGAAATGACAGTTAAATTAGGTGAGGTAAAGACAAGTGGGAGCGTTATTACCGGGTGGTTTCTAGAAAGCAGACTCGGGAATGTCCATAATGTCGTCGGTCGTTGTTTCTGCGATAACACGCTCAGCTGCAAGGAGTGGGAGTCGGTTGCGTGCGAACCAGCGAGCGATTTCCACCTTACCGATGTAGAAGTCCTTATCTCGGTTGCTAGGACCTGCGTCCAGAGCAGCGAGGGCAACTTCAGCTTGGCGGATAAGTAGCCAGGCAATCATCAGGTCACCCGATGCCATGAGCAAACGAGTTGAGTTCAAACCCACCTTGTATATTTGCTTGGAGTCGGTCTGTGAAGCAAAAGCCCACTGCCCCATGACACCCAGGATCCCCTGCACGTTTTCAAGTGCCTGGCCAAGGAGCTCACGCTAGGTAGAGAGTTGGCCTGAACCTTCGTCACCCTTAACTGTTTGGGTGACTTCTTGGGCGAGGTAACTAATCGACTTAAACTGATCTTTAACCATTTTTCGGAAGAAGAAGTCCAGTCCCTGAATCGCTGTCGTTCCTTCGTAAAGAGTGTCAATCTTTGCGTCGCGGATGTACTGCTCAAGCGGGTAGTCCTGCAGGTATCCCGATCCACCATAGGTCTGTAATCCAACCGACAGCATTTCATAAGATCGCTCTGATCCGACACCTTTAACGATGGGGAGGAGAAGGTCATTGACTCCAGAGGCCATTTCTAGATCAACTGTGGTGTCCCCCGCCTGGCCCATCTCGATCAGGTCTTGCCAGGTTGCGGTGTAAAGAACGAGTGCTCGCATGCCTTCGGAGTAGGACTTTTGGAGCATGAGCGAACGGCGCACATCTGGGTGATTCGTGATGGTGACGCGAGGTGCAGTCTTATCAGTCATCTGGGTGAGGTCAGCGCCTTGAACGCGATTCTTGGCGTACTCGAGTGCATTGAGGTAACCGGTTGACAGGGTGGCAATTGCTTTAGTGCCAACCATCATGCGGGCATGTTCTATAACCTTAAACATCTGCGCTATCCCGTCGTGGGAGTCACCAACAAGCCAGCCAACAGCTGGTTCATCGACGCCGAAAGTCATTTCGCATGTGGTTGAAGCTTTCAGACCCATTTTCTTTTCTACGTTAGTTGCGTACACGCCATTGCGTTCGCCAATTTCTCCGGTCTCCAAATCAACGTGGAACTTCGGAACAACAAATAGTGAGAGCCCTTTTGTTCCGGGTCCCCCACCTTCTGGGCGAGCAAGAACCAGGTGGACAATATTGTCAGTCAAATCGTGTTCACCGCTGGTGATGAAGCACTTAACACCCTCAATGTGCCAGGACCCGTCGGCTTGCTCTACTGCCTTCGTGCGGCCTACCCCAACATCGGAGCCAGCGTCAGGTTCGGTCAGAACCATGGTGGAACCCCATCGCTTCTCAATTAAAAGCTCAGCCCAACGCTTCTGGTCTGAATTACCGAGTGAGTCCAAAATTGACGCAAAGCCCGGACCGGACATGTACATGAAAGCTGCAGGGTTTGCACCCAGGAGCATTTCAGCCGCAGCCCAGCGCAGTGATGGCGGGGCACCGATGCCACCCAGGTGTGCGGGTAGTTCCAAACGCCACCATTCGGCATCCATGAGGTCATCGAAGCTTTTCTTGAAATCGGCAGGCATAGTGACGGATTTAGTTGCGGGATCGTAAACCGGTGGGGTGCGATCAGAGGAAGTGAACGAGTCAGACAGCGGACCGGATGCCGTACGGTTTACACCGTCGAGGATGTCACAAGCCAGATCTGCATCCATTTCCGAGTAAGGTCCCTTACCCATGCGATCGCCTGAACCAAACACTTCAAAAAGATTAAATTCAAGGTCGCGCTGGTTGCTCTTGTAATGCGTCATCTGCAGCCGGACTCACAGCAGTCGGCGGGGCAGCATTCCGCGCAAGTTTCACATTCTGTCCAGTCTGTACAATCTGAGCACTCTACACACGCGTGGCAGTAACCAAGCAAGGCTTGCGTAAGTTGGTTAACTCTGCGCTTTTGGTCAACTCTGCGCTTGTGGTTCCTGGCGGCCAAAGTCAAAGATACGACGGTCGTAACTACAACGACAGTTGCCAAGATCGCGCACCTGTCTTTGTTTTGGATGTTGCGCAGGTGATTTTCAACAGCTACGGGTAGGTCGCGCACGGTTATTTCTCCTCAGATGCAGAGTTACCGGCTTTGTCATCTACCAGTCACTGAGAGCTCTTTGCTCTTAGTTTTTAAGGTGCGCAGAAAGCTGTCCGGTGCAAGTGGGTGATCCGCCAATCAACAGAAGGCACGGTTAGGTACCGTGCCTTCTTTTAGTTAGTTTATTCTCTCTTTGATTAGTAATTCATTTGGTAAAGCCGAGTTGAAACTGTCTTTCCACGACATGAAGTGATCCTGATTTTCCTGAACCTGCTTCGCGAAAGCTATGGCTTCCTTGGTCACAGTGAAGTGACCTTGACTCTCAGCGAGCTCAATGAGGTTGTTTATTCCCTCACCTTCCAAAGCATCAAAGACATTCATTTCGCCTTTGCCAAATTTTTCAGGTGTGTTGAGATCGTGACTGTCAAGCCAATGACCCATGACGCATGAGGGATAGCCTTTATTGCCCCAATAACGACATCCACCGTCTATGGAATTATGAACTATCGTGAAGTAGCTTGAAGTTACTTAGAGGATGCTAACTTCAACTTCTTCCTCAATGTAGTTCATCTTGCTTTTCACAACCACAGCTACTGTGACTACAGTCGCGATCACAAGGATCACTGCTAGACCTGCATATCTGTGTTTCATTTCGATGTCATTCAACGGTTATTTCTCCTCAGATGTAGCGTTACCAGAGCCAGAGTTGGCTACTAGCAACAAAGAGCTCTTTGCTCATACTTCTTAAAGTGCGGAGCAGGTGGTCCCTGTTCAAGTAGGTGGGGGTTGTTTGTTAAACGCTTAGTTCGGGTTCCGGTCCCAAGTAAAAGCGCAGTCGCCACTGAGGCACCAGCCTTGGTTCGCGGTGCCACCAACTCTTGCAAAGTTACAGTTCGGACATGACTCTTCTTTTCTGCTCATACCGTTAACTGTGCCGGGATGGGTTAGCAACGGCAATGGGTAATTTCCTCGGTGTAAAAGTCAGGAGCAGTGGGAACACTCAGCCCCCTTCCCATGCGGGTCTTTCCCAGATCGGCTGGCACTCCCCCAGGCGGCTCGCCCTATCACGGAGCTGGGCGACAAATAACTGGATCCCAGGACAATAGAATACATCTAGATCTATAACTAGCGGATAGGAGTTAGGCATTTGAAAACCACAAAGTGGCGCCTCACCTATTCGCTTGTTCTTGCAATCTCAAGTATCGGTTTGTTCGTTGGATTTGCAATGGTTTTACTGGGCACCTACTCGAGTTTTTCCGAGGGCGATCCGTCTTTAATGGGTGATCCAGACCAGCCTCTTCTTAGTCGCGTCTTTGATTACTTTTCCTACTTCACAATTTGGTCCAATATCGTCGTGGCGGGAGTCGCGGGAGTCTTCGTGTTTCGCCCACGCATGTCTTCCCTCTGGTTTAAAGCTTTGTGGTTTAGCTCCCTGCTCATGATTTCTGTCACTGGCCTCATCTACAACATCGCCTTAGCTGACCTGGTTCAAGCTGAGGGCGCTGCGGCGGTCAGTAACTTGTGCAACCACGTGTTGACCCCCCTCGCTTTTGTTCTCGCTTGGCTACTCGTAGGGCCTCGTGGTTGGGTCTCGCTGCGGGTAATAGCTGCTGGGCTAGTTATACCTTTTTGTTGGATCTTCCTCACACTCGTACGAGGTGCATTCACTGGCGCGTACGCCTACCCTTTCGTCAACGTA
>Ga0115547_1000375_pt1 | contig 29974 bp, 35 predicted proteins | sample COGITO_mtgs_1004_3_FD_87185 | JGI IMG/M metagenome (GOLD analysis project Ga0115547, IMG submission 87185) | Pelagic marine microbial communities from North Sea - COGITO_mtgs_100420 | ecosystem: Environmental > Aquatic > Marine > Epipelagic | place: Germany:Helgoland, sampling site Kabeltonne...
ACCCATCTTTGCACAAGACAACACCCTCATCCACAAGGCCGTACCAATTCAAAAGTTCAGAAAACGGTTTATCCATTGCGACGCCCCAATGTTGATAAATGCGCCGGATAGCTGTCTTGGTAGTTCTTGCGCTGATTAATAACCTTGAAGAATATAGGGTCGTATTCTGCTAGTTTACGCAGACCAACTGCCCCTGCCGCTGCACACACGACCAAAAACCCAGTAAAAATGTAGGCCTTCGCATACATGAAGCCCATCAGGCCAAGGCCAGCAAAACACAGTACAAAGAGTGCACCAGGTATGCGTTCCATGCCCATCCAAGTCACTGGGCGGTAAAGGCTGCGTCTGATCAATAAAGGGCGCATTTTTAAAACGTCTCCTCATAGCTCACGTCAATCGGTGATAGAGGATAAACACCTGTAGTTCCCCGACCGTATTCGCGTGTGAGACGCATTCCAGGAAGGAATGCCGTTGCAAAAACATGACCTGTTTCTTTGGCAACGTATGTTGTTATTGCAAACTGATGTGCGCTTGCTTTGGTCGCGGTTTCATCAACCGCGTAACCTGCTTTGCGTAAATATTTCACAGCATATTCGCCGCAATCCCCAAGTTTCGGGGACACCACTATTGTGGTTTTTGTTACTTTAATGAGGCGATAAACTTGTTGTGCAAGGTCATAGCCGATTGCGCACTCTTCTGCCGGCAACAGCTTTGCGGATTCTTTGGGCGCACGGTATGTGCTTGCTGGCCCAAAGCTGCCCATATCTGTGCAACCTGCCACGCCCAGCATGAGGGTACTCGCAAGTAGGATCTTCTTGCCTATGTTCAACAGATTCAAATGACGCGCTGAGTTCATGTTCATTACTTCCGCTTAAGTGTGATTTTTTGAGCCCGTCCGCCAACGCCGCGCACAAGCGTGCCAGCCTCAACAACGCGGTCGATGGTGAGGCGATTACCTGACCAGCGTGAGTTTACGATCTCACTTGCAGCCTGCGTCCCAGAGGCAAGGAACACCGGTTTTTCTCCAGAGTAGTTTTCTGGAAGGTCGATGTAGGTCTTCTTGCCGTCGTTAAAAACACGGATAGGCTTGAACTTCGTTTTCCCGCTGACCTTGTAATTAAAGTCTAGCTTGCCAACGTGAACGGTTTTGTTGCCAACAGGCACGGACCTGCGCGCGTGATCTGCTGCAACACGGCGTTTGGTTGCGGCCGCTGATTTGGCCTTTGCAGCGTTAAGATTGGCAATGCGTGTTCTGTTGAGCGCAGCTTCTTCTTGAGGATAGGTAAAAGCCAAAACGTTGGTATAATCTGCATCGCTCTTGATCAGCTGGATGTCATAAAAGCGCTTATTCGTTGCGACCAACAAACTTGTCTGAGTAGCCTTGTCATCAGGTTTAATAAGAATGCGTACGTTTGGTTGATCAGCGCTTCCTGATACCCGCACCTGTGCGCTCCATAGAACGCTATCCCCAAGTGCTAAGTCTTCGATAGGCACTTCACCCGGTTGCAATTGCAATGAACAGAAATTGAGTGGGCGGCATTTTAAAACCGGCACCCCTGCCCCGTAATTGACAACAACGGAGTTGTTACGCCCCTGAGCAACTGATTGATCACTGTTACGTGCTGAAGCACTCAGCTCATCAATCGTGTCTTCACATCCTTTGTCACAGGCCTGCACCGGTTGGCCCATACAAAGGGTTAAAACACATGCAGCCCCGAACGACTTTAGAGTTTGATTTAGAACAGTTGGCAGCATGTGTAATCTCCTATTGAACGATCAAAGCACCGGAGACGCCAAAGAGGCCCGCCAAGAAATCTGCTGCAAACACAAGCAGCGCGATACCCGCGACAGCTGTGAGCAATGAACGTGTCATCGCACCCATTTCTCCGCCGAAGATCCATTTGATGCCCAAGACAACCATGCCACCTAGAGCAAACAGAAATGCCACTGGTCCTGACAAGCCGTTCGAGAGCTTCTCGATTGGGCCATCCCACGGCAGGCCTGTACCACCAGCACTTGCCTCAACCACGCACCCTAAAAGCATCGCAGTAGCCAAAGTCCCTTTGTAGAGACAGCGTTTTGCGACCTTTGATCGCTTATTCAGTGATAAATTCTTCATTCTCATATCCTTCTACTTCGATGATTTCTTTGACGCGGCGGCCCTCACGGGTCGCCTCGATGAACACAACCATGTCCACTCCCAAACCGATGATCTCAGGTACAGGCATCGCTGATGCCTCACGGATCAGCAGATCAATGCGTGAGAGTGCAGCGAATGCGTCGTTGGCGTGAACGGATGTCAGGCCACCAGGGTGCCCCGTGTTCCAAGCTTTGATCATTGCGAGCGCAGCGCCGTCACGAACCTCGCCCACAATGATACGATCTGGGCGCAGGCGCAGTGAGGACGCCAAAAGGCGCGTCATATCCACGTCTTTGGTTGTCCTCAAAAAGACGGTATTTATGTTGTCCGTCTTGATCTCTGGTGTGTCCTCAATGATCACAAGCCGCTCAGTTTCATCTCCAGTGCGTTCCAATTCACCAATCAACATGTTCAGGAACGTGGTTTTGCCCGACCCTGTGCCGCCAGCCACAACGATGTTTTTATGTGAGCGCAATGCAGCGACAAGGCGGTCCGCTTGGTCTTGGCTGACTACGCCAGCTTCAAGATAATCAGACATGCTCAAGATCTGCGCACCGTGGAACCTGATGGAAAACAGCGGTGCTTCCGAGGCCGGTGGCTTAACACCCTCAAATCGAAACCCCGTGCCAGGCATCTTGGCAGACACGATAGGAGCCTCATCCGTTACCGGCACGCCTGCCTCTGTCGCGCAAAAGCGAATGATCCGTTCGCGCGCGGTTGCATCAAGTGAGCCAAGATGTTCAGGGGCTGCGCCGTGGCGCTCTACAAACACCGAGCCGTTTTGGTTTGCAGACAACTCGACCACAGTTGGGTCGTCCAAGATTGGACCAAACTCACCCAAGGCTGTGCGAATGAAGGTTTCTATGTTGCTCATAACGCGTCGACCAAGGCACTGAGCTTCTTCTCAAACGCTGCACGTTCTTTAGGAGTTTTTGTTTTGAGGAGCTTGTTTGCCATGCTCAACACAAGGCTATCCTCGCCGTTTTTCTCATGCGGTTTGGCAGCTTGACCAACGTCGCTGAGAAAGTCGGCCACACAGACGCCCAGGATGTTGGATAACTCAAAGAGCCGACTTGCTGAAACTCTGTTGGAGCTGATTTCGTATTTCTGGATTTGCTGGAAAGACAGTCCTAGTTTGCCGGCCACATCACTTTGCGACATGCGCCGCATGATGCGAAGCTCTTTAAGCCTTTTGCCAACCGCGACATCAACATGATGCGGGCGCTTGCGGACTGTAGTTTGAATGTTCATGCGTATGCCTTTTCATGGTTTTTTTGTTTTCTGCGCGCGGCGCGTGCTTGGACTGAAACGTCACGCACCCATGGGCGATCCTCGTGTGGCAAAACTGCGATCTTGCTCAGTTTGTCCCACACCGCTTGAGGGTCAAAACCTGCCAAGGATGTGACCTCGCGAAAGTCAGCACTGAGAAACTCACCAACCCAACGCTCCGCGTCTTGGCGCGCACGGAAGTCTCTGTGCGGTGCGCAAAGATCGTGAACAATTGAATGCAGAACACTGGCCCAAAGGTTGCGTTCTGCTTTCGCAGTCGGATCAAATACAAACTGGGAAATGCGTTGCTCACTCATCTAAACGCTCCCCGCGACGCCAACCCCATGGCGCAACAAAACGGCTACTCCAAATGCCACTTTTGTTGGCTTGAGCTATATTCTGATCTGCAACGTAGCGTGTGGAATACCGCGTGTAGGCAAGCGCCCAGCCTTGGTTCACGATAAGGCCATTCAAGTCTGTTTTGCCTAGGTAGCAAGTTCCAAGGCCACGCCCGTAGCGATCAACGCTGTTGATCTTGCAAGCCACGGTGCGACGGCCAATCACATTCGCAACTGCGAGTGACGCTTTCTGTCCGCAGCGCCATGCAGTGCCGTTGGTATCGTAACAACGCTGCCCGGATTCAGGTGCGTCGATCCCTTCCAAGCGAATGCGTTGGCCATGGATTTCGATTGTGTCAGCATCAATAACGGAAGCATTGCCCGTGAGGGTTTCGGCGGAGGCCATCGATGAGGTAAGGGCAAATGTCATGCTCATGATGAGACTATGGCTTGTAGGTATCATCCACCTCTTGAACATTCCTTTTATTGTATGCATATTAAAGTTATGTAACTGGAATGGAATGAAGCCAAACGGCAACGCGCGCTCAAAGAACGCGGATTGGATTTTGCCGACGTCGCGAAACTTGACTGGGACACAGCGATGGTCGCTGCAGACGTTCGTGAGGATTATGGAGAGTTTAGATCTATCGCGTTTGGATTTATCGATGCACGACTGGTTTGTCTGGTTTACACGATGCGAGAAAGTAGCTTGCGCGTTATTTCTTTGCGCAAAGCCAATGATAGAGAAAGGAAAGTTTATGACCAATTCAACGCCTGAACCAATGATCGACGATGACGGGGAGGTCAGAGAAATCACCATGGGTGATTTGAAACATTTTCGCCGTGGCCGCCCACCTTTACCAAGTGAAGTACGCAAAAAGCGCGTTACTATTATGCTGGATCCTGTCGTCATTGATCGTCTCAAAAAAGACGGCAAAGGTTGGCAAACCCGTGCCAATGCAATGCTGAGGGATGCTTTAGGGGTATAGGTCATTGTGACACACCCGTGTGTTTTGAAACTTCTTCAGCCCAAGCTGGTGGCGTATTCAGCTGATCGAGCAGCAAGCCAACGGTGCTCCCAAACTCCATGGACCCGCTGCGCGCGTCTTTTTCTTGGGCAAGTGAACGCATGAGGCTATCAATCGTTACGCCTTCATGCTGAATAAACACCGAGAAAGTGATGCACAGATCGGCGATCTCCGTCGCGCGATCAGAACCGGAGCGATATCCCGCGTCGTAGAATATCTCGACGGGGCGCAACCCATCATCGGCGTACCCAATCGTGACGTGGATGGTCGTTTCTGGCGCATCGACATTATGTGGTGGACGCCATGTGATCTTGCGCGCCTCAGAACGACGACGGTTTGGTAAAATAATGCGATCACCTGCGTTTGGTGTTGGGACTTTGGGATCAGACATCAGCCGCCTCCACATTGGACGCGACATACATGTTGATTGAGATCCCTAGGGCGACGCCGGCAACTGGCAGGCCCAAGATCACCAATGATATTACAACTCCTGAGCCGCTCATCCCCAAGTCAGTGATCATGCGCATTGCGCAGACTGCCAATAGAGCAACACTTACAGGAACGGCAGCTGGATAGATTGAGCGGCCAAAGCGTTTGCCCCGTGCGTGGGAATAAGCCCATGACGTGGCGATTGACGCTGCGCCAAAGACAAGCGCACCTGCTAAACTGTCAGAAACCCCAAGACAAAGGCCCGCAGTTGCAAACAACCAAATATCGCCCTGCCCTATGGAACCACGGCTAAACCAATAAAACAGGGCAACAAATGAACCCCATATTGCCCCACCCGCCAGTATGTCCCAAAGCGGCAAACCAGATTGTAGCGCAAGCCACATGCCAATGATCCCAGTTACGGGCAACAGTTCGAGCTTGATCTCAAAGCGGCGCATGTCTTCAAGGGCCAGAAACCCTAGCGTTGCCCCGTAAAGCAATGATGCGATCACGTAGCCGATCATTTTGACACCATCGCTTTGGGAAAGCTCTCACCGAGAACCGTGCAGAGGCTTTTGACTTGTGCGCGCTGCGCACAGCCATCTGGATGGCGGCGTGCACTCAGTGCCGCCTCAACATCTTCACGCGCAAGATCGATCAGTTCAGCTTGGTAATCCGCAATGCGCGACAACTCGACAATATCAGCTTCAATCGCCCCCAGTGCCAAATAGGCTTGTGGCACCAGCTTCACAGCGTCTTGTGCTAAAACTTGCGTTGCCAATGCACATGTCACGCAAAGGCATGAGACCCTCAGGCCAGTGTGCAGCGCTTTAAAGTTCATGGTGCTCAACATCCTGTGCAACTCCCTGTTGTGATGTTTTCAAACTCGCCCTGCGTTACAGACGTAATTTGCTCAGATGTGACCAAGTCCGCACTCAGGTGCGCCGCCACTGCGTTTGTGGCCGTCAGCGTTGAAGTCACCAATGTCGCGGTCCCCATGTTCGTTGTGGTTAGCGTTCCACTAACCGAGGCGTCTTGCGCAGAAATCACACCGTTCACTGTAACCGTTGGTGTTGTGATCGTTCCCGCTGTGACGCCACTTGAGACAACGGCTGATCCCGCGTTCAATTGACCACCCACGTTCACGTTTCCCTGGAACGTTCCCAAGCCAGTGACGCTCAATGACCCTGTGATGACGTCGCCTGCAAAATCTGTGGTGCCCACAAGTGCTGTGGTTGTGAGATCACCGGCGACGGTTAGGGAATTGGCTGTGAGGTTGGCCGCATTGGAAATGTCATTGCCACCCATATCCAGAGAGGTTTCCATTGTGTTGAGCTGTGGATTTAGAGGCACGGCCACGCGGTGTAGATATGGCTCAATGCTTTGATCAGCGCGGATCACTTCCAATGCCACCATCTCGCCTAATGTTGGCTTTGCAGTCGCAAAGCTGCCGGTCATCCAAGCGAGAGAATAATCAAGGGCAGGACCACGGATAAACTCAGGGGATTGGGAATGTACCAGTCCAACCAGCCCAACACCTTCGCCGCCGCGCGGCCAGTTGTAGGTGATGGTTTCTCCTGCGCGCACCATGGCACGCGCCATGATCACCACTTCATTGGCAGAGCGGCGAGAGACAGACACCACATACTCACGACCCGTTGCACTTTGACTTGTGCGCCCAGTGGATAAAACTCCGGCTGTGGCCAGGTTTTGGCTTGTTAGAGACGTAACTGTGCCAGTTGTGAAGGTTTGTGACTGACCAATCACGAGACTTTTTGCAGCCTGCGCAAGGTCAGTGAGATGGCGTGCATCCAGCAGTGCAGCGCGGCTTAACGCGTGACGTTCCGTCAGTTGGACAAATTGGGTTACAATGACCACTCCCACGATCATAGCCAGTGTTGCATCGAGCAGAGTTGCGCCGCGACGTCCGCGACGTCCGAAAGCCCGTGGGTGTTTAGTGGTGTTCAGCATCCGCTGCATCCTTGTGTGAGGACTGTGCCAAAGCTTGCATTCTTGCTCACCAAAAGAGGTGTTACGAATGCTGGGGTTTGAGATGCACCCAAACCTACGCGCGTGTTCACAGTTTCTAGATCGGTGGTGGTCAATGTTGTCGCATTGGCGGCGTTCAACACCGTTGTTTGATTGCCTGCGCCTGCGTGGTCTGAGCCAAACATCTGTGTCACAACCATTGAATTGTAAGACCCATTGGTCAGCTCAGCAGCACTTGCCGCCGTCACACTTCCAGAGGCGTTCATTGCGCCTGCAACGCCTAATGTGTTCACCGACGCAGCACCCAACACATTCGCAGAGCCAAGGGAGCCTGCCTCAAACACAGAAAGCGTTCCGCTTGCGACAAGGGCGGTGAGTGATTGATCATCCACTACGTGGGTTTGAGAGGCGGTTGTGCAGCGTGACAAGGCAGCTGTGCAGCCAGATACTTGCGCGTTCTCAACACCTAACTGACCTGCATTGGTGATGTTGCGCGTGCTTGCGGCGGCATCAAAAGACAGAGGTGCACTCAACACGTTGTTGAGTTCATGGCCGGCGCGCAGTTCACGTAAAATAAGATCAGGATGCAGGCCTGACATGGCGGGTGTGGTGAATGTTGATTGCCCAGCAGACAGTGCCGCGCCAATAATGATGGCTCCAGATTCATCTGGTGCATTTAAAACATCGCGGTCCGTCTGTGCGGATCTCGCTGCAAGAGCCACACTGATGTCATCAATAAGTGCATCTGCTTCGCCAGTCTGTGTACCAAGAAGTAAAACACCAACAGGCAATGCCCGAAGCTCTTCACGCGCAACACCCATTGCAATGTCGATGCCATCAAGCGAGATGGACCAGTTGGTTGGTGCAGCTGCAAGACCGAGAGGTCTAAACCGCCAGCTATTGGTGGTAAAATCTGTGAGACGTGTCGCACTCAGTGCAACTGCGGATGTCCCTGCCGTGTTCAGTTCAGTTGTTAATCCGGCAGCGTTGTTGTGAACGTAAAAATCAAAGTCAGCGCCAAGCTGAGAAATTGATGCGGCCAGTCCTTCAGCGCGGCTCAGGCGTTCCTGATAGGCCAAGTGGCTGGCCCAGTAGCTCAGAACACCAACCCATAATATCAACCCAAGCCCTGTGGCCAAAAGAAAGGCCCCGCGACGCGCACGACGTGGCAAGCTCAGGCCACACGCGGGTTTGCGTGTTGGCATAGCAATGCGCGCCCATACATGGGCACGCATAAGTGTTATGATGAACAGGTTTGCCATCTTAGAAGGTAAGGCTCACTGCGGTAGTGGTGTTGTCACAGGCCGTCTCAATTGCACCAACAGTCATAGGCAATGTCATTGTGGTGGTTCCAGCAACCGCGCTGTCTAGGCCCGCTCCGCTTTCGATGAATGCCAACAATGCCGCTGAGCAACCCTTTTGCGGCAGGCCAGCAATTGCGATTGTGAAGTCACGCGCGCCGTTGCCAGTGATTGTAATGGCTGTGTCGTAAGGGGAAGTGAACGTATATACACCCGAAGATACGCGCTGCAATTCTTGGTCCGTAAACCCAGCATCCGCGAGAAACACCAACAGAGAACCCGCAGCAAAAATACCAGAGTGGCCATGGCCGCGCTCTACGATCGCTTGGGCTTTTACCAGTTGTGTGCGCAGCGCAGAGGCACGCATTCCATCACGCGCGGCTTGGAATGACGTCAAAATACCAATTGTCACGGCAAGGGCTAAGATAAACCAAATAGCAAATCCAAGCGGTGTGGCCCCCTTACGGTGGCGTCGTGGGGTAAAAAGGCGCGGTTTGCGCAGATTCTGGACATAGTTTGGGCGTTGAGTAGACATAAATACAACCTATTATTGAGTGAGTGTGAGGAGTGGTGCCATCGATCCCGCGACGCCTGCGAGGATTACAGCGATCAATATCATCAGGCAGAAATTGAGCACCGCGATCTGTTCTTTGATGCGTTGTTCGAGCTGTTCAAGCCAACGATCTAGGAATGTGGAGAAGCGTTCTATCCAACCGTTTGTGCCATCAAGCGCCATACAGAATTCTATCAAATCGCCGGTTGGAAACTCGTACCCCGTTTTATGCAGTGCTGTGCCAAAACTCTGAGTTTTAAGTTCAACAGAAACCGCCCTAATCCGGGATGCCAAATAAGGGGTGGCATTGTCAGCCATTCCATCCAGCAAGGCTGGATTTAAGTTTTGGCCCATACGGCCAAGTTCAATAACGGTGAACGTAAAGGCCGTGCCTTGTTGCAGTTTGTAAAGTGAGAACGGTACAAAACGATCCACATACTTACGGGACTTGCCTGTCCAATTTGGCAACAACCATGCGATCAACACAAATAAGATGACAACGGGGATAAGGACCCATTCAATATTGCCGACAAACCACTTGGTAGCTGTAGACATCACTTGGGCGATAAGTGGCCATTCATCACTATCGGTTGTCTGTTCCATGGCTGGGAACAATTGTGATCCCATCATGTAGGCAATGACACCCACCATGAACAAAAGGATTGTTGGTTGAGCCAGTGCTGAACGTAGAGCAGATTTGAGTTGATTTTGCTGGGCAGCCAATTTGGCCGCTGCGCGAAACACCCCTTCTGGATCGCTTCGCCCAATGGACTTAAACACCAAGGCTTCCGCCCCTTTGACATATTGCGCGATACGGGCATGAACTTGTGAACGTCCAACACCTGCTTCAATGTCACGCAAGATATAGGCCTGTTGGTGGCGACCACGACGTTCGGCGGCACGCGCTGTTGATTCCAATGCTTTGGTGAGGGGCTGATCAGCTGCGATCAAGTCTGCAAGAATGCGCCAAGTGTCTTCGCGCACCTTTGCGCCAAAGTAATAGCGGTAAAATGCGTGGCGCAACGTATCCATAATTGAAGTGCTCATATCGTCACCTTCCAGCCGAGATCAGCACGCTGGTTCGCGTTTAACTGTTTGGTTAGGTCGCCCTTCTTCAGCAGGCAATCAAACGGGTCGAACCGGCCCTGTAGGACAAATTCTGTTGTTTTCTGTGCCAGCTCAATGCCGCCCATGCCACCTTCTGACTCTGGCTTAAGCCAGTAGTTTCTTGCCCCATTTGCATCGAGATTACGCACAAAGGCGTTATAGCTATCATCAGGTTCGATAAATTCAGCAACAGCCAACAAACGATTGGTTCCAGCCCATGCGGCACTGCCCTCTTCGCTTTTGAAGTGACCGCGACAGGTCTGACATCCATCCGTATTACACAGGTAGATCCCATCATGTGCACCATTCAGAGGAACCAACTTGCGTTCTTGCGCAGACGTTAGATCAACTGAGGTAAGAGGAATTTTGCAATCATCACATAGAATGCGAACAAGTGTTTGCTTGAGCAAAAGACGAATAATACCAGTCTGGCAAAGCTCTTCCACAGGAACCCCAAGAGCGGCCATGCGGAACAAGATGCCGTTGGCACCATCAACGTGAATTGTGGAATATAACCCGTGACCTGAGCTTGCAAATTGCAACGCTTCACGCGCAGCAACACCGTCACCAAGCTCCGCAATCATTCCAAGGTCTGGATTGATCCGCACGAAGTTACGCAGGGCTTTGCGGTAATTGGCGGTACGAGACGTATCATCCCCGGCACTCTTAAGCGGGATTTGCATAACACCAACACGCCGGATGCGGTATTCCACAGGGTCTTCCAACGTGACAATCGCAATTTTGCCTTCGTGATCGTCATAGGCTTGTTCTAAAGCGCGCACGAGCGTGGTTGATTTACCATCACCCGTTTCTCCACCAATGATAACGCAGCCTTTAAGATTGTCACGCAAACGCGCAAGCGATTCAAGAACTTCGCAATCAAGACCAAGATCCTCAAGGGTTCCGGTCTCTTTGGCATCATTATAAAAAATGCGCGCGACCAAAGAAGATCCAAGCTTGGTATCGCTTTCATGGAAACCCATTTGGACGCGCAGTTTTGCCACACCGCGTGGCAGAGGGAATTTCTCTTTCGGGCTGAGGGAGAAGGATTGGAATTCGCCTTGTTGGCGCGTCACGTTTGCACTGCCATCATCTTGCATTGCGAAGGCTGCATTGATGGCAACATCACCTTCTTCAGGGGTCCAGTTGTGGCCATAATCAAGTTCGCGCCCTGCAACGCGAATGCGCAGCGCAGTATAAGTATCATGCTGGATGATGCGAATGTCGCTGGCCTTCATTGCAGCGGCCACAGTGATCAAACGCAACAGACGGCGTTCACCACTGGTTTTACTGTCGTCAGACGCCGCACGTTCGGCCTCACGGCTTGACCCTTCATAGAACTCAGCGACTTGCTCAAGGCTGCGTGTCTCATAAGACGTTACACTGGGCAAAAGCCCTTTATCTTGATGGGCCTTCAGTTGCGTTAGGAAATCTGCGTCATGACGGTAGCCTTGTGCCACGTAGCACAGGCCACTTTTGTGCATGGCGGCACAGCCCGCAAAGTCAGTATTGCGCATGTCAAAAATGCCGTTGTCCAGCAGGTTTGCGCTTTTGTCTTTGCGAGTGAACAGGCTCATGATTATTCGCCAGCCTCTGCGGTGTTTGCTTTTCCAACTGGGGTCAGCGTGTATTTGAAGTTCAAATCGATCACTTCTGCGCTCTCAAAAGGAGCCTTTGGAAGTTGACGTGCTGATCCATCAGCGCCTTGGACAAAAACTGCTGTGTTAGAGACGCTTTTGACCCGAATATTGCCGGGCAATAGATCGTCTTTTTTAACGACGAAGCTTTCTCCAGTGCTCGATTTGATAGTGGCCCAACCAAAGTTGCCATCGCCACTTAGTTGGTGGCCGGAAGATTCAACGCCGTATTCAAATGTGCAGCTGTCTTGGGCTTCTTTTACCGCGCGCTTCATCTGCGCCATGAGAACGGATTGGTCGACGCCATCCGGTTGCTCAGGTACTGAAACTGCGACACCCACGTTTGCATCAACGGCGGGTTCAATCGCGGTTTCTGTTGCGGCATTGGCGCGTACCGCTGCCTCTTGTGATACCATTGCGGCGCTTTGCTCTAGCAACTCGCGCAGTTCTTGTTCTTGCTTAAGAACGAGGTTCACTTGAGTTTGGCGTTTGGCGCAGGCCCCAATGGCTTCGTCCTCTAAGGCCATTATGGCGAGACGGTCAGAGGTCTCAAAGACACCCAGATACGCTTCACGAAATATCGCAAACGGGCAGGACAGAATGTCAAAGTCCACCGTTGAGGGGAGCGTTGCCACATCTGTTTGAGAAATGGACGCGTCGCCTTCAGCTACGATTGTTGACGTCAGAAGACTGGCAGGTTCAGTCTGTGCGTGTGAAGTGCTTGTAAACACAAGCATAAGTGGAAGCAATACAGATGCTTTTAGTAAAAAATTCAATTGATCTCTCCTTGAGATTTGAGATCGAGATGGGTGAGGAAGTCGGTGATGGGTACGGATCGCCGTGCGGTATCTGGCATAGAGATCACGATCTGTTTTTGATCGAGTTCCCACTGGCCAATGACGCTGCCTGTTTGGTCATGGATGTTGAATTGACCATCAAGGCGACTGCCTTGGGGGAGGCCCATGTATTCTTTGGAAAGTGTGCCTGAGAGAAGTTGGCCCACCTGCCCTACCAAAGGTAAGGTTTTACCAGTGAACGTGAGGTCTGTTGGCTCTGACATATTCCAGACTGAGCGTGGATCATCACCGTGGGGGCCGACGTAGATAGAGTCGCCAACAACTGTGATGCTTGCGCGTTTGGCAAGATTGCCTGTTTGATCCAGTTCCCACAGTTCATTCAGCCCAGGGACAAATACGAATTGTATAAACGTACCTGCGGGGCTGAATATGGCACCACTGCGCAATTCTGCGCGCTCGAGCAAGTCGCCCACAGTGTCGGCCACGGCTGCGCTTGAAAACGCAACTGTGGCACTTAAAAGCGCTGCACTTAATGAGAACCCAAAACGCATATCAGGCCCCTTAGTTCTTGGACTTGCGGGTTTGGACGTTACCCTCGTAATCGAACCAAACGGCGGTTTCCTCTTTGGCCTCGTATTGTGGCTTCAACACGCGCTTGCCCGGATCTTGCGCGATCAGGTCATTGTAAAGCGGTGCTGTCTGCTTGGTGTTTACCCGTGCGCCAAGGCTTTTTGCGGATGGAAAATCTGGGCAGAGGTCCCACGTTACAGCAGGGAGTTCGGATTGTAGATGGCCGGTGCGTGCCTCCCACCAACGGTTCTTTTGGTACCAATAATTTGTAGCTTCGCCAGTTGCACTATCATATCGGAAAAGGTCATGTCCCTTTTTATTATTTGGATTTGAATATTCAACAATAGGGTATTCTACAGCCATTTTGGTATTGTGAATGACAAGACCAATAAATGGATGACCGCCATAATTGTATGGCTTTTTCATGCTCGGAAACCCTCTACATGAATGTGAAACACCATTCTTATACCAAGTGATGGCAACTTCACCGCCCATGCGTTTTTTGCCGATACCATCGTAATCAATATGACTCACGTAAGCGCTGCCATTGAGTAGCGGCGCTACGTGTTCAGCCTGCACGTTCTGGAAGAATTTACCGTGCTTTTGGATGTCGCGGTTGCCGGCCATTGCGGGGGTGCCAAGAACGCCAGCAAGTGTTGCTGCAATTGTTAGGGTATTTAGATTAAACATCTTGTTTCCTTTATCTAAGAAGTGGGGTCTTGGATCGTTCAGTTGATCCAGTCCGCCATCAATTTTTCCACCATAGCACGGTACACATTGTAGGCTTCATCCAGCTCATTAGCATCGATGTGAAGCACAGCTTGATCCACCTGCGATTCAATCCAAACCCAGTCTTTGTGACCAGGCGGGATGGTCGCGACCAATTGCGGGGCAACATCGTAGTAATGCACAATGTCGGCAGCCATACCTGGATTAGAAGCCATATAAGTGTCGCGGAAATTGCGCAGTTTGCTCAATGTAGGGCCATCATCGGCTTCACCACGTTGGCCAACAATCGCAGTTGTTAAGAAACAACCGCCGCCACCCCCGCCAGAAGAACCGCTCGAAGAAGAACCCCCATCCCCAGAACTACCGACTGAACTACTCGTTGGCCCGTTGCAGCTTCCACAGCTGCCAGAAACCTCGGTCCAACCAGTGTACCCAGCAGCCATCGCGTCGTATGATCCGTTAAAATCTGCCTTGCCGTCGCCATCAACGTCAACTTTGCCACCACTTGATGAACTATTGTTATTTGAAGGTGGCGCTGGTTGGCAGGTGTTGAGCACTGTGGCCCAGTTTCTAATGACGGTAACATTCCTTGGATCAGTTGAGCTTGGGTTCGCGTAATCCGTAACCGTTGTACGTAGGGTACGCTGTTGTCTGTGCACGCCGACCCAAGAGGTCGGGCAAGCAATTGTCCGTGTTGCAACAGCATCGCTGATTTTGTTGCGGTAGCATCCATCCGCAACACTGGCCCAATTCGTATAGCTGATTTGGGTTACATTCTCAGAGGAGCCAGGAAGATCAAAGATACGTTCGCGACGCGTGCGCTCTTCGCGGTATGGCCCATACAGCGTTCCAGAATAAGCAGGATAAGCTGCATTACAGCTGGGTGACTGCGTCTCGATGTAGGTGGTGTCACTTGTTGGATCGAGCGTCTTTTGCGCTGGCGGAACATTATCGCATTGGCCAACCAGCATATCACGCACCAGTACCGGTGAAGACACCACGTTGCCGCCTGCATCCGTTGGAACCCAGATGGTTTTAAACGGATCAGTTGGATCTTGTGCCTGCGTGAGTGTAAATCTGTAGCGCGCAATGCCGCCCTGCGCACAGTTCTCAACAACATACTGCGTCATGCCAATCGGTGCGTTACAAGCATCTGCAAGAACAGACCATGTTGCATCAGGCGTGCGCGCGCCGACGTTCTTGCCCGCCGCGTTCTTGTCTTGGAAAACATCGCGAAACATCTGACGGCCTGAGCCAACAGTGCCCGCACTACAAGCGTCAACTCTGCGCTCTACACCAACCTTTTGGGTTGATGCGACGCGTGATGGAATTGAAGCCGCCTCAACAGTCAGCAACGTGCCATCGGGCAACGCATCAGCAACCCCGTTCAGTGTGTCAAAGCACGCAGGATATGACCGTGTGCGACCGCCTGTGGCCACCAACTCACGATTGCCCCCTACTGTGCGCAGAATATACAAACCCTTTGCACTTGCTCGTTTGCCCTCGCGGATGGCCTGCAACACTGGCGCGTTCTGTATTTGATCTTGCGTCAAATTGCTCTTGAACACGTTCGTATCAAAGTAGCTCAATAGGTTTCCACCGCAGTAGCGAAACGCAATGTCAAACGATCCAGACATCGCATAGGGAAATGTGCGCAGCGCATTGGTTGTTCCAGCCGCTGGCGGTTGTTCGGTTTGCTCAATCGCAGTTGCGATCGCATCAATGTAGGTTTCCTGCGCGACGCTGTCCCCTGCCCGAAGACCCTCGTGCACACCGCCCGCTGTACCAGAGAGATACCGCGCCAGATTGCGCTGCACCTGATACATAACTTCCGTATAGGCCGCTGCCACATCAACGCGCGTGTCATACTTGTCAAAAAGGATCTTATCCTGCGCCGCAGTTTGCGACACCGCTTGCAACGGATAAAGGCTCATGGCCAATGCAGATACCGAACTCAGGCAATATTGTTTGAAACGTGGTCCAAACATTGCACGGTTTTGCGCAGACAATCCTGTTAGCTGTGTGGCGTTCTGTTGCATTAGCCTTCTCCGATAATTTCAAATGGGGTGAACCGTTTTGCACCAACGACAAGTGTGACCAAGCCATCGCGGCGGGTCAGAGATTGCACTTCTGCCCAAGGCAATGACGCCAATGGCTCCGTGGCCTCAGTGAAGCCGCCCCACAGGGTGATTTCTGCGTTCAGGCCAACCATCCGTACCGTTCTGGCTTTGCCCAAGTAGGCACTTTCCAAGATTGGCAGGATGGCTTCACTTGTTGGCGGCAATGGTTGAGCGGAATTTACCTCAAGCAACTCAACAGGGCGCGTGATGATCAACTTGCCTGCGCTTTGTAAAAGCTGCGCATCATCTGCCCCCAACACCAACTCTGCCGCTGCGCGCGCAATCGCCGCGTCATATCCAAGGCGCAGAGATAGAATTTGGTAGGCAACAGGACCGGCAACAGGCACGCCGATTGGCGTGTCCATGCCAGGCGCACCGCACCCCTCAGCCGTGAGGGTCCAACCCGGACCCACATTCCACGGCTTTGCGAAGGCCGCAGCACAAGAGCGCAGAAACGGACCTTCATCGCGGCTGGCATAAACCGTCTTCATAATGGGCGCGGCAACAACCGCTGCCTGTTCGCGGTTGCCAAACACAAGCACACCGCCACCAACAACCGTAATGGCAAGCAAAGCACATACGGCAACCATCGCCCCATTGCCCATCTTCTCAAACGTCTTTGAAACATCGAGCTTGCTAGCGCGCCCCGTTAGGACAGCTGGTGCAAACTCAGAGGGTGGCTCAACAATCTGTTCTGTTGGCAGTTCCGTATTGATCTCTACATCAAGCTGCGCACTGAGCACCAAGCCCTGCACACCGTCCTGAGACATTTCTTTTGCCAACCAGGACAACAGCTCATCTTGGGTCTCAAACAAGCGTTCTGGTTCCAGAACGGGTTTGGCCCCAGAGGTGAGCGCCCCAAAGAAGATTGAGGTCTCAGTATTGGCATAGGCCACCAATAGGGTTTGTTCTTTGAACTTGTCGCTAATCCCGCTCAATACCAATGAAAGAAAGGATGGCGTGCCCACCAGCGCTGCATCTGACACAGGCGCAAAGGTGCTGCCCCAGCGTACGCCAAGGGCATGATCCTTCAAGCCTCGGGGACTCTTCTCCCAGCTCAACCCCGCCAAAGCGGCGGTGTTGAGGTATGGTATTTTGCGAATGCCCATGACTTATCTCCGCACAGTGGGGATCAAAGCAGGGCGCACAAGGACGACCATTTTGATTTTGCGCTTCGAGCCTTTTGCGGTGCCGCCAAGACCAAAGAAGCCTGCGCGCCCTGCCCCGCTGTTGGAGCGGCTTGAACTTTCTTGCTCATATCCTGAAAGGATGAGCGTCTCACCTGGGGCCAATACAGTATCGTTCTGGATCGCGCGTTGATCTATCGTTGGCAGTTGAACAGTGCTTGTGCCGCTCTCAAATGAATCCAAGCTGGTCAGGTCGTTTTGAAGCAGTGTCAGAGACAGCTGAATTTTGTTCTTACCAATGAGGCGCGGCAGCGCATGAATGCTGATGCCTGTATCAACGGTGGCGGTTTCGATAGAGGTTGAGGAAACGCCGTCCGCTGTGGTTGTTGTGGATTTGGCCACATAGTTTTGGGCGCGTGTCAGGATGATCGGGCTGATCACACCGCTTTGGGCGATGGTAGATCCGATGCGGTAATCAATAACGCTGCTGTCTTTTGCCAATGCTTTGAAGTTGAGCGCGTTGGCACCACGGCTCAAGGTCGCAACACCGTTGCCAGAGAGCACACCAGCAATACCTGTGATCGCAGCGTCAGTGGTTCCAATGCGGGTGCCCAATTGCATCCCTAGGCCAAAGTCATCGCTCTTTTCTGCGTCGACGAAGAACACAGCCACTTCAAGGCCGATGCGTGTGGAGAAGGTCTTCTCCATACTCTCAATGACGCGGGCAGCTTCTTTTTGAACGGACGGTGGACCAAACACTGACACGCGCCCTGCGTTTTGGCTTATGGTAACAGCACCGGGAGGTGGTGCAACGCGTGCCAGTGATGTTGTTAGATCGTCCCAAGGAGAGAACTCTTCGATGTTACGTGACATGCTAACGGATCGTGACCCGCCACTGATGCCGTTGATGTTTGTCTTTAGGCTGCTTTTACCAACAGGCAATGAGACGCGGTAATCGCGTGTCACCATGCGGTTGAATATGATGGCGGTGCCGTCATATTCCCAATCAACGTCTAAGGAAGCCGCTACTTTGTCCAGCGCACTGGACAAGCTGCCCTCGTGCTTGATCTTAACAGAACCCCCAACTGGAACAGTCAGTGAATCGCCATCTGGTGTGAGGTAACGGGTTTTGACTTTGGCAACGAGGCCTGTCTGCTTGGTCACTTCTTGCGCAATGTCGCTCATGCTGAGGCGATTGCCTGCAAGGCTAAAGCTGCGAGCGCCCTCTACCGCTTTGGGCAGTGGTTTGCCTTTGGTCGCGCCGCGTTCAACAACAACCGCTTCCCCGTAGTAAGGGCGATCCACACGGTGAACTTCACCGCGCATTGCAGCGCTTTGGCGCTCCTTTTGATCCGCAGTCAGGCGCGTTACGCGGCCCAAAGACTCGTCAGCCGCCTGAATACCATCACAAGCAGTAAGACCAACAAAAGACAGGAGCGCCATCGCGCTTGTGAAATTATGCAGTGAGGACATGGGAGTACCCCTTTATTTGGGGTGAATATTGCGGTGAGGTCAGTGGCACAGCCAACTGAGCCTCACCATTCTTCAAGGCGGTTTGGTCTGGAAACAACAAGGAGAAGATCGGGTGAACAATCATACCCGTAGCCGCTTTGAAGAAATTCTTATGAATGTACGTGCCAGTGTGGCGCATCTGATTTGCAGTGTTCACGGCGCACCTACCTTCACAACTTTGTTGCTGTAGATGCTGACGCCAGGGGGACGCCCCGTGCCTTCAAAACCGCGAACCAGTTGAGCGGTGGCCTCTTCAAATGTCCCCATAACAGTGACGGGAACAGAGATGCGCCAATCGTCGGCACCTTCTTTTAGGACTTTATAACCAGCAGTTTTGCCCCAGCGGCGCAATGTGTCTGTTAGGTACTCGCCCGACTTTGCTTTCCAAACTGGAAGCGGCGCAGCAACCTTAACCGGCACGAATACCTTGCTAGACGGTAGTGGGGAAGATTTAGCAAGGGCCGTGCCGACGGTGTTCCCAGGAGTACAAGGAATTTGTAAAATCTGGCCAATTTTTAGAGGCGTTGCAGCCTTGATTTTGTTCGCAACAGCAAGCTCACGATATTGTTTGACGGAGCCTAATCGTGCCTTTGCAATTTTAGAAAGTGTGTCCCCAGACTTTACAGTGTGAGGCGTACAGGTGGTGCCTGCCCCAGACGAAGCCGTTTTAGGTTTCTTGGTGAATGGGTTCCACGGCGCGGATACCAGTGGTCTTTCCGCTGAAGCATTAATCACAGCATCAAAAGATTGGGACGGTGCAGATTTGCGAACACCGTAGATGCGCTGCGTTTCCGACAACTGTTTCCAGTCGGGGCAGCGGATGAGGGTGTTTGAATGGGCGGCCCCGGCGGTAAGCGAAAGCGTGAGGCTTAAAGCAAGAACCTTTGACGGAGCGCCATCAACTAACCATTTTATTTTATTTGAAGATCTACTTAGGTGCTTTAACGCCCTGCAACAACATGCCTTCATTGTTGAACGTAAGAGTATCAACAGTGGATATTGGAAAAACTTTTGTGTTCGGGAAAGTTCGCATGTGAAATCCCAAAAGAGCATCAGAGCTTTTGAAGATGCGTACTTCACCAGTCTTTGACGAGAGCACTTGCATATGCTCGCCATCTGGCAAGATTGCCCACAATTCCCACCTCCATGACCAATTGCGGTTCCCACGTATTGGGACGTACTGGATCTTTCCGCTTCGCTCCAAGAGCATTCCAATAGCTTCATTTGTTATCACTCTAGGTGCCCACATAGCTTCCTCAATTCGCAACATTTTGAATCGGGATAGCAGTAGTTAAGTTTCATTTCTGCAATGAAATACTTTTCCTTTATTTTTACATTATTGTAAAGTGGTTATTTTCAAAAAAGCAAATTACTAAAGAATCAAATACGCGCCCCGCTACAAAACTATATATTGATTTCGGAGGAAAAAGTTGCCATTCAGGATACTACAGAACCCGAAATGTAGTCCCGATAGAGACTATAATGCACATTATATGCCTAATATTCACCAAGGGTATAGGATGTAGACTGAAGAAGCATAATCCAGAATCAAGAAGAGCGAGCAAAATACCCACCCTAGAAAAGCGAAACCCCGCAAGGTCAGAGACCTAAACGGGGGATCAAATAAATTCAGAATGCACCTTTGAATTTAGTTGTTTCCCTACATTCCTGCAAGAGAAAAACGCATTTGTGCGAATATTTCCTTACAGCCTAAATTCTCTGTCTTGCCCAATTAAAAATGGGAAGGCCACAAATGGCACATTTACAGGTTAAACAGACTAATATGGAAAACCACCCGGTGTTGCCGGATGGAATGCAACGCAGTGATGTAGAACGACTAATACGCCGTTGCGCCCCAGTCATTGGCATGAACGACGGACAGTTAATTGTATTGCTAAGTATGATTGAAGAAACGCGGCCCTCAGATTGGGTCAATCCTGAGATTGAGCCCGTTTGTTTCGCGCGCCAAACAAACATTGCTGCATCTGCGGGCAAAGACGAACGCACAGTGCGACGCATCGAGCACCAGCTAGAACACCGCTTTGGATTTTTGATTAGGGATGTCGGACTGAATGGGCAACGATGCCGCTACCGTGTGTCTGGGGGAACAGAGTTCCGCCAAGGATTGGTCTTCAGTCCACTCATCGACAAAATACTTGATCTACAGGCAATAGCCCAACAAATTGAAAACGCCCGTGCACAGCGGATCGTCGTCAAACAAAAGATCAGCGCGGCCAAACGCTCAATTAAAGAAAATTTGGTAGCCCTTCGAGATCTGCCCCTAGACAGCGCGTCATTAAAACAGATTGAAGAAGTTTACCAAAACTGGCCTACAAAATTTTATGCGTCTGTACCACTCGAGACGTTACAAGAACACTTAGGCCAAGTTTTAGATTTGCACGACAAGCTGACAGATTACATCCAACAGACCTACGAGGTGACTGAGGCAAAGCCTGTGGATACAAAACTGGAAAGCGCTAAAATTCGGCCAAAAATGTCCGGCCCAGCGGTCATGAATGTCCGCCCATATATACAAGATACAAATCAAGAAACATATGTATCAAGTAAAACAGGGGCTGTTGGGCAGATTGAACAGCAGGGATATAAAAACAAACCTAAATTCACTAATGCAATTTCCGATCAAAAGAGCATAGAAAAGAACAAACGTGGTCGAGAGGTTGCAACTAATAGCGAATTTACTGAAAGCCTGACACCAGAAAAGTTGTTTAGACTGTGTTCACAAACGATGCAGGACAACATTCGTTTATACCAAGGGCAAGCACCCTACCCCACTGAGTTAAACTTCACGTTTGCGGCTCTAGATCAGGCTCATGCCCTCGGAATAACCAAATGGGCCTATGATTACGCAACGCAGCAAATGGGGGACCTCGCAACCGCTCTTTGTATTCTAATCATTGATCGCAACATTCACCATCCAGTGACCCCAATCAAGTCCCCTGGGGGCGTTCTGCGGGCGATGACGGCTCGGCATGCCAAGGGTGAGCTTAACATTGGTAGATCTTTTATAGCCTTAGCTAAAAGAATTCATCAAAGTGTCTAATGAGGTCCGGCCCATTTGTTATGTGGGCACCGGTGCACAAGCCCAACAAGTTTCAGTCACAGGAAATTTTCCTTTCAACCCCAACTTGTCAAACGACTGCCTGATTAAAGACAGAGTATATTCGGTCCCATATATTCTGTATAAATCATCCTGCTTTACGCTGTATGGAGGTGAATTTATTAAAAGGTCGTCAAATTCAATTGTAACGATCATTTGAGGTGCACTATCAGTAAGAGTAGTAACGAATAAAGCATATTCGGCTTGTCGTTTTGGAGGCAATGCAACCAACGCCGCACGATCATAAACAAGATTAATCTTTGGTAACATTGCCGTTTCCAGATTGAATAAATCACCTACAAAAACATCTATCATTGGTGCGCGGTAACACGAGAAATGCGGCTTCTTCGTAATCGTTGGTCTTAATCCCAATTCATCGAACAGTGCATTAATTGCTACTTCACTCAGATCAACCCCAACAACATGGTAACCTTGATCAAGCAACCAACTTATATCAGACGTTTTTCCACATAAGGGTACAAACACAGCGTCACCACAGTTGAGGTTAAAACTCTGGATACATTCAATTAAAAATGGGTGAGGTGTATAATTGTGAAACCCAATTTTCTGATTTTTCCACTTATCAATCCAAAAAGAATTGGTGTCATTAAATTTATCCATTTGAGGTACCTTTGTCGTGTGTAAGTTCCCGGAGCACAGCATTTGCACGCATAAGTGTCCGGCGAAACGTGTCCGTAGACTGGCCAAGCCCAAGAGCTGCGCTTTCTATACATCCATCAGACAGTCTATAAGCTTCGAGTGCACGATTTAAGGCAGGCGACAACTCTGAATAAGCAATTCTATTTTTGTCTGGGCTTTCGTCACTATTTGCATTCGGTTTATTTTCACGAACCAAATGAGACAAGAATTTGATACTGATACTGCTCTTTGGAGTGTATGTCGCGCCCAAAGACAGGCATAATTTTTTTTCAAGTTTAGTTGGTTTTCCAGTGATAACATGAATCCTACAATCACATGGAACACTTGAAACGACCATACGTATGAATGCTTCTCTAGCCTCATCAGTGTTGGCAACACCGTAGACACCAGGGTCAAGGATAACGCACCTAACATTAGCTAGTTTTTCGGCTGATAATTGAATAAAATTTTTTTTTGAACGTATCGCCATAACAATAGAATTACGCCCAAACACCTTGAAGCTTTCGTTTAATATCGAAAGCGCTATTAGATGTTCATCCTCAACTAAAAGCACATCAAAATCAGGGTTGTCTTTTGAATGTGAACTCAATGCGTGTTCCCTCCCCTATATTTGAGGATATGAATAACTCACCCCCATGTGACTTGATGATGCTTTTTGCAGCGCTGAGGCCAAGACCGTTGTTTTGCCCCCCCATTGTACTAAAATACGGCTCCGTTGCAGACATTATTGTTCCAGGACACATGCCAGAACCATCATCGCTCACAATAAATGTAAATTTTTCGTATTTTTGCCGAGCTTCTACAATAATGATATCTGGCTCTCCATGGACCTCTGCATTCCTTATTAATTCGGTCAAAACCATTTCTATTGGAATTGGGATTTGCTCAGTATCGCCCAAGTCTGATGAAATTTCTAATCCACTAGATTCACCAAAATCACCAAGGAGCATTTCTTTTGTGTGAGACCACAATACCGGTGGAGTGCCATTGTCTGAAATTTGATTTGGGCTCGCAGCATAGTGCATCCACTGTGACGTAGTTTCTAACCTTCTAAGAGATAAATTGATATGTTTAAGAAACTCTTTAGGAATTTTATTTTCAAATTGCCCTAGCCCCATCCGAAGACCGGTCACAATTGATCCAACGCTATGGGCATGTCCGGCCGCCAATTTCCCAAGCGTTTCTAGTCGATAAGCCTTGGAGCGTGCGTTCATTTGATTGGCTCTGCGCAAAATCAAAATTGATGAAATCACTATTGTTGCTATCATCAGAATAAGCATGCCAAGCCAAGAATAAAACATGAACATATTCGAATTATATTTTTGATTTATCGTAAATAATTGGAAATCACCAAGATGATTAGCTAGGTAAAATAGCTTTTTTTCCATGCTTTTAATTTTGGCATCAAAGTCAGGTGCATCTGAAACAAATTTGTAATTTTTTTGTATTTCTACCAATATATTTTGAGTTTCCTTGTCACTCCAAATCAAAGAATAATCTTGGGCTTTGTCTACTTTGTATTTGAAATGCTGATATGCTTTGTTTTCTTTAGCAATACAGCACTCCTTATCTACTAAATGCTCATATTCAACTAACAAACGCGAGGCATCACCAATGCTCACTAACAGTTGTGAATAAACGCCTGCATCCCTGATAGTCTCCCGCAGGAGTTTGTTTCCTGAATAGTAGAAATATCCGAGGGAACTAAGAATAATGCTACACGACAATGCTATCCACAGACCTGGTATCCACGAGGATACAAAACTATTATTTGCGAATTTCAACTGAAACTTCCTCTACAAACCAGACCCAGAAGCTATGGTGGCTGTGTTCATTATCGTGTTTTTTGGTGCTTGGGAATGCTACCATAAGTGGTCCACGGTACTCTACTGAAATTGGGTTTTGATTTATACGGGTAGCAATGATCCCTCCTTCGTGTTTGAGGGTTTTTAATGGGATCTTCTTCACAAACCCATCACTTGCGTAAACAATAATGTTGGCTTCCTTATTCGAAATACCGTTCAAAAAACCATTTTGTTCCATAAGGTCATAAAGAAGTGGGCCAGAGAAAATCTCATCTTTTTTTGTCACCCTAAACGACGCGGAGAATTCTGTTTGCGGGTACTCATTCTCGAGCTGCTCAATTGAGAACGATTTTGTGATTGAACCACTACTGATAGCAAGCGCATCAAGCTCTGAACTATGCAGAGGTTGTGTGAAAAAAGTCAAAATAACTGCAATGAACGATATGTATTTACCCACGGTAATTCTCCAAAGTGAATTTCATGGGGCAGCATTCTATAAAATGGTGCATTTTATCAAGTGACACGATGTCACTTGATCCATATTTCACATTTCTTTTTAAGGAAAAAATATCAACCTAATCTTAAGACAGGACAATAATCGTGAATGAAACTATAAAGCCACGGGCCGCAAACGCTTCGAACACAGAAGGTCCTCGTTACGAAGGGAAACCAATGTTCGCCGTTGTTAATTGTGATACGGGAGATATTGTCGGTACATTTCACTCATGGAACAACGGCCAAATGACGTTTTCAAACCCAAATAAAATATCAATAGCAAGCGCACTTGAAACAAATACAGTTGCTAAATTGTAATATGAAAACAGCAGCATGGCAGTTTTGACTACCTTATGACACATTTAGGTATATGAGATTGCTACGACCCCATCAATAAGCGACGGAATTCAACAATCGTGGCCGGACAGCCCTGCCCTAACTTCGCTGACTGGAGTTTACCGTATGAATATTGCAGCAATGGCTTCGATTATTGATAATCCACTGTTGATCGCGGATATAAGCAAGCACAAGGTTGTTGGTACGGCCTGTGCCGCTCTGGACCCCAACCACATTTGGGAACGCTTCCGCAGGTACAACCTCAAGCGCGACAAACAAATATTGCCGCTGGCTGCGTTGCGCGCATTTATCAAAGGTTGGATACCAGATCAGCAATCCTCATATGTAGAACAAGCCTCTGCCATTGGGGCACGGCCAAAACACTCTACTGGTCACAAAGCGCAAGCCCCCGGCCCAAGCCGTGCGGCCACCCGCGTGGCCCCTCCCCCGCCACCTTCGATACGCCGGGCCTTCGCGCCCGCAATACCTTTCTCAATCGACGCAACAAGCCGGTCCATTGCGGCATTAATGTCCACAAGGCTTTCGGTGCGATCCTTGATTGGCAAATAGGCCAGATCGATGTCGACAGATAGCCGTGGCAAGTCTCGATAGAACAGATTTAGGGCGGTACCACCTTTAAGGGCGAACACCTCTTCAGCCAAAACAAGCGGCAATATTCGGACCAAGAGAGCCACCTGAGCGGCATAGGGTTCACGCGCCATTTGTGTCCTCCTTTAGAACAAAGTTTTTTGGGACCATGATCCGATAACTGGAGTGAATTTTCCCACCTTTGACCAACGCACGATCACCTTTGCCAAGATCAAAGTCAGCGGCATTAAGCTGTTTGTTCCAGGCATGATTGTGCTTGTCAGCGAAGACAAAAAACAGGCGCTTGGTTTTGATCTTGCGGCAACTGTTCAGGAGCTGCGTCAGCAGGCGTGGTCGGAGCGTCGTCAAGCCTTCAAAGATCATATCGAGGTTGTGGAAACTCTCGTTCTCAGGGAGTTCGTCTATGGCTTCAAGTATCGCACGCTCTGGTGTCGACATGACCAGTTGCCAATCGTTCGGGGCGATGACCTCATGACACCTAAATCGATCATTTCTCAAAGAGAGGCCTGTAAATAGCAGACCCTAGCAACCTTAGTTCAACCTCGGTTTCTTTAAGAGGGTTCGCCAATCAAGGCTCTTATTTGCAAGGTCCTGGGACAATTTGAACGCGTAGCCACGGTGATTGCTGATCGTCTCAGTGCGTTCCAAGAGATATCCTAAGATCATGAAACTGAGCGCTGGACCAAGGTCTTTTATCGAGAACCAAGTGTTCCCAAGGTTGAGATATCGGGCAAGATCATCCATTAAGCGACGGCAGTCTTCTTGGTTCTTTGCAAACCTGAGTTCTTTGCAGAGCCTTGGGTAGGCGCGCTCCATCTCCTCTTGGCCAACTTCAATCTGAAAAGAATTTTCTTCTTTAACATACTGAGTCTTGGAAGTCTCTTTATGCCCCTCAATTTCGGGGGCAGTGGCCCTCAAATCATCCGGTTCTACAGAGCTTATCTTCGAGATTTCCACAGTGATTTCATCCAGAAGATCGCTCAAAGCGTGCTTGTCTGGCTGGCGTCTCAAGAGATTGCGTGCCTTTGAGAACAAGCCTTCATCCCAATTTGCAGGCATGAGATGTGCTTTGAGGTTGCTCAGGGCGGCTGAGCACATGTCTCTGAGCCGTCCCAGTTCGTTTTGATGATCCTGGTGATCTTGCGCCATGCGCAGGAATTCAGGGTAACGCTCTGCGAGCGGCAGAAGTGACAGGCCTGTTGCAAGGACAATGCTGCCCTGACGGTCTCGACGGGCCCAGCGTTTGCCATTGCCGCTCGATCGCCGCGTCAGCAGGCCCAAGGACACCAGTTTCGCAATATGGCGCTCAACGGTTTGAATACTGACATGGGCGCGTTTTGCGAGGGAGGCATTTGATGCAAAGCAAATATGCCCGTCGTCGCGCGTGGCATCGACTTGATCTACCCGCAGGAAGGAGATCATCGCTCTGAGAAGAGAGATCGACGTGCCTTTCAAGCCAAGAGGTTCCCGGATGTCTTCGATTATCTTGAGGAGCTGCCATTTGTTTTGGGCAATACCTCCCTGTCCCATCGCTTTACGCGACGAGCGTGCTCCAGCAGGAGCCATTCCTTGAATTGTTCTCATAATTTGCCTGCAGGCAAAGATTTCCCGTTCGCCCAAGAGCGTTTTTTATTGCTTAGCGAATCGGTGGCTGCTACGTTCTAGGTGTCTAATCTAAGAAACGCGTTTGCGTTACAGCCCTCGAAGCCTTGGCTTTGGGGGTTTTTCTTTGCTTACGTCCTCCTTTGTTGCTCTAGCCTCTGGTCTCATCCGCAGGGTTTACAGCTGTAAACTCCTGGTAGGATTTCTTGATGATGTCCTCGAGCTCACGGTCGAGCCACTCAGCAAATGCTGCGTTCTCCCCTACCCGTTTGATAGACATCGCGATTGTTGCGCGTCCCGATTTGATGGTGACGCCTGGGACCGGTGTTGCCTCCCTGCCCTCGCTTGGACGCGCGCCGCGCCGCGTAATCTCTCTTAGAAGTTGCTCAAGGCGGTCATCTGACGACAGCTCGGCACTCAACTTTGACAGGATTGCGAAGGAAGATAATGCATTGGCCTTCTTGGATGTGAAGGCTTCGGCCAAGGCAGTCCACTTTGGGCGGCCTGATTTTGGAGCGGCCCCAATTTGATCGCCAACATCGTCAGGGATATTGTCCGTAACCTTGGTCAGGTGCGAAAGCCCTGACGCAGAAAGACTTAGAACCTGCCGAACAGTTTTGGTGTTGTGACCTGCCGCTTGAATGACGGCGGCAAACCGTGCCTTCTCATAAAATGACAAGTTGCGACGTGCGGCATTCTCAAGGCCTTTGGCGAGAAGGGCCGTGGCGTCATCGAGATCTTGCACGTTGGCGCGGACTTTCAGGCCAAGGTCTCGGCAGGCGCGCAATCGTCTACGACCGTAGATGATTTCAAACCGGCCCTCGGTCCCTGCCCTGCGGACCAAAATGGGAACTTGTTGGCCGCCGTCTTTGATACTGGATTTGAGGGTTTCAAAGCCGTCACCGTCATCTTCGGAGTTTACAGCTGTAAACCCGTCAAGGCGGTCTTTCGGTCCCCAATCGTCAATGAGGGCTGGATCTAGTTCGCGAATGGCAGACAGCGACCCTTGCAGCGCCCCTAAAGCGGGCGCTGTGGTCTTTGTGGTTCGATCTTTGGGCTCTGGGCTGGAATTGGCAATCGTTTTGGCAATTCCGCTTAAATCCTGAAGTGATTTACGTGCCATCAGCTACGCCCCCATGCTTGGTGAATCATTGCTTCAACTTCGCTGCCAACAGCATCCATCGATTGCTTGGCGCGGTCATAGGTTGCCCGCGTCATCTCGGAGCGGACAACTTCGTAGATCGATTGTTTGAGCATCGTAGCATCGCTGATCGCGGTGCTCTTGAGTGCTGTGGCTGCCATGACACGATCCATAAAGAGCGCGCGCATGAACGAGGTCAATTGTTGCGACGGCACGTCCGTTGGCTCGTCGCGGGTGATCAAAAACTTGAAGTGATCATATTGGAGCTCGGCCCCTGCATCCTCGATGACGCCCATATAGGCCCCGGCAAGCTCTAGGAACTGCGCCGTTGAGGACACATCGAGCATCGAGGGCGTGAGTGGGACGATGAGCGACGTCGCTGCGGCCATGCCGGAGATCGTCAGGAAGCCCAGCTGTGGGGGGCTGTCCATAAGGACAATGTCGTACTGGTCTTCGACTTGGGCCAATGCATTACGAATGCGCAGGAAGAAAGGCTGGTCGGGATTTGAGTTTACCGCTGATTCAGTCTCGAATTCCGACAGGAGGAGGCGTGACGGCGCCAGTGACAATCCTGGAAAATAAGTCGGCATGACGACGTCAGAAAACGGCACTGGATCATCGTAGCGGATGGCGTCGTAAACGGTGAGGCCGTCAAACTCGATCTCTGGGTTGATGCCGCACATAGACGTCAGCGACCCTTGCGGGTCCAAATCAACCACAAGCACCCTGTAGCCATGGAGCGCGAGATAATGGGCCAGGTGAATGGTCGATGTACTTTTGCTGCTGCCGCCTTTGAAATTCATCAACTGCCAGACTTGCAGCCGCTCGCCTTCTTTGCGGCCAGGGACGTATCTGCCCTTTGTTCGAGATGCTTTCTCAAGGATTTGGCGGGCTTCCCACAGCTCATGGGCGCTGTAATAGCGGCGGCCCGCGCGGATGTCTTTTGGCTCTGGGATCGTCCCTTCGCCGTGGACTTTACGCATGAACTGGCCGGACACGCCGAGCAATTCGGCAGCTTCTGGGGCGGAGAAGGGGCGCAATGATTTGGTGTTGTCGGGCGCGAATGCAGAGAGTAGATGTTCGCGGATGGCGCGGTTTAGCCGCTCGGAAATATCCGTTGCTAACTCTGATGGTTGGTCTGTTATAGTCGGTGTCGCGGGAATCATCTGGTTGCCCCAATTTGCTCAATGTGGCTTTTTTCGCGCCACTTGGGGATAAAAGCGGCGATTCACCACTCTAAGTCAACAATTTTTTTACATTTAGTGTCTAATGTTGCGCAAAACGCAAGATAGGACACTACAGACTAACCACAAAAATGGTCGAAGTTTACAGCTGTAAACTTATCAAAGGGCATCATTCGCTTGTTTGGCGATCGGGTTCGTGGCCCATCTGACTCGGTCAAAAGGCCGATGCCGCCAATTTTCCCACGTCGGAATGGCGTTTCGCGAGAGCGATTCCGCGCGAATAGCGCCGGGCCTGAAAGGGCAGGGGGCTGGTCCCCGCCACTTCAGGTCAACCTGGTGAGACTGGACCATGTGGCCTATTGGTTCGAATGCAAAAAG
>Ga0115547_1000382_pt1 | contig 29770 bp, 35 predicted proteins | sample COGITO_mtgs_1004_3_FD_87185 | JGI IMG/M metagenome (GOLD analysis project Ga0115547, IMG submission 87185) | Pelagic marine microbial communities from North Sea - COGITO_mtgs_100420 | ecosystem: Environmental > Aquatic > Marine > Epipelagic | place: Germany:Helgoland, sampling site Kabeltonne...
AATACTTATGTGTAAACAGTTCGTTTTTTAATAGGTATATACCTAAAACAAAAAACGAACTGTTTACACATAAGTATTGGTTGTATGACAAGGAATTGAACGAGGGGTACTTAATCCAGAGGGTAATCCCTAATTTAAAAAATCAGAAAATCATTACCTATATCTTCCAGCCCTACAATCAATCGGAAAAAATTTCTTTAGAAGATAGAGTGAGTAACCAAAAAATGATAAACCAGCCATCGAACCCAATAGAGAGTTATATTAAATTGATTAATCCAGAAGAGTATGCTAAATGTAATATTTCACAACAAAAGTATACATTTGATGATTCGTACTATACCCAAAAAACGGAACACAGTGTATTTGGTACTATTGTAAAAGATACGAAAAATGTGAACAGTAAATGGGGCATTTTTAAGCTAAGGAAGGGGATGCGGTCGAATGCAAGTTATGGTCGTTATAAGGGGGTACCTACTAAGGAGGGGCAATATTATCTAACAAAATCAAGCTCAGAATTACAAGAATACGCCAAACTATTGAAACTTCGAATCAATTCTAAGGATAAAAAACAAATCGGTATATCGATATTAAGGCATTTAGTGCTCCAGGAACAAATCACGGACCCGACGATATCGTTCGTCCAAATCCCAACCAATCATCCCATTATCCCCTTTCCATTAAATTTAGAGGACCGAGAGGAGTCGATCAAAAGATTGGGTAAACAATTTCCCAATAACGTAAGTATACTCGAGAAGACGAAAAGAAGGAGTATTCGAATCAAGGTGCGTAGTATGAACGATGAAATACAAGAAAGATTAGAGCAAACGAAGGCCAAAGAGGATACGAAGAATGGGGTGTTTGTTATTGATCTAAGTGTAAGCGATTATGAATTTAGTTAAAAGCGTGGTTCGTATTTATTCGATTAACGAAATAACAATACGGTAGTAATTTATTAGCTATATATATATGGATAAGGAAAGTAGAATACTAAGTAATTTACTGATTGAACTAACCGGGGAGATTATCTCAACCAGTGTCATACAAGAATTCTTAAAGAATCGGATACCAGACGAAAATGTTGAGCGTAATGCCTACACGATCGTACAAATGTTCGATACATTGCTATTGGTTGCGGCGAACAAGGATTCGGGACATTTGAAAAAAAGCATTCTACGAAACATGCTCCATTCTTCGTTCCATGAAATTCGATCCAACAACCCACTCCTCTTAACCGTATGCCGTCTTATTCATCATTTTGTTACCATATACGCAAGTAGATTGATTAAGGATACGGAACTTATCCGTAATATCATCCAACCCATTGAACTTTGTAACCTACTCTCTGGTTTAATTCATATGAATCATCATTACAATAAACAGAACGAATTGGTACGAGTGAAATTGGTCGAAATACGCTTCTACGGACAGGTAGCCTCTAGATTGTATTTTTTACTCCACACAATTCGTTACTTCCGGAATGAGGATGTTGATTCATCCAAACTATCGATAAAGATCATGGCCATTGTCTTGAACATGATCAGCTTACAAGAGGTAGCACATGCATATGTTTGTTATGACAAAACAAGAACAAAGAAAGAAAAAAACGATTGATATGATTGTATCGTAAGATTGTATCGTATAGTTATGATGGATTATACTGAATTTGAATCTTACGGATTTTGGTTAAATTATTGCATGACCAATAAAATTACGCTAAACTCAAAACAACGTATCGAGGCTTTGGGATATTTTATAAAGAAAAGAATACACAAACCGAAGAGTAAAATGAGACAAGATTGAAATTTCTTGTTGATAAAGATATTTTTTGCACCCGTGAACTCTCTTTAGCATGGTTCTTTCTGAGCACAGTAATTGACAAATACGAGCGTATTCATCACCCGAAACGTACTTATAGGCCAATGTTGATAAGAAAAAACCGTAGTTTGTTTAATCTTTTTTCTGAGTTACAAATAATGTAACTTGTTTTAATTGTGTCTGGCAAATCTTCAGCTGTTTTTGTAGATGGATAATCTTTTCCTGTTTCTTGGTATCCTTTTCTTCCAGAGTAGAAATACGTCTCTGCATTTCTTGTAACAAACTCATGTCAAAATTGTTCACAAAAACATCTTCGGCTACTATGTTCAGTCTTTTTTTTTTACTATGGATGCACAAAGTATCATTGGTTTGCTTGATTTGTAATCGATTCAAAACAATGGAACTTCCGGATATGGATATAGGGCCACTCTTATTATTGATCAAAATACCACCCTTTTTTGTAGTAAGAAGCATGTCCTTTTCACTTGCTATGATCACATCTTTGGAGTTTGATTTTATCACAACATCACCATGTTTAGATTCTAGTGTATTGGTTCCGTATTTACGATCTTCCATGATACCATCACTGTAAATAAATAATTATAAAAATAAACAATCTTTGAAAGTAAAAACAACTTGGTTGAATGGATTGATTCGAGGAGTAAATAGAAATTCATTGATCAATGTTACATCATTACTTCTTTCTTAGTATTCCAGATATATTCTTACTCTTCAACGATCTCAATAATGATGTCGAAGTGCCACGTATTCATCCAAGTAGTCGAATTAACATCATCAACTGAAATAACAATATAAAAAAATATTATTTCGAGTTTTCCTTGATACGAACCCATTTAGGTTGTTGTGTTGAATAGACGTAGTAGTAGTAAGAGTAAGATACCATTGAATAATGCTTTCTTAAATGATGTTGTGAATGAATAATCGGCTCGAAGATTCCCAATATTAAGTGGAAAGTATGGTATATTGGGATAAATATTGTCGAATGTATTCGTATCTTGAAGAATTAAAATTAGAAGAACAAATAACAATTTTTTAAGCTCCTTCCCAAAAAATTGTATAACCGTTTTTAATCTGTTTATTTGTCGAACCCTTTCTTGATATTCTTTGTGCATTATATAGTGCAATTTTTTTTAAATTTATATAGAAAGAAAAATATATAAATTTATGATCAAGTCATCACCTTTTGTGCACGATAATTTCCCAAAGAACAATATGTATCGAAAAATTAACCATTCATTCAATAGTCCCATCAATGCAGTCGTTTACATTTTAAATCAATCTATGCCACCTAATGATCGAGAGTGTTATGATATTCACAGTAAACAGATACACACATTTGTGAATGACAATTACTTATTACGACCTTCATTCGTAATAGAGGATTTGGCAAATATTTTAAATGTACACATTTTTGTGTGCTTCGGGGAAGAGACAGTAAAATCATATGGCAAACCGTATGATAAAAGCAAAATATTTATCATCCTACAAAAAATGAAAAATAACTTCCATTGTCTTGTACGTAACGATGGTGAATTTGTCTTCACATATCAACAAATATCATTCATATTCCACAAACATGGTAAAATTCAATCATCTTTACGAAATGTGAACTACACAGATCTTATTCAAAGAGCCAAAGAATCGAACATAGAATTAAAAAATAAAGATTCTAAAAAATTAAACAAATTAGAATTATTTGAACATTTATTTTTCTTAGAAAATTAAATATTTATTGTTACTATATTGATTAACAATGATATCATACGCAACTCTATTGGTTATTGTTATCATCGTAATCTTCATTACATCTATTGCGTATAATTTCATGGCAAGCAATGAAAACACGGTTGATCCCGATCCTACGGTTGATCCTGATCCTACGGTTGATCCTGATCCTACGGTTGATCCCGATCCTACGGTTGATCCCGATCCTACGGTTGATCCTGATCCTACGGTTGATCCTGATCCTACGGTTGATCCTGATCCTACGGCTAATAAGACGTATGAAGATATTCTTGATATCAACGAAATTAGTAAAAATGAGATCCTAAAATCTAGGATACCCACCACCGAAACATACACAGATTTGGTTCATTATATAAGAATTGAAAAAATGGTACTGAATCCAAATTTGTCATCTCAACTTTATTTAAATATTGCCGAGGTACAGGCTCTTGATGCCAGTGATACCAACGTAGCGTTGGATAAAACCGCAACACAGATATCAACAGCACCTGAAAATATTTTTTGGACCTCGGGGACATGTAGAGAAGCAGATTGTGCGGTTGATGGGGACACAAATGGTAATTGGTATGCAAATGGGGACACGGTTGCCAATAATTCAATTACCCACACCTATCTAAAACCTACGGTCAATAAAAATACATACGACCTACTAGATAAGCAGGATACGATTTGGTGGGAGGTTGATTTAGAAGGTGAGTATCGTTTAAAAATGGTCAAAATTTTTAACCGCACGGATTCTGCTGGAGATCGTATGCAACATAGCCGAGTTATATTATATGATAGAAATAGGAAAATTATTAAGAGCTATTTGTTAGAGGAAGAACGTGATATATACGAAATTTCAATTTAGATATTACTTTTTTTTTATTCATCATGTATAAACTACAATCAAACCCAATGGACGTTATCATTGATTTAAGACAATTTTCATATGAGGATATTATGGATCTTTCATTTGATTTCAAAAACAAAACAATCCTTGTGCACACCCCATTCGTATCAGCCGATAAACGCATACCATTGAACTACTTCATCTTTGATTCCAAGTTTATCGAATTTCAAGAATTTGCTAAATTGAATAGTATCAAGCTAATTTTTGATATCATGTTATCGGGGATGGGGACTAAGCGCTTCCGTAAAAAGGTATTAAGGAAATTCTTAAATAAAAAGAAGGATCTTTTATATCAAATTAAGAATTTAAGCAACAATAGTGATTTAACTCTTATGAAACGGTCGTTATTTGTAGATAAGAAGAAGTCACTGTTCTTTAGAAAGAATGATTACACCAAACCACGTATCCTTGATCTAGATAATTTTGAGGTTACGGAATTACACATTAAAATGTTGGAAAATCTAAATTCGATGGGGATCAAAGGGTTGAATATTGTTGACTATGAGCACTTAGACAATAAGTATGTAGAATCTATCTTCAAAGGTTTGGATATTAAGGTCCATTCCTTTCCACATAAACCAAAGAAAGGTATCCATACATACCAAAATACCATTCTCATTGTATGTGAGCGAGTAGATATTAGTGAGGATACTGAGCTTGTAGAAGACGATGTTATATCAACCATATGTAACAGTTCTGAAAACATCATCCAAGTAGTAAGTTCTCAAAATTTTGTGAAGGAATATGAAAATACTAATACACAAGTGGATATATTGACATCTCGGAGATGTATTGTTATTGTGAATAAAAACAAAACTAGTTATCATAAATGTAATAAAATGTGGCCAAAACGAAAATTGAAACAACCGGAGAATGGACACTATGAAGATCTAATGAGTAATCAGACGGTCGATCTACATAATGGTGATTTCAAAAATCAGGTTCTTACAGAGGAATCATCGGTTACGGTTCTTCTGAAAAATTAACTATAACAAATGTAGTATTTAGATACTTACGTATCATCTTCACACACTCTGCCTTCGTAAAACCGCATATGTGGTATTGATGGAATTCTTTTATTCTAGGTTGTATCCCACCCTTGATTATAATATTCTTATCAGAATCAATTGTTTCACGAAGTGATCTCAGTAATTTAATTTCATCTGATTGTGTTTGTCTTGGAAAGTAATAGGAGGATTCGTAATTAGGTGTTCGGCATATAGGACAATCAATATAAGTATAGGATGATGATTGTTTCATTATTCCACAGCAATCGTAACAAATCAAATGACCACACCCGGTTCTTATTCTTTTATAAATGGGTATATCCTTACCCTCTAAACACACTCCACACTCATACTTCTCCAGATCAATAATATCATCGTATCTACGTGGTTTGGTTCCCTCTATCGTAGAGAGAAAGCTAATATAATTCATTTCCGTTGGTTGTAACTTGCATTCAATATTTTGATGCTCGGTCAAAACCATATCGATCGTACGGTTTGTATTTATAATTCTTGATATAAAATCATTTGTTTTATTCAAAATATCCGTACTCTCGATCAAGTCAAAAGAACGTTTGTCATAGATTTCGAATAACAATTGTATTTGTTGTTTTGTTAAGATTTCAGCAGGTGATCTATGTATTATAATCCGTTGATGGTTGAAATATTTGATTAAAGGGATGAGAAGGGCTCTTGTTGGATACTTGAATATAGACAAAACACCATCCACTATTAAGGTTCGGGGGTCAACAAAATAAGGCAACGCGTTATTCCTGCGAAGCTGTTCTATAACCGAGTCGTTAATCACACATTCGCTACCAATCTGTTTCAACTCTTTCGTTAAAAGAGCCTTGTAGAGACAAACAATATTGTTATTTGGTTCAAACTTTGTTTCTTCAACTTGTTTACACGTTTTCAAAACATGACAATCGTTTTGTAATATCATCGTCCACTCTCTAAGTCTCGACATATCTTCAACTATAACAAAAACCGGCTGTGCGATATGTTTCATGATTGGGAAAGTACTCAACGCGTCGATCACAATATTAAAATCCTGTAAATCATCGGGTGGTTGTACGTTATTTGTTTCAACAACACCCCGCATCATAGCAGCGTAGGCTTCTAATTTCCTATAATATTCATCCTTCGTACGTACTATCTCAGAATCTTCTTCTACTAATATTACTTTATTAAAACCATTCAATAATAGAATCGGATGTTTCAAGCTTTCGGGTAAATCGAAGCACATTATGTTCTTGATATAGGTTATGGCTTGTATCCCTGTTTGCATCAACCACACAGAATTTTCTATATACTTTTGTAAATTGTAATTTTCTGGTATCATATGAACAGCATTTGTGTAATATAAATATAGCATAATATATGGAATTTATTTATTTTAGGTTTTTAACGTGATTATTCGTAATATTTATCTGTAAACAACATTAATAATTCTAAATACATGAATATCGTACTTTTATTTTCTTCTTTCTCGTCTTCATTAAGTCGAAGCCATAATTCTTTCAACTGTAAGGCATCTAGTAAAGAATTGTCATCATGAATAGTATTGTGCTCATCGAAATGAACAAAAAAATCTATATCCTTTTCTACGATACGATCTCTATATATATATACAAATTCATGGAAATATTCAACCGATTTAAAAGGATTTGCTTTGCATAGTAAGTGGAATCGATTGTTGTAATTTTGGAGTATTGTATTTTCGGGATAAATTTCAATTATAGAAGCAATAAACTCAGATGTATACATGTTGAAGTTGAGTACTGCTTCTTGTTGAATGGACGTAATTGCGTTCATAATAATAAGAATTTATACATAAATAAATAGCAATATGTTTTTTTTGTTTGTTTTCATTCATTCATATTGGTTATTCCTTTTAAGAGGTCCTGTACTTCTGATAATAAGTTGTTCAGGGGCAAAGATTCGGAATCACGATCAAAATGATTAAGCATTGAGGTAACCCCCTTACCCAAAAACGACAAGTCCGTTTCTTCCTTAAGCAAACCACCTAATGTTTTAGACAGGTTAAGAAGATTGGTGTCGTCTATATTATCATCTCCACTACCAAACAAATCTTTAATTTGATCTTCTTCACATAAGCGCTTGTAATTATGGGAATCGTTGCTATCATAACAATCGTCATTAATTTGCACATAATACTCAATATATCTGATTGGGTCGTTTAACTTTATTTTGAATGATATTGTTCTATAATCAACCCCCATCGACTTATTGTCCATAACAACCTCACCATCCACGCTTAAAGGGATTGTTGATTCGTATGGAATTTTGATATTGAATGGTTTATCCCAACTGCCTAAGTTGTAGTTTAACGTAACCTTCTCAACGTTGTCCATTTTGATTGCCATCGTAGCATTAACTGAATAACTATCCTTACCTTTAATAATATCCAGATTACTAAAATATTTGTTATCCCCCAAAATATTGGGCCCAGATGCACGCTTCACCAAGTATCTACTATCACCAACAGAGCGACCAACAGAACCATCTTCATAAATGCTTCCACTTTTAGTTACTAATCTCGCTCGTAAGTAAACATCACTTGGTTTGGTTGATATCATGGAGTTAAAAGTAAGAATTGAATGCCACATAGACATGGAATTTTCTTCACAATAGATCTGGTCTGATATTAGTTTCGACCAGCAACCATCTGGTGTACAATACTCCACCTCAACTATCTTAATATCACTTGGATCAATATTATTTACTTGAGTGTAAATACTTGTATTCGTCCACTCTATGTTATTTATACAATTTAAATCAGCGAAGGCGTATTTTAATTTTATGGATGGTATCATACTCATTTCTTATAATGTGTGCAAAAAAATATATATTCTAAATTAACACCCACTCTTGTTATAATTGCTTATATACGAATTGGTGTCAAACCGTTTAAATGTTTGTCTTGGTTTCTTATCCTTCTTTTTAATAATCTCATTCTGGCGTCCCAAAACACCAATTCCACCTATTTCGCCCACACTACCCACACCAACAACACCCACACCATTATCACCAAGACTACTAGAACCAAATGTACCTCCAACACCAGATCCTAATGTACCTAAGTATCCAAAACTATTCAAACTTCTAACATCACCATTCACAACCCCAGCACCCACACCAGCACCCACACCAGCACCAACACCAGCACCAACACCAGCACCAACACCAGCACCAACACCAGCACCAACACCATTCACAACCCCAGCACCAACCCCAGTACCTACACCTACACCAGCACCCACACCAACCCCAGCACCTACACCAACCCCAGCACCCACACCAGCACCCACACCAACCCCAGCACCAGCACCCACACCAGCACCTACACCAACCCCAGCACCAACACCAACATCATTCGATACTTTCTTTCTTTTTTGATCGTAATAATCCCTTGCTGCATTCCTTGAATCAATTGGCATGATACGATTATCGATAAATAGTTCTGGGGGCTTTACTGATTCTGATGATAATAAAGTTGGTTGAACTTTGTGACTTGCAATATTATTTAAGCCACGTAACTCAGAGTCTATTTCAACAGATGGTTTATACTTTGTGAACATTTCATTTAGGGGGCCTTCACATGTAGAGTTTAAGTAGTAATTGTGAATTTTGTTGTTTTTGTTGCATTCATTTTCTAAAAAAGAGTCATCGTAATCAAGTTTAGACCACATATCAAATAATATGTAGGTGAGAAAAAAAATTACCAGAAAACTAACCTTTCACAAGTTAGTAGAATTGGTAGGTAGTGTTCTTTGATACCGGGACGGGGATCAAAAATTATGATTGTGTTAATGCTTGTATTCTTGATTAATTTGTCAATTACTTCAAATTCTTGATAAATCACCAGGTATTGAGGAAACTTTGTATGCAAATTCGATAACTCCTTTCCATACTTCCCCTTGATTATATTTGGAATGTAGATAATCCCATTTTGTGTTATATCGTCTTTAATACAAGAAAAATAACGATGTGATGATGGGCTTATGCGATTGCAATCTAATAATTTATTATCCGTCCACCGCCTTATAGTACTTGGGTGTACTCCAAAATATTTTGATACATCCGATATTCTCATTACTACTTAGAATACCATACCCAACTCGTAATATATTTTCAATTTTTACTATAGCACCCCCAATAAATTTATTCCATAGTGTAGAATAATAAGGTGGGTTGCTTAATCTTTATATTACTTATGCTTGATATAGTAATACAATTACCGTTGTTTGATGAATACCTGTGCCACTGATCACCTCTTTTAGAATATGTTGAATAATTAGCACCATCAACACAAGTTAAGGCAAATAAACGGTACGTTATCTTTAGCTGGGGGTCTACAATGTTATTGAATGTCGTTAAGTTGAAATCGGTTGATATAACCAAAGGGTTCTTTTTGCCTAATCGTACGATCAGGCATTTTGGATTTTTCATAATAACTGTTTGACGAGTACACTTAGCCTTAGAACACATTTTACAACAATCTGTCGTATCAATAACATCACTAGCTTTTGACATCAATTCTTCCATACTATGTTGTATTTGATCTGAAGAGCCATCTGGAATGTCGAATACGCTAAACATTTTGAACGTGTAATCATTGTACGTACAACTGGAACACCGGGTTGTTACCAATTTTTGACCGAAAAACAAATTTAAGATTTTACTTGAAATATTCTCACAAGCCTTGTTCCAAACACACAACGATGTTGTGTTAAGTATCTCATTAATGTGCTTGTTTCGAAGAAATAAGTACTCGTTGTTCAAATGGTCCTTATTTGCCTGAGGGAGATTATTATCTATCGCCTGATTTAATTGTTGTAAAACGGAAAAATATTGAGCAACATTTTTACTAAACCGAACCTTACCAGGATCATCTAATCTGAATGTTTTGCCTAATTGTTCTATAAAAGATTCAATAATATATTTTGGGTCGGTTGAAGTTGATATTACAGTCTCTTGATCAATTATCGAGTACAGAGTTTTTGGTTTGACGATACACTTATACTGAACAAGTTTCTCAAACACCTCCTGTAATGCGTTTAGCATCGGTTTAGTCTTGTACTCGATATTGAACAACACCAATTCGGTAAATTTTTCATACGCCAACATACATTGGAGAACACTATTAAGTGTATTCGTTTCACCTAAATCCATAATAATCCCAAATGCTGGTATATCCATCTTTATGTATATACATACATATTCAAGAAATCACTTAATATATTTTTTTTAATCTATGTATAATGAAACCAGATATATGGGGACCAAGTGGTTGGACCTTTATTCATAGTATAGCTTATGATTACCCAAAAACACCAGATACCGCAACCCAACGTAGAGCTATTGAATTCATAGTATCATTGACATACCTTCTCCCATGTAAGAAGTGTCGATTTCATTTAAAGAATCATTTAGTTGAATATGATCTTGATGATGTCGTGAGATCTAAATCAAACTTCTTTAACTTCACGGTTGATCTACACAATGAGGTAAATCGATCACTCAACAAGCCTGTGATTTCGTACGAAGATGCCTTACTTACCTTTTATAAACAGCCCGACCCTATGATGAATAAAGTAATTGGAATAGCAACCATACTTCTTCTTTTGCTTGGTTCGTACTATGTGATGCATAAAAAGAAGAAACAACGACTTACCTAATTTTGCGATGCAATTTTAGGATCACCAAAATGCCATTTAAAACTACAATTGTAATTATAACGCATATCTAACGCAATTTGTTGCACAACATCATCCATATGAGCATACGTGCATGCCGACCCCTTCGTGCACTTACCTTGTGCATGAAACTTACACTCGGTTAGACACAATTTCGATTCTTGTTCAAATGAGACTGTATCCCAATACAACAACACATTCAGTACATCACATACAATTAGTTGTGTTACATCACCCTCATGTTTCTTGTCACAAAAATATTGAGCCTCACAATATGGTTGTGTACAATGTTCTGTAAATAAGTGTCTCGCATCAACAACATCCTTCGTAGAAGTATGGTAGATAACTGCTTTATGTAAATCATGTAGACGAAACATTTTATTACTATGATTACATAAGTTATGAAATTCTTTAAGATAGTTTTTTGCTTACATGAACGACTTAGGTACCAATTTCTTCCAATTGCTCGACTATTCTCTCTAATGTCTGATTCCATGCCAAATCTGTAATTTTACCTTTCCCTACAACATGATCATCACCACTTTGTCCCATGAATAGGGCAAAGCATTCTCCTATACTAACCGATTTATCATGAAGACCAAGTCTGTGTTGGAATACACTAAGAGCACACACGTCTATCGAATATTTATTCAAATCATCGGGTTGATCGGTCGGGAACCCGGCCTCAAGAAGTTGTTTCCTAACCTTGTCTATCGTTACTTCATATTCTGCCAAGTAATCTCGATCTCCCGACTTTTTTGCACATTCTAATATATCGATCGCTGTTTCAGTTTCTACTGGCATTCTTCTTTACCTTATGATGGTCTTGTATTACGTAAATATGTTTTTACTCAAAATACCCAGCAGCCTCGATCAACAATTCATCTGAATTAGTAAAATTGGTTCAACCTTTTGGATTTATTGTTCCTAACCAGAAGAATTGCCATCCATCTCTTACAATAAAAAAATGAAAAACTTCTACGAATTCGAGGATATTATTTAGTTTAAATCTATATAAATACAAATATGACTATTACAAGAAACGCTTTAAAGAACAAAATGATCGAATATGAGACTAATTTAGCATATACACGTATGTTGGCTACTTTGATCTAAGAAGGTGTTTTTAAAACAAAATCAAAATTTAAAGCATTCTTACAAAGGGTGGTTGAAAAGATTCAACCCGAAGAAACATTGATCGGGTTGCAATCTATTATGAAAACTTCTGAATACATTTTAGATAATTATCATCGACATAAGTTTGTTGAGATGATGTCATTATTACATGAAATTCAAAATTCTGCAATTATTTCCATGGAATCAATTGATATTGAATCTATGATGGAATCGGTAGAGTATAAGGAGGCTGAAAAACAATTTTCGGTTATACTTCGTGATTGTCTTAATGGTTATGATATTATCAATGATTCGATGAGTGAGTACAGTTCGTCTTCTGACATTGAAAACACCGTTGTCTTTGACGATACAAATAATGACCCAACTGATTTGGTATCGTTGTTTGATTCTGCTTTGAATGACACCATTGTCCCCAAAGGCTTGGAGGATGATATGGAGTTGTATAAGGATATCTTACGGGTAGTTGAAGAGCAAACCAATAATGGGGATTTCTTAAAGATTCTGAATGATATCAACCCGGTGATTCGTAAAGAAAATTTGAAACAAATAAAATCAATCGTAGAAAATGATGAATCTACTACATCCCCAATCTTCAAACTATTGAGATCCCAAGCTCCGATTGAGGTTAAGAAGGAAATATGGAAGCGTATGAATGCTCATAACCCCGAACATGACCACAAGATGCCAGCATGGTTGGATTGCGTCTTACAATATCCCTACGGAAAATTAGCCTCTAATATCATGGAAGCTACGAAGGCAAGCAACTTGCCAAAGTTTTTCGCAAGTGTTGACGATACGTTGGATAAAGTGGTGTTTGGTCATAAGGAAGCGAAGCACCAGATCAAGACCTACTTAGCCCAACGTCGTACGAATCCAAACAGTTTTGGTAAGGTGTTGGGATTACAAGGACCAATGGGTAATGGGAAAACTACATTAATCGAAAAGGGACTTTCTAAGGTTCTTGGACTACCCTTCTACCCAATCCCTTTGGGTGGGAGTAACGATTCAAGTATTTTGAAAGGATTTGGGTACACGTACGAAGGATCCCGATGTGGGAAAATTATAGATGCGATCACAAAAATGGGGTGTGAGAATGGTATTATATACTTCGATGAATTGGACAAGATTAGTAAGACCAGACAAGGGTACGAGGTTGAGAATCTACTGATTCATCTTGTGGATCCATCTCAAAATAAACATTTTCAAGATAACTATCTTGGTGTTGATGTAGATCTATCTAAAATCACCTTTGTCTTCTCCTACAACGATCCGTCTCAAATCAATCCAATTCTATTGGATCGAATCACCCAAGTCGAGACAACTGGATTCACGACCACGGATAAGGTGAAGATTGCCGAGGACTATTTAATTCCGGATATCTGCAAAGAATTGAATTTAGACTCTACTTCATTTAACATCACAACAGAGTGTATTCGACATTTGATTGATGCCTTTACGTTTGAGGGTGGGGTACGTGGTATTCGAAAAGTATTGTCCGAGATACTTGGTCAAATTAATTTGGAGACCCTTTGTTCTGTTAAACGCCGGAAAACATCTAAGACGAATTCGTGTCGAGTCATTACAGAAGAGAATCTTTCGACCTACCTTATTGATAAGTTACCCTATGTTGCAGAAACTATTCACAACAAACCAGAGGTAGGAAAGATTAACGGTTTGTACGCCACCACAGGTGGAGTTGGTGGTGTTCTACCTATTGAGGTTAAGTTTGTACCAGCAGATAGCACGTTGAATCTATCGATTACGGGTAATTTAGGAAAAGTAATGACCGAGTCTACGAAGGTTGCCAAAACGTTGGTATGGGGTAAGATTAAAGAGTCGACTCGTCAAATGTATTTGAAGAAATGGTCGACCCATAAAGAAGGTCTTCACATCCATTGTCCAGATGCTGCTGTTCAAAAAGAAGGCCCAAGTGCCGGTACAGCACTAAGTGTGATTCTCTATTCCTTGTTTGAGAACAAACCAATCCCTAATAAAATAGGTATCACGGGCGAGATCAATCTCTTTGGAGATGTGCTCCGTATTGGAGGGTTGCGGGATAAGCTATATGGTGCTAAGCGAGCAGGATGTCGCATATGTCTATTCCCAATAGGTAATCTACAAGACTATGAGTTGATCTTAAGAAAATATCCTGATTTGATTGAGAAGGGGAAGTTTGAAGCAAAACCTGTAGCTAATTTTGATCAAGTATTAGGTGAAGTATTTGGGAAATCCAATCTAAAGAAGCGTAAGCGTCTTACGATGTAAGTCAAATTGGTTGGTTCTTTTGTAGAAAGTTTTAAAAAGAAAACATTTTATTTTCTAAAATAATTTATAAATAAACAATTTTATTTGCGATTTTAGATATTGCATCTGTTATTGTGTTCGTAAGGAGTATGAAATTCTGTTTAGTATGTAGAATCTTCATAGTATCATCGTAATAGAATCCAAAGTAATAATCATCGTATATAAATACTTCGTTCGTCGTAGCTTCGTTCGTCGTAGTTTCGGTCGTCCATAGACACAACTTAGTGTACATATTTTGTAAATCGAATCGAGATCTACACAATATAACAATCTTGCCACAGTCTTTCCTAGTTAGATCATTCTTAATATTTGTATCTTTCTTTAACAATATTTTATCGATGTATGAAAATTCCATTTAGAATTAGTAAAAAGAAATTTAACTATCTACCCTGATTTTATTTATTTTCTTTTTAGGTAAATTCGACATCACGGCATTTGCGATGCGGTCTGCCTCAACAACATTACCTTCGCAATATTCTCGTAAGGAATTGACAATGTTTTTTTTATTCAATCCTTCTTTCTTTTCCTTTTTATCCAAAAATATTGTTCCATTCGATAAAGGTAGTTCTGAAATATTCTTCTCGGCCATCGTGGATAGAATCTTTTCATGTAACTGTTTCTTTTTTTCCTTATGTTGTTTCAATCTATCATTCGCATCCTTGATCTCATTAATTACTTTAATGTATTCATACCCCATCGTACTTAGATCCTCCATATTATACATTAAGACATGAATAAAAATCATATGATTTAACGCAATTCGAACCAAGAAGCTGTTAAATTATTAAAACAAAAAATCTAATAAAAGAAACACCGACCTTTTAATATTTAAGAACATGAAGAGAAAAAGGTATCATAAAAAAGAGAAAGTATCATCGATCATAACCTATAACTTTAATAAAACAGAAATGTTACGTCATTCTGTTGAAGTAACGAAGCAATTGAATATAAAACGGTTCAACACTTTTCATGAAAATAAAGATTTATCAAATATTTTTATTCCAGATTATATTGGTTTGTCCTACAACGATATTATATCTAAAAAACAAAGTTTAAACCCAAACGTTGTTATGGATTCATCGGTGTATCGGAAGGTTGATTTAGCAGCTGGAATTGTTTTCGTTGATATAGATAACTTTCTACGTATGATTATGCGAGAGGCAACTGATATTACGTATTACTTCGATGGGAATACATATCGAGTTCCATTGTACCAAAGTAAGATACGTACATCTCACAATACGTTCATTAAAGGTATTGGGTCTCATATTGAAAGTATCCAAAATTCAACAGCTTTACAGAATAGACTACGTAGTATGTTGACGAAACAAAACGTAACGTATATTATGCTAATCATTGAAGGACCTGCTATTAATAAGAAGAAATCAACCTATTTTTCGTCTCTTAGTAGTCAAATGGCTTTCGATTTTTCTCTACCGGGGGGGACTAAACACGCCCAAGAAACACCACGTGAGTGTATTGAGAGAGAATTTTTAGAAGAAACTGGTTTCTATGTTAATAGTAGTAGTAGTAAGAAGGTGTATCGAAACATTCCATACTACTTTATGGGCAACAACGCAAGTGCAGTGTCTACGTACTATTTACTTAATCTTCAACCTGTTTGAATTACCCTACCCCCAATAGGTTTCGTAGGAGGTTTCGTCACCCATGCCTATAGTTTGGAGAGAATACTCAAACATCGCATCTTCAAATATACCATACCAGTAGCTCCATAGAGCAGACCAAGAGTAGTTCCGATAGGAATGTTGTCTGCACAAACAACAATTAATCTCCTTATCCTGGGTTATACACGACATCTCATATTTATCCCAACATTTATAACAAAACTGATGGGAGCATACCAATTCTTTTAACTCTTGGTCATCATCATAACAAATAACACAAGACATAACATACGCAATGATAAACAAAAAATGAAATTATTTAATAAAGTATAATATTCATACGAACACGACTAGAATGCTTATTCCCTTATTAGAATCATACTGTTACGATAGAACAAAATCAAGAGATGATTCACACAATTGGAAGCATATGAACCGGGTTAGAGTAAATGCTCTAAACATATTCGAAGAAATCGATTGTATCAATAGTGAGGATATCCCATCATGTAGACGAATCGTAGTCGCAGCTGCCCAGTTTCATGATATTGCTGATCATAAATATTGTGTAGATCCAAAGGAAGAGTTTGCCTTGATGAGTCAAGAGTTATCGATCATGGGATTTACAGATGATGAAATATCTTCTGTTATATTGATATGTGACTCTGTTTCGTATTCAAAAGAGACAAGACATGGGATTGATTACTCAATATTTGACAAGTCTTCACCAAAGTATGGTCGTTTGATTCGAGATATCGTTAGTGATGCCGACAAACTAGAAGCAATAGGTATGGTTGGTATCAAACGTTGTTGGATGTATTCGAAAGAAAAGAACAATTTGATGGATGAGACGAATGTTCAGAATGAAGTTACGAAACATTTAAAAAATCGGTTATTGGGTTTGTATCCAGGATATTTCCGAACCGAGGTTGGATTAAGAATGGCTAAACCATTACATGATGAATTGGTTGAATATATTGGTGGTATTCGACCAATCTATAATTCGTAGGTTGGTCGCACTATAGATTTGTATTGGGAGTCCATGGTGTTCAGGAAGACAGAATTTGATATCATCACGAAATCAAGGTTATCTATAAATCCTTTCAAGTTGAATTTTTTTAACACACTGTCTTGGATCACAACAAGATTTAGAGTTGGAGCTTTGATATGTTCACGTAGGGTGCGTAGCAATGTGTTGATTTTCTTGTAGTCCACTTTTTGAGTTGAGATTGGGATGTAACAACCTATCGTATTTTCTCCTTCCCAACTATGAATCTGTTGATAAACATTGAAATTGTCAAACAATACGAAGTTGATATGATACGGATTTGTAGGAAGAGAGCCATAAAATTCATAGGGGATGAAATTCAACTTTGATTTGACGAATTTTATCCTCCCTAGATATTGATGAAGATCATGACTACGTATCGTTTGTATTTCATAATCCGTTGAGCATTCATCACAGCAACTACCCCAAACAGATGCACCACCAGCATAATGATTACAGGGGGTAATCAAAATTCTACCTAAATTAGATTCTCCACCACTCCCAGATACGTAGTTAGGTGCTGCTTCTTGTTCCAGTAATGTAATTTTCGTATTCTTGAAGAGTTTGAGTAAAAGTGCTTGACTTTTAGCTTTCGAAGTATCTTTTAAACTTTCAGCAGCTAACGACAGCTTTATCAAAATTAAGATAAATGCTTTGATACTAATACCACCATAAAGTAACGATGCAATACATTCCCCGATACCGTGAGCAACAATGTCTGTTGGGTCATTGGATTTGGATAATATACAGCAAATCAACACCACTGTTTTATGTATGATGTTCCGAACTATCATCATACTTGGATTGTCGTCATCTAACTTTAAGATGAAGTTATTCTTAGCTAACTCGTTTACAAAAAACTCAAACAGTCTGTCATACAACCTAGAAGTACTAATATCACATATATTCCTCACACATTCGGTAGATGCTGAGATGAATAATACCCAATTCTGATCTATTTTATTTATTGGAAACCACTTTATTTTCCCATCACCTCTACTTCTTCGACCAATATAATTTGACTCAACCCCTGATTCAGTCAACTCATAATCATCCCAAACATCAGTTGTGTGATCATCAACACTATAATAATATTCATCGTCTCCATCATAATCATCAAACAGATCAATCTTTTGAATCATCTCATTCACAAAACATCTTACAACCGAGTCTTTCGACGCCTTTGCCTTGGGTTGGTTCGACGCCTTTGCCTTGTTAAAAATGTGATAATATTGGGATTCAATAGTCTTCTTTTGCAAATAAAGTGATATTTTTGTTTCGATATCTTTTAGTTTAAGTTCATTGATCATAATTTTAATATGTTTGGTTTGAATATTATTATCTAATATATTATCAGTTTGTTTGAGAAATGGTTGATTAGCTATTGTTCGCCACATATTTAAATATTCATCAATATCAACCATTCGTACTTCCGCTCGTTCAATAATAATAAAAATAAAAATAAAATAATCTATTTAAACACAATCAAGACAATAGTACTTAACACTTCCATTATCATAAATTACTTTACGAAATCGTGATTTACGTTTATCAATTTGTGATCTACACTTTGTTTCTGAACAGTTTCGGTAAGTGACTTGATGTAAAGAACTGGTAACCTCATGAATCAAACGCGGGTTTACATTTTGAACTTTGTTACGCTTCTTTAAAGTTGATATGGTTGTTGTCGTTACTACAACCTCTTGATATTTACACAAAATACACGCATATCTTGTGTCTAATATTTCGTCTTTTTGAATAATCATGACATTATCACAATAAGGGCATATCTTAATATTATCATTATTCATTTTGTACAATGAATGAAATCTGAAATAATAATAAAATTTCATTTTTTTATGATAAATTCATATCAATATGTATGTATTGACATGAATTTTGGATTTTCCTTACATGTTTGAATGATCTCATTTATTTTCCCTCGATAAGGCATCATGATTCGATCTATTTTGGTAATATTCACATTCGAAACAATATGTTCCCTCTTTGAGCCTAAATGATCGGTTAGTGTAGGTTGAGATGTATCAAATAGTGCCTTTACCTTTGAAGCGTATAGATGCAGCTTGTCTTTGAACTCTGATCGATCTATTCCAATATCAATTTCCTCCTCAAGAATGATATAGAAAGTTACCCATGCACTCACCGAATGGGGTATAAAGGATGTAGTTACCTTACTCATATATTTATTCACAAACAATGCCAAAAACACAGCAATATTCATGTATTTTGATGGAAGTCGTAGTACTGAAAAATTGTATTTAATATAATTAATGATCAACATATTGATGTCGTAGTTTATATGATACCCATCGTCAATAATGATTTGGATTCCTTTCGTAATGTGTTTAATTTCAACCCCAAAGACTTCGTTTAATTTTTTATTCGTCAACTCGATTCCTTCCTTTAGTGCAGATCGCTTTACGAATGCACAGATAATCCCCTTATTAATTTGTGCTCTATTCGTATTCCCTTTGATCTTGAACGCGACATAACTCTTGATTGCTTGTTCCCCAATTGCTTTTGATAAGAAGGGCAGCTTCTGTATATGAGTCTTTATGAACTTAATATTCTTTAATCGTGTCTCTTCTTGGTAGTTTTTCTGTGATACATGGTTCCCTCCATACTTTTTACCCCCAGTAATACATGATTGAAGTTTAAAAGAGGAGCCTACCTCATTGAATGAAGTGTAGTCACTCTTCCGGTTACTACAATTATTAAACGTAGCACTAACCTCTTCTGCTGAGCTGACAAAATTACCATACAACACACTGCCACATACTAAGCACACAACACCATCACTATATGATAACTCATTACTTCCACAATTTTGACAACTCTTAATTTCTCTCTTTGTATCATATTTTGAGTCATCAACTACTGTCTTCTGTTTAATTACGATTTGATTAATCTTACGCGCCGTACTATTATCCTTCAAACCCTTAGTACTACTCAAAAGTTTCAATCTTGAGAGCATCATCTTATAAATGAAGAGAAATTAAGGAAATCATAAATGAATTTCATTTTTTTACACTAACAAAAACACAAACAAAAACAAAAATGGTCCTCGTGCCTTACTGTATTGTGGAGTTTGTAGAGAATGTATTGAAATTATAGCATCTCCAAACAACCAAATATACTCGGATCCTTAGTCATTATCACCATATTCGTCGCTAAATCCGAGAGTTGACCCATAGTTTCAATATTATCCCAATCCTTGGGTGATTTCGAGGTCAAGAAATTCATGTATTGAAAGAATGGATCATGATCCGACAACATATTAAGATCATCGGATGGGTACAACAATCCATATGCAAGCTTAACTCCTGCATTGATATTTTCAAGCATATCAGGCAAAGAGATCTCCGTATACTTCAAATTTGCATCAATAAGATCTTTTAAAATCAGTATTTTGCATGGTTTGCCTTTGACCTCTAGTCTCAAACATATCAACATGTCAAGAATATCAATAATGGTGATCATTAATGCGAAGACATCTAAAAAGTTGGTCGCTTTATAGTTTAGATACTTAGTCCAATCCGACTCAGTCATATGTAGAACGTTTGGAGGTAAACAACCCTTTGTTCCATAGCATATTCCGTTCGCCGTTCCATTCTCAACCACCGTCCCAAGATCATACAATTTCAATTCTTCTCCGTCAAATGAAATGTTATCTAGTTTTAAATCACGATACACCACACCCAATCTATGCATTGATTCAACCCCTTTTGTTATCTCGCTTAGAATATATAATAAGATATCTTGTGTGATGTCCGAAGTATGTTCAAGATATCTTACTAAAGGATAAAGTTTAGGCATCATTAAACCTTTACCCTTTTTTCCGTTCAAAATAGTATCGATCATATCATATTTAGATATACATCGTAGATCACAAAGTAGGTTTTTTGTTACCTGATATTCACGATATAAATTATCATCATTTTCTTTTGAGACTTTAACAACAAATCCATTTTTTAAATCAAAAACCTTACCATTGGATCCTTCACCGAGAGGATCAAGATCTTTAATTTCAATAACATTTTGCGATGATTGTACTGATGGTTGTACTGATGGTTCTTTGTGTTCTGGTTTGCCTCGTGCCACTGGTTTGTCGCGTGCCACTGGTTTGCCTCGTGCCACTGGTTTGCCTCGCCAATCTAATTCTAGTCCAATATCACTCGGTAGTACAGCTAATGTAAACATTTTAATATATATAATATATATATATTATATTATAATCACAATGTGTTATGAAAAATCAATTTTTTACCGAAGTATGAACAAAAATATGAAATATAGTAGTTTATTACTTAGTAATATACTTTATAACAAAGTGTTTAAGAATAATGGTAGCACGTATTGAATATAATGAAATAGGAAACACAGGTGATATTGAGGAGCGGGGGTATACGTTTGATATTGAAGAAGAAAATGAGATAATACACCGCGAAGAAATTGAAACTGAGTGGAATGATTTTAACCAGCCACTAGGTAGGGAACTTACAATGTTCCTCAACTGTCTGTGCGCTGCAATTAGTTTATCCATACTGTCGATGGTGCTCTACATGATGATCCAATCTATCTAAATCCCGACTCTGGATAATACATCTTCGTCCAACATAATAGCATCTCGTCTATACGTTTCATTTATTACCAATGCATTAGCTTTAACATAACAATTGTCACAAAACAATCCAACATTATGATCATGTTCAAGAACTAGTAATGTACGTCGAAACCTACAATCATATAAATTTAATTGTGAACAATCGATGTTGAAAAAATACATGTATCGTATAGAGTCTGGTATTCTACATAATCGGTCACATCCATAACATTGGGCAATATACGGATACTCCGGATAAGCAACTTTGTTCCATATCTCTTTCTGGGTGTACGTCGGTATCATTGTTCGTTTTGAGTTAAAGACATTCCCTTATATTTGTGTATATTTTTGTTTTTTACTCCATTTTTTATTTCTGTGGCAGATCAACGTAACGATACACCAAGTATCATGCAATAACAAGCCCAACTATCATTCCAGTAACATACTTATGTCGACGCAATACTGAACTTTGTTTTCGGAGTGCTATTTGTGCAGCGCTTAACGAGTCCTAAAACGGAGTTGGTAGACTTCGTGTATTCAAAATTCAAAGTTTTCGCGGACGCGAAAACTCTTTTCGCGGCGAAAAGAAGAGAAAAAAAGAGAAAAGTATATATTGATTCATTACGATTTATACCATACATTAATACACTTTAATAAACACTAATTCAAATTTTCCTTGTCCTTCTTCTTCTTTGCTGATATTATCTTACTGAGTCTACCTTCCAATGCTGATACAGTTGGTTTTTTAGCAATCTTTGCTCTGGAAGCTTTTCCAGCAACTAGGGGTTTGGTAATACCACATATGATTTCGTGACCCGCTAGTTGTTTCATCACATCATTCTGTATTTCTATGGCTGCTGCTTTACGATTAGTCTCCCACTCCACAATTCCTCCAGATTTTGGCTTCGGTGCTTTTAACTTCTCAAGAGCTTCCGGAGAGGCTAAGTCTAAAGAATATGTGACAATGTTCCTAATCTTTCTTATTTGGTTCAATGTATTGGCTCGATAATTATTAGTTTTACTTGGTATTGGGATTAGAAAATTATTTTCATCCATCAACCCGAAATAAAACCAATCCATAAGCATAGAGTGCAATGCCTTACCACCTAACGATCCAAATTCATACTTAGGTAAACCACTGACCATACCATTGAACAAACTAGCAACAGGAGGGGAACTACTAGTAGATACTGGAACAGCTTCAAGAGACGGTTCTGATTCAGAATCAACTCTTCGTCTTTTATTAGAAGTAGAAGTAGATTTAGGTGGGGATTCAACATGAACTTGAGATGCTGCAACATCCACTAAGTCATCTGATAACGATCCAAGCTGAGCACGCAGTGAGCTGATTTCCTTTAACAGTAACTCCTTGGATTCTCTGTGACTTTCTATAACATCCTTTAGAAGAGATACAACCTCATTGTTATCTACTGTATCACCATCATTCGCTCCAAAATTAGCAGCTCTAAAGTTAATAGAGATAGCATGACCCCATTTCTTCAAAGTAGCATAGGTTAAACCACATTGTTGAGCAACTAAGGCAATCCTTTTTATAATTCTATGATCTCTACCAGCATCCTTTTCGTACTCAGCAAGATGCATACAAACTGTTGCGGCACAGCACAAACTGACCGGCCAGAGTCTTCCGGCTTTCTTGGGTTCTTTAGCATTGGGAGTAGCGGGAAGAAAGCTGGAATCGGTTCTTCCCATCAACATAAAAACAAAATTATCTAGCTTTTCTTTTGATACTCCAAGATCAACTCCATCAAACTTAGCACACTTTACTTGACGATCAGGTTTAGAAAATCCACAAAGAACTCTTCCAGGGATAGCTTGAAGTAGAAACTTGGACCAAACATATACAAACAGCTTAGAGAAAACAGTAGCATCATGACCACTGCGCATAATCGCATGAATAGCTGTACAATACTTGGTATTGGAAACAATGAGTGATAACGCCCCACTTCTGATACTAGTGGCTGTGAAATCAGCAGCAAAGTCTTCTCCGTATATGTCTATTAAAGCTTCTTTGAAGGCTTTATTTAAGATAGTTGCAGCTGAAGAACTAAATGCCATGTTAGGGTACATCCATCTCCATACATCAACATAATCTTGATGTGGAACGTTCTCGATACCTCCACCATTAATGTTGTGGATGGCTAAACAGAAGAACATATCCAAGGCATAATTATATCTATGATTGTAAAAAGATATTGTCTTTTCCTTAGATGTCTTCGTACATGGCCAGTTACAGGAAAGAGATTCGTCAGCCCTGTTCCAATAGCAACTAGGCCACGCAACGCCACCACCTTCTCCAGATCTCCCACAGCTATATCATTTATAATTTTAAAATATTAAGATTAGTTCTTTGTATACAATTGCATTCATAATATATTATACAATCTAATATGAGGAAATCGTACCTATGCCAATTGGTACAAATAACAGATGCCATACTAATTTCAGAAGATTTTTTACTGCACAAAAGTAATTTGCAAACATCATTCATCATCTCCCCATCAGCTGGTAAAGATTGCTCTACTAGCGATTCACCATTTTCATGTCTACGCTGAGCTGCCTTTCTTTCTAATTCTCTGCGTATTTTGTAAACCCACTGGTGTGTGTTTTCACAGTCAATCCAAACATCCCACGTCTTATGTTTAGTTTTCAATTTCTCTTTGACTCTACTAAAATACCCTCCAATAGTTCCCGGTGCAAAATATTGGTCATTTGGTCTTTTGTAATCCAAGATAAAGGTCGCAAATTGTAAAAATTTAATCCAAAATGGCCATGCTACGTCCTTTCCTTTTTTTGTACTACTTCCACTTCCTTCTAAACCCATTACTGTATATTCCGTTGCCATTGTTGCCATTATTGTTGGTGTTTGTGTGTTTGTGTGTTTGTGTGTGTGTTTAACAGTTACAGTTTTCATTTCTAATCTTTTTTATGCCAACATGCCAACCTATGCCAACCAGTTTAATCTTCGCGGATCTGGGATAGCTACAATCAGCGAAAAGATGTGTTCATCTCCAGAATAGAATCTTAATGATTTCGCGGTTTCTAATGTTGACATACATAGTAGTTGAATGATGAACTGAAACCAGAAGGAATTTATATTCAATTCAATTGGAAATTCCTTGAATTCTTCTCATCAATTGTTATTTTTCATTATATAAAAAAAGAAAAACCATTTCCACACTCCATATAGCGATGTTCGACTCAGGTCTCAGTCTTGGTCTCAGTCTCGGTCTCGGTCTCGGTCTCGGTCTCGGTCTCGGTCTCGGTCTCAGTCTTGGTCTCAGTCTCGGTCTCGGTCTCAGTCTCAGTCTCCATAACAACCTCCGTCTCGGTCTCGGTCTCGGTCTCTGATTTCTTTGTTGTCTTACGAGGTTTCGTTGTATCACAAGCTAATAATTTATCATTTACTCCAGAAACATTACGACACATTAACTTCCCTTCATGCTCACCGTTATCACACAACACCAACTCCAACGAGACTGCCTCATACAATCTTAAGAATCTACGACGACCCTTTACATTTAAATCAACAGAATGGACGAATACAGAAACCCCTTTGAATTTACCATTCTGAATCACAATAACTCCATATTTCTTTTGACGGTCCCAATAGGATACGACACCGACCAAACGTCCTTCATCTTCTAAGACAATATCGGATAAAGTGTTCGCATTTACACGATCAGCCTTCGTATCGTCAAAGGAAAAGGTGAACCCAGTTGGTGGTTGGATCTCAATAGCAGCGATCTTATCCTCCATACTACCTACTAAAAATGTTATAACCTCACCCTTACGTAGACTCATCTCGGAGTTATCTGAGAAAGCTGAACGATGGAAGAAGTATTGTTTATTTTCATCACACGATGTAACGAAACCATATCCTCTCTTTCGGTTAAAGAAATTAACCACCCCAAGGTGGCGTTCAGCAGAAATTTGTGCATATGTTTGATTCATTTTTATATAGTAAACAATGTATCAAAATCTTAAACAAATTTCATTTTTTTACTATACGCTATGAAGTAGTTTATCCATAGCCTTTTGGATTCTTTCTCTAGTAGCTCTGCATACAATTTCTGTCCACATAAGTGGGTGTGGATCACATACAGATCTAATAAATGCATGAAAACATTCAAAATCAACATCCGGGTATTTTATTTTACAAGCACGTAAAATACGATACTTTATACAGTTTAAAGATTTTGAATCGGATAGCATAATGTTTTGCGTAACATCAATGTTTAACATGAAGGCGATCGTTACAATGTAAGCATACATATCTCTAAAATATCTTGAATAATTTCTTGATTTTCTCGGATATTTGAAATACGAAGGGGGGATATACGTCTCGGTTCCACTTAATACCGTCGTTTCATTGTAACGCATGGCGTATTCAAAGTCGAACAAAACAAGCCTATTATTTTCCTTGGAAATTCCAATATTTTCAGGCTTAATATCACAATGAATAATCTTTTTCTTATGCATTATCATGATTAATTTATACAAATCACAGATGTCTGTAATAAATTTACGCGCCGTATGACTCTCAGTAGGGTGCTCGTATTCTGTATACAAATCACGATCTAATAATTCCATCCGAAGACCTTTCGTCGAATCTTTGAACTCTACGATTTCAACATCTTTCAGAGTAATCTTGGTATCCCCCAAGGCCTCGTAGAATTCAAACTCTTTCTCGATATTTCCGTATCCCATATTATCCACAGGTATCTTATAGGCATAGGTTCCATCCGACCATACACTAGACTTATCTCCTTTCATAATAATCTTCATAACAATACATATATCTGAATATTAGTAATCATTTTTGTATTTGTATGTTGATTGGAACATAAAAATGCCTTATTACTTTTCGACCCCATGGTGAATAGTAGTATGAGTACAACATTTGATCCAAATATTGAAGATAGACAAACAATTATCAATCACGCAACGTCGAAGAAATGTATAATTTGTTTTGAAAAAAAAATAGATACCACTTGTGTTCCTTGTGGACATACCATAATGTGCGAGGATTGTAGTGAGCAAGAGCAGGTTGCGATGACCTGTTGTCCAGTGTGTAGACACGACTTGGATATTATAATAGGCATCGAGAATAGTGTTGATTGGGCAAAGGAAGAGAACAGAACTATAATTGTTACTGGATCGTAACTTTTCCGGTAATTGATCCTACCAAAACTTCCGATTTATATTATGAGGGCAGTGTATTTTTATTTATTTATTTTTGTTTTGTTTCTCATCCCAAGTTTTTGCCAAATCTTCAATAATCGTTTTCGTAAACCATAGGGTTATGCATATTACGAGAATGTTCCAATACAGAGAGACATCATTACCATTTCCCGCATCGACCATTCTATCTCGGAGCATCGTTGGTAGATACATTAAAATAGATTCAGGATTGGCCGTTAGTCGTACGAAACAATATGCTTGAATTGGTGCCTTTATTAATACCTTCCCAATGATAGTCGCTGTTAGAAATCGAAACAGGGACATTCCAACAATACCACAACATATCCCACACATATCAAATGCCGCATTTGGATAGGACGATAGTACGACGACCCCAAACATACCAAGTGTTTGTATAAATTTAGTCATACAGCCATACATTGTACGTAGGATGAATCCATTTTTAAATTTATCTCTCAAAAAGTGTGACATCAAGAAGGGGGGGACTTCCCCAACTGCTGTACCGAGTCCCCATATTAATGTTGCGGGTAAGATAAGGAGATATACCTCACTTTCGTTCATCAAACTATCGATGGGTACGGGTGATGGATTTCTCCACCACGTAGCATCCATTGGGTCGATCAACATCCCCTGAGCCATTGCTAATTGGGTTGATTGTACGATAAACGGGAAAAGATACAGGGTACCTGTTTGTAACCCGGTTCCAAGTCCTATGGAACTCAGTACCCCAAGACCAAACCACCATACATAGAATTGTAGGTATCTCATGAGAGGATTAAGGAAGTGTGGCGGACAGAGATAGACAAATAACCCACCCATCAACATCATACCCATAGAGAAGCGTATTATTTTTGTTTTGTAGTTCATTGCATACGCATTCAATTGCAAGACTGCATTCTTGGTTGTTAGGATTGGTTGATTCAACATAGATGTCATTAAGGTAAGGACTAAAAAAAAAGAAAAAGAAATGTGTCGATTGGTTATACTTATGAAAGATAATAGTATTTATATCAATAATACTTTGTGGCATACTTTCAGTCTAATTTAAAAAAATGAAAAACAAAATCATCAGAGTACTCAGTATCATTAAATATATTGTATCGTAATCTATCGAAGCAAGTAGAACAAAACATGTCGACAACTCCTCAAACACTATCCGAGTCCTTTAATAAAGTAAGGTTTCTGGAAAAATCCCATAACCACAATAATAAGAGTTTTGTAAAACAAAGTGTGAAAGCATTTACTCAGTATTTGTTAGATGCCATCCAAGACGTACCCAACATCGATTTTAATGATGATGATTTTGTTGCTACATTTGTTGCTACATTCTTTGAAACATTCGTTGAAACATATTTCAAAGATCTAATAAAGAATTGGAAAGAAGAATCAAAGAATATTAATGATGTGGTTCTTGACCGAATGGTGCAATATAGTGAGCTTGAGAAAACAGAAAAATCTACCAAGATTCATTTGCGCGAGTTGAAGGAAATGAGAAGTATTTATATGAACCGAAAATTGGATGGAGACGCCGACGCTGTTAAGAAGCGTATAGAATTTGGGTCGAAGATTGAAAGTATTGAGACTAGCTTAGCTTTGATTAAAAGAAACATGTCGAATGTGAAAAAGGTTCGACGTTGGGTTCAGGGCATTAGTGATACTGTGTCTTTAGCCTCATCGAATCTTGTCGAAGAAGAGCTTGGCTCGATTGACAACGAAGTATATGAGGATGCTGTGGAGTTAGTTGATGAGGTTAGGGAAGTTGTTGCTCCGGTTAACAACTATAGACGTAGTCAACGGAAGAAAAAAAACTAATTTTTTTTTAATATCAAACAATAATATTAGAAAAAATACTTCGCCATACTTAAATCCTTTCGTTCATAAGAGCATTGTTTTTATCCGATGTATCTAAGATGATCTTGTAACAACCCATCATTTTGGCGATGTTGGTTAATTTTTCGATCATTATTTTACCAAAACCACAACCTCTGTAAGCAGTACCAATCGCAACATCCTCAATATGGGCCACAGTTCCAAATGTATGTATAAGATTCTGTTCAATAAACAAAGTTCCGCAACCAACAACCTTGTTTTCTGATAGATCCTTCAACATAAAAATCATATGATTCGGATTCAATGAATCCACCATGTGGATGACATCACTCTTACATTCAATATCCACGGTACTTGATTGTGATAATACCTCAAGGTAGGCCATATAATCATCTTGTTTCAAATGTTCGATTCCAAATAATCTCTCATCAACTACATACGTAGTTCGACCATGTGTTCTCAGTATCTTGGTTACAATTTGTTGCATAACTATTTTTGTAATATACCGACTATTCGACTCAACGAAGATTTGTAGAATATTATCGGTACCCGATGCCCGCACAAATGCTCTCGTAGCTTCGCTCGGCATTTGATTATTGCATACCGTATCGATATACTCCTGGATATTGGTTGGTTGTAGGAGTCTTGCTTCGTTTGCACTTGTTATAAAGACACTAGTATCAAGAACTTCTACCTTTTGTTCTAAGAATTCCATCTCTTTGTTAAGATTAAACCGTTCATCATAATGTTTCGACATAATACAATGTAACTGGGACTTTGT
>Ga0115547_1000395_pt1 | contig 29413 bp, 19 predicted proteins | sample COGITO_mtgs_1004_3_FD_87185 | JGI IMG/M metagenome (GOLD analysis project Ga0115547, IMG submission 87185) | Pelagic marine microbial communities from North Sea - COGITO_mtgs_100420 | ecosystem: Environmental > Aquatic > Marine > Epipelagic | place: Germany:Helgoland, sampling site Kabeltonne...
CCCAGACAGTGTCGGGGGTGGCGGATTAACCATTTCAAACAGCACCGCACAGACAAGTGACCAACTTGTTCAGATCAATGGGACAACTGGGCAGACTGCACTGCAAGTCACAGCAGGGGATACGACACTATCTGGTGTAACCACAGTTGCATCACTCGTGATTATTAATCAACCTTCCCCCACATCCGCCGGCGATACGGGGGAAACAGGTGAAATCAGGACAGACAGCAATTATATATATGTATGTATAGCAACCAACACTTGGAAACGAGTTGCAACAGTCACGTGGTAATTATATTACATTTTAGTTTTAGTTTTAGTTTTAGTTTTAGTTTTAGTTTTTTGCATACATATTACACTATATTACTACGCGTAATACAGCATCATAGACAACATACACACAAATAGATACATCGTCATCCACTTTTCATTTTGTATCTCTTTGTGTTGTTTCCATTGTTGGGTGGTGAGTTCGGAAATCTGCAATTGTAAATTATCCACAACCTGCTGGTACTTTTGGTCGCACGTCTCTGTATCTGCTTTCGATTGCCGTGCGCAGTTTAAAACGGATTCGCTCATGTTTTCAATCTGACTCGTAATATAAAACACTTTTTTGTTAATAAATGCACACTCTTTCTGGAAGATATCGGCGGTTGTGTATAACCCGGCAAACCGAGCATCACAATCGTCCGTCCATTCGGTGAGCGTCCCTTTCATCTTCTGCATTTCATTGTGTGTGTCGTTCTGGTTCGTGTTTGCATCCGCTTGATAACACAGAAGAAGACGATCAGTATTCTGGACCGATTTTTGTAGCATTGTATCATTTTGAAAGTTCACGTACACTCGGTGGAACTCGTGGACACACTCACACATTTCTCTACATCTGGTGGTATCTGTTCGTAGTACATACTTGTAAATGTTCTCGTGATTGATAACCCAATTATCAGTATACGCAACTTGCATGTTGTGTATCGTGCGAAATGTCCAGTTTTTTAAAAAGAGAAGGCGGCATTCTACGCAAATCTGTTTCGTGCCAGCATACGTATGATACGAATATACCATCACCGGTTTGTGTAAGAATCCATCCTTTTTCAGCGTTTGTAACTCGTTGTTAATCTGCAATTCGTGTATGTTATGTTCCCCATTAGATATGATGGTGACCGCATTTTCCCATATCTGCGCATCAAATGACGATTCGGTGTCTTTCGCAAATGGTGTGTCGCTGCAGCGGATAGAGATGTCGGAGTGGTGTTCCATGGTCAAGATGACGTTCAATCTGATGGTCAATCTAATGCAGGTGTACAACCGATCAAACCCGAAAATAAACGAATGGTCGAATGCTTTATGTCGGGCAAGATGGTTGAGGTGGTGGGGGTAGGGGTGTCTTCTTATATTTTATTATTATAATAATGCCGATATCAAAAAAAAATGTGCGCAACAACACCGGAAATAATCTGGTGTGTACGCAGTAATTGTAAAACCAAACTGTATTTAGAGTATACGAATGGGTTTGAAAGATTTATATTTGTCGGTGCAGGGGCGCTTGCCAAATGCGAGTGTCGTGCGGTCGGTGATGCTCATACTTTTAATGCTTCTTCTACTATTGATTGTGTCCGTGATAAAATTGTCCAGACACCAGCACCGTTTCTGGGTCAACAAACCGGTGGCGTTTGCGTCGGTTCTACCAATACCGGCAGGGGTGATAACGCATCGCGACGACGACGACGACACCCCAGCGACCGGCGAATCGGCACACAACGATACACTTCCAGATGAGTACGAAATCAGACACATCAAAAGCGCGTCCGCAATCGCAACAAACCCAGCGTACACTGGCGTACTGTCGGCACTCTGGAACACCCGACCAAGTGGACACCCGACGCACGCATACAGTCGATTGCCTTTTGCGTGCACCCCCCAAGACGTGTCGTCGCGTTTGCAACAACCGTACTGCGAACTGTTCCTCTTGCTGAGGCAGAACCAACTCGTTGGGACGCTGGTGTGCGCCCCCACTATTTTGGACACCCCCGTTGAGAATAGCAAGCACGCGTACATCGCACAGCAGTTGTTCGTGCACCCGGAGCATCGGGGCAACCGTCTCGCCCCGTGCCTGATGAACCGCGCCATCGATGTTGCCAGACAGCGCCACCAGTGCGAACCCGTGGTGCTGTTCTCTGTCCCGTGGGTAGAAAGCATTCCCAGTCAAAACCGTTTGCCGTTTGCACACGTGTCTAAGTCGATGCGCGTCTACCACAACTACCGACCCAGTTTGCTGTTGGATCCCGAGACCGAGGTCAGTCACACGCGAGTGCGCGCTCCTGCAGAACTGCCAACGCGTGCATTTGAAAGCAGCGATTCGCACATTGCCGGAGGTGCCACACTCGAACTGAGCACCGAGACACAGGACCACGCCAAGTATTGGCAGTACGTGCTGCAGCAGCCCCAGCACGTGGTGCTGTCGGTTGGCGGGACAGATTGGATACACTTGACACATCTCAACCAAAATCCACCCACCGAAGCAAGTGACGAGACACGCGCAATCTCCGACTGCCGTGTTATTTTGCAAGGGTTTTCGTTTCGCAGCAATGAATTGGAAAATATTGTCCCACACCTCTTGATGTACCTACAAACCGAATGTAAAAACGAACCCGTTGTAACGTTGGTCGTGTACGAACCGTTAGCAGCACTCTTTGATGCGCATTCGCAGTTGCGCAACGAACCCCAACACAACGAATGGATAGTGTATGATGCACATTTTATTTATATGTATAATTATAAATTAAGTGAACAACACGTAGTTGTACCGTACACAATGCACAGAGATATATTCTAATATATGTGTTGGTATATTTGTTTGAGATTGATAAAATAGACACGATACGAATCGACACGAGACTTTTATCATACCCGCACAACGTCGCTTATGTGAAATGATCTGAATAGTGAACACCCGTTCTTTGTATCTTGTGTGCAGTGGAGTACTCTGGTTGGCACTTAATAATGAAATGCAGTCGTTTTCGCGACCGTGTAGTGTGTGCGCGCAAACGCTTGAAACGCCGTTGCAGACATCTTCGCATAAGACGAAATGCGGACAGCATTCGTTGAAGGAACGTCAATCGTGAGACATATGGGTGGTATACGCACAGAGGTAGTAATCCATTCGAAATAAGACTATACCATTCGTCGTACATTAAGTTACACACATTATATTGTGTGCCTTCAACCATCAGGTTTTTCAAATCGGAAGATACGATTTTGTGCACATTCCAACGCCACTTGTGCTTTGCTCGGTATAAGAAGGCGTCGAACTCGGTCGGGTCACTACGTATCAACCAGTGATGGATAACCAGTGTTTGGTGTGTGCGCATAGACCGCAGGCGTGTCTCCATCTCTGGGTGGGTTTCAAACGCCACTAAATAGGAATGTGGAAAATTGCGGTTTTCCACAAATTCGAGGTACGCATCAATCGGTTCAACCAGACGATAGTGTGTGAAGGCAGTTTGCAGCGTGTGGGTGAAAACCGTTTCGTTTTCACAATTTGCCAAAATGCCGCACATACTCTTCGCTTTCAGTTGATATGGTAATTCAAACAACGTCGCTAACAGCGTGTTTGAAGCAAACGATTCAAATGGGTTGTGTGACCGACTGAACGGTGTGTCCATATGGAGATGACACGACCATTCTTCCACTACGATGTTGATCAGATTGCTCTTATACGTGAGCAATTGTGGGCACAGTGCATACATTTGTGCGAATCGTTCGTGTGCTTGTTGTGGGTGGAACAGCGACAACCGAACCAATGCAGTGATCATACTTGTTCCCGATTGCGCAGAGATCCAATCCCGGAGCGTGTCATCCTTCTTATCCGTCTGTAGAGCAGAGATGATATAGTTTAAAATACGAGAATCTGTATTATACAAAGAAAGTGTAAGTGGATTGTCCTGACGTTTCGTACAACCACTCACACAGTATATATCAGAATTGGTGATCATTTGACTGTTGCTCTCTTGACGAACCCATTCTACCATTTTGAAATCGCACCACCGAATGACGTTTGCAACGAATGTCCACTTTTGTTTATCCGTAAATCGCACGTTGAGTGTGGTCAATAACGTTTTATTCTGATGCAAAGTGAATAGAGTTGAGTAGGGTATCTCATATTCTCGGTCGTATGAGAAATACGTAATTGTATCTTCTGGTGTGGCAGCATTATTTGCTTCAATCGATTGTATGAAATATGCCCACACGCGTTGGGTGAGTGTGTAACAAAACGAAGACCGAACAAATAATTGTAGGAATAATACCTCTCCGTACAGTACGAGTGAACACCAGTTCCGGACATCCATTCTCGCTTCAAATACGTCCATAACGTGTGAGAACATTTCGAAACATTTTTGTTTTGCTTCTTTCGGTTTGGATACATACACTTGGAAATCGCTAAAAATAGCAGAGAAACATTGCCACCAGATATCAATACTTGGGGACACTTGCGTATATCGTTTTTCGTACACAGCATCAAATAAATCGGAATCGCACATCTTGCATGCTCTATGTATCAGACGGTTGTGATTCCAAAACGACGCAGAATTGGAATGCTGTAAAAAGAGTTTCAACACTTTGGCGCAATTCTGCAAATACAGGGCTTCGATAGTGGTTGCGACCGCGTCGTGGTCATCAAACGGGTAATAATTCAGTTGTTGTGTAAATTGCTTCAAAAACGATTTGTGGGCAGGTTTTGTTATCGCACAAAACAACTCCGATTGGTCCATGATTGAACCTACAAAATCACACTCCCACATATGTTCAATGTAGCAATGGCGTAGAAGTTGGTGTAACACACCGAAATGTGTATACATTAAACTGGCTTGGTGTAAAAAAGAAATCGCAACGGGGCGTAAATGATTCCACGAAGAACACACAAACCACGGGTATTTGCATTCGACCAGGTGATAAATCCACCTTTTGAGGAGATCGTCATCTTGCCACAAAGTGTGATGTTCTTCAATGGATTCATCAATAATCTGTTTGATCATATCATAGTGTTGGGCACATCTCTGGTTTGTTGCACTCACACATTTTTCTTCCACGAGATAAAACAGTACTTCGTCGCACCAGATGTCTACACTGCGATCCTTCACCGATTCTAAAAATAAATCGGTTTTCCCAGTGTCAAACAGTTCCATTATGTGCGAATCTGAAATAATCGTATCCATCTAGGACGATTTGACACTTCAGATATATTAATGAGATTGTGATGCAGCGTCTCGGTGTGTGTGTGTGTGTGTGGGTGTGTTATCTTATTTCTTTTATTTATTTAATGGAAAAAAAATGACTGCGAATTTGTAAGTGCGTGTGTGTCAACCATAACTAGCATTGACCACCATCCGAAACCGTCTTTATTTCACACCTATTTCCAATCCCGTATGACCAGTTGCGCACAACCAATGCAAATCACGTTTGAAACTGCAAACCAGACTCCGATTGCGGTGTGTTTTAATCACACGGTACATGGAACCAAACACTTTGTCCATTACGGAGCAGTGAAAGGGTCAGCGCGAACCCGACACGAATTGGATATGCCTTGCAGTCGTCCGGTGTACGAGTCGACCTTGAGACATCTTGCAAGAGAGAGACACTCGACTTATCCGATTGTTGCTGAAATCTTTCCGATGGAAGATGGTGAACGTGTAACAGATGTCGCAGATGTACACGAATATGAGATTTTGGAAGCGCTTACTCTGCCATACAAGGGTTCGACCCTTTTCTGGGAAAATATTATTCACTCTCGCGGATTACACGACACAAATCGGAACACAGTCTGTTCGATCCCAATGATTCTGGAAGATACGTATCGTCAACTAAAAAATGGAGAACTTCTTGAAGACAAACAATACCGTGTAAAGAAACTGTCAGAACACTTTGAACATCGTTTCACACTGTCGTGTCGCACAGCATTCACGGATCACAGTGATGTTATCGTGTATGTTCAGACAATTCAAACGTCCACTGCTCCACGACTGTCGGTTGAAGAGATTGACACAATATGGGCAGAATCAAAAGAGAGACTTCTGCAGAATCCAGAATTCGTGTGGGATGTTCCGAAGGATGTGTTTCTCAGTGAATATAATGTGTCAGTTATGCCCCACACATACTAAAGGGTGTTGATACGGTGGGTTGTTACAAATGTTCATTATATGTATTTATATCTATAATAACTTTTCCATTATTTTTCCATTATTTTTGAGCACGCAATACACATTCGGGTTTGCACAAAAGTACACAGTATATGATGTTTACTTTTATGTATACTTTGCAACCGTTTCTTTTTTTTTTTTATAGTTCTATACTATCAACAAAACATCCACTCTAATTATACAATGCTTTCAACTTGTGATCTACTGCTATCCGTTTTGGTTGGCCTATTAACCGTCCTCTACCTTGCGTTTAATGTGTACCGAAAGCGGTGGTCGGCAATCGTTTCGTTTATAGTCATTCTGGTTGCGGTCGGCACCCTTCGTGGATTCACATCCATGACACACCAAATGTGTTGTGTATGTGTGTTAGTCGCGATCGTCGGTTCAAATGTGGTGGCACTCCCACAAACGTCTATGGCAACTTCTCAGCATACGGTTGAATCGTTCGCAAATAACGACGCGTCGGATGAGGTTGACGATGACGCAGCAGCAGATGACGACGCGTCGGATGACGAAAGTGATAGCACGCATCACAAGAAGGATAAGAATAAGAAGAAGAACACGGACAAGAAGAATAATACTCATCCCAAACCTGCCAAACCTGCCAAACCTGCCAAACCTGCCAACCGCAAAGAACCAACGGAAGAGGTGGATAACTTTTCCACTTTTATGGAGACCTACAAGTCTCTCACGCCTGACCAGATTGAAACGATGACGACGGACACCCAAGATTTAATCAGCACCCAACAGGCGTTGATGACTACCGTTAAAAGTATGACACCGGTTATTGCGCAAGGCAAAGAAATGATGGACACGTTCAAAGATTACTTCGGTCCGAGCAGTTCGTCAGAGTTGTTGAAAGCGTTCAAACCAGACAAGTGATCATTTCCAAAAAATAATAGATTATAGGTAGACTACATTATAATAATAATATCAGTGGTGCAATATAATGACAGTTTGTGCCGCAATAAACCACACACCGATTGCCATACAGAATGCGACTGGCAAATCGTTGCCGGCAAACGGGCTGCAATGCTCGTTGACGTGTCAGGTGAGTTTTGATTATGCCCGACCACGCTGGCGAATGTCTGCCGTCAACATCACAAACCCTAAACCGGATGCGAAAGGCACGACCCAGCAGTTATTGCGTTTTTATGTGTCCAATATGAACGAACCTGTTAAGAAGGATGTGGTGTTCAATGGTCGCGACTATCAACTCGAGTTCATAGAGTTCTACGAACAGTCGATTCACAAAATCCCCGTGGAAGGCGAAACGAGTTCGTACCAGTACCCGGTTGAGATGGTGATGTATCATTCTTCTCATAATGGTTCAACCACACCGGGTGGTCCAGTCGTCGCACCGTCGACCGATTGGTTGGCCGTGTCGGTGTTCGCCTTGCCTCAGAATTCGTACAGTTTGTCGAACACGTTTTTTTACCAACTCCTTAACACCACGCTGGTCGTCCCGAGCACAACCACCGACGCGAGTGGCAGCAACTATGCCGTCAACAGCAATATATTAAGCGACACGTCCCCATCTGTAATGAATGTTTCGTGGAGTCAACCAACCAACATAACCCAAGCGGTTGTCAACCGACCAAAGACGGGTGCATCGGCAACGAGTGGCGTGTCGCCAGCGATCCAAATACAAGTCGGTCAATTCTGGAGTCCCTACCAAGTGCTTCCGGCAAACAAGGCCTTCTACAGTTACACCGGCACATTTCCGTACAGTGCGTCGCTTGCAACTCCGAACTATGCCAGCCACAACACCTTCACGTGGCTTCTTATGAAAAACCCGGTATCTATGTACAATGGCGAATACAGCATTTTGCAACATTTATTTCAGGGCGAAGAGTTCGCACTGAATCACAGTGCCAACTACCCAACGCCGTGCATACAAAACAGCGGTAATATTATGTACAACGATGGCGAACTGGTCGGTGGGAATGCCGACCAAGATAAATTCTATGTGAAATGTGTCAGCAAAGAAAGTCAAGAGTTCGTCAAATCGTTCACCCAAGAGGAAGAGATCCACCAACTCCAAGAGTTGTCGGATCATGCTTCGGCAGGGTCGATGTTCACCACCTACCAACCGCCTGTCTCACCGACATCGGGTCTGGTGTTCTGCGTAGTGTTCAGCTTGGTGTTTTTCGCGATGTTCGCATCGGCCAGTTGGGTCGATGCGTCCACGCAATCCAAATCGGCCGATGGAATCACGACTATGCAGCAGAGTATGATTGCGTTGTTGTGTATCGGTCTGTTTGTGTTGTATGGTATGTCTTTTGCGACTGCCTCGTGGATGGTTGGGGCACAGCTATTTGCGATGCTTTTTTGGACCGCTTGTTTGGTGGGTTGGACGTCCTTCGCAATGCCCAGGATAAATACATATATGTATAATATGTTTAACCATGGACCAGCGTACAAAGCGATGGGTGTACTAATGGCTTGCTGCAGTTTCGGACCGTACGCACTCATTTTACTATCCGGTCTGAGTTCGGTTCTGTTGAACCCGATGTTCAACCTCAACGGCCAGATCCGGTCGACCTACAGCTATTACTACACGGATGTCGCAACGAATCCGATAAACCCGACCTTCTATATTGGCGTGAAGGCATCGATCAGTATTAATTTTGCCGGATACAATCTGGATTACAGGTCGATTGGCAGCAGCACAAATACAGGGGGTGATACCTTATTTGTTCAAATCCCGCCGGATTTTTATAATCCACAGCGGGGCAACCCGACCGCTGCGACAAGCAGCAGCACCTCACCACCGACCACCCCCCAATTTATGGAATATAACACAATGCCTTCCGCGTTTCACTTTGGGAAACCCAGCTCCGGCACTGTCCCCACGTATGACCCGAATCCGTCCACCGCAAATATTAACAATATGTTGCTGATCCTCGGACTGTATGATACAAATATGAAGGCAAATCACACCAACCCGCTGCAGATTTTCGTCAATGCGGCAATGCAAGCAATGCGCATCGCAAATGTGTATCCGAAAACGTTTTATATTGAACCGGCAGATTCGTCCACCGACACGAAACCGCCTGCCGCGCCTGCCGCACCTCCCAAAGTGATTACAACCCTGCAAACCCCTGCCGACTTCGCATCCGAATTGCTTAATGCCGGATTGCCCCCAACTGCGTCTGCGTCGGCAGGAACGTATTATGATTTGGTTACGCTGCTTACTACCGGTTTCCCAGATGCACAGCAATATTCCGAAACGGCCAAAACCGGTGCGTAAATAAATAAAACCGGTTCATCGTTGTAAGAGTAAGAGTCAGAGTCAGAGTCAGAGTCAGAGTCAGAGTCAAATTTCGATTCGTGGTGAGATTCGTGGTGAGATTCGTGGCACGTATCTGCTTCATTGCTCAACAAACTTCGCATACGAACCATGCGTCACATTCTTTTCAAATTCGGATTCAAATCTGAATTGCATTGTTTTCATTAACTGAGCAATCTTTTCGTTGCCTTTGCCCCCGTCCAACTGGTTGTAATACTGCACCCAGGGCAAATAGGTGAACATTGCGGGATTCGTAGACAACCGTGCCTTTTGCTTTTGTACAATACCCAGTAGACATTGCAACTGCTTGACATAGTCGTGTTCGCCAATCTGCTGTTGCTGCAACACGGTTTGCAATACGTGGGGGTAGTGACTCTTCATCTGCGACGGGCGAACGTGCTTGTAAATCACTTGTCGGCGCAGATTATCAGCGAGCGTTCTGCCGCTTTGGAGTTGTATTTGCATTTGCTTTTCCGGTTGCTGTTGTGTATGGTGTGTGCCGTGTATATGCAAAGGGTATTTTCCGCCGACGTATATGTTCCGGGAAACAGCTGCGAACGCTTTTGCCACACACACTCTATCGGACACCGTTTTCGGTCTGGTGTTGAATTGCAATTGTGGTAGTATCATTTCCGAAAGCGTCGTGTACGATGTCGCATCCACCACCAGTTTGTTTACACACAGATATACGTCGTTGCGTTCGTACAATTCGCTCGTATTCTGGAACGTTGTCCAATCAAACATGTTATGAATGTGCATCTTACGTTCGTTGACCAAGCGGAAGACCCGTTGCAATTCGGGTGTGCTCAGGGGCGAGGTGTGTGTGTTCAGTTTCGGGCGGAAATCCGAACGAGGCATTATACCGCGTGTCACATTTTCACGGGTCAATTGAATGTGTGGCAGAAACGACCGGACCAACTCGGCTTCGTTTTGTTTTCGTGGGATCATAATCTTTCTATCGAGTTGCATCAACGTATCAATCTTTTCTTTAATCGCACCCAATGCACACGAAATAACTTTTAATACAACTTTTTCATTATACGATACTTGTAATATGAAAGCATATATGGTTTTCATATTCTCAGCAAGTTTGAATGATTTCAAGAAGACTCGCATACCATTCGTGACAGGCAGTGCGAACAACAGATTGCTGTACACACTCAGTTGCTTGTCGGCAATTAGTTCGGTGACCTTTTGCAAACAATCTCGTTGTGTGAATGTCAATTCTGCCGGGGGGGTGTTACTGGTGCTGCTCGTGTGTGGACTGTCATCAGATTCCATTTCAGAATGGGTGGTGCTCATACCAAAAGCACCGAACTCTTTGCGCAACCCGGCATCTTGAGGACACACCGAATCACCACACCGGTTACATATATGATTCACGTCGCCGGCATGCAGCGTGGTGAAGGTGTCCCGAATCGCATCGGTCCATTTTTTTGAAGAGAACCGCCCGCCATTGACTCGTAGCAGTTTGCATTTGTACAACAATTTGTAGTAGCAATGACCTTTGCATTTGTGAAATTGGTGCCGAAAGACGGGCCGTTCCGCATACTGTTGCTTCACATATTCGCCCCCTTGTTTGCTCCTCAGCAACCGACTCATTTTGAAATAGAACAACGTGTTCCGCGCCTTAATCGGAAGTCGGTTGCTGCCTCGCACGGGCGGCACAGGTGGGTCATCCAACGCTTGCTCCGACGCTTGCACGGGTGCCACCACCAACAGTTTGTCTGACAGAGCATCTGAAAACGACTCTTCTTCGGTAGCAAACTCCCGACTGCTGGAAGCAGGCAATGCCGCATACTCTGCAGAACCACCCACGTACATTTTACACATCGAATGTGCATCGTACACACAATCCTTTTGGTGGGCAGACTGCTGCATACAGAATCGCAATTCGGGTGAGTGCTTCCCACGGTCCAGACCGACTACATTCTGTAGCAGATAATTGGACAGCGGGATATTTCGCTGCAACGGAACGGTACGGAACACGTAGGCAAACAGTTTCGTTTCCAAAAATACATTTGCAAACCAACTGCGGATAGATGTTTGCAACGCATCTGAAAACGGCGATCCCGACAGAGTCACATTTTCGAGTTGTTCGGTGGACCGAAGCACGACGCGCAGCGCCCGCAAGGGTTGCTGCTGCAACCGTTTCCAAAACCAACGCGTGTCTTCTGATTGGGATACACATTCGACCGAAGCATCCGGATAGGCGTACGTATCTTCCCGACCGAAACGGTGCACGGTGCCGAACGTGTCGCCAACGTAGACCCAATCGTCAGTCACCCGAATCGCATTCCACTGGGTGTGCAGGTTCGTCTCCTTGGAAGCGATGCGAATCGTTCGGTAGACGACCTGCTTCTCAAACCGTAGCTGGGTGGTGGTCGTGTCTTGCACCCACGTGTACGCGTGGACGATGTGGGTATCATCTAAGATGTGCAAGTGCAACCCTTTCGCAGTGTGGGATACACAACAACAGATTGTTAGTTGGGAGGCAGGGTGTTCCACTGCCGACACTAAGGGTGTGCTGGACACCCCGCTGTTCTGGTGGATACTGATGCGTGTCGCACCATCAGACGATGCGCGATAGACACACGCTTCCAGAATCGAATTAGATGTGTGGTGATAGGTGTACGAATCACACTGTGTGTTGGTTCGCGAGTGTCGAAACCATATGGCGTCGGTTCGTTCTACGAGTGTCTTGTTTTGCAACGAATACGCATACTGCTTGTTTCCGTTCGTCTGCAAATGAAGCGTGTCGCCTTTCTGGTCTAAGGCAGAGTGCGTGATGTGTTCGTCTCTTTGTGCGAGCGTCTGAAAAGGATGTGTATCGACAATCTGTTGATGCGGGTGCGACGGATCATTCACCGTCACACGCATACGCACACAACTGGTTGCCGTTACCAACAGAATGGATGCATCCTCCATTGCAAACACGCTCTGTGAGCAGACTTGCAGCGGCAACGACACGTACTTCGTCCGCCCGTCACGCCCTTCCCTGATGGACAACTTATTATCGCTGGGTTTGTCAAACGGCGTGTTATCACGCGGGTCTTCCAATATTTCGTATTTGATAGTGCTTGCCTCACGTCGGACGGGTTGGTCGTCGGGATCCATCTCTGAATAGTCGTCTGCATCTGACACGCTGGCGTCGTCGTTCTCAACAACACTATAATCAAATAGAACTGCAAACTGCGGTAAATAAGATTGTAACACTGTATTCGGTTCGTACATTGCGAATGTCGGTGTGAGGACATACGTCACAACGTGCTTCTGTAGCAAGACGTTGTATGCCGATTCTTTGTTTTGGATACCATACTGCGATAAACCACCACTCTCCACGATGTGGAATGCTGCCGCAGTCGTATCGATAACCAGGACATTGGTGCGGGTGACGTAGTGCACCTCAAATGGTTGCTTTGTGTGTGCGTTCAGCAGAGACCGCAGCATGCGACATGCGCTGGATACATTCAGGGGACGAGTGCTGTGGTTCAGGTCCAGGTCCAGGTCGGGCTGCTGTGCTGGTTGGATGTGTACCGATTTCCCACCGACTTCGATGGTAAACTGAAACGCCTTCGGATCGAACGATGGGGTGTGTGCCGACCAGCGTGGAACAGAGATCACACCGTTCAAATTCAGACTGTCGTACGAGTGTCCCTCAATGTGTCTGTATTGCCGGGTATGTTTGGTTTGGTACGTTCGCATGCTCGCTCGCGGGTACGCATGGGCTGCCCCATACAACACGTGCGACAACTGAGACAAGCGTGCCTGATTGGAGAAACTTGCACCGAATGTGTTCATCGACGATTCCGCCTCTTTTGGCGAAATGGACACTGGGTGGTGGGCATCCAGCGCTTCTTCCACGTGGGTTCGGTCTTCTGACGGTTTCTTGTCATAGTGCAATCGGTGCACGTGTGCGAGACTGTCACACAGAGCGAAATGTACATTCTTTTTCAACACGAAATGTTCCGGCATGTTGGAATGCTCCAAAAAGTGGGTGTTCAGTATGTGGATCGGATCGGCGCACTTTTTCTCCGACTGGACATTGAACCACTGTGGTTCAAAGGACTGCTCCATATCATATAACGCTCTCGCACCCCTCTTTAGTAACTTTTTTGATAGTATCTTTTGAGAAATATTCTTATTTTGCTCCATGGAGGGAAGCGCTCTATGAACCGATTGAAAGCAGATCACCTCGTCGGATGCTTCGTCGTCGGGTTGAGGAAAATACACCTCGCGATTCAATGGCAATAACACAGTCTTTTGTGTGGTGTACGAAACATTGTGCAACAGCGGTACAGGCAGATGGGAACGTGCTTCCTGTATGGATACCATCGGTCGAAAGTGTAGCATTGTGTACTCGGATGAACTTGCCCCCCACATAGGACTGTAGTGCAACCGATGGTAGACGAACGACTGGCTCATCTTTCCTAGATGGTTCGCAACCACACGGCTGGAAGCAACCATTTCGGGAGTTTGCAAAAACTCGTCTCTGTCGTACTCCATATGAACTTGACCCAACAGGTGCTCCATTAACGTGTTCGCATCAGACTCGTTCAGTTTTAATAGTACCTTCGTCGGTGGAGTCGCGTAGAACTCCTTCTCGGTTGTGTCTACAAACTGCAATGGCGCTTGAAACGTTGGCCACCCTCTTTGGCGTTCCACGCTACGTTGCGCAAGTTGACAGAAGGCGACACACCGAAGCAAATGATCAGCCTCCGTCTGTTTGTCTACGCGGAGGGTGATTTGGACCTGGTGTCGTATGCCGACATTATCGCTACTCAGCGATTGGGCATACACCAATTCTTGCGTCGTGGGCAGCAATACCAGGTTGGTTGTGGCCGCACTTGCATTCGCTGTCGCAACATATTCGTCCCCCGTGGCAACTGAAATGTGCTCGTACAAAAAGGACTGGTAGCACTCTTCCGTCAACTGCAATCCAATAGATACGTACTTTGATTTTTGCAACGAACGAAATTGTTCTGTTACCGAGAAAGGGTACTTGGTTTGTACGACACGCTTCGTACCGTCAATCGTCACCCCACCGGGGTGTTGCGTGAGCGAGACATGTTCGGACACGTCGCCTGTGTGTTGGGTCCGACCAGTGTCGTGTGTCGCGTCGGTCGTCCACAACATCTTCAAATGGCTCACGCCGTTGGGTGCGACACGCTCCAGAAAGCGACCCAGCACAGAGCGTGTGTGCTGCGGAGATGTTTCGGTCGTGTAGTTCATACGGTCAACCGAATCATCTTCGACCTCCGTCTGGGAGTGTTTCCACACGAACTGACCATCTTCTGATATGTCTTGTGTCAGTCTGTGAATCGTAACCGATGGGCGTTCGAATTTGCTTTTGCTCACACCTTGTTTCAGAACACACCATTCCTTTTGCTGGGAAGTGTCTTTCACCATCAGCTCGATCACGCGTTCGTCACTGAACACCACTTTGCCGTGAATCGTAGCACCACTTTCCATAAACAAGTGCATCCACGACCCGAACAAAGGGTTGGTCGCATCCTCCGTTGCCAACACATTTTTTCTGGTGCGCGAACCAGTCTCGACCTTCGGTTTGAATGGCACGACGCGCATCCGAAACGACTGGGTTGGCTTATGGTACGAAATGTCAAACACCTCCGCAATGCACGAGTCTTCGTGCAGCACGGTCGTCTTCGGTTTCCCGTCGGTTGCGTACAACCGCCCGACGCGCTGCCCAATCATATCCAGCACCAGCACCTTGGCAGCGACTAGGTACTCGCTGAAAGGCGTCCGCACGACCGTGTCCGCGCTGACAAGCTGAATGTCACGAACGAGCTCGCATTGCGTGTTGAGGTTATCAATTGACCAGTGCTTGTATCGACCCATTGGTTTGCTGCGCACCCGTCGAACGGTGCGCGCGTACTGCTGCACCACCTGTTCGTCGCCCTCGATGTGCACGTCTACGAACAGGGCCGCTTGCTTGTGGTGGTTTTGTTGCTGCGCGGTTTTGGAGTGTGCCGACCGTCTTGATTTATGCACACTCTGTAGCGACACAACGCCAATATTGGGTGCCGGACTTGGTGTTTGGTTGCTTTTTGCATCACTCATCTTTTTTTTAATATCAGGTGAAGAATTAATTTTATAATGTACGAACCTATTTGAACAGATCCCACTCACAATAATTTTAATATACATAACAAATAAGACACCCTATATACAAACCACACCATTATGAAAAAAATATCTCCTTCGCAACGACGCAAAACGATGGATACATCCGCATTGCAAAAAAGTGGCCATATGATAAGTATGGCAGACGACGGTACAATGATTTGTGTGCTGAAAGGACCAGATGATACACCGTACGAAAAAATGTCCTTCAAACTGCGCATCACACTTCCTATACAGTACCCCTTCCGTTCACCAAGTGTGGGCTTCATTGACAACGTCTACCACCCGAACGTAGACTACCTGTCGGGTTCGATTTGTATGAACGTGTTGAATCAAGAGTGGACACCGGTGTACACCTTAGTCTCGATTATGGAAACGTTATTACCCCAGTTGCTCACGTACCCCAATCCGGATGACCCACTCAACGAAGATGCTGCTAAGTTGCTACTTGAGAAACCCGAAGAATACAAGACTCTGTGCAGATTGAAAAGTGGTCCATCGGGTGGACACGTATAACGTACAACATACACCTACGCGTACAATTGCAACCACGTGTTTCCGTCTTGCCACAATATCTTACGGTGGACCATATACGCGTAATATATTTGCTTGTGGTTGAGTTTGTTCTTGAAAGAAAAGTTGACTTCTAAATTGTACGTCTGACCCTTGTACACGAAGGGTCTTTTCTTTTCGGCAACCGCTGCCCAGTATCCTTTCTTGCCCTCGTCTGCACCATATGCACCGTTGATCACGAATGTCTTTGTATCTACCTTGTTCATCGTCCTCAGACAATTGCCGTGATTGGGATCGTAATAAAATAAAGTTCGGTCCATGTGTGTTGTATCGTATCGGAATGTGTTTTGTTGTATGGTATTGATAAATATATTCACAAAAAAGTATCTTAATGTAATAATATACACAATGATATATATATACACATAATGCACGAATCGGTCTCGGTAGTGGTGTGGTCGTGCGGCAAATGCCTGACAGCATCAGTATCCTAATCTGAACCTATATACACTGACACACTGACACACTCTCATACTCGTTCGGATATATTTCGTTTCCGTTTCTTTTTAATCCGATAGTATGGTTTTTTTGAAGCGGTCGTCGGTGTCGGTGTCGGTGTCGGTAGCGGTTGTCCTGTGAGACGGCAACCCGACACAGCAGGCGGTGTCCGAACCTTCTTTGCAACCGTAGCAATCGTGTCATACTTCCGCTTGAGAGTATTCGTGTGCGTATCGTGTGGCAGGTTATGACGGCAACCCGACACAGCAGGCGGTGTCCGAACCTTCTTTGCAACCGTAGCAATCGTGTCATACTTCCGCTTGAGAGTATTCGTGTGCGTGTATGTATTCGGTGGTGCGTGTCCGGTTGTGCGAGTTGTAGTCGCACGTGTATTATTACCGAACACCACCTTGCCGCTTCTTCTGTCACAACTATTGTCACCATTCTCAATCTGCCACATCGGATTCAGTACTTTGCCAATGGCGCACAAATCCCGCACACTGGTTTTTAATGAGGACGTTGACAAGGCAGATGCGGATATCAGCGGTTCGAAAACCGGTCGCTTGCGCAACAGAATGTTAGTCACACGTTGTTTCGATGGGTGGACGGCATCTTTCATTGCTTGATCGATTGTCCCCATCATACACAAATCATCAATCATAACAGTGTGCTTCTGACCAAAGCGATGCACACGTTTGATCACTTGCTCACGGTCGGCAGGATTGGATTGCGACAATCCGTCCACACAGATCATACGGTGTGCCTCCACGAGTGTCAATCCCACACCACCTGCTTTCATCGACAGCAGCAGCACGTTCGGTCCGTCCGGGTGACGCCAGTCGTCCAATACACATGCGCGCGCAGTGGGCAGTGTGTCCCCTGTGAAACACACGGATGTGCCCGGATATATGGATTCCACCTTGGCATGCACGATCTGTAAGAAGGTCGACGAGGTGGATGCAACAATCAATTTTTTGCGTTGGAGCAACGCATAGTCAGCAACCACACGGTGCACATACTGCTCTTTCGCAGATGTTGCCGTTTCCAGTGGGTGCACACCACCACTCCTCACCCCGCTGATCTGGTAGTGTGTGCATATTTTACCCAGCATATGAATGGCACACTGATATAGACGAAGCATCTGTAAACGATTTGGCAGTTGATGTTTGCTTGCCGCAATGTAAGACGCCATCGCGCTCATCGTTTTCTTATGCTGGTCGTCGTATGCCTTCCATTCGGGAGACTGGGGCACAAAGTGCATCTCGATGGTGTTGATGGTCAGTGTCGGCAGTTTGATACCAACGTCTTTTAAGGTTCGGCGAACAATGACGCTGTCCAAAACGGACGGTTTGGCAGACGCATAGTGCTCCGCACTGTGCAGCTCCACCAGGGTGGGAAAGAGAATCTGGGACAACGCACACAAGTCCTTGACGGGACAGTTCGCATTCGGCGTGCCCGACAGTCCGATGCGGCAGGTGCTCGGCAACAAGTACCGACACAGACGCTGGTGTGTGTGGGACTGGTCATTCTTGATATAATGACATTCGTCCATCACTGCATAATCCCATTTGTGCGAAAGAAGTGTGGCTGCATCGTTCCGCATTGTTCCGTACGACGCAAGCACAATGAAAGACGTGCTCGATCCTCCGGCAAACAAGTCCGGCAATCGGGCACGCCGCTTGGGTGGCGTCAACATTTTATTGTGGGTCATGCTGTAGTGCAGAATCTGACACTTGGAACTCGGGAAAAGGTCTGGGTTGAGATGTTTGTGCAGCTGCGACGTCCATTCGATCAGCACTGACAGTGGTGCCAATATGAGTATTTTGCACGACTGTCCGTTTTGAATTTGCTCATACATTTTTTTACAGAAGCAATGCATTGCCAGAAGCGTTTTCCCTAAACCCATTTCATCCGCAATCAACACGCCCCCAGTGTGTTTGATGGCACGCGACGCTTTATCCAATCCGTCACGCTGGTGTTTGTACAATGGCGTAACCGTGTAATTCATACCGTAACACTAAATATATACGAAACGTATACTGCAATATACCAGAGAAGAGGTGAACACTGTGTGTTGAAATAGTCTAACCAATGTGTCTGTGTATGTGTCTGTGTATGTGTCTGTGTATGTGTCTGCATTGTGAATCATTTTAATTATTGTTATTATTATTATTGTTATTCTAAAAGTATTTGTCGTCGAATACTACTCTTTGGTGTATTGTCAATATGTATTCGTGCACGCTATAATCGACGCCGAACCTCCATATTTAGATTCATCATTGGTTTCAAAAAACCGTAGCATTTAAAAAATGATTTTATAATAAACACGTACTCACACAATACATCGGTCAAGACTAACTACCTAACTACCTACATCTCACCCAGAAACTTCGCAGTTAACAATGCCAGTGTCAGTATCTAGGGAAAATATTTCAATTGCACAGGGACACACCTGGTGGCAAAAAGGGATTCGTGAAGCTACTCAAAGTGTGTTCAATGATGCCGAACCAACGTACCTCACGACTGGTCTGGTTTCCAATACAAAGGGAACGTCTCGCAATGGTCACAACATTCGCAATGCACACATTAATGAGATGCCTGTCGGAGAGCAGTTCACACAGTGTCTGGTATTACCACGTAGCTTGTGGAGTTCGCTCCGCATTGAACCCAACCAAAAATGCAACGGATGCAACAGGAAACATCGCGCATTGGGTCATATGACAACGACCCGCCTGATTGAACGGAACGACCACGCCGAACAGCGTGACGTGCCCATCCTTAAAAACTTCGGTCTGCACTGTGCGATTCACACTGCACTGATGACGTACTATGCTGAAATAGTAGGCATGGTTCACTTTGGATACATCACAGACAAACTCGTGGCACAACAAGCCATCAACGTTGCCCTGCGCAACGGCACATCCTATCTGGAGTACTGTGGCACAGTGCGCGATGTGTTGATGGGCAAGCGCGTGTCGATGCCTGACCCCCCGGAAACCGAACCCTATCCGATTGTCCCGTGTTTGACCATTGACGAGCGGGTACAATACTGGTCCCGCTTCAGCTACGACAAAATGCCGGGGCAACTGTTCACGCGAGGTGGTGAGTTGTACCGCGTCGAACATATTGTGCCAGTTGGTGACGGTAAAATGAACTGTTTTCAGTGTGTGCACGTCGACTCTGGTGAGTACGAACCGACGACTTTCGCGTGGGATACGCTGCAAGAGTGGATTGCCAACAGTCTGCCACAAGAAGATCGCAACGTACCCGATGCACCGGTTCGACCACCTGCTGCTCCCGCACGTCGCACGCGTGCACCTGCTGCTCCCGCACGTCGCACGCGTGCACCTGCTGCTCCCGCACGTCGGAAGCGCCCGCACAGTGCGGTTGCGGTTCGCAGACAAAAGCAACAGCATCGGAACCAACCCGCTACGAAGAAGAGGTGCAATGCAATGACTTACAAGCGCCTCCGTCGCGCTAACAACTCGCGTGTGCGCAGAGTCATCGAAGACACCGAGTCAGAATCGGAGTATGAGTCTGAGTCTGAATCGGAACACGAATGGACCGACACCGACCAGAAGACACAAGACCTCCCCGACGAAAGAGAATGGAACTTCGATGGAGACGACGACAACCGCGAAGACGACGAACCACCACACGCAAATACACGCACCATCTGCACAAGTACAACTACCACTCCTGCGAACCGTGCCCAGCGTACAACACGTCGGTGCATCAACTATGCCGAGGCAGATGTCGATTCGGATGACGAATCAGAGTAACCGCCACCCTGCCGCACCGACTCGTGTGTGACACTCACTTGAGTTTCGAACGAAGGAATCGAAAAGAGGAAAGAAATATAAACACAAATGTAAAAAAATGTATCGAATACACTCTATTGTATTTTCATTTTTTTAGTTTTTTAGTTTTCTTCATGCTCGCCAATGATTTAGCGATGAGGTTGTAGGCTTCGTCTATCTTTGCATTCGATTGCCGTTGCGTATACAAATAGTAGACCGCAATTGCGATGTATACGAACAAGGTGGCAAGAATCGTCCACCGCATATCTTTCAGTTGTTGCGTAATGGTTTTTTGCTCTTCTGCAAATTCGCTTTCGTAATAGATATAGAAATCGATTAAACTAATGACACCGTATATTACGAATAAACCGCACATCTCAAGAATATCAAACCGACCGAACGTGACGAACACGAACACCATATACAACAGTGTCGTGACTACCACGCCGATGCCGTTCGCAACCAACCATTTATCGTTTGGAAAAGTGATAGACATTGTGTGTGTGTGTATTATAATGAACCGCACATATTAAAAAAATGTGTAGAATCGATGCGAGTTCCGATGATTCGAAAACATCCCCACCCCCGAAAAAAATAGAAACAACACACGCACACACCACACGTGTTTGCCGAACGACCCTCAACGCGGCTCGGTTTCCACCATCAACTTCCCGCCTGTGAACGTCCCCAATGCGGTGATCACGGCTGGACCAATATTGCCCTTGTCGGTGTGCCATTCGCATTGTGAGTTCTTGGCAACAATGCACCCTTGGTAGCGGTGCGCGTCGCTCGTTCCGAAGAACCGGGGCGTCAGCGTGTTCACGTAGGTGCCCAAAGCGCTGTACAGTCGTTCGTACTTGACGTTGTTCTGGTTCACATTTTTCCGTGTATGCATACCTTGCGCGGCCCGCTTCGCCCGATTTTTACGACTTTGCGTGACACCCAGACTGATGAAGGTGCCTCTGTGTTTCCCGTATTTACTGGACGGCGTCAGACCGCTGGTTCGGTCTTCGGGAAAGGCGATGCTGTTCAACACGTGCAGGAGCTGTGTTTTGGCTTGAAGCACTTCCGGAGACGTGGCAGGTTGCGTGCGCAACCACTGTGTAGGTTGCTTGGGTTGGTTCAAGATGCGCAACGACCGGGGACTCTTGCGCTGGCTGGCACGCTTGTTCATGCTGTAGTCCATGTCTTTGTTGAAGAACACGATGGCATACCGGTTGCCACCCGACCACCGAGCGTTCTTGTGCATCATATCTTGCGACTCGAAAAGCAACAGTCTGTTGCGGATGTCATATGCCGTGTGCTTGACCGGGCGATGACTGCTTCGGAATTTCATTGAAATACTAATATGTTATTAGTATATTACAAATACAATAATAACAAATACAATAATAACATGCCAGTGTCAAAATCAAAACAGAAACAGGTGCTCGTGTCAAAAAAGAAAAGTGAGGGCCATCAATATGTACGTCGCAACACTCGTTATGGAACTGCGAAAAGAACACACCGAAAATCTTATTTTTCCCGAAGCGTGCAAACACGTGCGGAACGATTGCGCACATCCATTAAACGAAACCGAAGGGGGGGAGGAAAGCACACAATTGATCGTGCGACTACACCCCGAACGATGTATGTCGTCAATCGTAGTGTGCGAAACCGTTCGAAAAGACGGCTTCCTTCAGGTGATAAAAAAGTCAACAAAAAGTGTAGGGGAGGGGTAGTCAATGAATTTATAAAAAAGTTTATTACTAATTTGAAAAACGCACAGTGTAGCGTGAACCAATGGCTCGTCACCGACCCCAATAACAAATATGATCCCGACAAATTCAAGTCATCTCTGTACCAGTTGATGGATACACTTAATATTAATAAAGACCCATTAAATGGTATCTTCGCACAAACTAAATTACAGTATGCATTTCTGCATCGTATCCAACTACGACAATCTGACCAAACAAACTACACCGATATACTTAATGAGTTACACGACCGCATACTTACATTGGGACATGTAACAGGTAACCTACATCAATCATCGAATGCCACATCGGATGCCAAGTCACGAATAATGTTCGGTGAACATATGACCAAGTATATTAATGACATTTGTCAACAATTATCTTATTTAATTCAAATAAGATATAGATTCGATACCACCAAACGAGATACACTTACTACACATTTAAGTGACGAAATGGGCCACCCGGTTGTTACAGAAATCTACTTCCCCATCGACGAAACAACACGTACGGAACGTACCAACCAATATGCACAAAACGTGACAGAAAGAGCGTCCCGACTCATACAGTTATACCATGACGACCTGGACTTGCGGACCAAAAGAATGAAGTTATACCAGCAACAGCAACAACCACCACAACCACCACCACAACCACCACCACCACAACCCGTTTCACCAGAGATGATTATATTGATGAAGACGAAGATGAAGATGAAGATGAAGATGAAGATGATAAACATACTTCGCGAAATGCACTCCTCTGAGTCGGCGTACAGTCAGAGCATATCAGATTTGGTAAAAGCCGAAGAAGAAAAAAGTGAAAGTAAAAGTGAAGAAAACAGAAAGAGTAAACAATTAGTAGAAAATACACTATTAGTAAGAGAAGAAGAATACAGGATTGCCAAATTAAAAAATATTTTTGAACCATTTACGGAACTGGCAACAAACCTATGTGGCCTCATGGAACCGTATATACAAGAAATTGATTACGCTGTATTATCTACTAAAGGTGCGGTATCTGAATCTTTCATTATAGATATATATAACAGTTATATAAATGAGCTCACCAATTTTTTTAAAACCCCAAATTTTAAAAATGTCTATATTTCATATGCAACATATTATAAAAATTATCAGCTTGATAATGTAGATAATGTAGATTGTGGCAATCTATTAATACTACCAATTCAACGTTTACCGAGATACATACTATTTATAAAGGAGGTTATAAAAACCAGTACACAAATGAAAAATATTGCACAACCTATAGGCATACCTGGAGAGTCCACGACGACTCCGACGACTCAGACGACTCCTATAGGCATACCTGGAGAGTCCACGACGACTCCGACGACTCAGACGACTCCTATAGACAATTTATTAACGCTGTTGAATACGCTGCGGGATACATTACAAGAAATAACTACAGAATTTGATAATAATCTGCCTTTAACACCTACATTTAGAACGAGTGGCGAGAGGAACATTGTTGACGTTGCCCAACTACTCAAATTGAAACCCGGCAAAAACCGAGAAGATGATTTACAAGCATCCAACGAACAACCAGGTACAAACGACTATAACAATTTTTTTAAAGTAAGACTAAAAAAGGCGACAACCCAAGTTACCGACCAGACACTGACACCGCGACCGTGGGAATCACAACATCATCCCACGGTCACGGTCCAGTAACTGCTTCGTAACAGAGTCTAAAACGACCCACCCTGTAGTACTGGGTTGTTTGATACGACACAAATCACCAGACGTCACTCACTCCATCTCGATCTCCCGGTCCATCTCCCGATCTCGGTCCTGTCGCTTCTTGTGGGTCTTTCGCGACTCTGCCACTTTTTCAGCACCTTCGTGTTTGGGGGCATCCACAAAGTGCTCTTGCAGGGTGCGTCGCATTTTGGCAATGCTGCCGTCGGACATGTCTTGCACCTGTTTCGTACAGTCCTTCACGTTTTCCAACTCTTCAAAAAAGGTGTTGTGCTGCGACTGCATCAACGACGGGTTACCTATGAATTCGACGGCAGTGGCATATTCCAACAAGTTGTCCCACAGTGCATTGTCCGATTGCCACAATCCGATGTCCACCATATGCCACAGTTTGTACAAATAGTGCACATCTGGTACTTGCAAGAAATGCCCGCGGAATTTCAAAAACACTGCCAAGAACACCGGGTGCCGTATTTTCGTCACCACGTTGTCGTATGCGGTTTTGAACACGGGTAGCAACTCCTTGCGGTGCTTGTTAGACAGTTTATTGTAGCGAGCGCACAGCACAAACAGTCGCGCCACCAACAGCGGCGACACGTGTCCGTACGACACGTCTTCGATGGACAGCGCCTCTTGGAAAGGGTGGTGACCGTGTTTGATCAGGCGATTCAGTTGGGTTTCGACGTGCTGCATATAATCAGGGTCTTCCAACGACACGTCCCACGCGCTGATGTTCCACAGCACCAGGCGCAGAAAGTGTGCTTGGCTGGGCGACGCCACGAGTGGGACAGTTGCATCGTCCATTCTGCTGTAGGCGCTGTTGCGGAGGATGTCGATCGCACCCGTCAGCACGGGCACTTCAATATCGGCATCGATGGGCAAGATATCCAGAAGCAGCATTTCTTTCAACTCGCGCGCGCACGTGGTCGGATCCACTTCGCGCTTCCACGGGTGCAGTTGCGGAATCCCAAACACGTTTTTGAAGGTTTGCCAGCAGAACACAATTCGGTCCTCGTTGGCGGTGTCGTTCCATTTGGCAAAAAAATCTTTGGTGTACACATCCTTCTTAGCGTGTGCCGAGTATCTATCGTGCAATGCATTCACCGCAATATGTTCCAGTAGCTCCATCTGGGTGTTTAACGCATTCTTGATGTCATCGAATACTTTTGTGGGCACGAGATTTCCGACATCTGGTGAGAATGGGCACACGCGGGTTTTTCCCAATTGTATGTACAGCGTGATGAGCAACGGTCCGTAGGTTTCATACATGGCGTTGCCTTCGTCCACAAACAGTTTCTTCTCTAAGGTGTCGACGATGTCCTTTGCAACGATGGACTCATTCGGATTCAGCCATTTGGACGATTGTGTTTTGTCCGTGATCGCCATAAACAATCGCAAGCAATGGTCCTCCACACTGGCGGGGTTCGGACCAATCACGCCGACGTCGTGCTGCAGTTTTTGTAACCACCGTTGGTCCACAATACTGATCGTCGTCAACTGCTCACTATCGGCCGTAATCGTCTGGTCGGTCACCTCGTCCAGAGACAAGAAGGCACGCGTGTCGCGGGACAAGTGTTCCTTCCACAGCAAAAACGGTTCTTCGTCTTGCTCGAGTGCGCGGAAATCGCCCTTGATGTGCACTTCATCGTACGATGGGTCATTCAGTTCCCTTTCGGTTTTTTTGATGTGGTCGGTCAGCGCACCCTCTGTGCACCAAAACACCATCTCGTCGGTTTCCAACAGGTCGACGTTCAACCCGCTCACAAAGTGCAGCGACGGGATGATCGGATAACTTTTGCCGCTGTGCACGCAGGCACTCCACACCAGTTGATACAAGGCATCGTACCGCGTGTTCACTGTTCCGACAACATTTGGAAACAATTGAGAAACGGTCGTGATGCCAGTGTCATCGAAGGCCTTGCTGCGCCTCACCAGTTTCAAGTCTGTCTGCACAAACTGTTGGGGTATGTGTACGGTGCATTCTTCCGTCTTGACGTAGGCGTCCGATTCAACAAACAACGGGATACGCGTCGCATCCTTATCGCTTGAAATAAGAATGGTGCGTGCCGGATTGCATGGCGAATCAAAGTGTGCGCTTGCCGGTGCTAACGTTTTTGTTGATGCATAAAACATCACATCCAATTCATTTGCAAAGAGGTCGCTGACATATTCGTTCCATTGGGAAAATGCACCGTCGTCATTCTCGGACCGTTCGTTGAATAAGATCGGTTGCTCGTTGAGGAACGCATTGAGATCTGTCAACTGGGTACTTTCGGTATCGTTGCGCGCCGCTTCAAACACACTTTGTAAATAACCGAGTCTACCATGCGTCTTAGGTGTATTCATTTGATCCAGTAGCGACCGGATTTTGTATGCGATGGAGCGTCTGGCGTCAATAATTCGTCCGACAGTGTCCAGGTGCGCCGGTCTGAACCACTTGATATTCGTTTCCAAAAATTTGCTGAACATGGAGAGGTTCGTGTGATTAGAGGTTTGTCGTATAATCAGGTCGTCTGTGCCCCAGGCGGTGTTCACGAAATCTTCTTTCTCGCCAAAATAATGATTTGAAAATGCGATGCGGTAGCGTGCGTCTTCCGTCCCGGGTGTTTGCAGCATACCCATCGCTTTCATTCGTTTCTTAAGCAACGAATGGGCCGACTGTTTGTTTTGGAGCACCTCCCGCTGCTGTTCGCTGGTCAGGTCTTTGAAAATGGGGTTGTCTGTGCTAAAGTACTCCTTATCTATTTCGGTGGTTTCAGCATACACCTCACGCATCACTTTATCGTTGGCTTTCCGCAACGCGCGCAACTCTTCCTGCGGAAGTATGTCGGCATTCTGGACAATATTCAGCAGTTCGGACGATAGCGTGTTGTCAGAAGAGTTGCCTTTTTGCCACAACGTCAGCAGTTTGTTCATCGACAAATACATTTCCATCATTTCGCGGTGTTTCTGCTTGTAATCCACCGACAATCGGCTGCATTGCTGGTAATCTTTCTGGACTTGCTGCAAGATTCCGCGCACCCCGCTGATGTTGCTTCGCAAGGCAAGCGCTGTCGGTGCGCGGGTCAGTGTGCCAGTTGCACCGGGACGCTCACGGTCACGGTCACGGTCACCAGAAGGCGGACTGTCCGTAGTGGACACATTATCCGATGAAGACGACTCACGTGATTCGGAGGAGCGAGAAGACGACTCACGTGATTCGTCGTCGTCGTCGCTTTCGCTTTCGTTCCCATCACGACTCCCATCCGCGTCATCGTTGTCGCTCCGGTGGCGGGTGGTGTGTGTTCGTGTCTTTTTCTTCTGTGTTTTGTGTTTCATTATATATATGTATACTCTTTTTGTATTTACTTTTTCTGTATGATATTATTTCAAAGCGAATTGGGTTTCTGTTCCTAACTCACCGACCAACCGAGGTGTTCACGCCTAAGAGGAAGAAATCAAATAACTTTTCAAAAGGAATCGTGTCCGACTTGTGCGTGGCATCTACATACAATTTGTAGAATCTCATTTTATTGCCACATTTATCTTTGACGTGTCCGACATAGATCATAAACCCAATAAAAAGAAATACACAGAAACTCGCACCCAGTATCTTTTCGACTGTTCGCAGCGTCGTGAAATCGTTTGTAGTCAATATACGTTTGTTTCGCAAATATAAGTTGTTGATCCAACTGTGTATGGAATACAGAACAAGCAGTATACCCAAACACAGCATTGCGAACCGTCCTTCACACCGAGTGAAAATGAGGAAAATACAATACAGCGAAACTAAGTATAATAATTGGGTCGGATACGAATATGCCGTATACGATGCATCCACAATCATCACAAAGAAATACAACACCAGGATCGCAATAACATGTTTAAAGTGATATTTGCGTAGTATAGACTTGATCGTCCCGTTGAACAAATCGCCTATGAAATTACTGAAGATGATCAGGACGAGCGCAAAAATGGAACTCATCCGCATAAAAGACACACTTAACAGGTGCTTATTTTCGTATTCGATTCGGTCAATCACCCCGTCTTTATCTACATCATCGGACGAAAACGTGTTGAGAGGTATGTTCACTCCCGGCATAAGGTTGCAATTGTACTTACTGCTATTTCGGATATAAAAATACGACAGCGATAAAATACATAAATACACAACCACACTACAATACACAACCAAGTTCCAACCAAATGATTTGTGATTTTCAACAGCACACTCCGACGACAACGACTATACCGTCGCCGCTGTCCAAGAAACGTCGTCTAGAAGAACCGCTGCCGAACCGGTCGATGTACCGACTCACCCCTACCGAATCGTTGCACATTTTTGATGGGATCGAACTGTGTCAGCTGCTAGATGAGCGGAGTGATAATCTGTTATTCCAGACACACGCGGGTGATATTCAACGCAACGTGGATGTGGCACACCTGAACGAACTGAAACAGTTCCAACACCACTTCTGCGAACAGAACGGGTACTATTCGTTCTCGACCCAGATGGTGGTTGCCGAGTACAATGGCAAATATGCACTCGTGGACGGGCAACACCGGTTGGAGACGATACGGTACTTATTAGAGGTGGACTTCGATCGCGCCGCCACCATTAAAGTTCCGGTGCTGACCGTGCAACTTAGGTGTGTGAACGAGTACGACGAAGTGTTCACGGCAATTAACAAAAACAAACCCGTCGCGTTGTATAAAAATGTGTGCGACTGGAAGACTGTCGGCAAGCATCTGGAGAAATATCTGATGACCAATTATTACACATACATCAAGCAAACGCCCTCACCTCAGGTGCCACACATCAACGTGCAGGCACTCCTCAAATACATCGACGACGGGGATTATATCAAAACGGCCGGGCTCACCTACGAGGAATGGGTCCACGAACTGGAAGCGCTGAACACGTGTTACCGGTTGCACTGGAAAGAGTTGCTGCACAACACCAGGTACATTGGGAACATCACAAACTGGGCAGACAAGTGCGAGTGCAAGCACCCAGCACGACCATTGTATCTGGGTGTTTTCCGCAAGTTTGAATGGATCGACCGCATCTTGCTGAAGGTCCAAACTCCCGGTGCGACGTATTTGCAAATGAAGCACGTTCCCTTCAACTTTAGGGTAAAAATAAGTAAACCGATGCGTCGGTCGGTGTGGAAGAAGCGCAATGCGGAATCATTGGTAGGGTCGTGTTATGCGTGTAGCAAACACCTCCACTACGACGATTTTGAGTGTGGTCACATTGTGTCGGTGTTTTCAGGTGGCGAGACGACGGTCGGAAACCTGGAACCCATCTGCCGAATGTGCAATTCGGATATGGGTGTGGACCATTTGGAAACGTTCAAGAGCAGTTTGGAGACAATGCACCAATAACGCACCAACCAATCGCACACCGAGAGTGAGGAGGTGGGGGGGGGGGGGAGGCCAGGAGGGGGAGGTCAGGAAGTGGTCTACTACAAAACCCATATTTATATGTGTACAAATTTTTTTTTGGGCACCTCCGAAAGAATCAGTTTTA
>Ga0115547_1000401_pt1 | contig 29075 bp, 28 predicted proteins | sample COGITO_mtgs_1004_3_FD_87185 | JGI IMG/M metagenome (GOLD analysis project Ga0115547, IMG submission 87185) | Pelagic marine microbial communities from North Sea - COGITO_mtgs_100420 | ecosystem: Environmental > Aquatic > Marine > Epipelagic | place: Germany:Helgoland, sampling site Kabeltonne...
AAGGCAGAACGCGAATTTCTGTGTCGGGTACGGCGCAGGCCAAATCGGTAATCACATCACGCCAGGTCCGTTTTGCATTAGCAATTTTCTCGATGCCGCTAGGTGAAAGAACGCGATGCCCCCGCGCAACTCCGTAAGCAATCGAAGACGCCCAAAACAAGTCATGCGAGCGGATATTCAATACAACCCGTTTCAAACGCCCGTCAAAGGCTTGCGCAAAATACGCCATCCGCTCCCCAATAGCTGGATAAAGCGCGCGTTTGCGCAAATTATGGCGCACGGTTCCAATCATGTTTTCATCGCTGACGAGCAATTTACGCACGCCAGACTGTGCAGTGCGCGCCATTTGCATCCGAACCCGCCCAACAGCCCGCGCCTGTCCCTTGTCGGGAAACGTCCCGAAGGAGACGGCACAATACCCGCAAACAGCCCTTGTCGCGTGCGCTGCGGCCCCCAATAGCCCACCTTACTACTGGAAAGTTCCGAATGGGACCTCCGCATATAACTTTGGAACGTCGTGCTACCGGTCCTATGGGCTCCGAGGTGAAGAATGACATCCATGACGCGGCCTGCTCTTTTGACAAGGGCCGCCCCGTTCGGCCCTGATGCGAGGATCATAGCAGTCATGGCATTACACTCGTTTCAAACGCTTTAACGCTACATTTGCACCTTTGGCGGGTCGTAATCGCCGATAAAGGTACTATGTTAATCGTAACAGGAGTGCTCATGAAACACATATTACCCGTTGTTATAGCAGCTTTATTTGCCGGCCACGCAATGGCCGCAGACGCCATCGAAGTGACTGAAAACATCGTTTTCTCGCAGGCTTCAGAAACGGATTTGAACCAATTTGTATGGAAAAAGCGGCCCATTGTTGTCTTTGCCGACAGCGATGCCGACCCTCGATACACCGAGCAGATTGAATTGTTGATGGCAAAACTGCACGATCTAGAGGAACGCGACGTGGTTGTGTTGACAGATACAAACCCCAACGCGAAATCCGAATTGCGGCTAAAACTACGTCCGCGTGGCTTTATGTTAGCTATAATCGGCAAAGATGGTGGTGTGAAACTGCGCAAACCGTTCCCATGGGACGTTCGCGAAATCACCCGAAGCATCGACAAAATGCCTTTGCGCAAACGCGAACTGCGCGAGAAAAAGCGTGAGGCCAGCGAAGGCTGACCCCACCCTATCATTTCTTGCGAAGTGGCGTTTGCACGGTCCATTGCTTATTCGAATTCCATAATGATTTCGTCCACTGCAAGGCTGTCGCCTGCACTGGCGTTGATCTTGGACACAGTGCCCTTTTTCTCAGCCTTTAGGATGTTTTCCATCTTCATCGCTTCGATGGTGCACAACGCTTGGCCCTCTTCGACCACTTCGCCCTCTTCTACGTTCAATTTAACAACCAGACCCGGCATCGGGCACAACAACAGCTTGGACGTGTCGGGTGCAACTTTTTCTGGCATCAAGCGCGCAAGGTCGGCCTGACGCTCTGTGCGCACGTGAACCTTCATATCCGCACCACGTGTACGAATGCGGAAGCCACCGCTGATCTTACCCACTTTGAGAATAAGTGGCGCACCATCTACCATCATCTTGGCCAGTTGATCGCCCGGCGTCCAATCGCCTGACACGCGCATTGAAGTACCATCCGCGAAGGTGACATTTGACCCGTCGTGATCTGCGTCGATCACCACATCCATAGATGCACCCTGCAACGCCACGTTCCAATCGGTACCCACTTTGCGTTCGTGATTGTCCATGCGGCCAGACACGCGCGCACGGCGAATTTCAGCAACACGGTGCATTGCTGCACAGGCCGCCGCAATGCGGCTTAGATCACGCTCTGGCAGTTCAACACCTTGGAACCCATCGGGATATTGCTCTTCGATAAAGGCGGTTGTCATCTCGCCTGCCACAAAGATCGGGTGATCCATCACAGCAGATAGGAACGGCAAGTTGTGGCCAATGCCTTCAACCTCAAAGCTGTCCAGCGCCACGCGCATCGCCTCGACCGCCTCGTCGCGGGTTGGGGCCCATGTGCACAGCTTGGCGATCATCGGATCGTAATACATGCTGATCTCGCCACCTTCATAAACGCCAGTGTCATTGCGGATCGCGACAGGACCAGCTGCTGCATCGCCCTGCCATTTGTCGTTGTCCAGCAACGGACCAGCAGCCTGCTCAGCAGGTGGACGATAGCGGGTCAAACGACCGATTGAGGGCAAGAAGCCACGATACGGATCTTCTGCATAGAGACGGTTTTCAATCGCCCAGCCGTTCAGCTGCACATCTGTTTGGGAAATGGTTAGTTTTTCTCCGTTTGCGACACGGATCATTTGCTCCACCAAATCAACACCTGTGATGAGCTCGGTCACAGGGTGTTCTACCTGCAAACGCGTATTCATCTCTAAGAAGTAGAAATTCTTGTCACCATCAACGATGAACTCAACCGTACCAGCCGATGCGTAATCAACGGCTTGGGCCAATGCCACAGCCTGCTCGCCCATCGCACGGCGGGTTTTCTCATCCAAAAACGGGGATGGTGCTTCTTCAACAACTTTTTGCTGACGGCGCTGAATGGAGCATTCACGTTCCCCCAGATAGATACCGTTGCCATGACTGTCGCACAAAACCTGGATTTCAATGTGACGCGGCTGGGTGATAAACTTCTCGATAAAAATACGATCATCACCAAAGGAGTTTGCTGCCTCGTTCTTGGATGATTGGAACCCCTCGCGGGCCTCCGCATCGTTCCACGCGATACGCATGCCCTTACCGCCACCACCCGCAGAGGCCTTGATCATCACAGGATAACCAACCTGATTGGAAATTTTGACCGCGTCATCCGCATCCTCGATCAACCCCATGTAACCGGGGACCGTAGAAACACCTGCATCTTGGGCGATCTTCTTAGAGGTGATCTTGTCCCCCATCTTCTCAATCGCGCCAACTGGTGGGCCAACAAAGGCCACGCCCTCAGCCGCCAAGGCCTCGGCGAATTTGGAGTTCTCAGATAAGAAACCATACCCTGGATGCACCGCTTGGGCACCCGAGGTTTTGACCGCTTCCATCACCTTATCAATAACAATGTAGGACTGGTTGGCTGGGGGTGGCCCAATGTGGATTGCTTCATCGGCCATTTGCACATGCAAAGCCTGCTTATCGGCATCGGAATAGATGGCGACAGTACCAATACCCATTTTGCGAGCAGTTTTGATAACACGGCAGGCGATCTCGCCACGGTTAGCGATCAGGATTTTATTGAACATGTGATGTCCTTTTCAATATGGCGGGACTGGAAGGGGATCGAACAACGCAAAAATCCGCCCCACGTGAGCGGGACGGTCGATGCGTTTTCTTGTTTGCTAGTCGCCCGAAGGCGTTGCTTTGTTACTCTGCCGTCAGCGGACCTAGCAGCGAAATCTCTCCGCGGCTGGATGCGTCTTCTGGTTTCATACATGCACCGGTCAGCAAAGTCGCTGACACTGCAAAAATGCAGATCACTCGTTTCATAATAACTACCTCTAAACAGGGCTGTTTTCGCCCATTGAGGAATACGTAGCACAACCTGACGCGATTTAACATCACGTAAACTAAAGACTGAAAGTCGTTGCAGCGAAACATCACACTTTTTAGTTGCACTTCTGTGGGTAGATTTGACAGTAAAGGAAATTACCCGCTGCACCAATGACAACACCTTTAACCGGATTGGCATCCGCAACGATGGCCAAACCAGCACCCGTTGCACCACCAAGCAAGGCTTGGTCTGCTCCCGTTTCGCCACAACCGGCAAGGATTGCACTGACACCAATCGCGGCGATGTATAGTTTAATTGACATCTCTGTTCTCCTTTTTCCTCATTCGAAGAAACAGATGACAGGTTCGCAACGCGCTGTAACGCAGAAGTACAGCACATGCTCATTTCAGCAAAAATACGCCATATCAATGTGTTATGGCAAAAAAAACTGGGCAACCCAAGGCTAAAACACTCGAGTTGCCCATAAGGGGAAGGGGTACGCAAACTTGTGCACTCACGTGAGTGGCTTCTGGGCACAGCCTGTGCGCAACTCGGTTTGCACGCCAATGCCCATCCCGCCAACCCACACATATTCAAAGCGCGAAAATCGGCTAAGCTTTGCTGGTTTATGGCAGGTTGCAGCAACATTGCGCCTATTCCCCAATCGCTTCTGGGAAACTTGCGCGCGCAATGTTCACGTCTATGACGAGCAATGCGCCATAATCTTCCGGGTCAAAGTTATCGTCAGCCGGAATGACCTCACGACCGAACAACCAAGACAAGCGCCCTGCATCTAGATTGCCACGCTCAAAGGGGTGCTCACCAAACTGTTCCCACAATGCTTCCATGAATCCTGCATCCGCACGGCGGTCTGCCGGTTTACGGTCACTCTTACGCTCGCGGCGTGCAAGTGCGGTCGCCCTTTTGGGATTCGCGCGGCGTAATGTGAATTGGAAATCTGTGCCCCGAAGTCGGCCCGGGAAACCGCGATGCTTCAGCATGATGCTGCCCCCCTTGCCATTTGGCCATCGGTTAGGGGTGTGGTCGGGGTGGGCGAAAACGCCCGCCCCGTAAGTGTATTACTTGTATTTGCCTGTGTGCACTGGCTCAACCGAAATTGGGGCTGGGTCAATGACGACAAATTCTTCGACCTGCTGCTCGCGCTCACAGGCAGCAACGACAGCGATAAAGCCGAATGTTGCCAATAGTTTGATGCTCTTTGACATCTAAGTCTCCTGTCACTTTTAAATTGGGGCTTTGACACGGAATGTGTCGACGCACCTTTACTTGAGGTAAGGGGTTCTTGGGAAATACCTGCAGGCAACATAGTGGAATCCTTGTTTGAAATATATCCGCTCAGTTCTAATCGGCGGACTTGTGGCTCGAAAGCCTCATAACGGACTATGGGCAATGTCCCTGTCGCAACATCTTGTGGATGCATCAAAATGCCTCCCAGATACAGACATCACTTTTAACCCGAAATGCTTCGAAAAACTGTGTGGCATCCGGGTTCGTTTCCCCAAACTCAATTTTTTGATCCGCAATCGATACAACGACCAAATCACTTTTCAGATCATATTCAGCGATGTAGGGCACCGCAATTTCAGTGCAAAGATGTTCGATATCTTCAAAAGCACTATCGTAAGCCAAACCGCCCACATCCTTGTTTATTGAGGGCGCGATAAAACGAAACCGAAGCCAGTTCTCACCACTCACAGTATCGACCAGCACTTCATGCAAGGTCACAGACTGGCCCGAAGGCATATCTTGTGCCGCAACAACAAAAGGAACCGTTAAGCAAAACACACTTGCAATTGCACCGAACCAATACCGACGTAATACCGACATTATACAGCACCCTTAAATCGTTGATATCCTGCGCATTTCAACCAGCGCGCACGGTTCTTGGGATTTTCCAAAACCGTTTGAATATCTGCTTCCAAAGTTGAGGCCACATTACCCATTACACGACCACCAGCCTCAATGTTCAATGCGCCATCGACTGATGTCACCTGAACAACAGGTGAAAAGCCCCGCAAACCCTGCAGCGCACGCCACATATCTTGGCGCACTTGCATGGCGATACGCACAGCACTGCCACCTGCCAACTGCGTGTTTGCAGAGACATCAAAACGAGCGGGAAGCTGACGTGATACCGTCACCTGCCCCTCATCCTTTGTGATATGCCAGCCTTTTTTCATCGATCAGAGCGGGATATTGTCGTGTTTTTTCCACGGGTTCTTCTGCGATTTGCCGCGAAGCGATGCAAACGCACGACTTACGCGTTTACGTGTTGAGCGCGGTTGAATAACTTCATCGATAAAGCCACGTTCAGCCGCCACAAATGGGTTGGCAAAACGTTCTTCATACTCAGCAGCATGTGCCGCGATTTTGTCTGGGTCACCCAGATCAGCGCGGTGAATAATCTCAGTCGCGCCTTTGGCACCCATCACTGCGATTTCAGCCGTCGGCCACGCATAGTTAAAGTCACCACGCAGGTGCTTGGATGACATAACGTCATAGGCCCCGCCATAAGCTTTGCGTGTAATAACAGTGACCTTAGGCACTGTTGCTTCGCCGTAAGCGAACAACAACTTGGCTCCGTGTTTAATTACACCGCCGTGTTCTTGGCTGGTACCAGGCAAGAAACCAGGGACGTCTACGAGTGTTAGAATTGGAATCTCAAAAGCATCACAGAAACGCACAAAACGCGCCGCCTTGCGTGAGCTGTCTATGTCCAAGCAACCTGCCAAAACCATTGGTTGGTTGGCGACAACACCAACGGTACTGCCTTCTAGACGAATGAAACCCGTCAGGATGTTCTTTGCAAAATCTTCCTGAATTTCATAAAAATCACCTTCGTCCGCAAGCTTATGAATAAGCTCTTTAATATCGTAAGGCGTATTCGCATTCTCAGGGATCAGCGTATCAAGGGATAGCTCAACACGACCCGGCTCATCAAAGAACGGGCGAACCGGTGGTTTCTCACGGTTCGACAACGGCAAGAAATCTACAAGGCGGCGCACTTCGGCCAATGCCTCTACATCATTCTCAAACGCACCGTCGGCCACGGATGACTTCTTGGTATGGGTTGAAGCCCCGCCCAATTCCTCAGCAGTGACAACTTCGTTAGTGACTGTTTTAACAACGTCCGGTCCAGTTACGAACATATAAGACGTGTCTTTTACCATGAATATAAAATCGGTCATCGCAGGAGAATAAACAGCGCCACCAGCACAAGGCCCCATGATCAAGCTGATCTGTGGAACGACACCAGAGGCCAGAACATTGCGTTGGAACACCTCAGCATAGCCCGCAAGCGACGCAACACCTTCTTGGATTCGCGCACCACCAGAGTCGTTGATGCCAATAATTGGCGCGCCATTCTGAATCGCCATATCTTGGATTTTACAGATTTTCTGAGCGTGAGTTTCAGACAATGAACCGCCAAACACTGTGAAATCTTGGGAGAAGACATAGACCATACGGCCGTTGATTGCGCCCCAGCCCGTAACAACGCCATCACCCGCAGGTTTTTGATTTTCCATACCAAAATCAGTGCAACGATGGCTAACGAACATATCGAACTCTTCGAACGAGCCCTCGTCCAACAGCAAATCGATGCGCTCGCGGGCTGTCAGTTTGCCACGTGCATGCTGTGCATCAATGCGTTTTTGACCACCACCAAGGCGCGCCTGGGCACGACGGTCATTCAGTTCTGTAAGGATATCTTTCATCTTCAGCCCCGCTTGCGAATTTTTCATAGTGTATCAAGGCTTGCGCCCAGACCAAAGAGTCATTCGGAATATTTGCAAATACTATTCAGATCAAATTCTGCAAACTGCAAAGTTGCAAAACGACCGCCTATTTTCACGCCCCTAGTGGACATCACTCAGCAAGCTACATACCTCTTTTACATGGAAAACAAACCCAAGATCCGCTTTATGGATCGCAATACCCCGCCGCATATATTCACACTGATCGTTCTGGCAGGCATGTCGGCGATGGTTATGAATATGTTTTTGCCAAGCCTCCCACACATGTCGGAGTATTTCGGTGTTTCGAATGCAGTCATGGCGCTGTCGGTGCCATTGTTCCTGATTGTAAGCGCAACACTGCAAATCTTCATCGGACCAATTTCTGACCGTTTTGGACGTCGTCCAGTTATCCTGGTTGGGATCGCGGTCTTTCTTGCAGCGACCATTGGGTGCCTTTTTTCCAACAGTATAGGCACGTTCCTGTTCTTTCGAATGGTCCAAGCCGCCATAGCCGTTTGCATGGTTCTAAGCCGTGCAGTCATCCGGGATTCATTCGACCAAGAACAATCCGCCTCAATGCTTGCCTACGTAACAATGGGCATGGCCGTCGTTCCGATGATCAGTCCCGCAATCGGTGGTATATTGGACGAATTCTTTGGCTGGCACGCAATCTTCTGGGCCTTCCTCATAATGGGTGCTGCCCTTTTTGTACTTATCTGGCGCGACCTAGGCGAAACCGCGAAACCATCGGGATTGACACTTTCACAACAATTCAGAGAATACCCAGAGCTTCTGAAATCAAAGCGGTTTTGGGGCTACTGCCTTGCCTCGGCCTTCAGCTCGGGCGCGTTCTTTGCCTACCTAGGCGGTGGGCCTTTTGTCGGTTCAGACGTGTTTGGCATGTCACCCAAATGGGTTGGCATCTTCTTTGGTGCCCCCGCTGTCGGGTATTTTGTGGGCAACTGGTATACCGGCCGTAACGCCAAGCGTTTGGGCGTGAACAAACTGATCCTCTGGGGTGCAATCGCAGTCACGGCTGGCACCGTCTTGATGCTGGTATTGTTCCTCGTTGGCCTTGGATCAGCCGTGACTTTCTTTGGCCTTATGACATTCGTTGGCCTTGGCAACGGGATGGTGATCCCGAACGCAACCGCAGGCATGCTATCGGTACGCCCGCATCTCGCAGGTACCGCCTCGGGATTGGGCGGCGCAATTATGATTGGTGGGGGCGCGGGACTTGCATCGCTCGCAGTGTTCTTGCTCAAACCCGAAACTGGTGCCTATCCACTGATCATAATCATGATGATCACATCCATTTCAGCCGTCCTTGCGATCCTATCGGTCTATCGCCGCGAAGCACGCCTCGCGAAGGATTGATCCTTAGGATATCTTGCGCTTCTCACTTTGCAAAGCTACGCTTAGCTAAGTGCAAAGTTGCAAAGGTACTCGTATGGCGACCCAGAAAATCTATGCAGGCGCAAAACTACGCGAACTGCGCACGCGCATTGGCCTGACGCAAAAAGACTTTGCCGCCAAGTTGGGCGTATCCCTGCCCTACCTAAATCAAATGGAAAACAATAACCGTCCCGTCAGTACCTCTGTCGTGGTGGCACTCGCACGTGAATTTGGCCTTGATGTAACCGAACTTAGCATCGGTGACAGCGAAAGGTTGGTCAGCGACCTAAAGGAAGCACTGTCAGATCCAGTTTTCACCGCAGACATGCCACCAATCGCGGATCTACGCCTTGCGGCATCCAACGCTCCAACCTTTGCCCGCGCCTTTATTCAGCTCCACCAAAGCTATCGACAAACCCACGAACGGCTTGCCTCCCTGGATGAAGCATTGGGGCGCGAAGATGCACGCACCCGTCCCAGTCCGTGGGAAGAGGTCCGCGATTTCTTTCATTATTGCGACAACTACATCGACTCAGTGGACCGTGTGGCCGAACATTTCTCTAGCTCGCTTGAAGGCGCAGTTGACGTGCGCGCAGCAGCGGTTGCTGCCCTGCAAAAGGTTGGCGTGAAGGTTGAATTCACCAATGATGACAGGGTTCGCAGCTACGATCCCGGCACCAAGGTTTTGCGCATTTCCAACCGCAGTGCCACAGAAACACAGACCTTCCAAATCTTGCTACAGGTCGCATTGATCCGCCAAAATGCATTGCTCGAGGCCACCCTTGATCTCGCCCGCTTCCAAACGTCAGAGGCCCGTGGCATCGCCAAAATCGGTCTGGCCAACTACTTTGCCGGTGCAGCCCTTATGCCCTACACACAATTCCTAACTGCGGCGAACGAATGCAGGCATGACGTTGAACTTTTAGCAGGTCAATTCGGGGCCTCCATCGAACAGGTTGCACACCGCCTTTCAACCCTGCAACGCCCGGGTTCCAAAGGCATTCCATTCTTCTTTGTACGCGTTGATCAGGCTGGAACGATCACAAAACGCCACTCTGCAACACGCCTACAATTTGCACGCTTTGGCGGCGCATGTCCGCTGTGGAACGTCCACCGCGCGTTCGAGTTGCCTGCACAATTCTTGCGCCAACTGGCTGAAACCCCAGATGGCGCACGCTATATCAGTCTGGCACGCGACGTTTCAAAACCCGCTGGACGATACGGCGCACCTGTTCGCCGCTTTGCGATCGCTTTGGGATGTGAGGTCCAGCACGCGGGCTCACTTGTCTATGCAGATGGCATTGATCTTAGCCGCGCTGACGCATTTGAACCAATCGGAATTTCATGCCGAATATGCGAACGTAAAACGTGCCATCAACGCTCTGTGCCACCGCTAGAGCGCAAGTTGCTCGTGGATACAGACACGCGCGATGTGCTACCCTACGGCGTCGACTAACGACGTGCCTTGCGCCAACCGGCCTTAACTGCCTCATCCGCGCTACAGAACCACCGCTCGCCCTTATTGGTGTTAATACCTGTCTGTTCATAAAATCGTTGCCCAGCAACGTGGTAAATTCGTTTACCACTTGAGGAAATGTTACCCTTGATCGCACAATTACGATCCAGCGGGATGCGCCCTTTTGCACGGGTCTTGCGATATTGCGCAGGGTCTTGGACGCGGCTGCTGTGTAACCCGCGATCATTCACTGCCGCCCCTTTTTCATCCAGATCGTAAGCCATCGAATACTTACGATAAGCAAAGGCCAATCCGTCTGAGACCAGGCCACGCCCAATGTCTTCTCCGTTGACAAAACAGGTCGCAACGGCCCGCCCATATTTGTCAGTATCAACACGTTTACAGGTTGCCCTTTGTCCCTGAAGACGGACACGGACCTGTTGGTTAACCCATTCTCCACAGGCCCACTTTAGGTTCTGTTCAGATTGGCAGGTTTGCCCTTTCTCCGGTGCGTCGATCCCGTGGATACGCACGCGGACATCGCCCACGTCGATGGTATCGCCATCAATGACGTTCACACGGCCCGAAAAATCGGCAAGTGAGAGAGAGGGGACAACGATGAAAACGAACAACGCGCAAAATCTTAACATAGGTTAAAAAATGCGGGTTGCCGTTCATAAATTCAAGCGGGTTAGGTAATAAAGGTTACCAATGTGATAACGCACTTACCGCTGTACAGTTTCCCAATTCGGGTGCAGCCACGGCTCATCATTTGAACGCGCCAGCGGATCAAGGCCCAAAATGTGGTCCGACATCTTTTCGCCAACCATAATTGATGGGCCATTCAAGTTGCCGTTGGTAATGCGTGGGAAAATGCTGCTGTCCGCAACCCGCAACCCCTCAACGCCAATAACTTGGCCTGTGGGATCGACAACCGCATTTGGATCATCCCGCCGCCCCATGCGACAAGTGCCGCAAGGATGGTATGCACTTTCCACATGCTCTGAAATGAACGCATTCAGTTCTTCATCAGTTTGCACATCCGCACCCGGTTGTATTTCACCCTTCACAAACGGTTTAAACGCGTCTTGGGAGAATATCTCGCGCGTGAGGCGGATGCACCTGCGGAAGTCCTCCCAATCAGACGGGTCAGACATATAGTTGAACAGGATCTTTGGATCATCCGCAGGATCGCTAGACCGCAACGTGACCGCACCGCGTGATACCGAACGCATAGGGCCAGTGTGCGCCTGAAACCCATGCCCTTCTGCTGCCGCTTGGCCATCATAGCGCACCGCGATGGGTAAGAAGTGATACTGAATATCTGGATAGTCGACACCAGGTTTTGACCGAATAAACGCACAGCTTTCGAACTGATTTGAGGCGCCAAGGCCTGTCTTAAAGAACAGCCATTGCGCACCAATCCACGCCTTGGAGAATATGTTCCAGTGCTTGTACAAAGTGATTGGTTTGCTTGCCGACATCTGCATGTACAACTCAAGATGATCTTGTAGGTTTTGCCCAACGCCCGGGCGATCAGCGACCACTTCGATACCGTGGTCCTTAAGGTGTTCAGCGGGGCCAATACCAGACAACATCAGAATTTTGGGCGAGTTGATGGCAGAGGCCGCAATGATGACTTCGCGGTTTGCAGTGACCGTTTTTCCGCCCGCAAGGGCAACGCCCGTCGCGCGGCCATCCTCAATGATGACCTTTTCAACCAAGCCATTCATGAGATTACAGTTGTCGTGCTCTAGCGCAGGGCGCAGGTATGCATTGGCAGCGGACCAACGACGCCCCTTGTAAACGGTCTGTTCCATCGGGCCGAAGCCCTCTTGTTTCTCACCGTTATAATCAGACGTCGCCTCATAGCCTGCTTGCTTGCCTGCCTCGACGAAGGCCTTGAACAAGGGGTTCTTACGTGGCCCCCGCGTCACATGCATAGGACCGTTTTTGCCACGCCATTCAGGGTCACCGCCGTGACCATTACCGTCCCACGTTTCCATGCGTTTGTAGTATGGTAGCACATCTGCATAAGACCAACCGTCAGCACCACTTTCGGCCCAATGATCAAAGTCCTTGGCGTGTCCACGCACGTAAACCATCCCGTTAATGGATGATGACCCACCGATGACCTTACCCCTTGGGCACGCCAAACGACGACCTTCCAAATGTGGTTCGGGCTCAGACTCATACCCCCAATCATACATCTTCATGTTCATCGGGTATGAAAGCGCAGCGGGCATTTGGATCAACGGCCCTATATCTGTCCCGCCATGTTCTATGACCAAAACGGACTCTCCCACCTCCGCCAATCGATAGGCCATCGCGCAACCCGCACTCCCGGCCCCGACGATGACGTAATCAGCTTGCATTTGAGCCATCAGAACGGTGCCTCAACATCGCCCATACGCACATAGACCGACTTTAGCTGTGAATAGTAATTGATCGCAGCCTTTGAGTTTTCGCGACCAACACCAGAGTTTTTCGAACCACCAAACGGGGCTTCGACTGGTGCATCGTTGTAGGAATTGATGAAACAAGTACCTGCCTCAAAATTCGCCGCAACGCGGTGCGCACGTGATAGATCCTTGGTAAACACACCCGCAGCCAAACCAAATTCGGTGTCATTGGCACGGGTCATCACATCATCTTCATCCTCGAAATCAAGGACTGCCATCACAGGACCAAAGATTTCTTCGCGCGCAATGACCATGTCATCTTTGACATCCGCAAAGACTGTAGGTTGCATGTAGAACCCGTCACGATCCAGACGGTTGCCTCCATAAACCAGACGCGCGCCCTCTGCTTTGCCTTTCTCGACATACCCCAAAGCAATCTCAAGCTGGCGCTCACTGACCATAGGACCAAAATTGGTTTCCTCAATCTGGGGGTCACCGATCATAGCGGTATCAAGGCGCTCAGACAGACGTTTTAGAAATGCTTCTTTGATAGAATTATGAACGAACACGCGGGTGCCGTTTGAACAGACCTGACCAGAGGAATAGAAATTCCCCAAGATGGCACCACCCACCGCATTTTCGATGTCTGCATCTTCAAAGACGATCATCGGGGACTTGCCGCCCAGTTCCATCGTCACATGCTTGATACCCGCAGCCGCGGCTGCATAAACCTTTTTGCCAGTCGGTACAGAGCCTGTCAGCGAAACTTTGTCGACACGATCATCGGTGACCAATGCAGCACCGACATCACCCATACCTTGGATGACATTATAGATACCTGCGGGCAGACCTGCTTCGACCAAAATTTCCGCAACCTTTAGTGCACAAAGCGGTGTGGTTTCAGATGGTTTGAAAACCATAGAGTTGCCACAAGCCAACGCGGGCGCACCTTTCCAGCAGGCAATCTGCGTTGGATAATTCCAGGCACCGATGCCCACACAAACACCCAAAGCTTCACGGCGCGTGTAAACCCAGTCTTCTCCCAGTTGGATGTGCTCACCAGTTAGTGTCGCAGCCATACCACCAAAGTATTCAAGCGCATCTGCGCCAGAAGTGGCGTCAACCGCGATGGTTTCTTGGTACGGCTTACCCGTGTCAAACGTCTCAAGGACGCTCAAGTCATGATTGCGTTCGCGCATGATGTCCGCCGCGCGACGCAGAATGCGACCGCGTTCTGTTCCCGACATTTTAGCCCACGCCGATTGGGCCGATTTTGCTGCATCCAACGCCTGTGCAATTATTGCAGGGGTCGCAGAATAAACGGTCGCGATCTTTTCACCTGTTGCAGGATAGATCACGTCGATTGGGGTACCAGCTGTATCCTCGACATATTGACCATTGATAAAGTGGCTGGCTGTTGGTTGTGTTGGGTAGCTCATGGTATCGTTCGCCTCCGGCGCAAAAAATTGGGGTAAGGGATGTAGGCCGCAGCGCTATTCGCCGCGCGGGTATCGGGCGTCGTCTTCGACGTTGTTTAGGTCCATGTGATTGCGCATGTAGCGTTCAGATGCTTTTTGCAGTGGCTGGTAATCCCAAGGATAATACCCACCTTCGCGCAGGGCCTCGTAAACAACCCAACGACGGGCTTGGCTTGCGCGGACATCTGCATCAAACTTATCCAAGTCCCATCGGGCTTCAGATTTTGCACGCAGCTGCGTTAAAGTTCCTTGATGTTCTGCAACCTCTGCAAGATTGGTCAATTCATGCGGATCTTTATCCAGATCAAACAACTGATCAGCGTCTAACTTGCAGCGGTTGTACTTCCACTTTCCATACCGCAGTGAAACCATCGGTGAATACGACGCCTCCGCTGCATATTCGATCGCAACGGGTTCGGTGCGTTCGACGCCCTGCCCCATTGGTTTGACGCTTTGGCCTGTGGTCCATGGTTCAACTTCTGACATATCAACGCCAGCAAGATCGCACAGAGTTGGACAGACGTCGATGTTGGACACCGGTGTTGTGATCAAACCCGGCTCCATATCTGGCGCACAGATCATCATCGGAACCCGCGCCGATCCCTCGAAGAAGGACATCTTAAACCACAACCCGCGTTCGCCCAGCATGTCGCCATGATCGGAAACAAACATAATAATCGTCTCTTGGCGTGTTGCTTCGACCGCTTCCATCACCTCACCGATTTTATCATCAAGATAGCTGATGTTGGCAAAATAGGCACGACGAGACCGTTTGATATCGTCCTCTGAGATATCAAAACTACGCCAGTCGTTCGCATCAAAAATGCGTTTAGAGTGGGTGTCGTGATCTTCATAATCCATCGCTGGAACGGTCGGCAAAAGATATTCACAATCCTCATACAAATCCCAATATTTTTTACGGGCAACGTATGGATCATGGGGATGGGTAAAGCTTACAGTCATGCACCACGGACGTTCATCTTTGCTGCGTGCATAGTCGTAAACCTTGCGGGTTGCGTGATATGCAACTTCGTCATCGTATTCCATTTGGTTGGAAATTTCAGCAACGCCAGAGCCAGTGACAGACCCCATGTTGTGATACCACCAATCAATCCGCTCACCCGGTTTGCGATAATCAGGGGTCCATCCAAAATCAGCAGGATAGATGTCTGTGGTCAATCGTTCCTCAAACCCGTGCATCTGGTCAGGGCCCACGAAGTGCATCTTGCCAGACAGGCAGGTTTGATAGCCTGCACGGCGCAGGTGGTGTGCATAGGTAGGGATGGACGATATGAATTCAGCCGCATTATCATAAACGCCAGTGTCAGATGGCAATTGCCCAGACATGAATGCAGCACGCCCCGGAGCACACAATGGTGACGCAGTGTATGCGTTTTTAAAACGGGTCGACCGCGCTGCCAGCTTTTTCAGATTTGGCGCATGCAGCCATTCAGCGGGCCCATCAGGGAACAGCGTGCCGTTCAATTGATCGACCATAAAAATCAGTATATTCGGCTTGCTCATTGGTCGCTCTCGATCAAAGTTTGAAGGGTTTGCAGCGCGGCATCACATGCATCTTTGGGGTCGCAGGCACTGGACAAAGCAGCCCGCAGATAGAGCCCGTCAATTAATGCAGCCAAGGTGTGCGCATACCGTTCTGGATGTTTGGAAATTGGGCGCAAAGCATGGGTGAGGTTCGAGTGCAGGCGGTGCTGATACAGCTTTAACAACCGTTTGGTTTCTACGCTGCTTTGCGACTGTACGTACAACGTCATCCACGCGCTGATCGTTGCAGGCGCGAAACAAGACGGTGCGAAACTGGATTGAATAATCGCACTGGCACGCGCGAAAGGCGTGGTTGCTTGACCTAAGGCTTGTAAAACCTCGGTTCCAAACTCGCGCAAGATGTGGCGCATCGCAGCCAAGAAAATCTGGTCCTTGCCGCCAAAATAGTGGTGCGCAAGCGCGGTCGACATCCCTGCCCGTTTAGCAATTTGCCCAACGGTCACTTCCAAGTTTCCAGCAGCGCCAATTTCAGCGATCGTCGCCTGCACCAATGCAGAGCGTCGGATCGGTTCCATTCCAACTTTAGGCATGAACAATCCCCTAATATATCAGGTGTGATCGTAATCAGCGTTTGATTGACTCGTCAATCAATAAAAAACTTACACCTTTGTCTCATGTACAACAGGGGTCACGGGTCTTCGCTTCATCACTGCCTCGCGCCATGTGATGAAAGTGACAGATGCCAGAATTACAACGCCACCAAACACCACCCAAATATCCACAGGTTCACCGAAAACGATTGCCCCCAGCAACACCGCCCAAACCAATTGCAGGAATGTAATGGGCTGCGTAACGGTCACTGGCGCCGCGGCAAACGCCAAGGTCATCGTGTAATGGCCCGCTGTGGCAAAGCTAGCGACACAGAACAATAGCATTAGGTCGTTGAGGGAGGGTGTTACCCAAACAGCAATCGCAAATGGGGCCAGCCCGATAGGCACAAAAATGGACAACATAGCAACGACCACGGTCGGCTTGACCTCGCCTGCCATTATCTTCGCCGTGAGATAAGACCCCGCAAATACAATCGCAGTCACCAGCATCGCCAAATGTCCGGATGACACTTCTCGAAACCCCGGGCGCAAAATGATTGCAGCACCAAACAATGCAATCAGGATCGCAACAATCCGACGCATCGCTAGTTTTTCACCCAAAAAGATTGCGGCACCAATCGTCACATATACAGGTGAAAGGTAATTCATCGCGGTCACTTCAGCGATCGGAATGCGGGTCATAGCGTAAAACCACAAAATTACTGCGCCTGCGTGAAACATGCCGCGCATCCCAAAAAATTTCCACTGGCGTGGGGTCAAATGGGCCTCGCGCAAGTCCTTCAACATCGGCAACAGGAACACCAAACCCAACAAATACCGCAAAAATGCAGCCTCAGCTGGTGGCACGCGGCTGCCCATATGTTTCACCAGTGCCGTAACAGCTACAAAACATAAGCCCGTCACAAACATCCAAAAGATGCCTGCGCGGTGGCGTGAGGGATTTAATTTCATCATGGTACCATCAACGCTCAAAGTGGAGACAACCGCAAGGTATCAAAAGAAAACCAGTTTAATTGCAATGGCCCACATCGTCAGCGCGATCAAAGCATCCAAAATCTGCCATGCCCGTCGGTTGGCAAAGATCGGGCGTAACAATCGTGCCCCATACCCAAGGGCAAAGAAGAACGTAATACTCGCTGTAACTGCACCAAAGCCAAAGCTGACACGGTCCTCATATTGCGCAGAGATTGAACCGATCAACACAACCGTATCCAAGTAAACATGCGGGTTCAGCAGAGACAGCGCGACCAATGTAGCCAGTGTGCTTTTCAGCGATTGTTCCGCCCCATCGGCGGCTTCAAGAGAGCTGCCACCTTTCCATGCAGAGACCGCATTCCTCCAACCATACCATAGTAAAAACGCGGCCCCGCCATAGCGCATCGCTGTTTCAAACCAGGGCAATGATTGTGCAAGCGCCCCAAAACCGATGATCCCTGCCAAGATCAGCACGGCATCAAGAACACCGCACACCAAGCACACCCAAAAAATATGCGCCCCACGCAACCCTTGGCGCAAAATAAACGCATTTTGGGCACCGATCGCGAAGATCAATGTGATGCTAAGAGCAAAGCCTTGGAGAAAAGTGAGATACATGCAGGAGTTCCGAATACTTATTGCAGCAGTGCTATCGTCCAATTAGCCAAACCACAATCAAACGAAAAACGCCGCCCCTGAAAGGAACGGCGCTGTAACAATCAGTTGCGGGACAAAGCGCTTAAAGCTGCTCCATAACCTCGTCGCTGGCTTCAAAGTTCGATGTCACGCGTTGCACGTCATCATCATCTTCAAGCGCATCGATAAGGCGCATCAGTTTCTCCATGCCCTCTAGGTCCATCTCTGTAGAGATGGTCGGCTTCCAAACCAATTTGGTTGAAGAAGACTCACCCAGTTCAGCCTCAAGCGCATTTGAGACTTCGCTCAGGTCTGTGTCGGCACACCAAACAGTGTGGCCCTCTTCTGATGATTCAACATCCTCAGCGCCCGCTTCAATAGCGGCCATCATAACAGTGTCCGCATCGCCTACAGTCGCCGGATATTCGACCGCTCCTTTACGATCGAACATGAAACCAACACTGCCCGTTTCACCCAAGTTGCCACCACACTTCGAGAATGTAGAGCGCACTGTGGATGCCATACGGTTGCGGTTATCTGTCATCGCTTCAACGATCACAGCAACGCCATTTGGGCCATAGCCCTCATAACGGATTTCTTCGTAATCTTCGCCCTCACCCGCTTGGGATTTTTTGATGGCCCGATCAATCACATCTTTCGGCACAGAGCTGGATTTAGCTTCTTTAACAGCCATGCGAAGACGTGGGTTTTTGTCTGGATCAGGGTCGCCCATTTTGGCAGCCACAGTGATCTCTTTTGCCATTTTCGAAAATAGCTTAGCGCGCAATTTATCCTGACGACCTTTACGGTGTTGAATATTAGCCCATTTTGAGTGGCCTGCCATAGGAGCCTCCAGCGTTGATACGGTAATTATGTTTGGACGTTTCTATAGGGCACGTCACGGTCCAAGAGCAAGCCCACTGCGCAGATCAAGTGAAACCAGCGTCACAATAGAGGCGCGAATTCCCCCTAAATGGCTCTGGCCCCTGACAGATGCAGCGCATAGGGTTAGATCATGAGCACAGATCAAATCATTTTATTCTCTCTCTTCGGCGCGGTCTTTGGCCTGCTGCTGTGGGGCCGTTTTCGTTATGACATCGTTGCCTTTTCGGCCTTGATGGTCGGGGTTGTTCTTGGGGTTGTACCGCAAAAAGACGCCTTCTCTGGCTTTGGGCATCCTGCAACCTTGGTGGTCGCACTTGTCCTAGTGGTTTCCGCAGGACTGGTTCATTCTGGCGCTGTGTTCTTGATCACACGCACCCTTGTTGATGCCAGCCGATCACTTGGCGCTCACATAACCTTAATGGGCGCGATTGGTGGTATCCTATCCGCCTTCATGAACAACGTTGCCGCTTTGGCTCTTTTGATGCCCGTTGATCTGCAGACTGCACGCAAGGCTGGTCGCAGTCCCGGCCTGTCCCTTATGCCTCTGAGCTTTGCCACGATCCTTGGTGGCATGGTGACACTGATTGGTACCCCACCCAATATCATCATCGCTGCCATCCGCGAAGAAAGCCTTGGTGCGCCATTTAAGATGTTTGATTTTGCCCCCGTTGGCGGCATCGCAGCCATTACAGGCATGGCGTTCGTCGCTTTGGTCGGTTGGCGCTTAATCCCCGCACGCGACGAGAACGGATCGACTTCCGATGATCTGGCAGAATACATTGCCGAACTGACCGTCCCAGAAAGCAGCAAACATATTGGCAAACGCTTGTCTGAGCTCGAGGCAGAGGCCGAAAAAACAGACGTCGCGATCTTAGGTCTTATCCGCGACGGCAAGCGCCGCTATGGCCAAGCCCGTAATACGGCGTTGAAAGCAGGCGATGCGCTGGTTCTAGAAGCGACACCAGACGCACTGGACGAATTTCGCACATCGCTTGATTTGGCCCTGTCAGACGTCGACCGCACAGAACGCCTAAACGCTGCCGGTGAGGGCGTTGAAATCATCGAGGTCGTGGTTAAAGAAACCAGCCGTTTGGTTGACCGCACCGCCCAAGCAGTTGGCCTAGCATGGCGTCAAAGCGCTGTGTTGATGGGGATTTCACGCGGCGGTACGCAAATCAAAAACCAAGTGCGCAAAACCCCAATACAAACGGGCGACATTCTGTTGCTTCTTGTCCCGCGTAATCGCGGCCATGACGTGATCGACTGGTTGGGGTGCCTGCCCCTTGCCGATCGCGGACTGGCCGTCACGGAAAACAGCAAAGTCTGGCTCGCAATTGGCATGTTCGCAGGCGCAGTAATCGCCGCCAGCCTGGGCCTAATTTATCTACCTGTTGCGTTAGGTCTCGTTGTCATCGCCTATGTTCTGACGCGTATCGTACCGCTGTCTGAACTGTACACGCATATTGAATGGCCTGTGGTTGTCCTACTTGGGTCCATGATCCCGTTGGGCGCCGCGCTTGAAACATCTGGTGGGACTGAGTTGATCTCTGGTGCATTGTTGGGTTGGACAGCAGGTATGCCTGCATGGGCCGTTTTGACTGTCCTGATGATCGTTACGATGACGCTGTCTGATGTATTGAACAACACGGCAACCACGATCGTTGCAGCGCCCGTAGGAATCCAGATGGCCCAGTCTCTTGGCATGTCACCCGATCCGTTCCTAATGGCGGTTGCAGTTGCGGCATCTTCTGCATTCCTCACACCAATCGGACACAAGAATAACACGCTTATTTTTGGCCCCGGCGGATACTCCTTCGGTGACTATTGGCGCATGGGTCTCCCACTTGAGATCATAATCGTCGCAGTCTCGATCCCCGCTATTCTTGTATTCTGGCCGTTATAGCACGCAAGAATAGAAAATCTACTTGAAAGATCGCGCTGATAGCTCAATAAATAGGCTATTTGAGTTGGAGATTTTACGTGGATATATTTGTAAACGGGGCTTTGCCACTGTCTTTGGTCGTTATAATGCTGTCACTGGGTATTGGTCTAACGCTGGATGATTTCAAACGCGTCATGATACGACCAGGGGCCTTCGCCATAGGAGCCGGTGCGCAGATCGTATTTGTTCCACTAATGGCATATCTTATGATTTTAGTGTTTGGAATTACCGGCGAATTAGCCGTTGGGATCATGCTGTTGTCCCTTTGCCCTGGCGGCGTGCCGACCAATATCGCAACCAAGATTGCCAAAGGCGATGTTGCACTTTCAGTGTCATTGACAGCCGTAGTTAGCCTTCTCAATATCGTAACGGTGCCCTTCGTGGCCTCATGGTCCGTCATTCATTTTATGGGGGCCAAAGCACCTGAAGTTACAATCACAGGCCTAGCGCTGGCGGTCTTTGTGGTCACGACAATACCTGTACTTCTTGGAATCACAGTGAGGTATCTGCGTCCCGCATTTTTAATTCGCATTGAACCAACATTTTCGCTAATCGGCGCAGGCTTGTTTGCGATCATCGTTGTTGCAGCCCTTTTCAGTGGCTGGGACACGTTCACGGCCAACATTTCAAAATTGGGCCCCATTCTAGTCACTCTCTGCTTGTCACTGCTGATCATGGGGCTTCTTGTGGCAAAGGCCTCAGGGTTGGCGCGGAAAGAGGTCAAGACGGTTTCTATCGAAGCAGGATTGCAAAACGCCACTGTCGGCATCGCACTCGCCTCTTTTGTCTCAACACAATCAGGTGGGTTTTCGGACATGGGGCTGCCATCTGCAGTCTATGGCATCGTGATGTATATCGTCGTCGCACCCTTTGTTTTTTGGTACCAAAAAACTTAAGGGGCCCGAAGGCCCCAAAACATATTCCAATACTGCAGCTACAAAAGATTGAACTACTTCTTCGCTTTTGCAGCCAATTCAGCAGCCTTCACAACGGCCTTTTCTTCCTTCGTCATCTTGTTGCCCCAGCTGTTGTTGCTGATGCCCAGATCACTTGGCATTGGTTTGGTTTTGCCGCGACTGACTTTGCCACCTTTCTCAAGGAATTGCTTGATCAGGTCTTCGTCTGTCGTTTCTTTGATAACTTGTTTCATGTGTAAAACCTCGGGTGAAAAATGGGATCAAAGTGATTTCGCAATCTTAGGTCACTATAGGGCAAAGTCACAAGGGCCAAAGAATTGGGATAACCGCTGATGCTAGAACTCCGATGCTTAGGTTCAAAGGGATACCAACGCGCATAAAGTCCGTGAATTTATAGCCACCCGGACCGTAAACCAACATATTGGTTTGATACCCGATTGGCGTGGCAAAACTGGCAGATGCCGCAACCATAACCGCCACAACAAGCGGACGCGGGTCAATCCCAAGGGCTGTGGCAAACCCAATAGCGATGGGCGTCACCACGACGGCCACTGCATTGTTGCTAACCAATTCAGTCAACACTGAGGTCAGTAAATAGATAGCCCAGATAATGAGGAAGGGCGGCAAATTGCCCAGTGCCGGCGCAATTGCATTCACGATAAGTGCAACGGCACCCGATGCCTCAAGTGCCGCACCAATGGCAAGCATCGAAAAAATCAGCGCCAGAAGACGGCCATCCACAAAGGAAAACGCTTCTTCCGCATCTATGCAGCGTGTGATTAAAACAAACGAAACCGCTAGGATCGATAGCAAGAAGATTGGGGCGACGCCCAGTGCTGCCAAGGTCACCAACCCAATAAGCGCCGCAATAACGAGCGGCGCATGGCTTCGACGAAACGCACGCGCAGACGGTTTGGACACGTCAACCATTTCCATCTCAATCGACAGGCGTTGAATATCCGCAGGCGCACCTTCTAGCAAAAGGGTGTCACCTACTTTGACAATTAAATCATCCAACTGACGCCCAATATTCTGGTTACGGCGATGAACAGCCAATGGATAAACCGCGAACCGACGGCGTAGGCGCAGTGAACCCAATGAACGGCCAATCATCTTACAACCGGGCGTAATCAATGCCTCAACGGTTGTGGTCTCCACCGCAGAAACTTGGTCAACACGCTTTAGTTCTTTGTTTCGCTGCAGTGACAACAGTTCAGTAATTTGGGTTCGCAAAACAACGCGGTCACCCACGGCTAGCTCAACACCCTGAAGATTGCGGCGCAAAGACCTATCGCCACGAATTACATCGATCAAGCGCACACCTTCACGTTTGAACAATTGAACGCCAGTGACTTCGCGACCGATCAAGTTGGATTCGGGGGGAATGACCGCTTCGGTAAAGAACTTCATGCTGGACCTATCGGACAACAAGTCCGTCATGCTTTCGCGATCCGGCAATAACATCGGTGCGACAAAGCGTAGATAGATCATGCCCCAAATCACAAGGATGATACCTAGCGGCGTAACCTCGAAAATCGTAAACCCAGCCAACCCTTGGGCACGGGCGACACCATCAACCAACAAGTTGGTCGATGTCCCGATCAAAGTCAGTGTCCCACCCAAAATCGCAGCGTAGCTCAGCGGAATTAGCATCTTAGACGAGGCAATGCCCATCGTCTTGGCAAGCTGAATAAACACAGGGATCATCACAACCACAACCGGCGTGTTCGACACAATCGCTGATGACAGCACGACAAAGGTCATCAGCAACACAATAGCCAATGCGGGATTGGTTTGCGCTACACGGTCCGCCTGCCCTGTAAATGCCTCTAGCGCACCTGTGCGCACCAAAGCCCCCATAATGATGAACATCGCGGCAATGGTCCAAGGCGCTGGGTTTGAAAGCACCTGAAGGGCATCTTCATATGGCAACAACCCTAACCCTAGCATCAAAGCCGCGCCTGTGATTGCGACAACTTCCGTGGGGAAGGTTTCGCGTAAAAACAGGATGAACATGATCGCAACGACAGTGAGGGTTAGAATTGCGCTACCGGTTTGCGAGAACTCAAAGAATGCCATGGAGCTACCTATTTTAGTTGCGACCAGTTTGATCCATCGAGGCACCCGGCGCAACCGGTTCACTTGGCTTGCGCGGCTGTACCAAATACATCCCCGCCAACATCGCCAAAAGCGCCAGCCAAACTTGCGGCACATAAGTTTCGCTCAAAATGACCTTGGCCCAAAACACGCCAAAGACCGTCACAAGATAACTGACCTGAACCGCAAATACGGGCCCCGTGCGCCTCACCAGCCATACGTAACCGGCGTAAACCATCACATGAATCAAAGAGCCTAAGATATGCGCATAATCCGGAATACCGTAGGGCGGCATCGGGTTGATCCACTGCCCCGTGGCCAACGCCAGAGGCAGCGAAATAATCGCTCCAACCAATGATGCACCCAGTAGAACTTGGATTGAATCCATCCCTGCAGTGCCCCATTTAGCCACGTAATTGCCCTCACATGCGTAGCACGCGCCACCTATCAGCGCGATCATTACCCAAAAAGCAGATCCCATTTGAGGGATGCTGGCAGAGGGTAGAACAATCATCAAGACGCCGGCCAAACCAAGGAATAGCCCGCCCAAACGGCGCGCCTCAAACCGATCATTGCCAAGGGCAAGTGCAACAGGAAAGGCAAAGATAGGGACCATAGAAAGTAGGATGGATAAGATACCTGAGGGCAGATGCACCGCAGCTTGGTAAGTCGCGGAGTTGGGGATCAGGGTGCCAATTAGTGCTATAATCAAATAGACCCGCAACTGCGCAGGACCCAAGGGCAGACCTTTACCACGGACCAAACTAACAACCGCCAACAGGGCCGCCCCTATAGCCGCCTGCCAAAATATCAGGCCAAAAGGTTGATAGCCTTCGCTCACAGCCAACTTGGACATCGGTTGGGTAAAGCTCCAACCCATCCCTAAGATGATCAAGACAAGGCTATACCCAAAAAGTTGACGTTGGTTCATCTAGCCCTTTGGGCCCGCTTGAGACAGCGCACCACCTTGGCGTACCATTTCAATACGTTTCGCCTTACCGGTCTTATCGTCCGTCTCGATATAGACACCTGATAGGGTCGCGTCGCCAGCTGCAGGTGTAAACCGTTCTTTGGGCATACCAGTTATAAAGCGACGCAGCGGTTCGGATTTTTCCATGCCGATGACCGAGTTATAGTCCCCGCACATACCCGCGTCCGTCAGATACCCCATACCTTTTTGCATGATCATCGCATCGCTGGTTGGCACGTGCGTGTGTGTCCCGACCATCAAGCTGGCGCGTCCATCACACCAATGCCCCATCGCCATCTTTTCAGATGTCGCTTCGCAATGAAAATCAACAATGATTGCATCGGCCTGACCACCAAGTGGGTGAGTCTTAAACACAGGTTCAATCGCAGAAAATGGATCGTCAAATGGGCGTTTCATGAACACCTGACCAAGCGCTTGTGCGACTAGCACTTTACGGCCGTTATTGGCGGTAAACAAACGTGCCCCTTTGCCGGGTGACGCTCGGGAAAAATTCAGCGGACGGATTACGCGTGGTTCATGTTCGATAAACTGAAGCATATCTTTTTGGTCAAAGGCGTGATCGCCCAGCGTGATGCAATCTGCACCGGCTTCCAAAATCAACTTGGCATGTGCGCCTGACAGCCCCATGCCACCCGTAGCATTTTCGCCGTTCACAACGACAAAATCTAGTTTCCATTCTTCACGCAAGCGAGGCAATTTTTCAGAAATGGCGCGGCGCCCGGCGCGGCCCATCACATCCCCAAGGAACAATATTTTCATGGAGTATGGGTTAGGCGGGCAAAGCCGCTGGGGCAAGAGGGATTCACACTGCCGACCTGAATTGATCTATTTATTAACTCGCCAGAATTGTATCGCTATCAAATCACAACCGTTTTGGTGTGATTATCCCCCTTTCGGTCACGATCATATCAAGGGGCTGATCTGTAGGTTCCAAAGGCAAACCTGCGGCTTCCTGCCCAGAGAATGCAAATCCAATGGCCAAAGTCGCTCGTTTCGCCTGCAAATTTTCAAGCGTGCGATCATAGAACCCACCACCATAACCTAAACGCCCACCATCACGGTCAAATGCAACAAGCGGCACAATCACGATCTCTGGTTCAAAAAAATCACCCAGCACTGGTATGCGCGCACCAAATGGTCCGTCTTTCATTTCAGCATCCGGTTCCCACCGTGAAAACAGCAATGGATGGTCCGCCTCAACAATGACCGGAACCCCAACATGGCCATAAGCCGCCGCTTCTGCCATCGCAGGCAATGGATCAATTTCAGTGCGTATCGGCATGTAACCAGACATCGGGACCCCGCGATATCCAGCCAACAAGGCAGACAAATGCCCAGCCGCTCCGCCAGATTGTTCATCAAACGCGGCTTTGCGACGTGCAAATCCTGCGTTGCGCGCTGCGGCTTTGATCTGAGCAAGGTCGTTCATAGCAATATCATCGCAGCAAGACCAAGGAATGCAAAGAAGCCAACGATGTCGGTCACCGTTGTCACAAACGCACCCGACGCAAGCGCGGGGTCAACGCCCCAGCGTTCTAGCAGCACAGGAATTACCGTCCCCGCAAAACCGGCAACAACCATATTCACAACCATAGCCGCAGCAATCACAGCCCCCAGCATCGGGGAGCCAAACCAGATAATTCCAACCACAGCCATCACGATGGCAAAGATCAAACCATTCACCAGTCCAACCAACACTTCACGACGCAAAACGCGCCACACGTTCGCACTGGTCAAATCCTTAGTTGCAATCGCACGCACTGCAACAGTCAAAGACTGAGTTCCGGCATTGCCGCCCATGGATGCCACAATAGGCATCAACACCGCCAAGGCCACGATTTGTGTGATCGCCATTTCAAATTGCGCAATCACCATCGAGGCGGCAATCGAAGTGATCAAGTTAACAGCCAACCATGGCATACGCTGTCTAGTTGTCTCAATGACGCGGTCAGACAGCGATCCCTCACCAACACCGGCAAGACGCATAATGTCTTCTTCGTGCTCGTCATCCAGAACAGCCATCGCATCATCAATGGTAATTTGACCGATCAATCGGCCCTCGCCGTCAACAACGGGAGCAGAAATTAGGTGGTATTGGTTAAAGGCATAGGCGACGTCACCTTCATCCTGATCCACAGGAATGATTTGGAACACGTCTTCAACGATAGAGACAAGCAAAACCTCACGCTTTGAACGCATGATCTTGCCCAGGGTGACATTACCAATCGGATGCAGGCGCGGATCAACCAACACAAGATGATAGAACTGATCAGGCAAGGCATCTGGATCGGAGCCGCGCAAATAATCAATCGCTTCGCCTACAGTCCAATGCTCTGGGGCCATAACGACCTCGCGCTGCATCAATCGACCAGCTGAGAATTCGGGGTAACTTAGGGCTTGCTCAACCGCCGCACGGTCAACGTCTTCAAGAACCTCAAGGATCGCCTCTTGCTGTGTTTCACGCAGGTCTTCGACCAGATCCACAACATCGTCACTGTCCAAGTCGCGCACGGCTTCAGCCAACACTTGAGGTGTAAGGACCCCAATAACCTCTTCGCGGATGCTCTCATCCAGCTCTGACAGGATATCACCGTCAAACTCACGATCGTATAAACGGATTAGACGCGAGCGATCAAACGCATTGATTTGCTCCAAAAGGTCAGCAATATCAGCAGCGTGTAGAGGGTCCATCAGCTTGCTAAGCTTAGCCTTATCCTCAATATCCACAGCATACAGGATTGCACTGACGTTTTTACGATTCAGCCGATACGCATCATCTTCACGTACGTTTTCTGGCCCTTCGGCAGATATTTGGGTGTTTTCATTCATGTTGCTCGAACCATATGCGGGGGGCGAGATCGTGACAATGGGATGCGCCTGCGAAATGTCATTTACCGTATGCTCCAGCCAGATTATGTAGGGTCCATGACAAATCAAAAATTACTTTGCGGTCAGGTTTTGACCTATTCGGGCGACCCCTTTGTAGGGGCATGGCAAGACGCTGTTCACGTTAACAGCTCCGGTGGTGTCTTGATCCGTGGCGGCAAGATTGAAGCCATAGGCAATGCGGCCACGTTGCAGGCCGCACATCCAGACGCGCAAGTGACGCAATACGGTGAAAAGCTTATTCTGCCCGGGTTTGTCGACGCGCATGTCCATTACCCACAGACCGGGATCATCGCGAGTTGGGGGAAACGTCTGATTGATTGGCTCAACACCTATACGTTCCCAGAGGAAATGCGGTTTGGGGATCCTGCGTACGCGACCGAAATCGCAGGACGCTATCTGGACCTGACGCTGTCCAACGGGACAACCACCGTTTGCTCATATGCTACCATCCACCCTGAAAGCGTGGACGCGATATTTGAAGCAGCGCTTGCGCGTGGCCAACGCGTGGTGGCTGGTAAAACCTGCATGGATCGAAATGCGCCCGATGGGCTGCGCGATACGGCCCAGTCGGCGTATGATGATAGCCTCGCATTGATTGAGAAGTGGCATGGCGTTGAGCGTGCCCATTACGCGATTACCCCGCGCTTTTCCCCTACCTCAACCGTTGAACAGCTGGAGGCCTTGGGCGCACTATGGGCGAAGCAGCCCGATGTATTGATGCAAACGCACCTAAGCGAACAAGTTGATGAAATCGAATGGGTTAAAGGCATGTATCCTGACGCCCGTGATTATTTAGATACCTATGAGGCATATGGCCTTCTTGGGGAACGCGGCATCTACGGTCACTCAATTCACATGGAACCGCGTGAAATGGATCGTATGTCTGAGGTGGGCGGCGCGGTGGTGCATTGCCCGACTTCAAACACCTTCATAGGTTCAGGTCTGTTTGACATGGCCGCGATGAAAGCCCGCTCAATCCCTGTTGGCCTAGCAACCGACACAGGTGGCGGGTCCTCATTTTCAATGCTGCGCACAATGGCAGCGGCCTATGAAATAGCCCAACTTCGCGGTGTCGCCCTACATGCCAGTCAGTTGCTTTGGCTGGCGACTGCTGGATCAGCCCGAAGCCTTCATTTGCAAGACCACATCGGTTCGTTGAAAGTTGGCAATGACGCAGACATTTGTATTCTTGATCTGGCGTCCACTCCTGCCATTGCACAACGCAGCACGCGGGCGACCGATGTGTGGGAGGCTCTATTCCCAACACTAATGATGGGAGATGATCGCGCAATTGCAGATGTTTGGGTCCAAGGGCAGCGACGCAGCTAATTAGCAAGGTGCAGCAAGAACCATAACCCAATAGTTGTCAGGTCCTCGGGCCAATCCAAATTCGCCTGCCTTTTTATGGGTCATGTTCTTGTAGTGCCCTTTGGATGCTTTCCAGCCCGCCATCACCTCTACGAGGCTTTGTTGACCACGCGCGATATTTTCTGCCACAAAGCACCACTTGTACCCTTGCGCCGTTGTTCGATCCCCGATGGATGATCCGTTTGCGCCGGTGTGGCTAAAATAGCCTTGGCTTGCCATGTCATTGGCATGTGCAGCTGCAACTGC
>Ga0115547_1000407_pt1 | contig 28907 bp, 28 predicted proteins | sample COGITO_mtgs_1004_3_FD_87185 | JGI IMG/M metagenome (GOLD analysis project Ga0115547, IMG submission 87185) | Pelagic marine microbial communities from North Sea - COGITO_mtgs_100420 | ecosystem: Environmental > Aquatic > Marine > Epipelagic | place: Germany:Helgoland, sampling site Kabeltonne...
CTCCACGACAGCCTGGCTTAGTGCCTGCTGCTTTAGCACAAATAAAGCTTCACGCACCCTACAATCAAGCTGACACTGTAGCTGGGTTAGAGGAGTTCTCTCATATTTGGTTAAGCTTTATCTTTCATCACACTGCTGGACAGGGCTGGAAGCCAAAAGTACGACCACCAAGGCTTGGAGGCAATAAAAAAATGGGGGTGTTTGCAACCCGCTCAACTTTTAGGCCCAATCCCTTAGGTTTGTCACTGGTCAAACTAGAATCTATCGATACCAGTAATGGTGTGACCTTACATGTGAGTGGGGCTGATTTAATAGATCAAACCCCAATCTTAGATATCAAGCCCTATTTGCCTTGGGTAGAGTCTATCGCCCACGCAAAAAGTGGCTTTGCAAGTGATGATCAAACATTACAATTACCCATTTATTATAGTGCACAGGCACAAAGTGCTTTATCTGAGCGGCCTGCGCTTAAAGAACTCATTGAACAAGTATTACATCATGACCCTAGGCCTGCCTACCAGCAAGATCCTGAACGCATTTATGGCTGCAACATTGCCGACATTAACTTGCGCTGGCAAGTAGAGTTAGATCACATACAGGTCGTTGAAATCAGCTAATAACATGGCTTGGCTATGTTAATATAAATCCAACAATACACAACGCTTAACTCTTATGACAATGACAAGCATCACACCACAAAATTTGATCGCCTTAGACCAACAACATGTATGGCATCCTTATGCGTCAATGGATAACCCACCTCCAGCTTATCCTGTCGTAGGAGCTCATGGAGTGCGACTGACACTTATCGATGGACAAGAGATTATTGATGGCATGGCTTCATGGTGGTGTGCCGTGCATGGTTACAATCACCCACACCTAAACCAAGCCATGAAAGTGCAAATTGAAGATATGTCTCATGTCATGTTTGGTGGTATTACTCATGCCCCTGCAGTGACTTTAGCCAAGCGCTTAGTTGATTTGACGCCAGCTGGTCTAGATAAGGTTTTTTTCTCAGACTCAGGTTCTGTGGCTGTCGAAGTTGCCATAAAGATGGCATTACAATATTGGCACGCTAAAGCACAGCCTGACAAAAATCGTATGCTGACTATTCGGAATGGCTACCATGGAGATACCTTTGGCGCGATGGCAGTGTGTGACCCTGTCAATGGTATGCACGGGCTGTTTGCCAGCGTATTACCACAACACTATTTTGTTGACGCTCCCCCAATGGGCTTTGATCGTCCCTTACAGGCAGGTGACTTAGACGAACTTGAAGCCACCATGAGCAAACACCATAACAACATAGCAGCGTTAATATTAGAGCCTATTGTGCAAGGTGCAGGCGGCATGCGCTTTTATAGCCCACAGTGGCTAAGTGGCGCAGCCAAGCTATGTAAGCAATACAATATTTTATTGATTGCTGATGAAATAGCCACAGGGTTTGGCCGCAGTGGCGCTTTATTTGCTTGTGATCACGCAAACGTAGCGCCTGATATCATGTGCTTAGGCAAAGCCATTACCGGCGGCACTATGAGCTTTGCAGCTACTCTTGCAACCTCTGAAATTGCTACCAGCATTTCACGTGGTGAGGCCAGTTGCTTTATGCATGGCCCCACGTTTATGGCCAACCCTTTGGCCTGCGCTGTGGCTAACGCAAGCCTAGACCTACTCGAAAGTAATGATTGGAAAAACCAGGTGGATGAGCTAAATAAAGGCTTAACACGGCTATTAACGCCTGCGGTATCCTTGCCTTATGTTGAAGATGTGCGCGTCTTGGGTGCCATTGGGGTGATACAAGTAACACAAGCCGTAGATCTTGGTATCATTCAAAAAATGTTTGTGGCCGAAGGTATTTGGGTAAGGCCTTTTGGTAAGCTGGTTTACGTGATGCCACCTTTCATAATGAGCCAAGAGGACTTAGCCACGCTTTGCAACGGTATGCTGCGTGTACTGGAGCGTTATTTTGGGCAAGATTATGCCACAAACTAAAATAGACCCCCTCTTTGAGGCGTTGTTTAGCTGCAATATACAAGTGAGAGTAGCCGACTTAAATTATGGTAATCACTTAAGTAATGACCGCGTTTTGAGTTATTTTCACGAAGTTAGAGTTTTATGGCTGAGCCAAAATAATCTTAGTGAGCTAGACGTGGGTGGTTGTGGCCTTATTATGACCGGTGCTAATGTGGAATATCTTCAGCAAGCACATTTGCATCAACAGCTCACCTTAACATTGGGCCTACGTGAGGTAGGTAAGGTACGTTTCACTATCATATATCAACTTTGCGACAGCCAAACCAACCATGTAATTGCCTTAGGTGAAACTCATATGGGCTGCTTTGATTATCAAAACCAAAAGCCTACCAGAGCGCCTCAGTCTTTATTAGACATCTTCACCCACGCTAAGATGTAGGCAACGTATCAGTGCTTAGTCAAAGTAAGCATAGCAGTATGTAATAGGCTCCAAGCCACTTTTTTGGGCGGTGCACTTTTGACATTCTTGAGCTAAGGATACCCTAGAGAATTTATTACAATTAGCACACTTGGCTTTTTCAGCCATTTGCCACTGCAGGCCTGGAAACTCTTGCCAGCGCTTGCCCAAACTTAAGATCACCTGCCCTTTTAGCAAATCTCCTGCTTGATAGCGCCCTACAATGATTTTAATGCGTTGACCTACTGCTCTTTTGCGACGTTCTTCTTCCACCTGCGCTTGATCTGGCGCCGTATGCCTGGCTAGAATGCTCATGGTGTCAGCCATGCCTTGTTGCTGCTTGGCGAAGTGCTTAAGAGCATGTTCAAGCTGGGCATCACGCCCTAAAGGAATGCTATAGGCTAAAAGGTCTGGGTCCCAATGGCCTCCTGCAAGGTGCAAAGATTCCATCAAATCTATACTGTGATCACCATACAAACGTAAGTCGTTGGCGGTGGTAATTAATTCATAGCCAATAGGCAAATAGTTAAGCAGTGCCTTGCTAATGCCTGTGTCAATTTGGGTGTCATTATCATCAAACCAATCACTCATTACCTTACTCCCACTTACTCCTTGCCTTACCTTCTGCCTTTTATAGACTATGCAGGTATCTTTGTACTTTATATTATTCTATGTCGTCATAACCATCGTAGCTATGCACTAAGTCTTCAAAGCGAGTGTACTTACCAATGAAGGCCAAACGAGAAGTGCCTATGGGGCCGTTACGTTGTTTACCAATAATGATTTCAGCCTTGCCTTGATCTTCACTATCTTCGTTGTACACTTCATCTCGATAGATAAACATAATAAGGTCAGCGTCTTGCTCTATGGCTCCAGATTCACGTAAGTCTGAGTTTACAGGGCGTTTATTTGGACGGTTTTCTAAGCTACGGTTAAGCTGCGATAGGGCAATTACTGGGCATTTAAGCTCTTTAGCTAGGGCTTTCAATGAGCGTGAAATTTCAGAAATTTCTGCAGTACGACCTTCGGTATGACCTTTAATTTGCATCAGCTGCAGGTAATCAATCATGATCATACCTACACTGCCATGCTCACGAGCTATACGCCTTGCTCTAGTGCGCATTTCCGTTGGGCTTAAGCCTGCACTGTCATCAATATATAACGGCTTATCTTTGAGTAAATTTACTGCACCTGTAAGCTTTGGCCAATCATCTTGCTCTAATTTACCAGTACGCATGCGAGTGGCATCAATGCGGCCAAGAGAAGACAACATACGCATCATCAGCTGCTCGGCGGGCATTTCCATACTAAACACCAATATGGGTGCATCACCTACGATAGCAGCATTTTCTACGATATTCATGGCAAAAGTGGTTTTACCCATAGAGGGACGACCGGCAATAATAATTAAATCAGACTTTTGCATACCTGCTGTGCGGTTATCTAAGTCTGTAAAACCTGTACTGATACCTGTAATGGCACTGTCTGAACGAAATAGTAGATCAATACGCTCTACTGCACCTTTAAGAATAGGGTTTACATATTGTGGGCCACCTTCTTTTGGGCGTGCCTCAGCAATTTCAAACACTTTACGTTCAGCTTCATCTAATACATCATCAGATGAGCGACCTTCTGTATGAAAAGCAGATTCAGCAATATCATTAGCAACACCAATGAGCTGACGTAAGATAGCTCTTTCTCGCACGATATTAGCGTAGGCGGTAATGTTAGAAGAGCTGGGAGTGTTTTTTGCTAGCTCACCTAGATAGCTTAGCCCACCTGCATTAGCAAGCTCATCAATACGACTTAGCTCTTCTGACAAGGTGATCACATCAATGGGCCTAGAATCACCCACAAGCTTGGTCATTACTCTAAAGATAAGCCGATGGTCTTGGCGGTAAAAGTCTACCTCTGCAACAGCTTCAGACACTCGATCCCATGCCATTTCATCCAACATTAAGCCACCCAGCACAGACTGCTCTGCCTCTAACGACTGAGGTGGTACTTTAAGCGCATCAAGTTGTGGGTCTGACTTGAGTAAATGTGAAGCTGGCTGCATGTGATTTCTGTTTTATAAGCTAGATATTACCCATGATAACCTTTACTACAGGCACAAAAAAGCCCCTTTAACGGGGCTTTTTGAGATTGTGCTATTAGGTCGCTATACACGCCATGGCAAAGGCCTAAGGCCTATAGCAATGGCAGCAAGAGCAATCTACTCAGCAACAAGTGTTACAGTCACTTCAATAGTGATATCACTATGAAGCTGGATAGCAACAGCTGTATCGCCTAGGGCGCGCAATGAGCCTTCAGGTAAACGCACTTCAGTCTTATCAATGGCATGACCAGCAGCCACAATAGCAGTAACGATTTCGTTAGTGCCGATAGAACCAAACAGCTTACCTTCCTCACCAGCGTTAGCAGCAATAGTAACAGTTAAGTCACCAATGGCATCAGCACGGGCTTGTGCAGCAGCTAGCTTTTCAGCAGCAGCAGCTTCAAGCTCTGCACGACGAGCTTCAAAAGCTTCAACGTTAGCTTTGTTGGCAGGTACAGCTTTGCCAGTTGGAATTAGGAAGTTACGTCCATATCCAGCTTTAACAGCAACAGTGTCGCCCAATGCGCCTAACTTACCAATTTTTTCAAGCAGAATTACATTCATGTTTAATTCCTTAATTTGCTCAACATGTATACATGAAGAGTCTTATTCTATTTTTTTTACCCTAACTGGCAAACGCTGCCTTAAATTGAACACGCTGTCCAAAGTGGCTAGCAAAGCTAGCAGTGTAAAGACCAATTCGCCTAGCATTACAAACCCTAAGTAGGTTGCAATTAGCCAAACACGGCCTAATTTCAATTGCTCGACCAAACCATGCACTAGTGCTAAGCCTGTAAATAATAATGGTATTGATAATACAAACAGCCATTGTGTCATATCGGTAATATTGCCTAAACCAAATACGGCAAAAGCAAGTGATCCCGTAAGCCATAGTGGCAAACGCAGTTGATGGAACTCACTTTGAAAACCACCTGGGTTATACAAAGCCGCCTGCCACCAACGTGACAGCACCACGCAGGCTAATAATATAGCCATGTGCACAGCACCTAACAAACCCTCCATGAGAGATTGTATTTGTACTTTATCAACACCTTCTGCCTGAAGCGAAATACCTGCTTCGGCAAAAGCTGTCATTACATCTTGCAAGTAGCTTACCAAAATAGGCATCGATGCTGCTGCAGCTAAAATGCTGGCAACTAACACATAAGCCCAATTGGCGCTGTAGCGTAAAACGCTGGCCAAACCTGCTACCCCAATTAAGGTTAAAGCAGGGGTTGGATCACCTCCACTCCACCAAACTATGGCAGGTAGTAGGCTCCACATAAAAACACTGGCACCGGCTTGATAACCTTTTCGCAAGATTACCAACGCCAAAATTGCCGCACTTACCCAAAACAACACAGGAATAATGGCAAATAACACTGCAACTATAGTTGCCTGTTTATTACCACGCATGGCGTATTGAGCTAGTTTGCGCATAATGTTAATACGATTTACTGATGAGCGTCAGTGTATGGCAACAATGCAACGTAACGAGCGCGCTTAATAGCGGTAGAAAGCTGACGCTGGTAGCGTGCTTTGGTACCGGTAATACGGCTAGGTACAATCTTGCCAGTTTCAGATACATAGCCTTTTAAAACTTCAATATCTTTGTAATCAATTTGAGTCACGCCTTCGGCAGTGAAACGACAGTACTTACGACGACGAAAAAAACGTGCCATGGTCAATATCTCCAGTTAATTATTCAGCTGCAGCTTCAGCTACAGGTGCTTCTTCGGCTTGAACTTCTACTTCAGGAGTTTCGGCACGAGGGGCGCGTTCTTGACGACGACGGTCTTCACGGCTTTCAGCAGCTTTAACAGGAGAGTCACCAGTTTCAGCAGCTTTCATACGTACAACCATGCTACGGATTACGGCATCGTTGTAACGGAAGTTACTGTCTAGCTCGTCTAATGCAACATTTGAACATTCAACGTTCATAAGTACATAGTGAGCTTTGTGGATTTTGTTTATTGGGTATGCCAAGTGGCGACGGCCCCAATCTTCTAAACGATGAACAGAACCACCATCAGCTTCAATAGTCGTGGTGTAACGCTCGATCATAGAGGGTACTTGTTCGCTTTGGTCTGGGTGGACCAAAAAGATAATTTCATAATGACGCATTGCTGCTCCTTATGGGTTAAATAGCCTTAAGCATGAAGTAATTCGTTATTGAACGACCACCTTAAAGCAAGGAGAAAAATCACACATAAAAATGTGATGGCGCATTATACGTAAACTTCCCACAAGGCACAAGCCACGACATTTTAACCACTTACCTAGCAGCCCTAACACTAGATTAAAAAGATCAAACATTATTAATTAACACCGTCTTTTTCGGGACTAGGACTGTGGCTACTGCTATATTAGGCTCCATAACTAAAAGGCTCAGTTACGTTAGTCTCTTTTTGGCTCTTACTAAGCTATGCCAAACTAATATTTTATGGAAACAAACTATGTGGAATATCTACTTATCTGGTGAAATACATACAGACTGGCGTGAGCAAATTATTAGCCGCTGTAAAGATCTCAACCTTCCTGTAAATTTTTCATCAGCCTGTACTGATCACGAAGCCAGTGATGCAGCAGGTGATCATCTAGCAGATACAGCGACGAGCTTTTGGCGTGACAACCAATCAGCCAAAGTAAATGCTATTCGCACCAAAAACCTCATCGCCCAAGCCGATATTGCTATTATTAGATTTGGTGAAAAATACAAACAATGGAACGCTGCTTTTGATGCAGGTTACTGCGCTGCGATGGGTACGCCCTTTATTACCTTACATAGTGAAGACATTATTCACCCACTAAAAGAAGTCAATGCGGCTGCCATGGCCTGGGCTACAGATGTTGAGCAAGTCATCACCACCCTAAAACACGTTACCCAGTAGCCACGAGCACTCCATTAATGAGCAAAAAAACCAGCAACTTAGGCACTAAACCTGTAATTGGGTTATTTTTTGGCATGGCTGCACCTATCGCTGTGGGCATGATGGTGCATGGTCTTTACAATGTAGTGGATGCTATTTTTGTAACTCGCGTGATCGGTGTTGATGCTATGGGTGGTATTTCCATTGTATTTCCTATTCAGATGTTTATTTTTGCTTTGGCCACGCTAGTGGGTAGTGGCATGGCATCTATTGTAGCTAGGCAACTAGGTGCTAAGCAGGATGATAAGGCCAACACCACAATCGATATGGCTTTTCGCTTAGGCCTAAGCCTAGCTATAGTGATTACTGTTGGAATCTATTTAAACATTAATTCCTTGCTGCATTTTTTAGGCGTTTCTGACGCCTTGTGGCCATACGCATATGACTACCTAATGCCTTTAGTGTTACTTAGCTTTCCTATCGTATTAGTGAGCAGCATTCCTAGTGACTTGCTCAGAGCCGAAGGCAAAGCTATGCTCATGATGATAGGCATGGTGTCATCAGCTGTGCTTAATATCATATTAGATGCTGTGTTTATCTTCGTGCTAGAAATGGGCGTAGAGGGTGTCGCTTACGCCACTATATTGTCTCAAATCTTTGCAGCAATGGTGATGCTTTACTTCATTTTAGGTGGAAAAACACAGCTAAAATTGCGCCCCTTTGCCTACAAAATGGACTGGCCTATTCTTAAAGACATCACTGTTTTGGGTATACCTATATTAATTTCACACGCTGGTGTATCACTATTTATTGGCTTAACCAATTACAGTGTCACCCAATTTTCTGAAGTAAATAGCGATTTGTATGTGAGTGCTTACGGCTTAATTGGCCGCTTAATGATATTTTTCATATTGCCAGCCATTGCTATGACGATCTCTTTTCAGACCATAGCAGGCTATAACTACGGTGCCAAACACTACGATCGAGTCTTGGAAACTATAAAAGTAGGGGTCACGGCAAGCCTATGCTATGGATTAGGTGTAAGCGCTATAATGCTTTTTATTCCTCACCAAATTATTGGTATTTTCACCCAAGACCAAGCATTGTTAGCCACTACAGCTGGTATCGCTTTTTGGTCCTTCTTGTTGTTCCCACTATCCAATGCACACAGCGTCATTAGCTCACTGTTTCAAGCCTTAGGTAAAGCACGCCAAGCTATTTTCTTATCGTCCTTAAGAATATACCTTCTGCTGATACCTGCTTTACTTATACTACCCAAAATTTATGGCATTGAAGGTATTTGGTATTCATTCCCACTAGCAGATGCTATAGCCTTTGCTGTGGTGGTATATTTTGTATTTCGTGAACGAAGTAATCTCATAGGTTTAAATCTAGCGTCCAAGGCACACGCTCAAGCAGACCAGACAAACCAAACACAAAAAGTAGCGTAGATAAGGCAACTGGGAGTTTAAATGGTTATCATCATATTATGGATATTAGGCATTTTTATTATTGCCATGTTGATAAAAACACTGCTTCAAAGGGCATCTATAACAGGCAAACCTTTGCTACTCTTAATGACCACTGTGGTGATTTTATTGGCAGCTTTGGCTTTGATTTTAAGTGGATTATGGCCTGTGGCCATGAGTTTACTAGGCGGGTTAGCGGTCTATGGCAGACCTATTTTAAGAGCTTTTGGGCTATGGCAAACGGTTAAACGTTTCAGAAAACCCAATGCGAACTCTAATTCTAATGCTAACAATCCTTCCCAAAGCACAGTATCCATGGACAAAGCTCAGGCAAGGAAGATATTAGAAGTAGAAGCCAATGCAAGTAAAGAGGACATCATCATGGCCCACAAACGCTTGATGGCAAAAAATCATCCTGATAAAGGTGGCAGCACCTATTTGGCTAGCCAAATAAATCAGGCAAGAGATATGTTACTTAACGAGTAAAGTGCAAAAAAGCCTAGCTACGCTGGCGAACTGCTTCAAATAAACACACCCCTGCAGCAACAGATACATTAAGACTACTCACCTCACCTTTCATGGGTATTTTAACGAGTTGATCACACCCTTCACGGGTTAAGCGGCGCATACCTTCACCTTCGGCGCCCATCACTAAGGCCATATTGCCCTTAAGATCGGTTTGGTGAATGTGAGAAGTAGCCTCACCTGCAGTGCCTGTGATCCAAATACCTGCATCTTGCAGGGTTTTGAGACACCGCGCTAGGTTAGTCACCTGCACAAAAGGAATACTCTCTGCTGCACCACATGCTACCTTACTTACTGTGCTATTGAGTGAGGCTGATTTATCTTTAGGGGCAATAACAGCATGCACGCCAGCTGCGTCTGCTGTGCGCAGGCACGCCCCTAAATTATGTGGATCTGTGATGCCATCTAAGATCAACAAAAATGCAGGCTCGGTAAGGTCTTCTAACAACTGTGTTAAAAAATGCTCATCCTTCACTGGACTTGGAGTGCATCCGGCCACTACGCCTTGGTGGCGACCGTTCGCTTTATTATCCAAGTCTCGACGAGGCATTATATGACATTCAATACTCTGCTCATCTGCCAGCGCCTTCACTTGCTTTAAGCGTTGATCATCACGGCCTTCTTGAAACCAAATTTCTTGCACGCGTTCTGGGTTACGCTGCAGCTTGGTTTGCACAGCATGGATGCCAAAAACGTATTCGATGTTAGCCATAATTAATGCATCTCGATGTGTCTATTACGAAGCAGCTTTCTTGCGTCGAGCCGTGCGTGGCTTACCAGGTGTTTTAGCAGGCTTGCCCTTTTGATCAAACAAAGGGGTGTCAGCTTTTGCATCAGCATCCACCTTTTTAGACTTAGCCTTGGGCTTAGACTTCGGTTTAGATTTGGGCTTAGATTTTGGTTTTGGTGGCGTATCAGCCAATTCAAAATCAATTTTCTTTTCATCCAGATCTACCCGAACCACTTGCACTTTAATGGTATCGCCTAAACGGAAACTTTTACCACTGCGCTCACCTTGAAGACGGTGCTTTGCTGCGTCAAAGTGATAATAGTCACCTGGTAACGCACTGATATGCACAAGGCCTTCTACATAAACGTCGGCCAACTCTACAAACAAACCAAAACTTGTAACGGCATTAATAGTGCCATGGAAGTAATCGCCAATATGACCTTGCATGTATTCGCACTTAAGCCATCCCTCTACATCCCAAACAGCAGCATCAGCGCGACGCTCAGCCATTGAGCAATGCTCGCCTAACACGACTACATCGGCTGTAGAGTATGGATACCAAGGCGCTTGAGGCTGTTTTTGTGTTGCCTTAATACGCTTCACATAACGGCTTGAGCGTTTGCTCTGGATGACACTACGTATAGCACGATGCACCATTAAGTCAGGGTAACGGCGAATAGGTGAAGTGAAATGAGCGTAGGCATCGTAACCTAAACCAAAGTGACCTTCGTTTTCTGGAGTATATACCGCCTGGCTTAGTGAGCGCAGCATGACTGTTTGCACTAGGTGTGCATCTGGCCTTCCTTTAATAGAGCTCAACAATGTTTGGTAGTGCTTTGGCTTTGGGTCTTCTCCACCTGGCAAAGAAAGACCCATTTCACCTAAAAATCCACGCAAATTTTCCAGCTTGCTAGGTTTGGGACCCTTATGTACACGAAACAATCCATCCAACTTATGCTTTGCTAAAAACTTAGCTGTACTTACGTTAGCTGCCAACATGCACTCTTCGATCAACTTATGCGCATCGTTACGATGCACAGGGACTATGTCATCGATTTTACGGTCTTCCCCAAAAACAATACGTGTTTCTTGGGTTTCAAAATCTATCGCACCACGAGCATCACGAGCCAAACGCAAAGCAGCATAAAGTTTATGTAGCTGGTCTACTGGGTCCACAACGTGCTGATACTCTTCACGCAAAGCTGCACATTGATCATCAGCTGAATCTAACATTGCACCCACTTTGGTGTAAGTTAAGCGCGCATGGGAGTGGATCAAGCCTTCGTAAAATTCATATCCAGTTAGCTTCCCCTTGGAGCTAATGGTCATTTCACACACCATCACCAAACGATCAACATGGGGGTTTAATGAACACAACCCATTAGAAATGGCTTCTGGCAACATGGGGATAACACGCTCAGGAAAGTACACTGACGTGGCACGTCTATGAGCTTCTGTATCTAACGCTGTTCCGCTGCGTACATAGTGACTTACATCAGCTATAGCAACATATAAGCGCCAGCCACCTAAGGTTCTTTTACGACAATAGACCGCATCATCAAAGTCACGTGCGTCTTCACCATCAATGGTGACAAAAGGCATAAGACGCAAATCTATACGATCTTGCTTATCTGCCTCTGTCACTTCTGGCGCTAGCTGAGCCGCTTCATTGCTAGTCTCTAAAGGCCACTCATGAGGTATTTCGTGGGTACGAATAGCCACATCAATTTCCATACCCGGAGCCATGTGCTCACCCAAAATCTCAGCGACTTCGCCTACAGCTTGATTACGCTTATTGGGCTGGTGGGTAATACGCACTGTGACATACTGGCCATGCTTAGCTTGTAGGATGTTATCACTGGATATGAGGATATCTTGGCTTATACGTTGATTATCTGGACGTACAAAACAAATACCATTTTCCTTAGTCAAACGACCCACTACTTGGTGCGTATTATGTTCGGTAACCTCAACTATAGCGCCTTCGCTACGGCCTTTACGGTCTATTCCAGTAATACGAGCCAAAGCTTTATCACCATCAATCACAGCGCGCATTTGGCGATGGCTCAGAAATAGATCATCACCACCTTCATCGGGCTTTAGAAAACCAAAACCATCACGGTGGCCAATAATCCGTCCGTGTATAAGGTCCATTTTTTGAATGGCTCCGTAAGCGCCTTTGCGGTCACTTATCAGTTGTCCATCACGCTCCATAGCACGCAAACGACGGCGCAGTGCTTCTACGTCCTCTGCTTCAAACAAAGCAAGTTCAAAACTTACCTGCTTTAATGTTGCTGGGCCGCTACGGTCACGTAAGTGATCCATAATAAATTCACGGCTGGGAATAGGGTTATCGTACTTCTGCGCCTCACGCTGAGCGTGTGGATCGTCGATTTGTGTCATTTTTTCCTAGGTGCCAAAAGGATGGCGTTTAACAATTGTTTCAATTCGATCTGGACCAGTAGATATGATATCTACTGGCGCTTCAATCAACACTTCAATGCGGGCTATATAGGCCATCGCTGCAGCAGGCAATTGTGCTTCTGTCTGCGCGCCTACAGTAGACTCTGTCCAACCCGGCATAGTTTCGTAAATAGGAGTAACGGCTGCAAAACCTTCAGCGTCACTTGGGCAAGAAACTTCATTGCCATTTGCATCGTGGTAAGCCACGCACAATTTAATTTCATCCATGCCATCCAATACATCCAGCTTAGTCAGACAAATACCTGACACACTGTTAATCTGAATCGCATGCTTAAGAGCCACTGCATCAAACCAACCACAACGACGCGGACGACCTGTAGTAGCACCTAGTTCATGACCACGATTAGCAAGACCTAAACCAATGTCGTCAAATAATTCTGTTGGGAATGGGCCACTACCAACACGGGTGGTGTATGCCTTAGTGATACCTAATATGTAGTCTAAGTAAAGTGGGCCAAATCCAGAGCCTGTAGCAGTGCCTCCGGCTGTCGTGTTTGACGAGGTCACGTATGGGTAGGTGCCATGATCGATGTCTAGCAAGGTGCCTTGGGCACCTTCAAATAATATATCAACACTTGCACGGCGTAAGTCATGAATTTCAGCAGTCACGTCGGTAAACATGTCCTTGATTTTTTCAGCTTGAGCCAATGCAGTTTCTAATACTTCGTTGTAATCTAGAGGCTTTACACGGTAGAAATTTTGTAATACAAAATTGTGATAAGTCATCACTTCTTTAAGCTTTACTGCAAAACGCTGTGGGTCTAGCAAATCACCCAAACGCAAACCGCGACGCGCTACCTTATCTTCATAGGCAGGTCCGATGCCACGACCTGTGGTGCCAATCTTTTCTTCACCACGAGCTAACTCTCGCGCTTGGTCTAGAGCAACATGGTAAGGTAAAATCAAAGGGCAAGCTGTGCTGATGCGCAGACGCTCACGCACGGGTATACCACTAGCTTCTAACTCGCCCATTTCCTTTAGCAATGCATCCATAGCAACAACTACACCATTGCCGATAAAACAGGTCACTGTATCACGCAAGATACCAGAAGGGATCAAATGCAAAACTGTTTTTTCACCTTCAATAACTAACGTATGGCCTGCGTTGTGACCGCCTTGAAAACGTACCACTGCCGTGGCCTGATCGGTGAGTAAATCAACGATCTTACCTTTGCCTTCATCACCCCATTGGGTGCCTAAAACGACGACATTCTTACCCATAATAATTTGCTCTAGTTTATGTTGCTGTACGTAAAATCACGCTAATATAAAAACTTACTCTGCTGGGACGATCTTCCAAGCATTATTTTGCCAAACCAATTGGCGAGAACATTCTTTTGAGGCTGCGCTATGCGCTAACTGCGCTACCAAACGCTCACCCTCCAAACGGAGTTTTGACTGCACCTGCCATAGGCTTTGGCGCTGTTCATTAGTTAAAGTAGCCTCTACTGGCATAGCAATAGCATCAGACTCTATACAAAGCACTTCCGAAAGTTCTGATAATACTTTTAGGTCTGCACTAAAGCCTGTCGCAGGACGGGCTCTACCAAACACCTTACCGATATCATCATAACGGCCACCTTTGGCGATTGCTTGACCAAAGGCTGGTGTTAATGCAGCAAAAACCACGCCTGTGTGATATTCATAACCGCGCAGCTCTGCCAAATCAAAGTATAAGGTAACCTGTGGGAAGCGCTCGCTCACCGCTTTTGCCAAGCTACGTAAATACTCAATGGCATCTGTCACTTCTTGGCACACATGACCAAATAGCTGCCCTGCTTTATCTAGAACGCTAGCCTCGCCATATAACCGAGGCAATTGTGAAAATATTGCTTTAGCCTCATCAGTTAAGTCCATCGCTGATACTAAGGCGTCTATATCAGCTACCGCTTTACTTTGCAGTAGGTTAAATAATTCTCTTTCATCATCATCTGCTAAACCCAATGCACTAACTAAGCCTCGGTAAATACTCACGTGGCCCAAGTCTAGAGTAATAGGGTGTTTGATACCGACACTGGTTAGGGTCTCTAACATCAGACTAATTACTTCAAGATCGCTGTCTATGCCAGCATGACCATATAGCTCCGCACCCACCTGTAGGGGGCTGCGCGAAGCCAAAGGGTTAGCTGCACTGGTATGTAATACTGTATTGGAGTAGCACAAACGATTGATACCATCGCAATCTATGCTATGGGCATCGATACGAGCGACTTGAGGTGTAATGTCTGCCCTAATACCCATAGTACGACCCGTTTTTTGATCGATCACCTTAAAGGTGGCTAAATCTAAGTCGTCGCCCGTGCCAATCAGCAACGAGTCAATGTATTCAATAAGCGGCGGCATCACCAAATCGTAGCCCCATGCTTGATAAAGGTCTACCACAGTACGGCGAAGGCCCTCTATACGAGCAGCTTCTGGAGGCAAAACTTCTTTTACTCCATCAGGTAATAACCAACGATTCGCACGGCTCATGTGAGTTCCTGTTCCCCATAAAATTGCATTATATCAACTAACCAAAAGCAGACAAAATAGCCCTAAAAGCATACTTATAAAGCCTAAAATACGCATATTTCGGTCACTTATCTGACCCAACTGAGCCACCATTTTACGCCATCTTTGTGGGTATAAAAAAGGTAACACACCTTCCAATATGAGCATCAAGCAAAAAGCCACCAACAGGTGTTGCATCATTTCATTCATGGATTTCTACTAATATTTCAAACACAAAAAAACCGAGCATCATACAGCCCTTCTCGGACCCTACTTCTCGGTTGCACGATTGTACTCCTTTTAGCCGCAAATGACCACTGCCACGGCTCAAAAATCAACCACTAAAAAGGGCCCCAAAGGGCCCCTTTAATCATGATTTTACTTAAACCAAAAGCTTACTTTAACGTAGACTGGTTCATATACTTGAAGAACTCACTATCAGGCTCTATCAGCATTACATCACCACCAGCACCAAAAGTTTTACGGTAGGCATCTAAGCTACGGTAGAAACTATAGAATTCTGGATCTTGGTTAAAGGCAGCTGCATAGGTTGCAGCAGCAGTAGCATCGCCATCACCACGCACAAGCTCCGAATCACGATAGGCATTCGCCTCTATGATGGTTTCTTGACGATCTGCATCGGCACGAATACCTTCGGCAAGCTCCTTACCTTGAGAGCGAAGCTCACGAGCTTCACGCTCACGCTCTGTGCGCATGCGGCCGTAAACAGATTCACTGACCTCTGCAGGCAAATCAATACGCTTAACGCGCACGTCAATTACTTCGATACCCATGTCTGCTTTAACTACCTCATTAAGCTCTAACAGAAGCTCAGACATCAGATCATCACGCTCACCAGAAACAACTTCGGTCAACGTGCGCTCACCAAACTGATTACGCAAGCCCGTATCTACACGAGACGCTAACAACTTAGACGCTGTAAACTCATCACCTGATGTTGCAGTATAGAAGTCGGCCACATTGAAAATACGCCACTTAACGAAAGAATCTACGATAAGCGCTTTTTTCTCTAACGTTAAGTACCGCTGCGGGCGGGCATCCAAGGTAAGCACACGTGCATCAAATACACGCACTGTGTTTACAAATGGAATTTTCACGTGGAGGCCAGGCTGAATGTCAAACGACACAACCTCACCAAACTTAAGCATAATTGCACGCTGCGTTTCCTTCACTACAAACAGTGAAGAAGAAGCGACAAGGAGTGCCACAAATAGGCCAATTAAGGTCACTAAAGTACGAGTAGCCATATTAACGAGACTCCCTTGAAGCTGAAACATCTTGCGTTAGCTGCTGAATCACACGGTTGGTAATTTCATCCACCATACTGGAAGAAACCTTACCACCAGTGCCCGTTGCTGCGCGCAAAGACTGGTTCTGCATTAGCTGATCTAAAGGTAATACCATCATATTATTACCACCTTCAACGTCTACCATCACCTTAGAGGCGTTGGAAAGTACATCTTCCATAGCCACAATATAAAGACGCTCACGAGTTACTTCCGGAGCTTTTTGGTACTCTGCAAGTAGCTTAGTGAAACGCGTAGCCTCACCTTCAGCACGGGCAACTACCTGAGCACGATAGGCTTGCGCTTCTTCAGCTACACGCTGTGCACGACCACGAGATTCTGGCACGATACCGTTAGCATAAGCCTGGGCTTCGTTCTTCACTCGTTGCTCATCTTCACGTGCCTTGATGACGTCATCAAACGCATCTTGTACTTGCGAAGGCGCAGCTGTGTTTTCGATGTTAACCTTAATGACTTCTAGGCCAGTTTTGTAATCATCTAGCAGATTCTGCAATCGACTCTCTACATCTAGCGCAAGAAGTGCACGACCTTCGGTCAACACTGAGTGCATTTCTGAGCCGCCTACAACATGGCGCAAAGCACTTTGTGTAGCTTGTAATAAGCTGTCCTCTGGACTCTTAACTTCTAACAAGAAGCTTTTAGGATCAGACACAACATATTGAACCGATAAGCCTACTTCAACAATATTTTCGTCTTCTGTAAGCATTAAGGCGCGGTTTTCAACGTTACGCACTGCTGTGACGTTAACTTTAGTCACGCTGTCAAATAAGGGCGGGTTCCAGTGCAAACCTGGCTGCACAGTCTCACTGTACTTACCAAGACGCAAAACTACAGCTCGCTCTTGCTGGTCTACTGTATAAAAGCCCATTGCGGCCCATAAAACTAAAAGGATAGTAGCACCAAAAAGGATAATTTTACCTGTAGGCGCTGGGGTATTGCTACCGCCTGAGCCAGAGGTGTTTTTATTACCTGAACCGCCAAATAACCCACTTATTTTCTCAATCATCTTATTTAACGCTTCATCTAGATCTGGTGGTCCCTGATCTTGTCCGTTTGGACGGCGATTGCCACCCCATGGATCTTGGTCTTTACCGTTATTACCCGGTTCATTCCAGGCCATAAACTTCTCCTGATTATTGAAATTATAAAACTGTTATAAGTCCCATGGGTTGGCTGGCTGGCCTACGAAAGGCGTTGCATCCATTCCTATGCGACTTAATGCTTGTAAAAAATCTCGCTTTTGTAAGCGAACGTCCAATACCATATGGCCCTGATCGTTAACATCTTCTTTTTCTACTGCGTCTAACGCGTAAAGTTGGGCTCTAAGGTTACCAAACTGAGGCTCTAGCACAATTTGCTGAGCAAAAATTTCGCCCCCTAAGCGCTCACTAATGGCTTGCACCAAAAGCTCGACTCCATCGCCTGTTAAGGCGCTTAGCCAAACTCTTCTTGGCACGCCAAATCCATCACGGTCAATACGTGCTGGGCAGTCTTGGAGCATATCAATCTTGTTGTAAACTAACAAATAGGGCAAATCATCAGCACCAATTTCTTTGAGTACAGACTCCACTTCTTCTATATTGTCATCACGTTTTTCATCATTGGCATCCACCAGATGAAGTAATAATGTAGCCTCTGCTGTTTCTTGTAATGTAGCACGAAAGGCATCCACAAGCTTATGTGGCAAATGACGAATAAAGCCCACAGTGTCTACTAAGATAGTGGGGCCTACATCTTTAATTTCAAGACGTCTAAAAGTGGGGTCTAAAGTGGCAAACAATTGATCGGCTGCATACACCTGCGCAACTGTGACCTGATTGAACAAGCTAGACTTGCCTGCGTTGGTATAACCCACCAAAGAGATAGTGGGTATTTCCGCACGCCGGCGGGCACGACGCCCCTGCTCACGTTGCTTACGCACTTTACCTAAACGCTTCAAAATAGTGTTGATACGTACGCGCAATAAGCGCCTATCTGTTTCTAGCTGTGTTTCCCCAGGGCCTCGAAGACCAATTCCACCTTTTTGGCGCTCTAAGTGAGTCCAGCCTCTTACCAACCGCGTAGACATGTGTTCTAACTGAGCTAGCTCAACTTGCAACTTACCCTCGTGGGTACGGGCGCGCTGGGCAAAAATATCAAGAATCAAACCGGTTCTATCTAATACCCTGCACTGCAGCTCAAGCTCTAAATTTCTTTCTTGGCCTGGGCTTAATGCATGATTAAAGATAACGATTTCAGCGCCATTTTGTTCTACAGCTAACTTAATTTCTTGTACTTTACCTGAGCCTACATAGGTTTTTGGATGAGGTGTTGCTCGTGAGCCACCTATAGTTAATAGGGGATCTGCACCGGCTGAATAAACCAGCTCTTTTAATTCGTTAGCATCTTCACGCTCTCCTTCTTGGCCCATTTCTAAATGGACAAGGATTGCACGTTCGCCTGATTCATGACGTTCAAAAAACAAAGCAATAACCTAAATCAAAGCAAGCACCTAGAGGTGCTCGTTGGGGGTTCACGAAAATTAAACAGATTATTCCTGCTCATCTTCTTCGGCAGGCATTTTAACGGGCCTTGATGGCACAACCGTTGAAATAGCGTGCTTATAAACCATTTGTGAAACAGTGTTTTTTAGCAAAATAACAAATTGATCGAAAGACTCTATTTGTCCTTGCAGCTTAATGCCGTTAACTAAAAAAATTGAAACAGGCACCCGCTCTTTGCGCAATACATTTAAGTAAGGGTCTTGTAAAGTTTGCCCTTTTGACATGGTAACTCCTTGTGTCATTGATCCAACTTTAGAGTAAAGCTAGATATATAATCCTGCGTAAATATGCTAAAACTTGCAAGGCGTTTTACGCCTCCTTTACGCTACCGCTCTATTCTATCGAATAATTGCAAAACATTGAATGTTAATTTTGCATCTAGGCTATCAAAAGTGTGTAATTGTGGCCAACTACGCAGCCAAGTGAGCTGCCTTTTAGCTAACTGCCTGGTCGCTACTATGCCTTTATGCTGCATAGTAGCGTAGTCATAATCACCACTTAGATGCTGCCACATTTGCCGATAGCCAACACAACGCATAGAGGGTAAGTCTAAATGCAGATCCTTGCGAGCCATTAAAGATAGCACCTCTTGCTCAAAACCTTGCGCTAACATACTCTCAAAACGCGCCTCTATACGCTTGTGCAATACAGCCCTATCTTCTGGCCATACGCCAATGGAAGTGATTTGATACGGCAATTGTTGCTGTTTTTGCCTAGCCCAATGAGAAGTTAGCGTTTCCCCACTTAATAAAAAAACTTCCATTGCCCTAGTAATGCGCTGGGGGTCCGCTTGGTTGATTCGCACCCCAGCTACAGGGTCAATTTCACACAAGCGATGATGCATTGCTAGCAGCCCATGGTCTTGTATTTCTTGTTCTAATTGTTCGCGCAATGTCGGCTCAGACGCCGGTAATGGCGCCAAACCTTCCATTAAGGCCTTGTAATACATCATCGTGCCACCTACCAACAAAGGCACCTTACCGCGCGCGGTGATTTGTGCCATAAGCTCTAGCGCATCAGCACGAAAGCAAGCAGCTGAATAGGCCTCAAGTGGGTCGCGTATGTTAATTAAGTGGTGGGGAGCTAGAGCTAAGGTTTGGGCGTCAGGCTTAGCACTGCCTATATTCATATCTTTGTAAATAAGTGCTGAGTCAACTGAAATGATTTCACATGCGCATCGCTGCACAAGCTCTACAGCCAGATCTGTTTTGCCTGCAGCAGTTGGCCCCATAAGAAAAATAGCGGGTGGCAACTGGGGAGCATCTAAATAGTTATCACTCACCAACTATTGCCCTCGCATGAATAGCTTGTCCAGATCTGGCAGGCTAACTTGCGTCCATGTAGGCCGCCCATGGTTGCACTGGCCACTACGCTCTGTAATTTCCATATCTCGAAGCAAAGCGTTCATTTCTACATGGTTTAATCTTCTATTAGCTCGCACAGCACCGTGGCAAGCCATGGTGCCTAGCAGTTCATTATGGGCAGCTCGAATACGATCACTGCTGCCGTAAGTGAGAACATCAGCTAATACATCACGCACCAGCTGTTCTACGTTGGCATGTTGCAGCAAACTTGGCACCTGTCTCACCACTAAACTTTCCGCACCTGATCTGTCTATTACAAAACCCAGCTCAGTAAATAGCTCTTGCTGCGCTTCCACTTGGTCTGCTTCACGCGAGCTCACTGACATTGATATAGGCACTAATAAAGGCTGGGCCTTAATACCCTGTTGTGCCCATGAGGTTTTCATTTTCTCATACACTATACGTTCATGTGCTGCATGCATATCTACCACAACAAGGCCTTGAGCATTTTCAGATAAAATGTAAATACCGTGGAGCTGAGCCACAGCGTAACCTAAAGGTGGCACCTCTCCTGCTTGAGCTACGCTGCCTATTAAGGAGCCTGATACAGCACCTGTATTACCATGTAAGTTGGCATACACCCTACTTTGTTCTTGTATCTGCGCAGGAGAATATTGACTTGACGCGCTGGGGCTCCACGACATTGATGACGTAGGATTACCCGCCACTTGACCTAAGTCCACCTGCGCTTGCCCAGAAAATACTCCAGCTTGTAGCCCTTGAGGTTGTAATTGGGTGGGATCTTGCATGACCCCCAATTGCTCCACTGTCCCACCTGTGGGAGTTTCTGGACGCACTTGAGCTAAGGTTTTATGCAAACTGCGGAAAATAAAGTCATGCACTAAGCGCCCATCACGAAAGCGAACTTCGTTTTTAGTAGGATGTACGTTTACATCTACACTGGCGGGCTCCAACTCTAAGTACAACACAAACGCTGGGTGACGACCATGGAACAGCACATCGCGATAGGCTTGGCGCACGGCATGCCCCACTAGCTTGTCTTTGACCACACGACCATTCACAAAGAAATACTGCAAATCCATTTGGCTGCGTGAGAAGGTAGGTAGGCCAACCCAGCCCCATAATCTTAATCCTGGCGCTTCCATTTCAATGTGCAAAGCTTGCTGCATAAATGCAGGGCCACATACGCTAGCTACACGTTTTTCTTGAGCAGACTGGGTGTCAGCTGGGCGTAAATTATGGATTACCTTTTGATTGTGCTTTAGGCTAAATGCCACGTCAAAGCGACTTAATGCCAAACGTTTTATGACTTCTTCTAGGTGACCAAACTCTGTTTTCTCGGTACGTAAAAACTTGCGCCTGGCTGGGGTATTAAAAAATAAATCCCTTACTTCCACTGTAGTACCCACTGGATGTGCAGCAGGTTGCAATTGAGCTGCCATGTCACGACCTTCGGTGATGACTTGCCAGGCACTATCTTGATCTTGTGTGTTTGAAGTAAGGATGAGCCTAGACACTGAGCTCACACTAGCTAAAGCTTCTCCACGAAAACCTAAGCTTTGTACTGATTCCAAATCTTCTAAACTGGCAATTTTACTGGTAGCATGGCGACTTAAAGCCAAAGCCAAATCTTGCTTATCAATCCCTGTGCCATTATCACGCACTCGCATCAGCTTTACGCCGCCTTGTTCCACGTCAACATCAATCTTGTTAGCTTGGGCATCAAGACAATTTTCTAACAACTCTTTAATCACTGATGATGGGCGCTCCACTACTTCGCCAGCCGCAATTTGGTTGGCTAGACGTGGGCTAAGTTGATGTATTTTAGAAGTCATTAGATACTCACAATCATAATGGGAATTTCGTTTAGGTTGTTGGAATGATTAATTTTTTACCAACTTTTAATACAGATTTATTGGTCATCTTATTGACGCTTTGCAGGCGCTTAACACTGGTACCAAATCGCTGAGCAATAGCAGAAAGTGTATCTCCAGAAACTACCTTATAAGATATCTGTTTTCGCTTTGCCTCTACCACAGAGGCTACATAGGTATTGGCTATAGGATAGCTATAAAAATAGCTTTTTAAGCCTTTAAAAATAGCGGTGGCCATTTGCTTTTGATATGTTTTAGTGCGTAACTTTGCAGCTTCACCAGGGTTTGAAATAAACCCTGTTTCAACCAAGATTGAAGGAACATCTGGCGATTTGAGCACCACAAAACCTGCCTTTTCAACATGGTTTTTATGTAATTTAGCAATCTTACCTATGTTATTGAGTACCTCTTTGGCAACTCCAAGGCCTGCAGATTGGCTATAGTTCATCGACATATCGATTAAAGTCATGGCCACATCATCTTCTTTGTCTTCCAAGCTAATGCCACCAATACCACCAATTAAATCAGCTTCGTTTTCTTTTTGTGCTAATAAGCGCCCCATTTCACTTGAGGCACCACTAGAAGACAATATCCACACAGATGCACCTTTAGCTTTACTGTTTTTAAAAGCGTCCGCATGGATAGAGATGAAAAGATCAGCCTTAGCATTACGCGCTTTTTTAGTACGTCCTCTTAAGCTTATGTAATAATCACCAGTGCGGGTGAGTAAAGGCTCAAACCCAGGTTCCTTTTTGATCAATGCTTGCAATTCTTTGGCGATCCCTAGGACCACATGTTTTTCACGTAGCTTTTTACCACCGTATTTAGGCCCTAACGCTCCTGGATCTTCGCCTCCGTGGCCAGCATCAATAGCAATAATTATATCTCTTTGGCTATCTAGCAAAGACAAACTACTGAGCGTATTTTTTGGTTGTGACACTTTCGAGGGCGTTGAGGATTTAGCCGTTGGCACAGTTTTTTTCACTGCACCTTTAGTAGGTGTTGGCGTGGTGAGTTGATAGTTGGATAAATCTATTACTAAGCGGTGCCCATAACTCGCATTGGGAGGCAGGCTAAAAATTTTATGGCTAGTTTTATAAGCTAAATCCAACACTAAACGTAACTTATTGCCGCTGCGCTGACTAGAGCGAACAGCACGTATAGGGCTGTTAGAAAAGTCCAACTTCGCCATCGATGTGGACAAAGTACTCTTGTCTATATCAATCACTAATCTATCTGGATTGGTCAGTGTGATTTTTTCAAAGGTGATCGCACCACTAATATCTAGCACTACCCGTGTATTATCTGGGGCGGGCCAAATGCGTATATTTACTATTTCTGCAGCAATAGTAGCCGTTGAGAAATAGGTCAACAAAAGCAGCAATAAAACCCTCATGTATTGACCACATCTAAGCTGCGTATGATTTTATCGCCCCTATTTGTTTGCGACACAAAACACAGATTACGACCACGATCTAGGGCAGAAATAGTAATCACCACATCAGCAATGGGCAAATAACCCAAACCTTTATCAGGCCACTCAATTAAGTTAATAGCAGATCCATCAAAATAATCCCTAATGCCTAAATAATCTAACTCTTCTGGGTGCCCTAGGCGATAGAGGTCAAAGTGGTGGAGTTGTTGTTGGCCAAATTGATATGGCTCTACCAAAGTATATGTGGGGCTTTTAGTGGCTCCTATGTGGCCAAAATGGTTCATTACACCGCGCGTGAAAGTAGTTTTTCCCATACCCAAATCTCCCTGCAAAAACACCGTAACTGCTGTTCGCGCTGTCACAATCTGATCGCCTTGTGCTTCTTTGGGGATGGCATTTAGAGACTTTCCAAACTGCTTACCTAGAGCCACCATAGCGTCTTCGCCGTGGGCTTGTTGTTGATACTCTAGAAACATGAACTCAAAAACCTACACAATATATAATTTATCAAGGTGCAATATAGCCTAAAAGCATAATAAAAACCGCCTAGGTTATAGTATTTCATGGGTTTTTTTCATTTTTAGAGATTCAAGGGATTCGTCTAGGTTAGAATAACGCTTATGCCTACGCCAAATTCACCTACAGTTAACGTCACCCAAACCCTAACACCGCAACAACTTGCGCAGTTATCTATGCAAATTAAGCAGTTGGCAGGCGAGTTTGGCTTTGCCGATTGCGGCATTACTGACACCGATAACGAAACTGCTGGCGAGCGATTAGAGCAGTGGCTAGATCTAGGCTACCAAGCAAACATGGACTACATGTCCAAACATGGCAGCAAGCGCTACCGAGCGAAGGAGCTAGTACCTGGCACTAAACGAATCATCTGCTTACGTATGGATTATCTAGACCCTAAGCTAACCACTTTAAGTGCATTACAAGATGGCGAGCGCGCTTATATAGCACGCTACGCACTAGGCAGAGATTATCACAAGCTAGTGCGTAAACGACTAGCTCAACTTAGCAAAGCCATAGAAGCCTTAATAGGGCCCTTTGGTCATCGTGTATTTGTTGACAGCGCACCGGTACTAGAAAAACCCTTAGCTCAAAAGGCAGGCCTTGGTTGGCAAGGTAAACATACATTGCTCATTAATCGTAAACAGGGGTCATGGTTTGTGTTGGGCGAAATTTTTGTTGATTTACCTTTACCCATAGATGAGCCTTATCACAAAGATCATTGCAGTCGCTGCGAATCCTGCATGAATGTGTGCCCAACCAATGCTTTTCCACAGCCGTACGTATTAGATGCCAATCGATGTATTGCTTACTTAACCATCGAGCACAGGGGCAGCATCGCAAAAGAATTGCGGCCTTTAATAGGCAATCGCGTATTTGGCTGTGATGATTGCCAACTTGCTTGCCCATGGAATCGGGCACCTGGCACCACTCAAGAAAATGATTTCAAACCTCGCCATGGTTTAGATCAAGCAAAACTGGCACAATTATTCCAATGGAGTGAGGAACAGTTTCTTGAACGCACCCAAGGCTCACCAATTAGACGGGCAGGCTTTGAAGGCTGGCAACGAAACTTGGCCATTGGGCTAGGCAATGGCCCAGCCACACCTAACAGTATACAAGCACTAGAAAACCAACGCGACAAAGCTACGCCTATGGTGGCAGAACATATTGACTGGGCTTTAAACCAATTATTAAAGCGTAAATCAAAAATAATACCCATCACTCCATTACCCTTGGCAGATCACTTAGGCCATAAATTAAAGCACTTGTTTTAAATATACCAGCGCTGTAAAGGCCTTTAGAAACAAGCTAGGGCAAAGTAAAATTTATTCGTGCTAAACTCAGAGATTACACTTAAAAGGTAGCTTTTGTTGTGACCATCCCTAAATGTCTAAACGGTTTTTATGCTAGCCCAGTGGCTGCAAATACCGCAGAAAAATGGATCATTGGTGTTATTGGCCAGGATATTTTATTGGCTAATAACGCTGACATAAAAAGCAACCCGTTTATTGACTGTAATGTTGCACAACAGCTGGATGTTTTTTGCAAAAGAAAAATCACCCTTGGCCAATGGCTTTCTCGTGACTGCGAAGTTTGGGATTTAACACCCGAAGCTGACAGCACTGATGGTTTTAACACAGCGGTTCTTCGGGATTTACTGGCGATCGCAGGTGAAGAGGTTTTTTCTCTAGCCTGCAGAGCAGTACAGCTGTTAAATTGGCAGGACACTCACCGCTTTTGTGGTCGTTGCGGCCAGCCTAATCAAGCCACTCATAAAGAGCATGCTATGGTTTGTACAAGCTGCAACATCAACAATTATCCGCGTATTTCACCGTGCATTATTGTAGTCGTGACTCATGGAGATCGGTGTTTGTTAGCCCGCAATGCCAGTTGGGCTAGCGGTCGGTTCAGCGCTTTAGCAGGCTTCCTTGAGGCTGGGGAAAGTGCGGAACAAGCATTGCACCGAGAAGTGTTTGAAGAGGTGGGTGTAAATATAAATAACATCCGCTACATTGGAAGCCAATCATGGCCTTACCCTGGCCAACTAATGCTTGGTTTTATTGCCCAGGCAACCAGTGAAGAAATCAAAGTTGATGGTATCGAAATCGCTGAGGCAAACTGGTTTCACTACAAACAGTTACCTGAAAAAATCGCTCCACCAGGCATCATTGCTGGTGCCTTAATCAAGCAATTTGTAGATGAAGCTACCTTAATTTATGGCTAGCCATCTGTGCGATTTTATTAATCTAGGCATCCATCCTCAAAAAGTGATCTTGGTAATACTTCATTTCAGCAATAGAATCACGCACATCATCAAGCGCTAGGTGACTGCCGCCTTTTTTGAGGCCATCAAGCAACTCTGGGCGCCAACGGCTGGCAAGCTCTTTTAGCGTACTTACATCTAGATTACGGTAATGAAAGTACGCTTCAAGCTGTGGCATATACTTCACTAAAAAACGCCTATCTTGGCCGATAGTATTGCCACACATAGGTGAATGCCCGCCATCTACCAAAGTTTTAAGAAAAGCAATGGTTTGCTGCTCGGCATCAGCACAGCTCACTTTACTCTCACGCACTCGTTGAGTAAGTCCGGATTGCCCATGCTGATTGATGCACCAAGCATTCATAGACTCCAATACCTCATCACTTTGGTGAATAACAATCGATGGTCCCTCACCCAGCACGTTTAAGTGTGCATCAGTGACAATAGTGGCAATCTCTATAATAACGTCTTGTTCAGGGTCAAGACCTGTCATTTCTAAGTCTAACCAAATCAAATTTTTGGGGTGTTTCACAAGAAAAGTGCTCTAGGTGTTATTGATAGACTGAATTATGCCTCACTTCGGAGTAGAATAAAGCCTTTACTGACAACCCAGTATACTATTTATCCATGGCAAAACGTAAACTCACCCGTCACCAGCAGTGGCAAATCGATAAAGTGCAAGAAGAGCGCCGTGCGCGGGCTAATAAACAAGATGGTGCGATAGAGCAAGCTATAGAGCATGGAGACCTATCTGCTGAGCAACAAGGGTTAATCATTGCTCATTATGGCTCGCTAATAGACGTTGAAGCTTTGCACGGCCAACACCAAGGTGAGATTTTCCGTTGTAAGATACGTTCAAATCTAGGATTTTTGGTGACTGGAGATAAAGTGTCTTGGCGTCAAGCAGCAGATCAAAGCGGTGTTATTGTGGCTCGTGATGATCGTAACAGTATTTTAAGCCGTCCAAATAAGTATGGCGACCTTAAACCTGTGGCCGCCAATATTGATCAAATTATTGTCACTTTCGCCCCCAAACCTTATGCTCACGCCAACCTCATCGATCGCTATCTAGTGGCCGCCGAGGCAAGTGATATAGAGCCTATATTGTTACTCAACAAAACTGACCTCTTAGATGAAGAAGCTAAAGAGCATCTTGAGCCTATGTTGGCACGCTACCAAGCCCTGGGTTACCGTATTATTCGTGCTTCAACTCAAACTTTAACTGGCCTTGAAGCTTTGTATGCCGAACTTAATAATAAAGTAAGCGTGTTTGTAGGTCAGTCTGGGGTTGGTAAGTCTAGCCTTGTAAATGTGTTACTTCCCGGTGTAGACATAAAAACCAGCGCTTTATCTGAACAAACCAACAAAGGAGTTCACACCACAACCACAGCTAAGCTGTTCCACATCCCTAATGGGGGTCAATTAATAGACTCTCCAGGAATCCGTGAGTTTGGTCTTTGGCATATGGACACAGCCACCTTACTTGAAGGTTTTGTCGAATTCAGGCCTTATCTAGGCTACTGCAAGTTTAGTGATTGTAGTCACGAACATGAGCCTGCTTGTGCTTTACTTCAAGCTTTAGAAGATGGGCATATCGACCCTGTCCGTATGTCTAGTTTCCAACATATCAAAGAGTCGTTAGACGACTTCACCACACACAACTAAGGATTTTTCATGGGCGATCGTTTATTTGTATTGATGCAATACCTTTTACCACAACATTTAATTTCACGCTTAGTCGGCTTTTTGGCCCACAGCACTATACCTGCGATTAAAGACCCTTTTATACGCACTTTCATCAAGCACTTTAAAGTGAACATGGATGAAGCTCAAAGACAAACACCTAGTGAGTTTGAAAGCTTTAATGACTTTTTTACCCGCAGTTTAAAGCCAGGCGCTCGGGCAATTGATATGAACCCGCAACATTTAGCTTGCCCGGTAGATGGCGCTATTAGTCAGTTGGGGCAAATAAATGGTGAAAACCTATTCCAAGCCAAAGGCTGTGAGTTTGACCTCACCACTTTATTAGGTGGCAATAGCGAACTTGCCAGCCCTTTTATAGATGGCAATTTCGCCACAATTTATTTAGCCCCTAAAGATTACCACCGAATTCATATGCCTTGTGATGGCACACTTACACACATGGTGCATGTACCTGGACAACTTTTTTCAGTGAACCAAGCTACAGCTGCTAAAGTGCCAGGTTTGTTTGCTCGTAATGAAAGGGTTGTGGCTATTTTTGACACCGAGTTTGGACCTATGGCCATGGTGCTTGTAGGGGCAATGATAGTGGCCAGTGTTGAAACGGTTTGGGCAGGATTGGTATGCCCAACAGGCAAAGCTGTGAGCCAGTTTAACTACGGTAGCCAAGAGCCTATCCACTTAAAGAAAGGTGAAGAAATGGGTCGATTTAAATTGGGCTCTACCGTAGTGATGTGTTTGCCAAAAGGGGCAAGCCAATGGCCTACAGAGCTTAGCGCTGGCACGACCACACGCTTAGGGCAAATGTTTGCCCTGCTTAAC
>Ga0115547_1000422_pt1 | contig 28099 bp, 29 predicted proteins | sample COGITO_mtgs_1004_3_FD_87185 | JGI IMG/M metagenome (GOLD analysis project Ga0115547, IMG submission 87185) | Pelagic marine microbial communities from North Sea - COGITO_mtgs_100420 | ecosystem: Environmental > Aquatic > Marine > Epipelagic | place: Germany:Helgoland, sampling site Kabeltonne...
AGCTCTAAAGCTCTAAAGCTTAAAACTACCAAATTGCACCGCGCCTTAACTGCGCAAAACCAGACATGGATATTCAATGAAAACTTCAATTCTCTCTAAGTTAGATCACCTCTCGGAACGCTATGAAGAAGTGGGCGCACTGCTCAGCGACGGCGATATTATTAGCGATCAAAATCGCTTTCGCACTCTCTCTAAAGAGTATGCCGAATTGGAGCCGCTGGTTAAAACTTACGCCAGCTACAAAGAGGTGGTGGGAAATATTGAAGAGGCCAAGCTGTTATTGAAGGACTCGGATACTGATATGCGAGAGATGGCCCAAGAGGAGATGCGCAGCGGTGAAACTCAGCGTCATGAGCTTGAGTTAGAAATCCAAAAGCTGCTGCTGCCCAAAGATCCGAAAGATTCGAAAAACGTGTTTCTTGAAATTCGCGCGGGAACCGGCGGTGACGAAGCGGCGATTTTTTCTGGCGACCTGTTCCGGATGTACAGCCGATACGCGGAAACCAAGCGTTGGAAGGTTGAGATTATCAGTGAGAACAGTGGCGACCACGGTGGCTACAAAGAAGTGATCGCGCGCATTGTCGGTCAGGGTGTTTACTCAAAACTTAAATTTGAATCCGGTGCTCACCGAGTGCAGCGAGTGCCTGATACTGAATCTCAGGGTCGCGTGCACACTTCCGCCTGCACCGTAGCTGTGATGGCCGAGGCCGATGAGCAGGATGCCATTGAAATCAACAAAGGTGATCTGCGCGTGGATACGTTCCGCGCGTCAGGCTCCGGTGGTCAGCACGTTAACAAAACCGATTCGGCGATTCGTCTGACTCACCTGCCCAGTGGTCTAGTGGTTGAATGTCAGGACGAGCGTTCACAACATAAAAACCGCGCCAAGGCGATGTCGGTACTACAGGCGAGATTAACGGCTCTACAGGATGAAGCCGTGGCCAAAGAACAGTCTGATCAGCGTAAAACTCTGGTCGGTAGTGGCGATCGTTCTGAGCGAATTCGCACCTATAACTTTCCTCAGGGACGTGTCACGGATCACCGTATTAACCTGACCCTCTATAAATTGGGTGAAGTGATGGAAGGTTCTCTCGATGACGTGCTCGGACCTCTGGTCAATGAGTTCCAGGCGGAGCAGCTCGCCAGTTTGTCTGAATAATGACCATTGCCGACCTACTTCAATCTGCTACTGAGGCCAATCAGCTCAGTGACAGCCCGGGATTAGACTGCGAACTATTGCTCTGTTTTGTCCTGGGGGTGGACCCGAGCTATTCGAAAACCTGGCCTGAGCGTCAGGTCAGCGATGATCACCTTGCTCAATTCGATGAGCTATTGCAGCGTCGTATAAAGGGCGAACCTGTAGCCTATTTAATCGGTTCTCAGGGATTTTGGAGTCTCGACCTGGAGGTCTCTCCTGCAACTTTGATCCCCCGTCCGGAAACTGAACTGTTAGTGGAAGTGGCGCTGGAATTACCTCTTCCAGAACAGGCTTCGGTGTTGGACTTGGGCACCGGGACTGGCGCGATTGCCTTGGCTTTGGCTACTGAGCGAAGCCATTGGAAAGTTTGCGCTGTGGATCTGCAGCAACAGGCAGTGGATCTGGCTGAACGCAATCGCCAGCGCTATCAGCTCAACAATGTAAGACTGTTCGCCAGTAACTGGTTTGCTGCGATTCCAGCGCAGCGCTTTGATCTTATTGTTAGCAACCCACCTTATATTGAAGCCGGCGACCCCCATCTCAGTCAGGGTGATGTGCGCTTTGAGCCGGCCTCGGCTCTAGTCTCTGGTGATGATGGCTTGGATGATTTACGTTTGGTCTGCAGTCAGAGTGTCGACTATTTGGCCGATGGAGGTTGGCTGTTGTTGGAGCATGGTTTTGATCAGGGTGCTGCGGTGCGTGAGCTACTTGAACGAGCTGGCTTTAATTCAGTGGAGACCCGTCCCGACCTCAATGGTTGCGAACGGATAACTCTAGGGCGCTACCATTTATAACTAGCTATAAATTCGCCAGCGCCTGAATTCTGCGTCGCGAAACAATGTTCCATCTAGTCATCAAACCAATTCCGGCGCAGGATGCGCCAATCACAGTACCTACCCAAAACCCATAGACTCCCATTGGCTCGCCCCAAATATCGGTGAGCGCCAAAGAGTAGGCGATTGGGAAGGCGATGACCCAGAACGCGACCACCTGAATCAATAGCGGTATGCGCACATCTTTATAGCCGCGCAGTGCACCGCTGGCGGTCATCTGCAGTGAATCCACAGAGCCCAATACGGCAGCAAACAAAAACAAGTTGGCAGCGATTAGCTGAACATTGGGATCGGCACTAAATAGCGCCGCCAGGTCTTCTCTCAGAGTGATCTTTAACGCCGCCGTGGTCAGACCGAGGATAAAGACCATCTTGTAACCGACTATACAGAAGCGTCGCGCCAGCTTTGGATCGCCAGCGCCCTCGGCCATGGCCACCTTAATGGTCAGCGCCGAAGCTACGCCCAGGGGCACCATAAAGGCCAGAGAATCTATGTTGATGGCGATGGCATGGGCGCCCACCACATCCGAACCCAAGTGAGCGATCATCAGTGGGATAATGGCGAAAAACATAATTTCTGCGGCTATATTGAGCGCGATAGGAACGCCTAGGCGCAAGATATTAATGATCGCCGCGATGTTGACCCGGGCAAAATCACTATAGAGTTTTAATGCACGCATGGTACTGGAGCGCTGGGCATAGATCGCCATGCAGATCAGCAGGAAAGTCATCACTATGGCGGTAGCCCAGCCAGCACCAGCTCCGCCCATTGCTGGGACTCCTAGTTTGCCGAACACCAGCACATAGTCGAGAACAATATTAAGCAGGAATGCGGCGCCGTTAAACACCATCACCGGTCGAATATCACCCATACCCTCGAAGGTGGTACGGAAGACAAAAAATGCTGGAAACATGAGTCCGGTAATCAAAAATGGCAGCATATAGCGGCGGCCGACATCGTAAACTTCCGCGGGAATTTGTAGTTCTCCGAGAATATAAATGCCAAACAGGATGCCGCAGTTCACCGCTAGACCCACAGGTACAGCTAACCACAGCGCCTGCTGAAACTGGAAACGCACCAGATGGCGATTCCCCGCCCCCCAGTGGTTGCCAATAATCGGGCTATTGCCGAGCATAATGCCAATCACAATAAGATTGATTACTGCCCAGATACTTCCGCCCAACTGCACTGCTGCCAGTTCGTCGGCGCTGATTTGGCCGGCCATATAAATATCGGTTACAGTCATGCCGACCACAGCCACCTGACCGAAAATCAGCGGTCCGGCAAGGGACCAGAGCTGCTTCGCATGGCTGAGTTGTGAGGATCTATTAGTATTGTCGGCGGGCATGTTTGGCACAGGGTAATTTAAGACTTCATTCTCGTTTAATGGACAGCGCAATGCGAGGGAAAACAGGGCGTATTCGAGGAATATATGCTAACTGATATAGAGGTTGGAATTTTTTAGCCAAGCGGCAATCTAAATTTCCACTGACACAATCTGTAATAACAAAATCAAGGAGCGATGGATATGCAACAGCTGGTTATCTGGTACAACCTCTTCCTCTCAAAACTCAAATATATTGACTGGCTCGGGCCCCTCGCTTTGCGGCTCTATCTGGCACCGATTTTTATTGGTGTAGGTCTGCATAAATTTGCCAACTGGGACGACATGGTGGCTTGGTTTGGTAACCCCGATTGGGGCTTGGGGCTACCTGCCCCCGCTTTAATGGTACTGCTCGCCGCCAGTGCAGAATTGATTGGCGGCCTGGCTCTGCTGGTGGGTTTGGCTACTCGGTTGGTGGCCATCCCGCTGATGGTGACCATGATGGTGGCGGCGGGTAGTGCTCATTGGGACAACGGTTGGTTCGCCATTGCTCCCGGAGATCCCCATACCAGCACAGCTAAGGTATTGGCTATGGTTGGCGTGCCAGCGGCGGAGAGAAGTCTTGAAAATAGCGTTGGTGTCGGTGAGCGCTTAGGCGCGGCCAAGGCGCTTTTGAAGCGCCACGGCAACTACAGCTGGCTCACCGAGAAGGGCGGTTTGGTGATTTTGAATAACGGCATCGAGTTTGCGGCGACCTATTTTATTATGCTGTTGATGCTTTTGTTTACTGGCCCTGGGCGCTGGTTTAGTCTCGACTATTGGATTGCCAGGCGGGTAGGTCCGAACAAGCTGTAGCATGCGGCACAGGGCGTCGGCGGGCCAGATTACAAAACCAAACGGCTCGCCGACAATTCTGCTACAATCGCGCCTCAAATATGTGCACACAGCGTTTCAAAGAGATTGCCTTAAAGCGGCTAGCGTGCATTGAACCCGGTGTTTAATCACTGTCCAAATATGCGTGCCCAAACTTGACTGAAACTACAGCCCCAGAAAATTCGACTCCCAATAACGAAGCCAAAAAGTCATCAGTGCGAGGTCCAAGACGTCGCGGACGTGGCCGTGGTCGCAACACTAACAGCGCCGACAAAGCCTGGAGCGCCGACCAATTCGTTGTCGAAGTGCAAGAGGGCAAAGCCCGCTTCCACGACTTCGATCTGCCACTGCCTCTGCTGCAAGCGATTCAGACTGCTGGCTTTAGTTATGCCACACCGATTCAGGGTGCTTCGCTGCCCCATACTTTGCGCGGCCATGACATGGTCGGCAAGGCACAGACAGGCACAGGTAAAACCGCTGCCTTTCTGATCAGCATTATCAATGACCTACTCAAATTCCCGGTCGAAGACGAGCGCTATATGGGCGAAGCCCGCGCATTGATTCTCGCGCCGACTCGCGAGCTGGCGATTCAGATTGGCGAAGATGCAGAACAGCTGGTTCAACACACAGACCTCAAAGTACACACCCTGGTCGGTGGTATGGACTACGCCAAGCAGCTGCACAAAATTAAGCGCTCACACTGCGATATTTTGGTGGGAACTCCGGGACGTCTGCTGGATTTTGCCAGTAATAAAGACGTTCACCTGGATCAGGTGGAAGTACTGGTTATCGATGAAGCTGACCGTATGTTGGATATGGGCTTTATTCCCCAAGTCCGTCGTCTAGTGCGTTCAACGCCACCCAAAGAAGATCGTCAAACATTACTGTTTTCCGCCACCTTTACCGATGACGTGATGCGTCTGTCGGAGCAGTGGACGGATAAACCAGTGAAGCTTGAGATGGAGCCGGAGCGCGTCGCTACGGATACCGTCGAGCAGAAAATCTTTATCACTACCGCCAGTGAAAAGTTTGCCCTGCTGCAAAATATTCTTAAAAGTGATGATGTTCAGAGCGTTATGGTGTTTGCCAACCGTCGCGACATCTGTCGCACTCTCTATGAGCGTTTGAAGAAGCAGGGTTTCAAAGTGGGTTTGATTGCCGGTGATGTGCCTCAGGCGCGTCGCATGAAAACACTGGAAGGCTTTAAGAGCGGTGCCATTAAAGTGATGGTCGCCACAGATGTGGCCGGTCGTGGTATTCACGTCAATGGCGTTAGCCACGTGATTAACTTCACCCTGCCAGAAGAGCCTGAAGACTATGTGCACCGTATTGGCCGCACTGGTCGTGCTGGGGAGACCGGTATCTCCATAAGCTTTGCCTGTGAAGACGATGCATTCTTGCTCGAGCCGATCGAGAAGCTGTTAGATATGAAGCTGTCTTGCACAATGCCTGATGAATCCTTGTTGACCGAGTCACCTGCTCCAGTGCGCAAAGCGTCGGTTGCCAAAAAAGAGCCAGTAGCCAAAGAAGAGCCTGTTGTTGAAGCAGCGCCGGTAGTTAAGGAAACGCCCGTAGCTAAAGAAGTGTCCGTGGCTAAAGAAGTGCCCGTGGCTAATGAAACATCTGCGGCAGTTGCGCAAGAGCCAGCGCAAGCTGAGATCGTTCTCGAGGCGCCAACAGAAGTTGAGCCGGTTGTTGCAGTTGAGGTTGTAGAGCCTTCAGCTCAAGAAGAGCCCTCAGCGGATAAGGAGCCCTCAGCTCAAGAAGAGCCCTCAGCTAAACAAGAGCCCTCAGCGGATAAAGAGCCCTCAGCTCAAGAAGAGCCTTCAGCCAGTAAAGAGCCCTCAGCTAAACAAGAGCCTTCAGCCAGTAAAGAGCCTTCAGCGGATAAAGAGCCCTCAGCCAGTAAAGAGCCATCAGAGGAAGAACCTGCAGCCAAAGAAGGCGATGTCGACGGTAATAAAGCCTAGCCAAATACCGCTAGCTAACTCAAATGGCACAGCACCTTGCTGTGCCATTTTTTCTTTTATACCTCACTTTTTTATCTCTCTTTCCTTTAGACATCACTGTATTCCCGACACCATAGCAAGGTGCCGCCAACCACAGTGGCCGGTAGCAACAGCAAGTTGACCAGAGGAATTGCCGCTGCCACCAGTGCTGATAAGCCAAAACTCAGCGACAACAATTTCTGCTTCCCTGCGCGCTGTCGTACCTCGACAAAGCTCAGTTCATCGCTGTCCGCCGGATAATCCATATACTGCAATGCCAGAGACCAAGCCGCCCAGCTACCAGCAATCAGTGGCGCCAAAATGTTGATCACAGGCACAAAACTAATCATCACCGTGAGCAGTGCTATACCCAAAGTTCGCGGCAGCATATAGACGATGATCTGCAGCTCGCGGCAAAAACTGCCCCAAGCTGTGGCTAGCAGTGCCGAAGTAGATGTTGGAGTCTCATCTCTGTCGCCGCGTTCAATGGCAATCACCCGCTCGGCGATAATGCCGTAAAACGGCGAACCGATCAGATTGGCGAATAGAGTAAAGGTGAATGAATAGACAACCAGTGCCAGCAGCACAAACAATAACCAGATGATCCACACCAGCCATTGGAGCCATTCTGGCACCGAGGCAATCAACCAGTTCAGCCAGTCGCTAACCCAAGCCGCAGCAAACCAGGTCGCCGCGGAAAACAGTATCAGATTAAGAAATGTTGGAATAATCACCAGCCAGCGAATATCTGTATGCCCAAGCAATTTAAACCCTTCAAGGATAACTGCGGGACTAGCTATGGGCGTACTTAGCAGTGAGGGCTTTGCGGTCATTATTGGTCGGTTCCTTGAATTACTAGGTTAATCGGCAGTTCTGATGATATAGCTATTTTTACAGATACTAGAATAGCATCTATGCTTTATCTAATTGGACTGAATCAAACTCAAGGGAGAGCGAAGATGAATAAAATTGGAAAAATCACCACGACAATTATTGTGTTGGTGGTCCTGTTGATGATTGTTGTATTGACTAACTTGGATCGCGGTATTAAAACAGCCGTGGAGACTATTGGCCCTGAGTTGACTGGATCGGAGGTAACTCTGAGTTCTGTGGACCTGTCGCTAACTGACGCCAAAGGCAGCTTTTCAGGATTGCGGGTGGGTAACCCTCAGGGTTTTGAGTCAGCGGATGCGTTTAAGTTGGGGTTGATCAGCTTCGCGATGGACGCAGAGCACTTAGCCAGTGACACTATAGTGATCGACTCTCTGCGCATTGTGGCGCCAGAAATTACCATGGAGCGGGTCGGTGGCCGCAGCAACCTGGATCAAATTCAGGCTAATATTGCTGCCTATTTGGGTGGTGATAGCAGCCAAGAGAGTTCCGATGCTGAGGGCAAAAAATTCATTATTCGAGATATGAGGATTACCGATGCTGTGGTTCACTATGCGATCCTCGGTGGCAAAGGTCTCGACCTAGAACTGCCCGACCTGCGCCTCACTGACATAGGTGGATCTACTGAAGGCGGCGGCGGAGTCTCTGGCGCTGAGGCCGCGGCAGAAATTATCGGTGCCATTACCCGTGCAGCAGGCAAGGCCGTAAGCCAGTCGGGTGCGATTAAAGATATGGGTAGATCACTGGAAGATCAGATCAAGGAAAAGGCTGGCGGCCTAAAAGGGCTGTTTGGCAATAAAAATTAAAGGCATGACCCTTGATGTTGAAGGGTTATGTAAAGCTTGTAAAAAGAGCAATTGGGTTATGCCCCGTGGATTATGCCCCGTGGATTATGCAGAGTGCCGCATAATCCGCTGCTTCTGACGATCCCAGTCACGCTCTTTGTCGTCATTGCGCTTATCAAAATCCGCTTTACCTTTGGCTAGGGCGATCTCAACTTTAATCAGATGGGTTTTCCAGTACATCGCGGTGCAGACGCAGGTGTGACCCTTTTGATTGACTCCAGCCTCCAGCTTGTCCAATTCACGGCGATTTAGCAGTAGCTTGCGTGAGCGGATCGGCTCGGTGACATAGTGGGTGGAGGCGGTTGCCAGGGGTGTGATATTGGTGCCGATCAGCCAGGCCTCGCCATTCTGCAGCAACACATAGGTGTCCGTCAGATTAACCTTGCCCTCGCGCAGGCTCTTCACTTCCCAGCCCATGAGAGAAATTCCCGCCTCAAATTTTTGCTCGAGAAAATAGTTGTGCTTCGCCTTCTTATTGAGAGCGATAGTGCTGGATTGAGCTTTAGGTTTCTTTTTTGTCATAACTCGCGATTATACGTCTGCTGGTCTATTTATCATAACCAAATACGCGCCCAATCGTGGCTATTTAATTAGGATCACCTTGGGGATAGAGTTACAATTCAGGATCATTTTTTGGGGTAGTTTATGGGCTTACAGCAAAAAGGCATGCACGGAACTTGGACTAGCCGCTGGACCTTTATTATGGCGGCCACTGGTTCTGCAGTGGGCCTTGGCAATATGTGGAAGTTTCCCTATGTTGCCGGCAGTAACGGCGGTGGTGCATTCGTGCTCGCCTACATAGCCTGCATCTTGTTAATCGGTGTTCCGGTGATGATGGCGGAAGTGGCTATTGGTCGTCGTGGTCGCCAGAGCCCAATCAATTCTATGCGCGATATGGTCGCTGAAAGTGGTGCCCACTCGGCCTGGCGTCATATTGGCTGGCTCGGTGTTGTGGCTGGCATGCTGATTATTTCGTTCTATGCGGTGATTGCTGGTTGGGCGCTGGATTATATTTTTTCCATGGCCTCCGGAGAGTTGCGCGGTGCCACAGGTGAAGTGGCTGCTGGAGTATTCGGCAAGCTGTTAGCCGATCCGGCGCGACTGGTATTCTGGCAGACCTTGTTTTTAATGCTCTGTGTCGGTGTGGTAGTGGGCGGTGTCAAAAAAGGCTTAGGCGTCGCGGTGGAAATTTTGATGCCGCTGCTATTTATTATGTTGCTGATTCTGCTCGGCTTTAGCTTCTTTCGCGGTAACTTTCAGGCTGGTTGGGATTTTCTCTTTACCTTCGATTTTGCTGCACTGACCGGCCGCGGAGTGCTCGAGGCTATGGGTCAGGCGTTCTTTACGTTAAGTATAGGTATGGGCGCGATCATGGCCTACGGTGCCTATATGCCCCAGAACGCGAATATAGGTAAGACCATTTTAACCGTCGCCTTTTTCGATAGTATGACGGCGATTATCTCTGGTTTGATTATATTCTCGATTGTCTTTGCAACCCCCGGCGTTGAACCCAGTGCCGGGCCTGGCCTGATGTTTATCAGTCTGCCAGTGGCTTTTGGCAATATGCCCGGTGGTCTATTAATCGGCTCGGTATTTTTTGTGCTGGTGACTATCGCTGCCTGGAGTTCGGCTATTTCGTTGCTTGAGCCCGCTGTAGCCTGGTTGATTGAAGCCAAAAACATGAATCGCATTCAGGCTAACTCCCTGATCGCTGGCGGCACTTGGTTACTGGGTCTAGGCAGCGTGTTCTCGTTTAATATCTGGGCCGATTCAACGGTCGCCGGATTTACCTTCTTCGACTTCTTAGATTTTCTCACCTCCAACGTGATGTTGCCCCTGTCGGGACTCTTGATTGCGCTGTTTGTTGGCTATGTGATGAAAGATGAATTTGTTGATGATGAAATGCAGGGCACCTCGCCCTGGGTGATGCAGTGCTGGCGCTTTATGCTGAGATATGTAGCGCCAGTGGCTATAGCCGCGGTCTTTGTCATGGGTATCTATGACAAGTTCTTTGCTTAAGATGAGGTTGCTTTGAATCAGGTTCAGCGTTCGGCACTGGTAATGTACTCAGATCAGGCGATGTTTGATCTGGTTAACGATGTGGCCAATTATCCGCAGTTTATGGATGGCTGCCAGAGTGCTGAGGTATTTGAGCACAGCGATGTGACGATGGTTGCGCGACTGGATTTGAAAAAGGCTGGAGTCAAAACCAGCTTTATGACACGCAATAGCCTGAATGCACCGAGCACTATTGAGATGAGTCTAGAAGATGGGCCGTTTAAGACGCTGCGCGGTGTTTGGCGTTTTAAGGCATTGACGCCTGAGGCCTGCAAAGTGAGCCTCGATTTGGAATTTGAATTTAACAGTATGGCGATGGGTATGGCAGCGTCGAAGCTATTCTCGAACATGGCAAATAATCTTGTAGATTCGCTTTGTCGCCGCGCTGATCAAGTATATGGGAAGACAGATGACGGACAGTAAGATGATTGTGGTCGAGGTGGTTTACGGGCTGCCGGAGAAGCAAAAGTTGATTCAACTGAATGTGGCGGCTGGTACCACGGCACTGCAGGCAGTGGAGCAGTCTGGGATTGTGCAGGCTTTTCCACAGATTGATCTAGATAACTGCAAGATGGGTATTTTTGCTCAGGTCTTGGGTACTAAAGGACTGGCTGAACCCAGTGAATATCTTTTGCAGGAACGTGATCGGGTGGAGATTTATCGTCCGCTGATTGCCGATCCTAAAGAGGTGCGTCGTCGTCGCGCTGAAGAAGCCAAGCTCAAGAAAGAGCAGGCGGAGGCGGATAGTAAAGCGGTTGAATCAAAAGGCGCTTAATTGGATAGCGCCTAATTGGAGAGCTCTTAATTAGAACTCAGGGCCGACCTAGTGACAAGGCACCGACCCTTCAAACTTAGCGAGACTACTTAGCTTCGGGTTCCGCAGCAGCACTGGGCAGATAATCGCCGGTCATGCGCTCAAGCTTATCTTCCCCGTCAAAGAAAATTGTCACCTGTTCTTGGGTTTCTTTGCCAGAGGCCGACTTGCGGCTGTAGAAATAATCCCAGCGCGCTTGATTGAAGGTATCTGCTACCAGGGGAGTGCCGAGCACAAAGCGAACCTGTGATTTGGTCATGCCAGGAAGCAGTTTATCAATCATCTCCTGATCGACAATATTGCCTTGTTGAATGGCTACTTTATGTACCCCAGGGAATTTGATCCAGCTACAGCCACTGGCCAGAAGCGTAAAACTTATCAAGCAAATTAGAACTATTCGCATTTGTGGGGTTCCCGTTGGTTGAGCGAACGGGGATAATACCCAAAGCGACCAGCATAGAGAAGGGGTAAGCATGACTCTCGAAGACCAAGAGCTAAAAAAAGCCGGACTTAAGGTGACATTACCAAGAGTCAAAATCCTGCAGATCCTCGAAAACTGCAGCGATCGTCATATGACAGCTGAAGATATCTACCAAGCACTGCGTGATTCCGATGGCGATGTTGGCATTGCCACGGTCTATCGGGTACTCACCCAATTTGAGGCCGCCGGTCTAGTGGAGCGCCACAACTTCGATAATGGCCCGGCGATTTATGAAATTGATCGCGGTGAGCATCACGATCACATGGTCTGTACTGAGACGGGCAAGGTCATTGAATTTCACGATGCTGAAATCGAAGCTCTGCAAGAGCGTATTGCTGCAGCTCAGGGCTATCAATTAGTTGGCCACAGTCTGGTACTCTACGTAAAACCCAAGACGTCGTAACAGGTTACTTTCATCGCGGTTGTTATGACCGCGCTTATTTTTCCGTCACAAAAGAATTATAAAAATAATGACTGAAACTACTCTAAAACAAATCGAAAATTTCCTTAATGCCTGGGCTGACCTAATGTGGAGCACACCACTGGTGGTACTTCTCGTCGGTGGCGGACTGTTTTTTATGATTCGGTCGCGCATGCAACCCTATCGCTATTTCGGCCATGCCATTGCATTGCTGCGCGGCAAGTACAGCGACCCCAACGATCCAGGGCATATACCTCACTCACAGGCCCTGTCTACAGCGCTCTCTGGCACCATTGGTCTAGGTAATATTGCCGGTGTGGCGATTGCTATCAGTATCGGCGGCCCTGGCGCGGTGTTTTGGATGTGGGTCACTGCAATAGTCGGTGTAGCAACTAAGTTTTACACCGCTTCACTGGCGGTGATGTTCCGTGGACACGACTCCCTTGGCGCCCTGCGCGGCGGACCTATGTACGTGATTATGGAAGGCATGGGCAAGCGCTGGTATCCATTGGCGGCACTGTTTGCCGTGGCCTGTCTAATAGGCGCGCTGCCGCTTTTCCAAGCCAATCAGTTTATTCAATTGCTCCGTGACAGTGTCGCTATCCCGGCCGGTTTGGCCACTAGCGACAGCCATTTCGCCTTTGACTTTTTTGCCAGTCTCACCGTGGCGGTGTTGGTTACTATTGTTGTGGCGGGACGAATTGAGCGCATTGGTCGCTTAACTGTGCGCCTGGTGCCGACAATGGTAATCCTCTATTTGGGTATGACGTCGGTGATTCTCTACACTTACATGGGTGATATACCGGCGGTGTTTTGGTTGATTATTACCGATGCCTTTACCGGTGAAGCAGCAGCTGGCGGTTCGGTGGGTGCAGTGATTATGATTGGTGTGCGCCGCGGCGCTTTCTCCAATGAGGCTGGCATTGGTACTGAGTCTCTGGCCCATGGCGCGGCGAAAACTACAGAGCCGATTCGTGAGGGCATTGTCGCCATGATCGGGCCGGTGGTCGATACGTTGCTGGTCTGTACCTGTACTGCATTGATTATTCTGTTGACCGGTGTTTGGCAGGCGGATTCTGATCTGGCAGGTGTCACCATGACAGCTCGTGCAATCGAACAGGTGTTTCCGGTAACCGGTATTTACCTGCTGTTGATTATGGTGGGCATGCTGAGTTTTAGCACTATGGTGAGCATGTGGTTCTATGGGGTGAAATGTGCCGGATTTTTGTTTGGTGCCGAGCGCGAACACTATTACACGCCGGTCTACATCAGTTTGATTGTTGTGGGTGCGGTGGTCTCTATGGATATAGTGAATGGCCTGATTCTGGCAGCCTATGCCACCATGGCGATTCCAACGATGATTTCAACTCTAGTCTTGGCGCCTAAGGTCAATGCGGCGGCGAAAAAGTATTTCGCTGAGTTGCGGGCCAGCAAGTAGAGACCTTGTGTTGATATAAGCGTTGCCGTCAGATGACGGCAACGGGTTAGTTCTCTTAAAGCAGCTTCTCAATATCCGCAGCAATATCCTTGGGCTTGCGGATCGGCGCATAGCGTTCCACTACCTGACCTTCTCGGTCGACTAAAAACTTGGTGAAGTTCCACTTAATCTTGCTGTTTAAAATACCACCGGCCTGACTCTTGAGATGGGTATAGAGGGCGTGTTGCTCACTACCATTGACGTCGATCTTGCCCATCACGGGAAAGCTCAGGCCAAAATTCATCTGGCAAAATTCCTGAACCTCGGCATTGGAGCCTGGCTCCTGACCGCCAAACTGATTGCAGGGCAGTGCCAAGACAACAAAGTCTCGAGCGCTGTATTGATCATAGAGCTCCTGCAGCTGGGTGTACTGAGGCGTGAAGCCGCACTTGCTGGCGGTATTGACGATCAGCACCACTTTGCCGCGGTAGTCTTCCAGTGAAACAGGGTTTCCGCTGCTATCTGCAACGGTGAAGTCGTAAATCGATTGATTGCTCATAGGATTATTTGCTCGCTATCTTATTTTTATTGTTTTGTTATCTTTCGCTCTTTATTAGAGCCGCAATCTATTTGAAGCAGTGCTCAGGTGCGGGGAAGGTACCTGTACGTACGGCATTGCCATAGGCAGTGATGGCCTCTTGAATACTGGCTTGATCCTCAAGAAAGTTCTTCGAGAAGCGCGGCAGGCGCTGAGAGATGCCGAGCATATCGTGGAGCACTAACACCTGAGCGTCTGTGTCCGGTCCGGCGCCTATGCCGATAACTGGAATGGTGAGGGCGTCAGAGAGTTGCTTGCCCAGTGCCGAGGGCACGCATTCCACAACGATCAATTCGGCACCGGCGTCTTCCAGTGCCAGGGCGTCGGTAATCATCAACTCTGCAGCCTGATCTTCTTTACCCTGTACTTTGTAGCCGCCGAGCTTATGTACCGATTGCGGCGTCAGACCCACATGGCCGCAAACGGGAATGCCGCGCTGACTGAGCAGATAAACCGTATCCGCGAGCCAGGCGCCACCCTCGAGTTTAACCATCTGGGCACCCGCCTGCATCAGGATGGCGGCATTATCCATGGCCTGCATTTCTGTGGCATAGGACATAAAGGGCATATCGGTCATCAGCAGGGCGCGGTTGTTGCCGCGTTTTACCGCTTCTGTGTGATAGGCCATATCGTCGATGGTTACAGGCAAGGTGCTGTCGCAGCCTTGAATAACATTGCCCAGTGAATCCCCCACCAGTACCACCTCAATTCCGGCATTCTCAATCAGTTTTGAGAAGGTGAAATCATAGGCGGTGATCACGGCGAATTTTTCGCCCGCGTCTTTCATTGCGGCAAGATTGCTAATAGTTGTTGTTTTCATAGTCTTTTAGTTAGAGTCCTTTTTGCGTCTCAGAAGCACCTTAATAGCACCTTAATAGCATCACGATGGCCAGATTATAGCGGTTTTACTGCAGCGGGTGAGGGTTGTAGTAATGTCGCCCTGAACTAATTTGCAGCATGTACTCAACAAGATTTTGGTAGTCGCGCTCACTGGTCGCCAGGTTTATGGCTTCGGTGTTAACGATTAACAGCGGCGTGTCGTCGTAGTAATAGAAGAATTGCGTGTAGGCGTCATTCAGCTGTTGTAGGTAGCTGAGCTCTATAGCGCGCTCGCTGGGCGCACCGCGAAGTTGTACACGATCGTAGAGCGTTTCGGTGGGCGCCTGCAGATAGACGACTAAATCGGGCTTCGGCAGGTCGGTGATAATAGTATCGTAGACGGTTTGATAGAGACGGTATTCGTCGTCATCCAAGGTTATCTTGGCAAACAGTGGATCCTTCTCAATCAGAAAATCGGCAATGCGCACCTGCTGGAAAATATCTCCCTGGCGCATTTCCTGTAGTTTGCGCATGCGCTGGAACAGGAAAAACAGCTGAGTGGGCAGAGCGTTGCTGCGACGATCTTGGTAAAAGCGTTCCAGAAAGGGATTCTCTTCAGCATCTTCAAGCAGTATTTCATAGTTGAAAGAGTGGGCCAGACGCTTGGCTAAGGTTGTCTTGCCTATGCCGATTGGGCCTTCTATCGCAATATATTGTGGGATGGTGGCTGTAGCCAAATCAAGATTAAATTCGCTGAGAATTGTTTGTTCCACATTGCTCTCCGAAAGTCAGCGCACAGGCTATGAACGAATTTGTCGGCTGTTTACGCTTCGCCAAATGTTGTTTTGACAATACCTTGCTGGGAGCAGTTTGCCAATAGTTGAGCGACAGTTTCTCCGCTGGGTAGGGCTAATTGAGCATCGAGGTCCGCCAGAGGCACCAGGACAAATCCTCGCTCACGCATACGTGGATGGGGAATCGTCAGGCGCTCGCTTTCTATTACAAGATTGTTGTAGAGCAAGATATCCAGATCCAGAGTCCGCGGGCCCCAGTGAATGCTACGCACTCGATTTTGCTGATGCTCTATAGTCTGCAACGCATCGAGCAGATCCAGTGGCGAGAGGTCGGTGTTGAGCTGCGCCGCGGCATTAATAAAGTCTGGCTGCTGTGGGCCAATGGGCGGCGTCTGATAGCGACTTGAGGTTGCGATGAGATCTATGCGGGGATGTTGCGCAAGTGCCTCGAGGGCACTGTCTAGCTGGCTGTGAGGGCTGTCCATGTTACTGCCCAGAGCGATATAGACTTCAGCCATTATTGCGCAGGGTCTGCTGTAGGCTTAGGGCTATTGCGGCGACGGCGGCGTTTTTTCGGGCTGCGATCAGTGGACATAACGTCGTCGGCCATAGTCTGGCGGCTTTCATTGTTGGCTTCCTGGTAGGTCGTCCACCAAGCGCCGAGACCATCGAGACTTTCCCCGGCCTGTTCCCGCAGCAAGACAAAATCATAGGCTGCTCTAAAGCGTGGATGCTCCACCAGACGCTGGGCACGATTGCCGCCGCGACGTCGCAGATGCAGCTGTAGATCCCAGATCTCGCGCATTGGAATGCTAAAGCGCTTGGGTATGGCGGTGACCGGAATCTGATTGAGAATAACTTCTCCCGCGGCCTTGCTCAGAGCATAGGGCGGCGAGTTGCCATTCTTCTCGAAATTGCTCGCCAATCGCTGTACTGCGGGCCATAACAGAGCGGCATAAATAAAGGCGGGAGTGACACGCTGTGAAGCCTGAATGCGTTTATCCGTATTGACCAAGGCCTGAGATACCAGCTTCATAGGTATTCCCTGACGGTCATTGAGCATAGGGCCCAACTGGGGAACTATATAATCAAATAACCCGTGTTCAACCAATATTTTAAAGGTGTCTAAACCCTGGCCACTCATAAACAGTTTCAATGTTTCATCGAACAGTCGCGGTGACGAAACCTGCTGCAGATCGGCGGCGCGGTGTTTCATTGGATTTGCAGTGGCAGGTTCTATATCAAAACCGAGCTTGGCGGCAAAGCGCGCAACACGCAAAAGGCGCACCGGATCTTCGCGAAAGCGGGTTTCCGGATCACCGATAATACGGATAACTTTGGCATCCATATCGTCGATACCATTGGTAAAGTCGTGGATGCTGTTGGTGCTGGGATCGTAGTAGAGAGCATTGACGGTGAGATCACGACGCGACGCATCTTCTTCAACTGTACCGAAGACATTGTCTCTTGTGAGCATGCCGCTGTCGGTCTGCTGACGACGATTTTTGCTGGTCGTCTGGCTGCTATTGGATCTAAAAGTCGTCACTTCAATAATTTCACGACTGAACTGCACATGGACGATTTGAAAGCGGCGACCAATAATGCGCGAGCGGCGAAACAATTCTTTGACTTCGTAGGGCTTGGCGCTGGTCGCCACATCAAAGTCTTTAGGCTTTAAGCCGATAAGTAGGTCGCGAACACAACCGCCCACAACGTAAGCTTCAAATCCGGCTTTCTGTAACACGTCGACCACTTTATAGGCGTCGCGATTGATCATATCCGGCGAAAGGCAGTGTTGGCCGTCACCAAAAATCTGGGGGCCAGAGGCGCTTTTTGAGGATTTATCTCGTTGAAAGAACTTACTTATGCGTTTCAGCATTAAGTGATTGCCAGTTAGGTTGTTATTAGGCCTCAGAGTTTAACAGAGGAAACATCTCGGCGGGAGACTAAAGCGACCTTTGATAGCAGTTAGTCCCTATCGGGTTCATCACCTTTTTTGCGGCTGATACCCAGCTTATTGCGTCGCTCCCAGAGGCTTTTTCGGCTGATGCCGAGTTTCTTAGCGAGATCGGTCTCACTCATATTCTCTTGGTTTTCAAGCACGAAACGGGTGAAATAATCTTCCAGTGATAAACCTGCGGGGGCGTCATAATCTTGAGTGATACTCTGCTCAACTGATCCAGCACGAGGATGTCTTGAGATCTGCGCTGGTCTGGGCGTCATCCCCTCAAGACCCACAAGCTCAGCATCTATTGGCTCCCCTGGAGAGGCCATAATGACGGCTTGTTGCAGAGTGTTTTTTAACTGTCGCAGATTGCCGGGCCACTGATAATCGACCAATGCTTGGGTGGCTTCTTCAGTTAATCCCGAGCTGGCATCATCAAAGTGCACAAGAATTGCCTGGGCAATGGCAGGAATGTCAGCACTTCGCTGACGCATTGTCGGCATGGCGATGCTGACAACATCAATCTCATAGTAGAGGTCTTTGCGGAATAGGTTGGCCTGACAGAGCTTTTCCAGATCCTGATCCGAGGAACAGATAAACCGACTTTGGCTGGTCTGCATTGTTCTCAGTAAAAGCGGCTGCAGAGGGGCTGCTAATTCAGCGATATTGTTGAGAAAAACCGTTGTGCTCGAACCGCTAGCGTCCAGTTGGCTAACTAATTCAGCCTCTTTTATACCGGCACAGTTAATGTTGATAAAGCGTTGCCGAGTAGATTTTTTGCCGTTGTGAATAGCCAGTGCCAGAGCGGACTTACCGCTGCCGGTTTCGCCCTGAATCAGGATTGGCAGATCGGAAGCGGCGACTTTGGGGATCACTCGGGTGATTTTTTTAATCGCTTCACTGGAGCCCAAAAGTGCTATATCGCCCAATGTTTTTGCAGCCACAGCTCTGTGGTTTGATGCGCTGAGAATGCGTCGAACGGATAGCAGCATCTCTTCGTGATCAAAGGGCTTGGAGATATAGTCAACAGCACCCTGGCGCATGATGTCTACTGCTGAGCGCAGACTAGCATAGCTAGTCATGATTAGGACTGGCACTGGATCGACCATTTTAATCAGGTCAGTTCCCAGCTGCCCGGGGAGGCGCAGGTCGCTAATAATCAGTGCAAAGTCGTTGAAGTCAAAACGTTCACTTGCGGCTTTGATACTGACAGCATCACTGACATCGTAATCATGGCGCTCGAGCAACTTGCGCAGTGAGATGCGAATAATCTCTTCGTCTTCGATAATCAGAATCTGATCTCTGTGGGGCGCGTTGCTCATAGATAGTTTGCTTGGTCTCGGGATGGGCCATATTGTTACCTTGAAGTACTGCTGACACAAGTAACTTAAGGGATTCTTACTCCGGTTTAATTTTATTGAGATCAAAGAGTAATTCTGCGGTGGTGCCACGGTCACTATTTTTCGCAGGACTCGACAGGTTGATTTCACCGCGCAGGTTTTTCACTAGATTGAATACCATCCAGAGCCCCAAACCAGTGCCTTCACCTGGTTCTTTAGACGTGACAAAGGGTTCGAATAGTTGATCTTTGATTGGCTCAGCAATACCACTGCCTTGATCGCTTATCATTATCCGCAACTTCAACCCGTCCGGCTGGCAGCTGATTTCGATGGGGCTGTCATCAGTGGTGGCATCCCGGGCATTGCCCAGCAGGTTGAGAAAAATTTGTACCAGCTGGCGATGGTCGCTGACGATTTCGACATTGGCATCAACTAGACAGACAAACTGTTCTTTGCGCTGCTCTTTGGTCAGGCTGAGTATTTGGATGGCTTCCTGCGCCGCATCTAATACCGAGACTGGCTGCAGTTGATCATGATAGGTTTGCTCGCCACGAGAGAAATTGATCAGTGACTGCACGATCACGCTGATGCGATCAGTTTGCGAGAGAATCAGTTCCGCCGAGGTTTCAATTTCTGCGGCTTCCGTTTCATGCTGTAAATTTTGTGCGATACAGGCGATGCCGGTTACCGGGTTGCCGATTTCATGGGCCACTCCAGCAGCCAGACGTCCCACCGAGGCCAAACGTTCATTGTTAATATAGTTTTGGATTAATAACACTGACTTGGTCTGATCTTCCACCAGCAGAATCAAATCGTCATCAGGGCTTATAGCGGTGGATTTTTGCAGGCCAAACCATTGGGTTTTACCCGCCACTTCGAGCTCTAGGCTGTCCTTGCTGGTTCCGCCTTCGAGTAAAAAAGTACTAATTGTTGACTGCCAGGGTTCGGGTAGGTCGCTGATCAGACTTCCGGCCACCATCTCGCTGTCTATGCCTGTGTAGCGGGCCATAGAACTATTCCATTTGATAATCTCACCACTCTCTCCCAGGGCAATAATGCCAATTGGCAGATTATCGAGAATTTCTCGATGATGCATGCGCAGCTTGTTCAACTCGCTGGCGATACCAGTGAGGCGATCCCCTTCGATGGCCAGTACAGATTCGATCAGATAAATATCGTCTGGCTCGGGGCGGGTTGGTGTCTCCAGGGGTAGCGCCTGTTCCATCATTTTATAGGCCGCTAGCACACCAAAGTTTAGGGTCAGAGAGGAGTAGAGACTGTCGCGGAGTTTACGCAGTGCTGCAGGCCGAGTTTCACTGGGTTCAAGATCCAGTTTATGCAGCGCTCGGTCAATCTCCACATCCGCTTCACTGCCGAGCAATCTGCGCAGACTAAACAGCATCTGCTCAACGGAGTTGTGGCTCAGCTGAACTCGGGCGGGAATATAGATGTTGTCGACCATGCATAGACGGGCGAAGGACTGCTGTTCTTTGTCCATGGAGCTGAGTATGGAAAAAACTGCACAGAGAAAGATATTCACCATCAGCGCTTCAAAGGCCCAGGTCTCCCAGTTTTCCATGCCAAAGATTAGCACTTTGTCGGTTCCCGGTAGCTGCCAGTTCCAATCACCAAACAGTACCGGCAAAGCCAGTGCTACCAGCCATACAGAGACTCCGCCAATCAATCCGGCAATCACACCATTGCGATTGATTTTTGGCAGGTATATCGAGGCCAGCATGGCCGGTGTTAATTGAGCCAGCCCGGCAAATCCAACCAGGTAGAGGTCGGTGATACTGCGAGCTTTGATAATATGGCTGAGCAGCACGCTAGCGATAATCAGTCCGGTCGAAATCATCAGTAAACGCAGATTAATCCAATCGCCTAAGTGCTGTTGTTTATGTAGAGCTTTAGTGGGCAAGATAAAACTATTGAGCACCATTTTGGCGAGCATGGTCGACATATTGCATAGCAGCCCAATGGCCACCAGCACAATGCTGGCTGCCCCCAGTCCTGCGACTGTGGGGTGCTGGGTGAGCGCGGGAATGGCAAATAGATAGTCTTGCAGTGGCGATGGGGACTGTAATGCAATACCAGACCACAGCAGCGGGAAGATGGTAATGCTCGCCAGTAGCATCAACAGCGGATAGCCCCAGGCACTTATCCCAACCTGGTTGTCGGAAATATGCTCGGAGATGATAATACTGAAGTTGACCGGCAGCGCGAAACTGGCGGCGAGAAAAATAATAAATAAGCTGTAGGAGGAATCCATCCGCTGGACGATCAAGCGCTGGCCGCTGCTGACCACCCATTGATTCATTTCGCTGACACCGCCAAAAATCGATTCAACCGAGACCAGTGCCGAGGTTGCCAGGGCCAAAAGCAGTAAAAAACCGGCTGCAGCCATTACCCAGCGCAGGCTGCGCGCCATACCCTGTTTAATCGCGCTCCAATTAATAAGGATAATGATCGAGACAATAGTTAGCCTAAAGCCCCATTTTTCGCTCTCGAAGAGAAAGTCGTGGACTGATGAGAGTGCCAGCAGTTGGGCCAAAATCAGGGGCATGGTGACAATGATTAGGCTGCTACAGGCAATCACTGCAATAGCTCTGCCGCGAAAACGGAAGGTGAGAAAATCCACTAGGGAGGCAAAGCGAATAATTTCATTGAGTCTACGGATAGGGTAAAAAATCAGCGGCGAGAAGAGAAACACCATAGTGAAGGCAAACAGTGCCAGCACCACGCTAAAGCCATAGCGGCCAGCCATTTCAATGGTACCAGTGGCGAGCAATGCGCCAGTGCCAGCAAAGAGCGCCAACACCAAAATTAGGTTTTGGCTTCGCGCGCCACCATAGGTTGCAAGCAAATAGGCACCCAGAGTACTGGCAACTAAAAAGCCAATTGCGATGAGGGTTATATCAAGACTCATCTGTTTTCCTGTGACGCTGGAGTATATAGGCGGCAAATACGATTAGTGCCCAGACAACAAAGGGCCTAAACCAGCTACCTTGAGGCTCTACTGCCCATCGCGATGCCAGGGGCACTGCGACACTGCTGAGAAAAATTAAAACCGCAACCAATCGGTAGTTAAGCATTTGCGAGCTCGTTGATAAGACTTAAGGGTAAGTTGACCGCGATGGTATGCAAGCTTGCCTGGCAAAGCAAACCGACTGTTCGATTAGGCAGCTACTCGCCTAGAGGGATAGGTTGCTAGGCTGTGTCTGGAGCCGGAATTTCAGCGCTGCTTGGAATTTGGTCTATTGACCAATTCGCGATGGCCCAGTTGAGAATGGTGGTGCTGTTTTCATTGCGCAATTCAGCTGGAGGTGCCTGTTGCAACCACTGGAGAGCCAGCCAGAGGTTATTGGATTCTTCACCGGGGGCTAAGGCAGGCGCATGATTTTGCTTGCTCAGCTTTTGCCCACCGCTATTGATTGCTAGAGGGAGATGACCGTAATGCATGGCTGTTATCTGCTCGCTACTCGCGCCCAGGCAACGCTGCAGATAGAGCTGCCTAGGGGTTGAGTCAAGTAGATCCGCGCCGCGAATAATATGGCTGATGTTTTGAAACTGATCGTCGACAGTGACTGCAAGTTGATAGGAGAACAGTTGGTCGCGCCGTCGAATCACAAAGTCGCCGACCTCGCGGCAGAGATTTTGCCGGTAATGACCCATGATCAAATCATCAAAGGCGGTTATTGAATTAGCGCCATCTTTAGATAGTTCTAGGCGAATAGCGGATTCGGAACCGACTTGGCGCTGGCGACAGTGACCGTCATAAATACCACCTAGCTCTGACACCCTCTGGCGATTGCAGTCACAGCTGTAACTCAAGCCGTCCCTATTTAGCTGGGCTAATGCCGCCTTATAGGCTTCGCTGCGCTGACTTTGATAGAGCAGCTCGCCATCCCAGTGCAAACCGTGGGATTCAAGTTGTTTGAGAATGATTGTGGTGGCGCCGGGTATTTCTCGGGGAGGATCTATATCTTCGATTCGCACCAACCATTTGCCTTGATGATGACGTGCATCGACAAAGCTGGCTAGGGCACAGACTAGAGAACCAAAATGGAGAGGCCCGGTGGGCGAGGGTGCAAAGCGGCCAATATAGGCTGAGGGGTTCATCGTTTGACCAGATGCAGTTGGCTGACTATTGGCTGATAACTATATCGTAATTACATAGCGCAATCAGTCAGCAACTGAGCCGACGGCTGTTTAGCCGCCGGTAATCTGTCTTTCTTTGATTTCGTCTAGAGTTTTACAGTCGACACAGAGGTCGGCTGTAGGGCGCGCTTCGAGTCGGCGAATACCGATGTCGACGCCGCACTGGTCGCAGAAGCCGTAGTCGTCGTCTTCAACGCGCACTAGAGTCTTGTCGATTTTCTTGATCAACTTACGCTCGCGATCGCGGGTACGCAGTTCAAGACTAAATTCTTCTTCTTGAGTAGCGCGATCGGCAGGATCGGGGAAGTTAGCTGCTTCGTCTTTCATATGCATAACAGTGCGATCTACTTCTTCCATCAACTCACGGCGCCATGCCTTGAGAATATTTTTAAAGTGCTCGCGCTGCTTTTCGTTCATATACTCTTCATTTTTAGTCTCTACGTAAGGAGAGAGACCATGAAGGGTTGCAGATCCGGCAGGAACTGTCTTTGCTTTAGTTTTTGCTGTTGCCATCTCTAACGTCCACGGTTAAATTTCAGACCCTAAAATACAGGACGTGCGTTTATAGAGATATTGGGCCAATTTTTCAAGTGAAATTTACCTTTGGCGACTATAAATATCTTTTTATCCGCATCTGAGGTCAATTAAGCGCCACATTGGTGCGCATGGATTGTAATCGGTTGCTTTTAACGCAATGATTACAGGCACTAAAATTTTTTTATACCTTCTATTCATAACATAAACCATTAACATTGCCACTTTAAGACGGAAAAATAATGATTCGATGCATATAACTCCCAGACTGCTCTCAGGCACCTTTATCAAGCGCTATAAACGCTTTTTTACCGACATCTGCACCGCTGATGGCGATGTGATCACCCTGCACTGTCCGAATACGGGTTCAATGAAAAACTGTCAGGTGGAGGGTTCCCCCTGCTGGTACTCTCTATCGGATAATCCGAAGCGAAAATTGGCCGGTACGCTGGAAATTGTTACCAGCGCCTTTGGCAATCTGGCAGGGGTGAATACTGGCCGGCCCAATCATCTGGCGCGCGAGGCGATTGAGAATGACCTTATTCCAGAGTTGCGTGGTTACAGCAGCCTTCGCGCAGAAGTGCGTTACGGCGAAGAGAAGAGTCGCATTGATCTGTTGCTTGAGGGCCGTGATGACAGCGCAGCTGATAGAAAAAGCGGTTGTTGTTATGTGGAGGTGAAAAACGTCACGCTAGATTGTGGTGAGGGTCGCGCGCAGTTCCCTGACTCCGTGACCAGCCGCGGCAGCAAACATTTACGTGAGCTGATGGCGATGGTGGCGGAGGGTCATCGTGCAGTGCTGTTCTTCTGCGTACAGCTAAGTGGCGTTAAAGAAGTCTCTGTGGCGGCACATATTGATCCGCTTTATGCCGAGACCCTAACCGCAGCGATTGCCGCTGGGGTTGAGGTGCTTGTCTGGCAGGCGGATATGACCGACAGCTGCATTAGTCTGCAGCGGCCTTTAAGATTGGCGCTCTAGTTGAGATCGCGCAGCGCCGCTTCGCGCAAGTTTATCAGTGGTGCAGGCAGTGGCTGGTCAGCGGCAATAAAATATTGATCGCCGTCCTGCTTTAAGGCTACTGAGGTAAGGTGGTCACCGACACAGGGTCCGCCAATACATTCGCCGCTATCAATCTGAAACAGCGCGCCATGGGCCGAGCACTGCAGCAGTGCGCCATCCAAATCGAGAAATTTCCCTGGCATCCAGTTCAATGGAACGCCCATATGGGGGCAGCTATTCCAGTAGGCGTAGAGCTGGTTGTCCTGGCGAATGGCAAACAGCTTGCGCTGATCAATTTCCAGTTCAATGCTTTGTAATTCTTCTAAGTCACTCAGTTGGCAGAGAAAGTAGTCTCGCTCAACCTGTTGTTGATTATTGTCCAAAGCGCAATGCCTCTATTCGTTCTTCTAATGGTGGATGAGTCATAAATAGTCTGGATGACCGCTGTTTCCAGCCCGAGGATATACCAAAGGCGGTCATGGTGTCGGGCATCTGATTTTCAACCTGAGCCGCGGTCTCTTGCTGCAGTCTTTGCAGCGCCTTGATCATGGCGCCGCGCCCGGCCAGAGAGGCACCTGCTGCATCGGCATAAAATTCACGACGGCGAGAAAACCACAACACTATAGTCGAGGCGAGAATGCCGAGGAAAATCTCCGCAATAATAGTGGTAATCCAGTAGCCCAAACCCAGACCGCGCTGATTTTTCAGCACCACGCGATCGACAAAGAAACCAATCAGGCGGGCAAAAAACATGACAAAGGTATTCACCACACCCTGCACCAAGCTTAGGGTGATCATGTCGCCATTGGCCACATGACCAATTTCATGGGCCAGCACAGCCTTTGCTTCGTCGCGATCAAAGCGTTCCAGGAGTCCTGCACTGACAGCTACCAGGGCTTTATTTCGATTCCAGCCAGTGGCAAAGGCATTCGACTGTTGGGCGGGGAAAATACCCACTTCAGGCATACCTATGTCTGCTTTTTTGGCGAGTTCGGCGACCGTGGTTACCAGCCAGCGCTCTTGCTCATTCGCGGGCTGCTTGATAATTTTTGTCTTGGTGGACATTTTGGCCATAAATTTAGACAGCAGCAGCGAGACGAATGAGCCGATAAATCCAAACACCGCACAGAAGATCAACAGTGAGGTTAAATTGAGGTCGACTCCGTTATCCGCGAGTATGCTATTGACCCCGAGCAGGCTCAGGGAGATGCTGGCAACAATAATAATTGCCAGGTTGGTCAGTAAAAACAAACCTATCCTTAACACGTGAATACCTCTTTAGATGGTTGATGGCCGAACTTGATAGCCGAAATTGCTGATCGAACTGTTTGTGGGTCTATATTTGAGGTCAAAGACCCAGATTTCAATGGCCCCGAGCAGTTTATGCCAAAGTGCATGAACAACCTACTGTCTCGAAGAGCAAATGGCCCTTTACTTATAGGTTGTAGCGCAGGTATAAACGCGGGTATGCAAGATCATCTAAAAATAGATTCAGAGCGCCTAACCGGCAGCACCCAGAGCCATTTAGTGGAGTGGTCTGGCATGCTGGTGCACTGTGCCGTGATTGAGCCTTTGAATCAGCTTCGCCAGCAAGCTGCCGAGGACGGTTTTGATCTGCGCCTGTGCAGCAGCTTCCGCAGCTTTGATCGGCAGTTGAAAATCTGGAACGATAAAATCAGCGGTTTGCGTCCGGTCTACGATGACAATGGCGCGCGTTTGGATTTAACCCAGTTAACAGAGTGGCAGCAGATTCAGGCTGTGATGCGCTGGTCTGCGTTGCCTGGCGCGTCTCGCCATCATTGGGGGACGGATTTTGATATCTATGACGCCGCGGCAGTAGATGCCAGTTATCAGATTCAGCTAGTGCCTGAAGAGGTTGAAGGCAGCGGTGTATTCGCGTCATTTCACGATTGGCTCGATGGCTCCGTTTTAGCCGCCGCTGGTTTCTATAGGCCCTATGCCAAGGACCTGGGAGGCATTGCGCCGGAGCGCTGGCATATCAGTTACAGGCCCGTGGCAGAAAATTATGCAGCACAGCTCACTATTGAAGTACTTGCTGAGCGGCTCGCCAGTGCAGATATTCATCATAAAGAAACTGTGCTCGCCAATTTGGATGAGCTTTTTCAGCGTTATATTGTTGTTAAAAGTTAAGTGTGAAAGCGCCAAGTTAATCAATAGGAAAATAATAGATGATCGCGAACGACCCACTGTGGGACATAATTTGCACCGAAGCGCGACATACGGTTTCTCAGGAGCCGCTGATGAGCGACTTTTTTGATGTCGCGATCCTGAGTCATCAGAGTTTGGCTCAAGCCCTGTGCTTTAATTTGTCTCAGCAGTTACACAGCTCGGTGATGTCTGCAGCCGCGATCGCCGAGGTTTTGGCTGAGGCCATGGGCAGCGATGGCGCAATCTGTGACGCAGCTCGCACTGATATACATGCTTGTTTCGATCGTGACCCCGCCTGCGACAACCATTTTATGCCTATACTTTATTTCAAGGGTTTTCAGGCGTTGCAGCTTCATAGGGTCGCCCACTGGTTATGGCTTCAAGGGCGCAACCATTTGGCGCTTTATCTGCAGAGCCAAATATCTGAAGTGTTCGCCGTAGATATTCACCCTGGGGCTCAAATTGGTAGTGGCATTATGATCGACCACGCCAGTGGGTTGGTGATCGGTGAAACCGCCATTGTGGGCAACGACGTGTCCATATTACACTCGGTAACACTGGGCGGCAGTGGCTGCATTAAAGGCAGTCGCCACCCAACCATTGGTAACGGTGTGATGATTTCTGCCGGTGCCAAGATTCTTGGCAATGTAGTGGTTGGCGATGGCGTAAAAGTCGGTGCAGGTAGCTTGGTGCTTGAATCAGTACCGCCCCATGTCACCGTGGCTGGTGTGCCAGCTAAAATTGTAGGTGCGCCTAGAGAGGCGGCCCCTGCACTGGAGATGGATCAGTATCTCAGCGACGGTCCCTAAGGCAGGCTAAACTAATACAAAAAGGCACCGCAGGGCAGTCGCGCTCGCACTGGAACCAGTGCACCAGAACTAGGAGGTTAAATAATGACCGACAAGGATTTGTCTAAAAGTCAGGTCGAAAGAAGCGCTGCAGCCGATCTCTTTGATTTGGTTTTTCGCGGCGAGATTGCCCCGGGCAATAGCGATGCAGAAGTGAAGCAGCGGGTTGCTGTAAGTTTTAACTTAGATTCTGCGGCTGCAGATCAGCTGTTTTCAGGAACTCAGGTTCGCCTTAAACGCGGCGTTGATAAACCCACCGCCGAACGTATTCTGCAGCGCTTAACTGATGCTGGCGCGATTGCCATGATAGTCCCCAGTTCAGTGCAGCCCGAGACTCAAGAATCCCTTCCTCAGGACCCTCTGTCCCTAGCGCCATTAGGTAGCAATGTGTTGGATGCCAATGAAAAGGTGGAGGGTGAAAAAGTCGCAACGAAAAAGCCCGTACCGCCTTCTCTGGATCATCTCAGTTTGGAGCCGGTTGGAACCAGAATGGTTAAGGAGACTGAAGTACCGCCGATAAAGGCTCCAGACTTGGACACCTCTAAATTCTCACTTGAGTAGTCTAAATACCCCTTACAGGCAGATAGTCGCCAGATGTTGAATCTGTTTCTCGAGCAGCATTTGACGCCCTTCGGGAAAACCCTGCAAGACAAAACAATTCTCTTTAAAGGGCAGAAAGCGGGCGATCGACGATAGCTGCTCAATATCAAACTCTGTGGATTGCACCGCAATTGCGCCTTTCTCAAGTTCA
>Ga0115547_1000432_pt1 | contig 27562 bp, 16 predicted proteins | sample COGITO_mtgs_1004_3_FD_87185 | JGI IMG/M metagenome (GOLD analysis project Ga0115547, IMG submission 87185) | Pelagic marine microbial communities from North Sea - COGITO_mtgs_100420 | ecosystem: Environmental > Aquatic > Marine > Epipelagic | place: Germany:Helgoland, sampling site Kabeltonne...
AGACCCTTTGAAAAAGTAGAAAGAAATGTGGGAGAAAAGGAGCAAAAGAGCGCCCACCGAAGGCACAGGGGGGGGGGGGGGGGGGGGGGGGGGGGGATGTCAGGAGGGGGATGTCAGGAAGTAGTCTACTACAAAACACATATTTATATGTGTACAAATTGTTTGTTGCGCACATCCGAAAGCATCAGTTTTATATTTCTGGTATACTATTATGAACCTTTTAAAGTACAGTCTTATCGTCATACTTATCGTCATAACGGTGGTTCTGTGTGGGTGTTGCGTGCGCCAGTATTGCGCAGTGGTGGACACGTTCACCGCGACCAGCAGCAATGCTCCGTATTACGACGTGCACACACCGGTGTATGTCAGGCGGAACAATATGTTCTGCTATTACAAGGCGAACATCATCGCTCTGCCGACCAAAGCGAACCCGTATTACACCGTGTCGTACCAAGAAGGAGACCAAAACCCAAATGGGTCAAAGGTGTACACGGAAGCGATTCCGCAGAGTGACACATTTGTGTACACCGATAATACACTGCCGAACCCACTCGGACAGGTAGTGTTGACCACCACTCAAATACAGTCGCGGTTACAAAAACGTATATTGCGAAATGAAACAACCGACCTATTGAATAGCACGTTTGTGGAACACCAAGCGGTTGCCAAACCACATCCAATCTTCGCAAGTCGGTTGCCGCTGAACATCTTGTTTTGCTACCCACGCAAACTCAACGATGCGCTGAATTTTGAATACCCTCTGAAGGTGTCCACAGCAGATGTCGAGCAAGCCCACCAGGCGTTGATCAGTCAGATTATGGGCGGCATCGAAAAAATGACATTTCTAAATGTGTATTCCGTATACATCAACAATGCACCTTCACCCATTTCGGACAAATCATTAGATTCCGATTACACACCCAAATACACCGGACCGTCTTACCGGAACACCAGCGGATGCCCAAACCAACTCGTGGCAACGCACCCTGATGCCTGCGCAGTCCGATACAAACTGCCGACACCCTTGCGCTTGCATATGGGTCTGGTGGGCAGCGATCTGAACGGATCCGTCTTGCAGATGTTTAACAAAAAGATGCTTCAGATGCAAACGTCCATCAACGATGCGTATGGACCTAACAGCGTCATGAATAATTACATCGAACATTTCCAAGATGCGATGCACAGCTACTCTAATTTCAGGCAGCACGTAACCATTGCCGAGTTGAAGACCCAGTTTTCACCGGTCCTGAAGTCCACATCGGTCGCCACCGCAAATATGTACCGTCTGATGGTCGATGCGATGATCCACCTGCGCAGCAGCACACACACCCAGCTACAATATAACACCGTGCCGAATACGTTTGACGGTGTGAACAATCGTATGTTTTTAGTACCACTCACATTCATTCCAAATTATACACCGTCCGATGCAACGGTAAAATGTGCCCAGTACTTTTGCGAGCATGATAGTGTCCTCAGCATCGGGGCACACAACACTGATGTTACGGCTGAGGTCTCTTATGCGGCAAAGCAGAATACAACCGTGTGTCGTCTGTCGTTTTCACAAAATACAAACACTGCCAAAATGTTGAGTCAAACGCTCGTCTCACAGAGTGTCATCGAAAAAGACGCCTACTTTCTGTCGGCGTGGCTGCATTTTTTTATGGTCGGTATATTGGATGTGTTGCTGCAAAAGGTTTCGCAGATGACTGCCAACCCGACCTCGCACTCGCACTCGCACTCGCACACGCATTCCGGTCTGGCGTCCCTCGCAAAGCAAACCATTACCAATTCCATTGTGCAACTCTTCAGCATACTAACCGGAATACCAATCACGATTCTCGTAACAGACCCCGCCTTTCAGCAATTTCAAAAGAACGACACGATCCGCTCGACGGATGCGCAGCAGCTTACGCAAAAGTATTTATTTGCCGAACCGCAACCCACTGCGGCTCGCTCCGTACGCAAGATCGATTGGAGTATCATCAAACCGATTTCAACAAGCGCCTTGCAGCAGTCTACCTTCTCGCAAACAATCCCCTGGAACAATGTTGTATATGGCACAGCAGCAACACTTAATTATGGCGCATCGAAGACATTCGATATCCAAACGGGTGTATTCGATCGGAGTATCCACACCGTCGGGTTCAAAGTTACGCACGCCCAACCGGGTGGATGGAAAAATGCGGTGCAGCTGTACCTGAACAAGCGCATTATCTCCAACAGCGTGGTGCCCTCTAACTATATGCAACGCGTCTTCGTCGGCACCCAAACGTTTGGTCGGTCGGCATACGCGCATCTCAATTCGGATGTGGTGTACAGTCTGTTCCCCCAAAATGTGACGACCTCCACCGACAGAAAGTACTACAATGGTCAAAAATATAAAGCATCTGATGGACAATGCTACCGAATGACGTGTCCGGCAGCTCCGTCCCGTCTCTGCTGTACAAAGAAGACCTCCGTCGGTTCGTGTCCGCCGGCGGTGATAGGTGCACCCATCCCGTGCAAAGAACCGGTCGTCACCACATTCGCAAACCAGTTCGGCGCATGCCACAGCGACAATTTTGACCGGTCGGTGTGCGACCGGGCTTTCACGGAGATGATTGAAAACTGCCGGAATGGGGTGCTGATCATCGAACCAGAGAACGAAAGCGTCGGTATCGCACCTTTTTTAGAATACATCACCGATGCAACCTTGTCTGCGGTCCGGCTACAACTGCTAAATAAGATGGTGAAGACACTCGTTCTCAAAATGTACGAGTTCGGATCGACCGCCTTTACGGTCGTCCCGAGCAGCACATCTGACCCGGCACTGAATACGTTGGCCCGCATCAGTCGCGCCCTGCAATCGCTCTTCCACTACTACATCGTAGTGGGCGTGCATTCGCCATTTGCTGTCAATACGAATGGAACAAAACAAAATCCGACGCCGTATGTGTCTACCATAAAGAAAACGATGGGTAAAACACCAACCGTAATGTACCAATCGTACAAGTGTGTAACACTGACGTTCCGCCGAATTTATGAAAACTCTGTTCCGTTTCTAAAAACAGATTCGTCACTCATAAGCGTGGCACAGTTGCGGTCGTACATTAAAAATAAAAATTTCACATTTATTCGCGAGTATACCAGTCCGACGAGCAACGACAGTTATATGGATGTGATCGAGCACCTGTGTCATCCGTATATGACCGAAACCTTGCGGTATTTCAATTATTATCCAACCGACACTACCTACAAACCGGCAACCAACATGTTTGGGTCAAAGGTCGGTACGACATCGGCAACCCACACTGCTGCCGCACAAACTGCTGCCGCACAAACTGCTGCCGCACAAACTGCAGCAGACAAGAAGAAGTACACACAAGATGCAGCCTCGAATGATACCGAACGTGATCAAATGCAACGTGAGGCGGACACTGGTACGAATACGCAAAAAGAAGCTTCATGCAACTATGAAATTAAGATTACACCAATGTCAGGTTCTTCTAAGCAACCGACGAATGACATGGGTGGTGCTTCCGCAAGCGGGTTTAACACTGGTGGTACGAAAGGGGTTGGTGGTAGTGGTTTGTAATAAATACTGTAGAACGTATTAACCCACTTTTAATATATCTGAATTCAATAGAATTCAGATATATTAAAAATGGCAAGCAAACCTGTACTGAGAGTGTTTGACAAACGATTGGATGGCACCGTATGGTCTCTTCACTGGGACAGAGTTGACAACGTATGGAAAATAAATGACCCAGACAAGAAGCGTCTGGAAGCAGAATCGTTCGAGTATTGGTCTACAACTGACATCCCGAGATGGGCACGGGCACACGGTGTCCACCTACGCTACACCGAAGAAGATGTGATGTAAGTAGTCGTGCACGCATGCATATGTATATGCATATGTATATGTATAACCGAACACACACACACAACTGAATGCTTGGTGTGTTTTTTTTAATCCAATATTGGGTGACATTTAATACACACCGTGTGTATCGCTATATCTAAGATGAATGAATGATGCACACACACCCCCCACGCCCACCCACCCATCGCGGGATTCGCTTAGTCGTTCGCACTGTTCACTTGAGTTTGTAGTGCTATCAGAATATCGATCACAAACCGTGCCAGTTCCAAACAGTTGCCTTCGAAGTATTCTGAACCGTAGTCTGTTCTTTGTTTGAATTTGTCAAGCTGAGTCGCAACACTATCCAAAATGCGCCTTTCGACGGCATCTATCTCGGTTTCGGGCACTGGATACACGATGATCGTTTCGTATCCTTTGTCGTAACCATTCATGCGACTATGAAAGGTTTTCGAGGTTTTGCCAATCTTGTACACATTTTCTTTCGCATTCAGCGAGGCACGTGTACGTATAATGTATATGCACCCAGTATCTGTCGTGGTGTCAGTTGTAACCAGTTGGACGGGCGGTTGATATTTCTTCTTCAGTTTGGCACGTATGGCGATGAGTTGGTTGAGAGTGAGTTCGAACTCGATGTTAGCATTTATTGAGATGCACATTAAATCATGGATTCGATTGTATAGACGTAACAAATTACCATTTGGTTTCAGTAGCGTTTCAAAAGAATCGTACTGTGCTTTGTCTGTTATCTGGTGCGAGGCATACTTTTTGAGACTGGTACGAATCTTCGCACTCAACGATTTATAAAACTTTCGCGATTTCACAAGGTCGTTGAACAACTTGTGGCATTGTATACATTGGGAATGTATACCATTGATCGATAAGTGATCGCAAAATTCCATTATAGTGCATTCATTCACCGAGTGCAACAACTCTGTGGATTGAATGTAGTCAAACTCGGTCATATGATGTGCACTGTGACCTCCCCCCTCTTACAATATATAGATTGAACGTGTATGATGTAGTTCGCGTATGACGTCCATATATTACTAATAAAAATAAAAAACTGCGTGTCATGCAATGGTGCAAGTGGGGATGTGAGGGTGTGTTGGGTGTGCTTGCCACATCAATTGAACTGTGGATGTACATCCACCGTGTTTTGCATAAATGTCACGAGTTGGTTCTTGTGGCAGTTGTTGGTGACTACCGACCAATCTTTGAACAGCCCGTCTTCCAGACTCAGGCCAAGCAGAAACCCAGCAACACCGAATAGAACGTAATGGTTCTTCACAAAGTGCCCAAATAGTATACAACTCACTAATAACAATGCCCACATCCAATGGTGGATGTGAAAACACGTGCCTTTCATCAGAAGGACCAATTCTTGCAGTTTGAAACGGTGGGGGTTGTCGATGCTGTTGGACACTTTATAGTTTTTAAAGTACGCCAGCGTGAACCCCGCCACAATGCAGGCAAGAACCACGACCCATAATAGGCATCCACTGGAGGTGGTGTCTGATAAAGCAACGATTCGTACCATATATGTATATGTATATGTATATTTTGTTGTATTGTATACTACAACATACAATATACAATTACAATTACAATATGAATACACGTTCGCACCACAAAACCAACCACCCGCACATTAAAACAACAAAACAAAAAAGACACCCACGTCGAACACGCACGTTCAAACAGATTCATTCACGTGTCAACCGCGTGTGCAACTCATCCTCCTCCTATTACGTCTCGTGTGGCGGGCGCTTCCCTCACGCAGTACCAACGCATCGTAAAAAATGGGTCGTACCTTTTTTACAAAAGTATCGTAACCATACCAACTGAATCGGGTGAGCGCGTGTGTGTGTGTGGGTGTGTGTGTGTGTTTGGTTTTGTTGTGTGGTGGAGGTGAACCACATACGAATACGACACTTGGTCAAAATGGTCAACAAAAGTATGATACCAAATGATAGAACATATAATATAGAATTATGTGTTGCCCTATTAATTAGGTGAAACACATAATTAAAGATGCCAGTGTATCCACCATCCACGTGGTTTGCATATTATATGCTCCGACTACACGACACGCTGAAAACGTGCCCGTATGCCCCGTTTTTGTATCTGTACCCGTTCGTCACGCTGGCCAACCCGATCCGCTGTTTGGTGTATGCCGACAAACGCCCGCTTGTGTATGATGGGAGGCAGAGCAGCACCTGTGTGCACAACAGCAACGAGGCAGGTGACCGGTTGGTGCAACGGCTGCACCAAACCATCTATGAGATTGCGTCGCAGAAGACGACGGCCGTGCCCGCAACTCCACCACACGCCCCCCACACGGCTCGCATCCAGTTCGAAGACAACACCATAGTGAATATATGGCGAATGCGCTCCTCCCAAACGAACCCGAATACTAAGAACCGCCTCCTGGTGTCAGTGTACTTGCAGGTTGACAAATCTAGTCCGCCCTTGCCGACCACCTCGTTTGACTCGCTGAAGCAGTGCAAAGGGTATGTGGCATACGTGGAGCAGAAGCAATCCGACCAGTACAAGTCGGGCACTCCGCACACCCCGGTGTATGCGACGAACCCCCGATTTGCGAACATACCGGTGGACCAATGGTTCAGCACTCCGGTCCGGTCTCCGATCCGTATGGTGTACGACCAACCCGATTACACGGCCGGGGATTGGGGCGACTTGTGGTTGCGCGCGCTGTACACCAGCTACACCGAGATGCAACAACCAAACACCCAGTCGCGCGCAAAAATACGCCCGCGTGTCAAGGAAGTGATGCACCACATCGAAGCGCGGTTCCTTGGCAGAGACACACCCTACACGAATCTTTCGCCAGAGACCACTTTAAACACGTTGTATTATGTATTTCAGAAACAACAAAAGGGTATTTTCGTGCGAATCAAGAACAACACGCTGCACACGTTCCTACCCTTCGTTCGTCAGAATTTCACAAACGATTATTACACCGCATTGCATTTGCCAGAAGAGACCGAACCTCGGGACAAGACCGACCTGAAGCAATTGCGAGAGTACGAAGTCCAACTGAGTGAGTGGGACGACCTGATCCAGACGGGCGATCCTGAGCAATGTGTCCATCTCAAACAGGCGTATGCCGAAACGCTTGAATCTTTTCTGCAATTGGAGTACGACTGTGCAAAACGGTTTTCAAAGTATTTTGTGCCGCGGTATGAAAGGAATGCCTTGCAAAAGAATCCGAACCGGCGCAACTGGTTGGCAAACAATCATTTCTTCAATTCGTCGTTGTATTATGCCAACCCGAACGTGCACCATTTTAAATATCTGTTCGAGCAGTTGGTGCAGCACCGCAAGCAGTTGCCTGATATGGAGTTCGTGTACATGCCCCGCGATTACCCGGTTCTGAAAGCCACGCACACACAGAACACCACCACCATTCACCACCCCTTTGCGGATGTGCAACGAGAGCACCCACAGAACAGCAGCAGCAGCAGCAGCAGCAGCGAACCAGGACCAGCGTGGTTCACTTGCAAAGGCGGGTTGATGCCGATTCTATCGCACACCGGGAAAGAGGGATACTATGATATACCGTTGCCGACGGTTGATGACATTGAACATTATTCGCAACTGTATTTTCCAAGCAACTGTAACGCTTCGTACATCAGCGAGACACCTCAGGACAAGTGGGTGGAATGGAAGGACAAGACGGTGAGCAAGGCAGTGTTTCGTGGAAGTGCCACAGGACGCGGCGTCGACGAGACTGCCAACCAACGGTTGCATCTGATGAAACTCTCCAAAGACCACCCGGCACTGTTGGACGTGAAAGTGGTCGGTTTCAACGACAAATACAAAACCCACGCACACGCAGACGGGTTGCAGATGATCCAGCACAAAGGCATCCAATCTGTTGTCGGACCGATTTCCAAACAGAAGAATTATATGGAGTATGCCGAACGCAAATCATACAAATACAACTTGTGTTTGGATGGTCATACACGCGCGGATCGGTTTGTGAACGAGCTGTGCACCGGGGCGGTCGTGATCTTGCCAACCACCGATGGCCATTACTTGTGGGTTGAACCCTTCCTGAAACCATTCCGATGGGAAGACATATGCCGGACTGAGCACACGCCCCAAAGTGTTCGGGATGAGGGGTACACACATATCACCATTTCGCAACTGGATGAAATACCACAGTTAATACAATGGATGCAGTCGAATGATGCAATCTGCGAAGCGATCGCAACCAACACAAAACAATGGTTGTTCGGTAAGAAAGGGTATTACTTGAGAGAGACACCGCACAGTTCCTTTTTGTATGACTACGTGGAAGGTGTGTTGCGAAGTCTTGCAAAACAAACACACTCGGGAACGTACACGCTGCCACTTTATGGTGCTGGTGCTGGTGCTGGTGTAACGAACCGGATACAAACCGCAAAAACCAAAACGAACACGAACACGAACACGAACACGAAAACGAGCAAACGAACTCATACAATTGTATCTACAACTAAACGGGTTGAACCAAAAACAAAAATAAAAACAAAAACGAAAAAACAAGGGAATCTGATCGTTGGTATTGTTGTCGGGTTTCGTGATAGTGAACACTGCCCGGAACCCGGGAAACCCAACCGGGTGCGAACCCACCAGTTGCAACAGTTTTGTGCTTACTGGAATCAACTGGCACCATCCGACTTTCGGTACACGATCGTGATTGCGGAACAAGTTACACATCCACAAGACGAACGAGACTTTGGCAGTTGGTGGGCAACGCACGTGGAAGCGCACCGCACAGACACCGTGGGTGGTGTTCCCATTAGCGTGTTCAACTATATTCAACTGTTAGAAGCACATTCGAAAACGAACACATTGCCAGATTGCGTGCGACGCAATCTGGCACTGGTGCACAACGATTGCTATCTGGCATGCGGTGTGATGCGAGGGAAACACGCCGACATCCAGAATGCGAAACAAACGTTATGGTCTGCCTCGGAAAGTTTTCGCAGAACAGGTGAGCAGAAGTTTAATCTTGGTGCACTCAAGAATGCCGGATACGCCCATCTCAAAGACACCTATGGTGCGCAATTGTCGCACGTGGTATTTACAGACATTGATATGCTGCCTGACCATCAATTGGCACCGTACTATGCGCAACAACCGCGCCCAAACGAAATCATTGCGTTGGCAACACGAGGAACGGTGTATGATCATTTCAGTGTTGATAATATGCCAATCTACACATTGATGCAACACCCAATGCATCAAACCAACCACACACACCAAGTACAACGGCACACACAGCAGCAGCAGCCACATCCACACACACAACCGTCGCTTCACAAAACACACAAAACACACAAAACACACGGTGGCAAACGGCATCACAAACCTTATGTGAAGAAGTCATTCACACACCAACGGCAGAATACACACCGCCACAACAACCACAACCACAACCACAACCACAACCACAACCACAACCACAACAACCACCACACACACACCGTTCGTTCACAACCGGCTGTTCGGTATTCGCCGACAACGCAGGACGGGCGAAAGTGTGTGCAGTCGTGGATGCGCTACAAGTTTGATCGGTTTGTGGGGGCGTCGATTTCCTTCTCGACCACATTGTTTGAAACCATCAACGGTTACCCGAATTCGTTCTGGGGATGGGGTGGCGAAGACGACGAACTGAGACACCGGTTCAGGTGGGCAGAAGAATTGGAATTGTGTGCCAGGGTGCAGTTCACTGTTCCGCCCGGTGGCCGACTCATCGATTTGGAATTGGCACAACCGGTTACGATAAAGGACAAATTGGCATTTCGTGTGAAAGAATTGCACAAAAATGAGAAGATCGCAGTGTCCCAAACTCGCTGGCAAACCGATGGGTTGCATCAAATTCGCGCAGTATGCGAGAGTACACACAGTGGGTTATTTCAAAAGTTCCCGAACACCGAAGTGTTGAAAGTGGTGTTGTGATTTTTTTGTGTGGGTTATAATAATAATAATCGCTATTATAATATGAATAATAATCACAATTCTAATATGGATTATCTCAACGCTGTAAAACACGGAACTCGTCCCTCACAACAAACAACACACACGGACATGGACATGGACAAATTAGATAACAAATATACAAGTCTTACACACGCAGCAACTCAAGAGTATTATGAACGAATTAATTTACGTGCCGAAAATAACAAACTAAAATCAGATTTGCTTAAACTACGAGATGCAAATAGCGTTCTCACTAAGACAATTCAAAGAGTCGAACAAGCAAACGTATCACACACAAATAAATATAACAATTTGATGGAGGAACTAACCACCAATACCAACGTTCCGTGTAAAGACCGAATTACTAAAATTATAAAACGTTACGGACAGAATCGTTCTAACGACTCAGTCCGAAACAGTCGATTCCGAAGCATACAAAAGGCACAACGCGACGCAGAAACCTTAACACGAAAAAGATCTGCACTTCGAAAACAAAATACACAACGTGGTGTACGTGGTGTATCTGAACCAGTACGTCGGACCACACCACGTACACCACAACGTATTGGATCAGCATCAGCAGATTTCGGACGATCACGTATGAGCACACCACCACTAGAAGACTCCTCACCTAACATAACATCAATTGAAAACAAAGCCAACGTTGTGGCAAAAATCAAACAACGACAACATGAAAAAAACGCCAACGTTGTGGCAGAAATCAAATACCAACCACACCCACTAACACCAACCATACACACCAACTCCCTACAAAAAGTAACAGGTGATGGTGATGTTCATAACCCAAAAGACTCGTATGTTAACAGACTTACTGCCCATACCGCTAATACGCGCAAACAATCAAACCATTCCCCAAAGTAGGTATCTAATCAAATCGAGCAGCACTAATGTATCTGCTTCGTTGTATTTTTGTATTTCTATAAAGGCGCTATCGATGTGTTCTCTGTACGCTTGTTCTGCCATATGCATCGCAGTCAACCCATCTTGTAGACCATTGTCCGCCCATGCATTTGTTTCTGGTAGTTTTCCGTGTGCAACAAGAGTTTTAATAATGTGTTTGAGTTTAAAATCAAAGCATCCTCGCACCGTAATGGGTTCGGTCAAGAAGAGGACACACAAATCCATCCACTGCAGGGCATTGTGGTGTTGGTCATCATATTGGATGCACTTGTATGTCTGTGGGTACGTATTTTGCCACAAGGGAAGCAACTCTTTGTTTTTGCTGAACAGCGTCTTCAGAAACTGTGGTTCGGCAGGTGACCAGTGAAAGATGGGTGTGTGTGCGAACGTCTCGTCTCCGACCAATTGTTGCATTGCGTGTATCCAATTGTGCAGCATCAGAACTTGTTCGTGGTTGTTCAGGCGTTGCATACGATAGGTAAATACTTGCTGTGTGTGGGTGTGTGGGTCGTAATAGACGGTCGCCACCATAAAGATCCATTTGGATTGGATTGTTTCAAAATCGGCAACAAAAAAGGGGTGCTGCTTGGTCTTCAAAATAATATCTCTGTATGCGGGTGTCTGTATTTGTTGCGGAAGCACACACGTGTCAGGTGTTTCCGGATTGTCTTGGTGGTTGGTCCAAATGATTTGCAGTGAAAGTGGTAGTAGTTTGACAGAGGTCAGTGCTTTCTGCATAGTCCACAAGTCGTGGTAGTTCCGTGCGCCAAGTGCCCACGCCTTTTCGCGTTGGGTTTGGGTAACCTTGTATATGGTGCACATATCGGCGCGGTGCATAGACAACCAGTGCACAAACGGTTTCCAGTGTTCTGCAATATGGGCTTGCGACGCAGGAGCACACAGTTCGGCGTGCGTCGTGTTTGTGACTGGATTCCAGTGGTGTCCTTCGTTGCGCACAAGCAGTGCCCATTGCAAAGCGTTCGTCCACGAAAAGGTGGGTGTCGCATCGAGCGTACACGTTGCAGTCAAAGTGAGTGTGGGGGGATTCAGTACATAAAATTTGGGAGTGTCCAACGAATGGACATTCAATACAATACCTCCGATAACCGGTTGTGTCGGAATGTGTGTGTGTGCGTGAGATGTCAAGTGTTGCAACACGTGTTGGCACCATTGGAAACACATTGCATCAAATTTTGTATTTCGTGAGGTGTGTGTGATCCATCCCGATTTTCCAGAACTGCGTAAATAAATGGGTGTCCACCGGGCAAAGACCCGGGCAGGTGTCTTGGAGGGTAACAATTCAGTGAACAGCAACCGAGCAAGGGGTTCGGACAACAGAAGCGTCGGAGTGACTTCGAGGTCGACCGTGTTTCCGTTGCAATCGATTTTCTTGGACAGAGACACGTGTTGGACGATCACGTGTGTGTTGTATTGTTCGTCTAGCAGGTGTGGGCGCTGTGCGAAACGGCAGTGATGCAACGTTTGTGGAGTGGGAATGTGCAGTGTGTGGCATTTGTTCATCACCCATTCATAGAATAGACTGAGTGAGGTGATACCGACGTGGTCATTCGGACAGAAAGGGGTATCAGTTGCGTTGCCCCGCTCGAAGTGTTCGTTTAAAGGCGGTTTATAAAGGTGTTGGCGGATAGCGTCGTGCGTATGCAACCACCGTTTACCGTGCAAATACACCCAGTCCAACAGCGGGGCATCGGTTAAATGATGCTTTAATGCAACCGTGTGCATATATTTTTCAAAATGAGTGTTTCGTCAGGTGTGTCGGTGTTTTTAATATTTTTATAAAAAATATTAAAACGCATTGGTGTTGTATACGTGAATGTGTGGTGTGTGGAAGAGTGTCATCCGACGTTCGGACAGTCGGTTTCGTTTTGATTTTCTTTTTTGATTTATTTCAGGTTGGTGTTTCTCGTGGAACACACCGACACACTCATACACTGCCGGTCCGGATACAACTCGGTCCGGATACAACTCGGTCCGGGCGACACGTCGTGTATTCCGAGATTTGAAGTACGCGGTTGTGTGGTGTGTGCTGTGGGGTGTCCCTTGTTTCCAGGCCACAATCGGGAACCGTCGCACATCAGACGAGGTTTGTCAAGTGTTAGCGATGGCGTCGTTTGTACAGCGCGTAGATGATATAGGCGATACACAGGACGACCACCGTGGTGATCAGCAGCACGACCAACCACCCGGATGTGTACCACGGGTGAACGGGGGTGTGCGACCGGAGCGTGATCGCGTGAGAAGACCCGCGTACGTCGTCCCCTGCCGCAGCATCACAATCTAACGCGGTCGGTGCTTTGCAGAAGGATTGGCGGGCGTATGCTTGTTCGTATTTTTCGAGAACTGCCTCGCGTGTCACCATCTCGGTGCCCAAACGCTGGTTGACTTGGTTGTGAATTAAAATTACCCACGAGATGAGCGATTCTCTCGAGTCTAGGAAAGGCTCGAGGGGGTATTGTTTCAAGAGTTCGGTGTAGTGCTGGCGACACATTACGCAGGGGAGAATATTGCGGATGATGTAGTAAAAGTCGTAGTGAGTCCGTTTGTCGGAATAAGACGGGTCGACTGGGTAGTTCAGGGACACGGTGTGCATCACGAACCAAAAAGGTGGGCCCCAGACTAACGGATTCATTTGTTACTGCTTTTCTTAGAAAAATATATAAATCATATTGTCGTAGTTCGGACGGTCGGAAAGAACCCAAAACCAAAACCAGAATCATACCACATACACGCACACGAAAGAACAAGAAGACGAATCACCCGGTTCAACCTCCTTCGTGAATACAAAAAAAATGTATGCGTATACTATACATACCCAACCAAACAAACAAACCCAGCTCGTAATGCCCACTTCATCTAAAGCCAAATCCAAAGTGTCGTACGCCTCAATGTGGAAGCGTCTGACGAAATATGCAATCGAACCGGCTGTCAATGCGTCAGCGAATCGCGCACACCAACGAACCGGTAGTCAGAAGAGTCGGGGTGGAAAACCGCAGCTGAGTAGAGAGTGGTTCAAACCCATACACAAACTGAAACAGAAGGCGTCTCGTGTGAAACGAGCACGTAAAACCCGAACGCAAAAGAACCGTGGCGGATTCATTCGCGGTGGCAGTCGCGTGTTGCCGACCTTTCAAGAGCAGTGCTCTCTTGTGCAGTAGCATAAAATGTGAAATACCAGTACAGATACATATTGCGACCGGTGTTCGTGTATAGGTGTATGTGTTAACAAAATACGACAACTCTACTATAATGTTTTTGGAATAATGTTTTTTGAAATGTATGTGTTTTAATCGTGTGTCGGTTCGGACAACACACCGACGACCGAGATTTGTTTGTCGTTGATGTCGAAACGTTTTTGAAGAATTTTCACGTGCAAGATCGGTTGGCGGTCGCTATCCTCCTGTGCATATTTGTCTATACGCTCCTCCTCGGCGTTGTATGCGTCAGAAAATGTTTTTTCTGTCCCTTCTTCCGTGTGATTATAATGCAGTGCTTTTGGTAAAAACAAAATCACGAAGTTGGTGTTTGCTTTAATGACGTCACTTTTTGAGACGGTGTTTGTATCGGTGTCGTATAGAAAGGGATAATAATAACATCGAATACCGATCTTATTTTTATCCAGAACAACGACTGGTAATACTTTCCCAATGGGTGGATTGCACACAAACACTTTGTAGCAGATTTTGTACAGGAACGAACCATTCAAATGTTCCGGAGGGATTTCACCTACGCTGCGAGACACGATTTGCAAGGGTTTGCAGAGCGCACGATTCGATTGTGTCATACTTCGTGTGGACGACACACCTGACAGAACGAATCCGTATTTGGAACAGGATTGTTGCACCAATAGAGCAACCTTTCGTTGTATGAGATTGTTGATATCTGATTTGGATGTGAGTGTGTACATTTCGTGTGGTTTGATATAAATTTTGCAAGTGTCGTCGTAATACCGACATACTGCTTTGTCAAGGACAGTTGAATTGAGTTGCAGCGTGGTAGTCATTCAGGACACAATACCGATTACTTAGACAGTGCTGTTTTTATGTTTCGAGATGCGTTACTGTAATGCGAGTTACCACCGTCACTCTGATTTGTGTTTGATTTGCGATTGTGGGGGGGTGGGTGAACGTAACGTAACTTATCTTTTGTGGGCGTTTTGATTGGTTATTTTTATTATTATTAAACACAATATTGTTATACAATCGATGAGCAATCTTTTCCTGGTCGTGTATGTGATTGCACAAGATTCTGGATATGCGATAGATAGCGACGAACGAGTCTTTCTAGACCAATTGTATCGTGTGGTGAAACAAACCAAAACACGCCAGTCGTTATTGTCTACAGTGTCGACCATGTCGACCGAATCAGACACGCTGCAAGAGGAGCACTTGCCGCTGGTGGCGCGATATATACAACGCACGATTGGGTTGATTGATGCGGATGGGGAGGTGGTCATCATACCCAATCAGTGGTTTGCCACAAACCAAGCGGACGAGTATGCGGAAGTGATTCGCAAATCGGTGTGCGAAGATGGGTCGGTGGTGTACGAGCAAGATTACGACGAACAATATGTTGCAAAATACGAACAATCTATACAACAACATGGGTATGCATACTACACGGACAGCATTCGTATCCGTCTGGGGGGTGTTGACGATACGTCGTCGTCGTCGTCGTCGTCATCGTCATCCTTGGCGAGTCTTTCCAACGAGAGCATCGCACATATCGTCAATGTGAAAATGAAAACGGTCCGCTATGACAAAGATTTCGAGACCCGTTTTTTAGACGTATGGGGAAGTCATTATTATTTTCCGGACACACAACAGACATCATTCCCTCACATTCACGATGACCATTTTCACCGCAAACTGTACGGACACGCCAAATTCAATTATGCGACGATGTTGCAACACGATTCCACTCAGAAACGTACGGTCGCTACGTACAAAGATCACCAGCAATTGGTGCGAAACTTCATGTCACCTATGACGCCGTATCATTCGCTGCTGTTGATACATGCTACGGGGACGGGTAAAACCCTGACAACCTTCGGAATCACCGAACAGTTCCGCGATTTAACATATGCTCAAAACAAGAAGATACACATTGCGTGCCCCAAGCACGAGATTTGTCAAGAATTTATTAGTTATTTGAAAACGTCCGAGAATGAGACTCACCCTGTGAAGCAGTACATTCAGTCAACCTACGCAAACGATGTTGCCGATAGCAAGCACGATTTCGAACACAAGTATGCTGCCAAGTATGCGTTGGATCACTACCGCATCGAAACGTACTATTCTATATTTCCGAAACCATATTATACCTATGCGAACCATTTGAAACGGCTGGTGCATTCGTGGCGGGTCATCCTCCCCACCTTACACACGATACAACGCACAGACTATGGTTTTCGGTTGGGTGCATCTAATATGCTCACTGACCAGATTCCGATTTTACAGAAGATACTTGATACACTTGCTACTGACTTCGCAAAACATTTCAAAGAAATATGGAAATACACAATCGACGCAGTCGATACTGAAAATGTGAATATACATGTGACCGAAATACAGTCGTTGGTTCATTTCGAAAAACAAATTATAGACGAGTACTCCGATTCGGTGTTTGTGGTGGACGAAGCACATCGGTTGATTGACACGATCGGCAGCAGCAACAGTGAAAGTGACTCGCACACAGAGTCGTACGAAAATAAAAATTGGCGGAACATGTTGTATATTATTGTTTCCATACTCCGGTTTCACCGTTGCCGTATGCGTATATTGCTACTCACGGCAACACCGATGATCAACAGCGATGATGATTTTTTTGAATTATTAAATTTACTGATATACAACGATGGTATTCAAAATGAGAAACCATTCCCGATTATGAATAATATGTCGAGCCGTCTTTCGCATAAACGGAGACACAGCGCACAGTTCATCAGGAGCATCCAAGCACGCGTATCTTATTTTAAGAATAGTGCTGGAAAACCGAAGCAATTGTTTGCCGAAGATGTATTCTACAATGTACCTTTTCCGGCGTCGCAGGTCTCGGTGTTGCGTCGCACATTATTCCCGATCATATTGATTCCGCAACACAACGTCTTTTTGGAAAATGTTGACAATTTTCAGACACAAACAATCGTCTGGGATCAGTTCACCAGCACAAGTACGAAACACAGTATTCCGCTGGAAGCATTGTTGAACACCGACGTGACACAACCCCACCAAGTGTACGTGTACGTATTATTGAATTCGTCCGTTCCACTCGAGACACAAATTCGATGGTGCACGTTGTGTGGTTCGTATCTGCACGCCAGGCACACCGTTATCGTGGTGGGTTTGCGCGACGAACAGCAGGTCTTGCGAACGCTTTCGCAAGACTGCCGCATCCAACAAGGACTGTATGCGCAGACGTCTATCAGACACCCGTTGGTAGCGGGCAGCCCAACCCAAGCGAAGCGTTCTATGTATCACACCAACCACAACCCCACCATATATGCAACCAGTTTACACAATATGGATGTGTTACTCAAAACGTATATGACGCACATTGCAGCAGATTTACAGAACCTCCAGTACAACCCATCAGTTGTTGCGACACCGATGCAGAACCGGGCTGTGTTCACAGATGAGAAAGACAAGACGTTGAAATACAATCTTGCGAACCAGTTGATTCATAACTGGAATGTCAACGACAAGACGGACACCGTATACCAACCAAAGATCGACACCATGCTATCCATTATGGAGCAACTGCCAGGAAACATTCTGATTTACACCAACGAAGTTCGGTTGGATGCGAAACACAAAACGGGTGCCCGCATACTCAACTTTCTGAAACGACGTATCAAAGATCATTATGCCCAAAACAAACGGTCTCGTTTGCACAAGGTGGTGGTCGAAATCTTGCACAAAGAGACGTTGCACCATTTGAATGAGGGCGATATGACCATTGAGCTGAACGAACGGATCCAGTTCATTAACAAACACGTACTCTCCAAACGGAACGATGTGATTTTGATCGGTTCAAAAGAGATTATGGAAGGATTGACAATGGATGAAATACGTCAGGTGCACATATTAGACCCCGCATGGAATATGGCTCAGATTGAACAGGTGATGGGGCGTGCGATTCGCATTGGCAACCACAAGAAACACAAACAGAAAGCCCTGCACAACGTGAGTTGTTTCTTGCATATCAGTTTGCCCGAGCAGCCGTTCTACCACACGGCGTCCACGACACTGCTGTTACAATCGTTGAACCCGATGGAGCGTTCGTTCAGCGACCTCCATCGGTACAGACTGATGCGACACAAGATCAAGGACGTGCGCGAAACAGATATGCATATTCAATCGAATGCGATCGACACGGTTTTCCTGGACGATGAAAGTCAAACCAATATTTGTGTTCTGACGGACAACGCCGCCGCAGCAACTACCAACTTTCCGTGGAAAATCGTGCAGCACATTAGTTCGACGTCTTTCTTACGCGATAAGATCACCTCCCTTCGGAGTGTGTATCTCAAAGAACCGGCAACGATGCGCGAACCGCTTTCGCATGCCTCCCCGTATGCTGTCCCCGAAGGTATGCGCAACGAGATCGACTGGTTCAAACACTCGATCCCGCTCGTGTTCGAGACACACCGTTCGCACTTCCAAACCTTCGATGAAATTGGCAGAGCAGTGATGCCGTACGGCCATATGGGGGGCGTCGCCCAGTCGACGGTGTCAATGTATGTATCTCTGGATGTGGAGTACTACTCCTATTTTTTACAAAAGACAGGCAACACCTCCTGCTGCACGACGCACCAGGAGGTGTTAGATCAGTTTCACCATTTTTCGCAATTGATGCAGCAACAACTGCTTCTCAATGTGCTGCTCTGTCAGTATAAATGGTACGTTCAGACACACGGCACACCTTCTGACCAGCTTGCCACGATACGTGTGGACGAGGTCAGTGTGTTAACCCATCCCAACTGGGCACATATTGCGACAGTCATACCTGTGTCCCTCAAGAAGTTGGCGCAGTCCAACGGTGTGAGCAAACATATGCACAAAATCGTGCGCGCGCTCGGATTGCACTACGTGGTGCCGGTACGACGGGGTACATCGCAGCATCAGACCAACCGCAACTTTCAAGAACCCACACTCAACACACTAAAACACCGATACGCGTATGGTTTGCGGTTACAGAATATACACGAACCGGCTGTCGAATACGCATTGCGAGAATTAGTTCAACAAAACACGCCCATCCAACTAGAGCGCTCCTCCTATTATATGGTATACGCCCGACCCTTTTATAGCCTTGTGCCGTATCACATTCCGAAGGCGAGTGCGTTGTGGAACGTATCCAGAGCAGATGAAACCTCGCAGGAACACACTGAGTTGACGCCTTACTCCGTATCTTTGGAAGAGGAAAAAGAAAAAACAGTCGCAAACATACGACTGATCCTATATGAAATTATACGATTCGGTAATATACTTGTCGAACACCTACGCACACGCGTTCCCAGAAGCACGTTGTTACTGTATGCATATGAATATGCTTTTGATAGCATGGTACTACAAAAACAAGAAGATGTGCTGCAATATAGCGCAATACACGGTGTAGACAGTATTTTCGAATCCGATACCAGACAGTATGCCGACGTGTTCCGCAAGTCGTTGTCCGAACGATTTGTCGAAAAGGGGAAGAAACAAACCGATACCTTCCCGAAACACGCGCAGCATATCCTCAACGAATTCTTCCCGAATCACAGCGGGCGCATGTTCTTGAAGTTCCCGAAGAATCCGGCGTCCGATACGTGCGCTGTGCACATTTACGAAGACAAGGGCAAAAAACAGAATGCGCAAGTCGTGTATAACCGAAAGAAGGTGAGTGCGAACTCACCAATGTACCGATATGCGGTGCAATATTTCTCACCGATACCGGTGCACAACACCAGCGACCAGCAATTCTTCCACTCCTCGCCCAACATCCATAATATATCCACACACCCCATCGCACCAAACACGCCACTATTCGGTTACAATGACGTGCTCAATTTCAAACACAAACTGGCGTCGCGCTTGCAAATGAAAGTGTGTGTGTCGGATCGCATACGAGACGTCCCGATCGATTCACCAGAAGTCGAAGCACATCTCGCCGCCTTTCAACAACGACACCGGGTGTTTGAAACCACGCTCCTCGAAGCCGAACAGTCACTGGTCGGAAAAATACCGACGGATGAGATGGTGCACGTTTTGCCAAGTGTCGTTCAGTGTTGCAAGTACATTTTGCTTCGGCACACAAATGTGTTCCTGCGTTTTTTCTACGCAGGGATAGTTACCAAACACCCCAATAAGGAATATTACGCATCGTACAAGCACGCTATCAAAAAGAAACTTATCGGGTAGGATGCCCCCACCCCCCTCACCCACATCTGACAACCAATACACACCCTAACCTTGTATGCCTGTATCATATAGAAAATTATGAATGCTAAAACGTACTTATGAAACAAACCTGCAAAAACACATATCTCGAACAGGGTGTCACGCTTATGTGTATTGTTACGATGTTGATCTGCGTGGTCCAATTGTATCGCACACACCCGGTTGAACACTCTCACACTGTGACAGCGTCACCCGAACCATTTGTGGAAAATACACTGACGTTAGAGAACGCAAATAAATACCAAGCGAATATGGATATACTCATCAAATCACTTGCATATCGTTTGGCGAAATTAATTCCAGCCTCCACCGAAGTCACACACCTCGCAGACAAATCTGCCGCATTGAAAGCCACCTCAAACAAAATGAAGCAAACCACTGCCAATCTGAAGAATAAGAAGATTCCCCATAGCGGAGCAACGTTGAGAACACTGAACGAAAGCACAAAACAGCAGGGCAACTCGATGAAAAAGAATAATACGAAACATATGACGGGTCTCCCAGTAATATCGACATCACTTGAATCGTTTTATGCACCAGACCCACCACACCAACTGCACGATACCATCCTAACGATTCGTCGTCTAGCAAAGGGTGTGACGCCCCCGACACACACCGAACGTGCCTCGACTGGCGATGGTCGGGCTGGCGGTGCGTTATCAACTACGGCACTCCCCCAACCTCTTCAAATATATATTGGTGCGAATACTAAATTATATCATTTTTACAATAACGAAGTCGTACCATTCGTGAATTCCCAACTAACTCAAAAAGAAGGGGTGCACGAAGCAAAAAAAAAACATAAAAAACAACTGGATGCATTTCAAAACAAGGCCAACGAACGCCGTGCACACGCAAAGCAACATGTAACTGACACGTTAGCAAAATATAAATTGGTTTCACACTGAACAAATGTATCGAGAACCGATCGCAGCATCGCATCTTGTACCTAACACCGGTCAGATACACACACCAGCAAACAGTCGTACGAACCGCTCCATAAATAGTCGCTCAAGAAATAGAGTGCGAGAATCGCGCAGAATATACACACCTCTTGTAATTCAAGATAGAACGATACGCATACGAACGGGAGAAGCACCCAAAAATTGGAAACGAATACGGTGTACGTATGACCATTGACGAACGACGAATGACAGATGGCAGTCATCCTTTTTTGGGGTGCCCATAGACGTACGCAACACAAGAACACGACGCTCCATATGACACCGATGAACATTTTATTTTGTATATGCCTGCCAGTTGTCAACTCCACGCAACTCAAGTCATGTGGAGTTGCTATTTTATTAAAAGATAATTATCCGGTTCGGTGGGTGGGCTGCATTGTGGGGTGGGGGGTACTTACGCACCCCCCCCCCCACCACCAATATGCTGCCAAAAATAGTAATGAGCGATTGGTATACATCGCACAAATACATTTGGTAGCACGAGGGTGCTTGTGTACAAAAAAATAGTGTGGGACGTATACACTGAAAGAGGTGACGACATTTGATATCATTATGTGGGTGTGTTGTCAAATGGTTGCAGTAGTTTTTGTAATCTTGTCATCAATGTTGTTCGTGTCGCGTTGATATCCATACCTTGTACATTTGTGGCATCCTTTTTTTGTTTCATCGTTTCTTTCAAAAATGTTATGTCACGTACTAACTTGCCCATTCTTTCCTCGTCGGATTCTTTGTACTCCATGGGTTCACGCTTCGCTTGTTCAGCGAGGTGACGTACGATCTCGTTATGCGTCGTTTTTAGCAACCCCGTTTGGTCGTTCTCGATGAGTTCATTGGATTTACTAAGTGGTGCAATTGTCGTATAGGCATGTTGTGTCGATAAGCATTTTCCCAGTTTTCTCCACGTCACCGATATGTTACGACGATGTTCACGCACCCGTTCTTCGGGTGATTTCATTTCAGATAAGGTGTAATCGAACCAATTTATCGCTGACATTTTTGCGTCTCTGTATGTCGCAGCAGTGCTATCACGCAACGTTCCGAACCACTCGAAACGCCGGACATATTCAAACAGTTTCGTGTGCGCGTCTGTTTTGGACGTTGTGTCAACTGTTATTTTCATAGGTCCAACCGTCAACGTGTTTCCGGACGTATCGCTTCCCGGGTCAAGATTGCCTGCGAACAGCGTTGTCACTAACTCGAGTTCGTGGCTGGTCGGTGGTGTAATGAAATGTATTTCGTGGACAGGGGGGTTATTACCTAGGGATGCAATTTCTATGCACGACAATGATTTCAATGTTGACAGAGTCACGTAACAAACCTGACCCGTATCAACCTCAGTTGTGGTATTATATAATATGCATTCTGTGTGGGTGATAGGAACAGTGCCAACCACCAGAAACTGTGTGTTAGTTTGGGTATTATGGCGCGCCTTAATCAGAGCGAGACATCTCTCAGATTTTGCACCGATATTGATCTGTGTCAGTCGGTGATGCACATTCGACCCAACCGACGTTGTCGATGCGTCCGCACACGAGATGGTTTCTTGAAGCAAGAGTTTCAAATCATCTTGTGTATATGGAACATGCTTTTTTGTAATTGTGTCGTGTACAGACTTTCCCGACGTGGGTTCTGACGTGTATGTGGAGGATACATACACATAGTCTTTCAAGTCGGATTCAATCTGTGTCTTCGTCTTCCCATCCTTATCAGTCTTCACACCCGAAGTCTTCGTGTACTCGGGTGTAAACAGATGTTGTATAAGGTTGCTCATAATCCACATAAAGCAGAGAAAGGCGAAGACACCCACCGCCATCGCCGAGTCGTCTCGATTCATACCGAAAAAGGTTCGGGCAACGCCGGATACAACCGATTGTATTGTACCCCACACGGATGTAAACCCCGAGGCGTGTACACCTAACTGGTTGAGTTTGTACAGTCGGGTGGTTGCGATACGCAATTTCAATTTGACACGAAAGCACATCTCCCGAATTTCCTTCCGTTTGAGGAAGTGGTCTATACCAGAGAATACATTCGGTATGAACATCACCACAAACATCAATAATTCGGAAATGATCGTGGACAGTGTATATTGTCCGCTCACCAACCACAACAAGAACCCACCCGAAAGGAGATACGGGATGGCGACCGGTGCCAAGAACATCATTCCACCCTGCGGTTTGCGTGTGTGGCGTATTGTGCGGGAGCAGGTACGGGCGCTTACGCACCTGCTGGTACGCACCATTTTGCGCGTGGGTGCGAACCCGCCGTGCGCTTTAGGTTTCGGTCCGCGTTGCGTCCGTGGTATGTCGGTTTCACCACGATTGCGATTGCGATTGCGATTGCGTCGGGTGTGCGGATGGAGGAGGTCATTGTATTTATCATCCAGCGCACGTTTGTTTGTGCTCGTAAACAGTTTGCTCATATGTGTGAGAACGAAGAACACCAGTAAAAAGTGCACCATCATTTTCTGGGCAGGGTCAGCCACCATTCGTTTGAATAAGGTAGGGAGAGCAGTCTTGGTCGACTCGTATCGATCCGAAATAGCGGCTTCATTGGACGGAAATTTACACTCTGTGTCGTTATTCACCGTAAGGAGCAACAATGGGCGTAAATCGACGAACGGTACATTTGCGGCAAAGAGTATCTTTCTATGGAAGTTAGTTCGTATAACATTTTGTAGTGACGGGTCTCGCCGAAGGAGTCCAATCAGATTGTCGGCGTCTTCAAATACAATCAATAATTTGATAGAATTGAGATCTGAGTATGATCTTAACTGTCCAATCGTATCATATGTTAGCACTGTAAATGGTGGGTAATATTCTTTATTCGTAACTGTTGCATTGTTTCGGTTGTTCCACACTTTTTCCCGCTCGTGGGTGGTAACAATTACCAACCCATTCAAACCCTGTTCATGGAGATTTTTAGTCATATTGTTTGATGTTGTTATTTTGTAGTGCAATAAGTAATGTGCACACGTGTGTATCATTTTTGGAGTGGATGGTGCAACTACCACCAGACCGGTCCGGCGGGCAGGAGTGCTGTCGTCGTTGGTGGGGATACTGATAATGTTATGAACGATACCGTTCACGTCGTCCATATTCATACACGTCTGACGCTTGTTCTGGTTCTTGTTCTTGTTCGGTGATGACATCGTATTCGTGGTTATCATTCTTTCTCACAAAATTATTTAGATTCGTTTTGGATACCAAATACCCAACACCCAACATACCCAACACCCAACATACACAAGAATAAGCGCATCTATCGTTTTTGGAAATAACACAGGTATTCAGAATCTACCCCAATCTCTTTCATCTTTGTAATGTGTCGCAGTTTGAATCCGCATTTTCGTGCGATTTGTATGAGGGTGTCATAGGGTGGCATGTTGTAGTGGTGCGTGTGCGTGCGAACGTACTCGTCTTTCGGATAAATGATTGACTCGTGAAAAGATGCTCGGTTCTTTGCTTCGTCGTATTCAAAATCACTTTCATATAGAAACGTTTGGAAATACACTCGGGCGTCGGTCTTGCGCGGGTTCATATACTTCTGCAGCGGAATGCCTTTTATGGGATTTGCCACGAGTGGGACCGGGTTGAACAAGCGGGGGTCGACTGCGTGGACACACAGATGCCCACCCGTTTTCAACCAGTTGTGCGTGTTCTCAAAGAAGGTTCGCAGATTATCCGAATAATAGATCGTGAACGAGTAGCACGTGATGTGTGTGAACATCTTCTCGTGAAAGATGTTGGGTTCTTCCATATCACCGCGCATAAACCGAACGTCGGATGCGGCAGGTCCCAGTTTGGATTCGGCAAGTTGCAGCATGTCGGTCGATTGGTCCAGCCCGAACAGCGTTGCCCGCGGAGCGAGTCGGCAAAACTGTTTGAGATGCGAACCTGCCCCGCACCCAATGTCTAACAGCACCGCTTTGCTCCCATACTCTGCCAACCGCCCGATCTCTTTGAAATCGACACACTCGAATTCGGTCACCTTGCGCTTCGGCATATCAAAGAGCGAGTAGTGGAGATGTGCGTACGTTGCGTCATACATATCGGCAGGCGAGTCTCGGGCATCCGTTTCAAAGAACTGGAGGTCGTCGGCAGACACTTTCTGCACGCTCGGTGTCATCGGATTTGCCGGATTTGCGAAGGTCTCCCTGCGTTTGTCGCGGTTGCGTAAGACGTGGAAACACGTGGAGAACACCCCGGCAATCAGCACCATCAATAACACGAGTACCCCCACCACTTTGCACATTGTGCCCAGTTCCATCGTTTGTGGCGCGTGTTTCATATAATATCTGGTTTGGTATTTGTTAACTTGTGTCTTCCATAAAAGATTCTATTCCAACCAAGAATAACGAAGCATGCACATTACACCCACACGTATTAGTATTAATGGAATCACTGTAACAGGTGTATTGTGTGTCCGTTCTAACACATACGTTAGACTTGACTGCTTCGGTGAGGGCATCATATGTTGCGATGTCCACCCGATTCGCACTTACCAAACCAATCCAATCCAATCCCATTCAGACGAGCGACGGGTGTTCACCCGACTTGTGCAAGAGTCTGTTTTTTATATTAAAACTATAGTTACGTTAGGTTAGATTTGATTATATACCCAACGCACATCCTAGTATGCAGCAACGCTCTTCACAAAATGTATTACACGTCGAAACACAGTGTTTGGATACACAAACATTAATAACTGATTTTTTGTCAAAGACTAAGTTGAACACCTCACCAGTGTCACCACCGTCTACGAATGTAACGACAATCAGTTCACAAGCACAAGCACAAGCACAAGCACAAGCACAAGCACAAGCACAAGCACAAGCACAAGCACAAGCAACCATCCACGGTATCCAAACTCAACCAGCATTGCCGCAAACAGACCGGACGGTTGCTGCTGCAACGCTGCACCGGAAGAATCTGAAGAAAGTTCTCAGGGGCATGCAAAAGCAAGTGCAAAAACGACAGTCTCAATTGTGTTTGCGGGGGACGCTCGTCCCACCAACACCGATGACAGTCCAAGACAAACGACACACCCTTCTTACATTACGAAATACAGTTCAACCCGAACAGCGTTCAGAAGAGTGGTATAGTCAACGAGAAGAACAAATTACAGCAAGCGTTTTTGGCAAACTGAAGAGTATTGCTTCGCAACGCACACTCGCCTTTCAGAAAGCCACGAAAATTCGCGAACGCCCACAACCCAGAAAGAAGCACGTTTCATCGGGTGCTGCGTGTGAATGGGGTGTGCTGTTTGAGGAAGTGTGCAGGAAGGTGTATGAACATTTATGCGTTGGTGCAGTCGTTGAAGAATTTGGATTGCTTCCGCATCGGACGTATCCCTTTATTGGCGCATCACCAGATGGCATATGCAACGAGCATAGCAGTGATGAATATGTTGGACGTTTGGTAGAATTCAAAGCGCCATACTCACGAAAACTCATACACAATACTGTTCCGGAAGAGTATTTAGCACAAATGCAAGGGCAATTGGAAGTCACGCAATTAGACTGTTGCGACTACCTCGAGTGTGTATTCCAAAAAGAAACGAAAGAGGAAGCGCAAGCACGAAAGGAGTGTGCGACGCATTTGCAAGGGGTGCAAGGGTTGCAAGGTTTTATTGTCCAACCGTTTGGGCAATCGAACTGTCTGTACGGTCCGGTCAATGATATTACCGACACAACGCTGGGTGCGATCGTTGCGACGAACCACCTCACACACGAACACGTCAACGTTATGTATTGGTTTCTGGAAGATTACCAAAAAGTGTCGGTCCGTCGCAATTCAGAGTGGTTCTCTACTAACCTGTTTCCCCAATTGGAAACAACATACACACTGTTGACCGAATTTGTAAATAATGATGACACGTATCACGAAGAGTTCCTAAAAAGACAACAGAAGAAAAAAATTAAACGGACAACCGTCCCAGCGTGTTTGTTTAGAAATTGATATACATATTTAATATATATCGGAATCGTTTCCTTTTTTTAACACACACACACACACACACACGCAAAACGAATGAATTGTATTATTGCGAATTACATTCAAAAATAGTATCAAAAAATTATATTGTATAATAGTTAAAATCAGCATTTTTAAAACCAGATTCCATTATGCCCCGATATTCTACATCTCGTTCTGCGAACAGTCGCAAAAAGCGTCGTTCTTCACACTCCAACCGTTCTAATACTAATCTGCGTGGTGGTGGCGTGGTTATGCCTTCCGAGTACTACGGGCAAGACAGCGGTGCGTACGTGGACCAATGCGGCCCGACCCCGTTCTCCACTGCCTACGGCGAGGCGGTGCCCCGCAGTTTCGGCACGCTCAACACGTCGCTCGGACCGA
>Ga0115547_1000443_pt1 | contig 27168 bp, 25 predicted proteins | sample COGITO_mtgs_1004_3_FD_87185 | JGI IMG/M metagenome (GOLD analysis project Ga0115547, IMG submission 87185) | Pelagic marine microbial communities from North Sea - COGITO_mtgs_100420 | ecosystem: Environmental > Aquatic > Marine > Epipelagic | place: Germany:Helgoland, sampling site Kabeltonne...
TGTGTGACACGGCAAAATCTTTGTGCACACACCACCCTCCAAAAATCGAAGTTTTCCGCCGAAGATTCCTATCAGTACTTAGTTGTATATGTAGTATGGTTAAGTACTTACAATACGACTACTAATCATCTTTCTACTTTCGGTGTTTTGTTTTTTTAAAAAAAATAGGAAATATAAGTGTTCTCTTTCCTTTTCTTTATATGTCAACCAGTGTTGGTCCTTCAATACATCCCTCGCGCGCGCGCCAGTTTTACGGGGGGCTTACTTTCAGAACCGACGCCGCGCAGGTTAAAAGTGGCACAGGCTTTTTGATTGCGCATCAGTACGCTAAAGATTCCACGAAGAAGCGGTCTGTGGGCGAAGAACGCGACCAGTCCAAGTTTTCTCGAGAAAGACGCCGTAAGAGTAAACCGTGCTTCGAAAGCGTCGTGGATAGTTTAGAGCCCCTGAAGAGCGAGTGGTACTGCGTCTACTGCAGCCTCACGGTGGAAATAGACAACAAGATCAACCAAGTGAAGTGCCCGCAATGTCATTCAAACCATCTGGAGGCTCCGCGTCGCCCAACGCGGGGGCTGCTAACAGCAAGGTAGAGAAAAAAAGAAAGGGGCGAGAGGCGCCGAAGCGTGGCAAGTCAAAGCAAAAACAACGAAAACAAAGAAAGGAATTCACTGATATAAGAACGATGGAAGAACTCGTGCTTCCGGGGGATCTGAACGACTACGACGGTGTGCTTAAAGGCCTCGAAGCAGCAGCGCCCGCAATGTCGCCCGAACCATCTGGAGGCTCCGCGTCGCCCAACGCGGGGACTGCTAGCAGCACGGTAGAGAAAAAAAGAAACAAAAAGGGGGGCAAGGGGGGCAAGTCAAAGCGAAAACAAAGAACGGTCTTCGAACTCATGAACCTTCCGGTAGATGCACTCAACCAAGACGTTGAAGACCTCGCAGCAGTCTGGGACCACAGAGACCGCTTTTTAACCCACCCCAAGGTCATGGACGGCGCTTTCAAGCTTATTCAAGATCAAACCGAGGTGAGCGAGCACGGGACCTACTCCTACCTCATGCCGGGAAACAAGCGCATGCTCTTTATTCCGCAGGACGACCCGAACGGGGGCAAATCGAAAGAGTGGATGGCCCGGCGGAAAGCTTTGTTCTGGACGGCGAGCAAGCCCGCCGGTTCCTTTTTCGGCGTGTACTACTTTCACGCCGAAGTCGCGCGGGCCATCAAGGCGCACAGGCGCTACGACGTGGCTTCAAACTCATCCGTGGGGCAGGCCGAATTGGTGCGCACCCCCGCGTACGACCGAATTGAGGACCACGCCCCGCTCTTCAAATGCCTCGTGTCGTTCAAGGAGTTTCAGGAAGAGTTCTCGGATTTCAGCCTGTTTAAGATGAACAACGGTACCACAAACGAGGACGTGGCCATTGAGGAGTTCCTGAAGAAGTTCACGCACGTGTTTGCCGCGGAGGAGTATCTCCACATCTTCAACGAGTCCACGTCGCAGAACGGCTGGTCCACCGGGACCTCCCCCGACGGCCTTTTGCTGTGGTACAAGAACGGACGCCTTGCACAAAAAACCAGTCTGGAGGTCAAGTGCGGAAGCACCTGCACGAACCAGACGTGCAAGAAAAGACGCCAGCAGCGCGCTATAAGGTCTGAGAAGACCACCGAGGACGAGGGGTTCTTCTGCACAGACAAGTCGCATTTCAAAGTACACAACTGCATCAAGACTTACTACGTGGGTCAAATGCAGCTCGAAATGTTGGGCCAGAACCTCCGCGAGAACGTTTACGTGTCTCTGGGGTACGGAGCGCGGGCCGCTCCCAAGATCAAAGCCTTCCGCATGAAATTCAACCGACCAGCCCTGCTGGCCTGCGCTCTGTACATGCGGAGCCTAGCCGAGCTCAGAGACCTGGCCTTCGAGGTCAAGGATAACGACGTGTACGGCTTGGGCGTCAACTCCCCAGACTTCCAAGACATGAACGAGGATGTAATCCAACGAGCTCTTTTCACAGAGATTTTGTTGGAACACGAGGAGTACGACGCCCTTATGGCAAGAGTCCACCAAAACTTTGAAACCATGGTGCGGTTCTCTGAGCACGCGATCATAGGGGCACACGGGTGGACGTCCTACAGCAAGCGCTGGCGAGAACTGGACCCCTCCGCCAAAGAGGTGCTGCAGAACGCCGTGAAGCTGGACCCCTCGGACTACGGCAACCTCGGCAGGCTTCCGCCGCTGGACAAAGTGCACGCTGACCTGGCGAGCACTTGGACTGATCCCACCGTCAGACACAAACCCGTTAATTTTGAAAATCCGGACGCCTCGTTTCTGCAACCGCTCTCCCCGCAGGCGTTCAAACGGTCCTACGACCGTTTCCTGACACTCAACGCAGTGGAATTGAGCGAGCGCGACTACTTGACGTTCCGCGTGCCGCAGGGCGTGCTATCGGACGAGTTTAGGTTCTGCCTCAACTACCCCAACCCGCTTATGATGCAGGGCAAGATAGAAAAAGCAACATGGCTGATCTCACCGACCGTGGACGACGCTTTCATAGAACTGCGCCTCACCACTGGGAAAACATACAGCACGCACCTGACCCGATCCAACGCGAACGCCGCGAAACCAGCGGCTTCGGCGGCTTCGGGGGCTTTGGGGGCTTCGGCGGCTGGAGGCGATGTTTCGTACACCGAAGCACAAAAAAGGATTTGGCAGGAGTACGGCGTGGACTCCAGCGAGGAAGACTCCAGCGAGGAAGACTCCAGCGAAGAAGAAGAGGAAGAAGAGCTCAGCGACGCCGACAAAGAAGCGCTAAACGTTTTGAAGCGCCTAGAGAGCAAAGAGGGCATTCCATCCACAGAGTGGTTGGTGGACTGGAGCCCAGAAAAACGATCCGATATTCTGGTCCGCATTTCAACACTCATGGGATGGAAGCGCATACTCGTGCTTCCGGGGGATCTGAACGACTACGACGGTGTGCCCACGATCAGCAGACCTTTTGTGGACTCTCCCAAGGACGGATTCGACAGCATCTTCGTGCCCCCCGCCAGTTACAACGGGAGGCCGGCGTGGAGTTTCTCTCGCTACGTGTTCAACATGAGTACCAACTGGAGCCCGACCTGCATGGCGGCTCCGCCGCGCGTCGGCAGCTACGACGACGAGGGCAACGTGGATATGAACGAGCACGGGGGGCTAGACGGGGAACTGCCCTCCATCGATCAAATTCCGACAGGGGCGCGCGTGAAAGTGGTGGTGTCGCAGGTGTGGCAGAGAAATTGTAACTTTCACACGATTCTCGTACACAAGGAAGACTTTAAAAAAATTTAAAGTATTTATAACAACACCGTATCTCTTCAATTGAACATATATTATCGTAATATTTTGTACATGATTTCTACAATGCTGAAAACCGCCGTCCTCATCGGAGCCATCGGCGCCGCTCTGATCGGCAGCGCGGGGGCCCATGACTGCGACACTGGCACGAAAACCGCCAGCAGTGCCGCCCTGGACGCAGCGGGGTTTGCCGTCGGAACCATGCACCTCAGAACGTCCGGAGGGTGCGATATGACTCACGATGAAAATGGACCTGGGGTGGGATCAGACACTGCTAAGTATTACAAAGTCGCAAAGCATGTTAACGTAGCCACGGAAGGCGGAGACTGGAGAATCCAGATCGAAACCTGTAACTCACAGGAATCAAACGGGGTAGCTTGTGGGAAAGATATCTTATATCCTGCCAACTACGTATGCTCCACGTCGAATTTCGAAAACGCAAGCACGTTCTACAACCAGGGCAATGACTTCCCTGTAGAGTACTGCCTTGGGGAGGCACAAGAAAAGGAAGCGGTGGCGCTTTCCTCAGAATGTTCGCCAGACTCCAGCGGATCTTGCGCAGACTCCTTGGACGTGCTTTACGCCTGCCCAGTTTCAGGACTGGAGGTATGCGGCATCACCTCGTCAAGCAGCACCACCGCGGCGCCCGACGGCAGCACGGCGGCGCCCACCACTGCGGCGCCCTCTGGAGAGACACACGGCTGCGCAAGCACTCCCAACTGCGGCACCGGAGCCGCTTGCGCGGACGTGGTAAACTCCGGCGCGGACTACACGTGCGTCTGTGGCACCGGATACGCTGGTGACACGACCACGAACGGACCGGCGGACTGCACCGACGTTGCCGGGTGCACCGGCAATTCCTGTCAGAACGGCGCTGTCTGCAACGACGTCCTTGCCCCTGGCACGGGCTACACCTGCACGTGCGCCCCCGGGTGGACCGGTGCCGATTGCGAGACCGCAATCGACTACTGCGTGACGAGCTTGCCCACCACCATCTACGTGGGGGAAATGGATGGAAGCAACGATGACCCACTGCCTCACGTTGAGTTTTACAGCGACCAAGAATGCGAAAACAAACTCACAGTCTTGGCGGGTGAGGCAGGCGATCTCGCTGGTCGCACGTACGGCGTCAGCGAGAATACCGAGTACACATTTGAAACTTGTGCGAAATGGTGGAGCAGTCACGCAGTAAAGGTGTATTCTGTTTCCGATACTACAGACACAGCTGGGCATTCTGATGCAACTGCTATCGTTGCAGACAGCGTTCTTAATATTACAACTGGGTCTAATGGTGCTTTGTTAAGGTACGAATCACCATGGGTGGCAGGAAACACATTTGGATTTTTCAAGTCTGTTCCGTTTGAGCACCGTTGCGAGAATGGCGCAATCTGCACCCCCGAACCAACGAGCTACACGTGCGTGTGCGCCACCGGCTACGAGGGCAACTACTGCCAGACGGCAAGCGCGTGCCAGGACTCCTCGGACTCTTCCAAGGACGGCAGCGACGGTGATTTCTACTGCATCAACGGGGGCACCGCCACCGGCACCACGGGCAGCTGCGGGTGCACTTGCGCCGACGGCTACAAGAATGATAACTGCCAGACGGACATTGACGAGTGTACTGACCATAGTAATCCCAATTTTCCGGATGGGTGCGACGCAACAGGACGGTCATCGTGCAACACAGATGGTGGCGTGAACACTCGCACGTGCGTGTGCAAAAATGGGTACGACGGGCTTCGCTGCCAAAACAACATCAACGACTGTTTGCGCGTAGATGGGGTGTCCACCGGGGTTCCGTGTTTATCGGAAGGCGGCGACTGCAAGCCCGTGTGCAAGAACAGTGCCCACTGCACGGACCTTGTCGAGGGTTATGCATGCGATTGCGACTACAGTGCTGGAAAAGGCGTCACAGAGGGGTGGAATGGAACCCACTGCGAAACCAGCTTAAACGACTGTGTTGATTATCCGTGCACTCGCGGTTCCTGCGAGGACGGGCACTTAGAAAAGGGTCATTTGTTCCGCACCTGCAAATGCGACGGCGACGGCGCGGGATACTTTGGTGACGACTGCGAAAAGGAAATCGTGAACGGTTGCATGAAGCCGTGGGAGATTAACTACGATCCTTTGGCCACCCACGACGATAGTGATGATCAATGCAAGACAGGCCACTCCGGCGCCAAAGTTTTTAAACCCGACCGCAAAGAACGCATGAACGCATGGAAGTCCATGCAGAAGCGCAAGTACGAAAAAACAGACCGCGCCGATAACTTGGACTACGAAGACCCGTCCAAGCGCATGAAGATCCGCAAAGCCGATCGCATCGAAATCACAGCTGACGACTACTCCACGACGTCTTGGACCAAGCTGCAAGAGATCTCCGGGTTTGCGAGTCGCCCCAAAAGATTGGAAGTCGGTCCCGAGAACACTGGCCCCGATTTCTGCCAAAGTAAGGTGTCCAATGATCTAGACCCTGCGAGCGATGACAAGTGCATCACCACCATGTTGGACGACGAGGAAGAGGTAAACGGAGTGAAAACGTTGACCAAACGCGCGCTTCCCGCATTAGTGGGAAGCTGGCAGGTCGTTGGAAAGAACATTAGCGGTGTTGTCAAACCCATTATAAAACAGGTTCGCATTCAACCAGAAGTAGCGGGAGACAGAGCGGGAGACGACAAATACTCAATAGCTTGCTGGGACGAGGACGGATATACCTGGGACGGTTGGGAGAATCTTTATGAGGGGGATGATTTCATTTGCAGCAAAACTCGCCACCGCGTTCTGGTGGGCAGTTTGACAGACTACCCGGCGCCGTGCGTGGGGTTGCTAAATGGGGGTTGCACGTCGGAGCAGAAGACGGAGGTATACTTGAGCCGCACCGACGGTGACACGGACTGTTCCCTTGCAACCAAGGACTCGGATCGCAGTTGGGAGGTGGATGAAGCGAACACCGCGTACTGCAAGACGCTCGGATGCACCACCCAGCAGATCGTGGATTCGTTCACATGCAGCTAAAATATAAAATAAAAAATTAAATTAACGTTTGCGTTTTCTTTTATTGCGTCTCTGTTTTTTCTTTCGAAGATGATAGGCTCTCACCTTTATCTTGTGTATCTTGGGCCAGGCGCGCGGCACGGGCTTGGGGTGGCGGCTTCTGCGCCAGTTTTCTATGCGCCAGAACACGCGCCTGGCGTGGTCCTTGCTCAGCAGCCCCCCCTCTTGTGCCGGCACCATGGCCGCAGCCAGCTGGCCCGTCAGCACGGCCAGGTACCACTGGGTCGCAAAGCCTATGCCGACGAGAACGGAGGCCTTGCGGAAGGGCATGCGTTTGAGCAGGGGAAGCCTGGGGTCGTAGGGGTCGCAGCCGAGCAGTTTTGCCATGCTGATGACGTCAATGGTGACGCATGTGGGCCTGGGGTCGTCGTCTCGATCGGCGTACATGTCGAGGCCCATGGTCGTGAGGCATGTGCTAGGCTCAGTTGGCCGCTTGCCGCAAAAAACGGCTCCCCTCCAGGTGCGGGCGACCAGCCTGAGGTTGGAGGACTTGCACACACCAACCACTGGGCCCCATCCTCGGTAGTCGTCGTAAGAGAGCTGCTCCGGGAGGTAGTCGAACACGCTCGTCTCGGCGAACAGAAGCCGGTTGCGCAGACTGGCGCTGCCCCACTTTGCCGCCTCGAGCTTCTTCACGGAGAACCCCGGGCCCAGCGCGTCGAGCATTGTCTGAGCGGCTTTTCCGGGAACAAAGTGGTTTTCTCGGACATATCTCCCCGGGGCGGAACACTCCACAAGGAGATGGTCGAAGAAACCGCAATCCTTGGAAAAGCGGAGCCTCTCTAAAAATCTTCGGGTTCCGCCCAAGTACTCCTCGAGATCGTCCTCGTGCTCTCCCTGGTTGCACACGGAGATCATGCGGCACGGCGGGCTCGCCAGCACGACGACTCGGTGCCCGGGATACTTGTTGCGCAGAACACGGAAAAAGATATTCAGGTCCGACGTCGGATCCCTTCTGCCTCCTCCGAGCACGCCCACGTGGTCTTCGTAATCGTTGACGCCCGGGACGTACCACCCCGGTTCGAGCCCAGCGGCGAGCTTGAAGGGTCCCTGCGCGAAGGGGTCGTGCACGGAGAACGCGCGGTACAGCGACCACTTGTTCTTGCGAGAGAAGACGTGCACGGCGGATCCGTCCCAGCCCAGATGCTCTTCTCTGATGTCAATATCGAGAGCGGGGATAATGTTGAGCTCCCTTTGGCCCAATTGGCAGCAGCCCACGGTGCCTCCTGCGCACAGGCGAACGAGGAACGTGGGTTTGCACGGCGTCAGCGCGTCCGACGTCAGCACGTAGTCCACTAATTTTGCCTCGCGCGCAACCTTCCGGCGCTGTGCCACACAAAGACGTTTTTTTGGGGGGAGGTGGGAAAGCATTTTGAACGAGAACCCCCTCCAAAATATCGATTTTTTTGAATTTGAATTGTGGTTTTTTTCCTTTTTTTGAGCAAGGGGCAGAGGGACAAAAGATTCATTGTCTTTCTACGCCTTTACAAATTGGCGGTGGCGGGGTGCAGTTAACTACGCAAAGCGCGTCGGGTTCAAACCTCTGTGTCACCACCAGTACTTTGGTGTACCGAGGTGTGATATTGGAGACAAAGAATCTTTTGACTCTTCGCGGGGAAGAGGTCAACTCAGACGCATTAGCAGGACCCGATGCTTTATGTATAAATAGAGGTTAAATATAGGCGAGCACGCATTCATTCATTCGACTCTTCGCAGGTACACCATGAATTATTTTTAAATTTAAATAAAACACCGACATGAACAACACAGAGGTGGTTGTGGCTATAATATTACTCGCGCTGTACATAATGATCTGGGACACGTGGGGGGATATTTTCGGGGCTTCAAGCAACGCGCTGTAAGATGTCTCGTGGGTTTATGCCGCGGCACGCGTGGGACGCGGTGCTCGAGGTGCGTGGGGGTCGTGTGCACCTGCGCAGAGTTTCCCCCTCGGCCCGCAAGTATAAAGTACCTAACGACGAAAAATGGAGTTTGAGCTACGACATGGCCAGGGTGACGCTGTGGTTGTTGGAAAACGGACCCGGCGTGCCCGTAGAGGAGTTCAACGGCGGTCACTGGGACGTCATCGAGCGCGAACTCAAGCTGTCGCGCTGGAAGGTCAGCCGCGTGCCGCTCGAATGGTACGAAAGAAACAAACTGATTGCGCAGCGCAAAATCAAGGAGGCGTTTTACCAGTGCGGGGGCGTGCAAGACAGTATTCCGGAGCTGCACGGCAAGATGCACGAGTACCAGCGCGACGGGGTTGCGTTCGCTCTCGCGCTCAAAGAAATGGGACGCAAGGGCTGTCTTATTGCAGACGAGATGGGCCTGGGCAAAACCCTGCAGGCTCTTGCCGTGTGTAAGTATCTCATGGAGGAGACGGAAACGCCGCTCCGAGTGTGCGTGATTTCGCCAGGCTATCTTCGGGCCAACTGGGCCACGGAAATAAACAAGTGGGGCATTCTGAGGCCGGACGTTGATCGCGCGGAAACCATGATCAAGCTGACGGACCGCCCTTCCGACGTTCAGAACCTCGAAGGCCAAACTTGTAGTATTACGCTCGCGTCGTACCGATGGATGCGCGAAAACAAGGACTACCTTGCGGGTTACGATCTTGTCGTCTTTGACGAGTGCCACCTGCTCAAGAACGGCTACCACACGAGAGACCGGGACTGCTCTCTCCGGTACCTGGCGGCGCGCGATTTGGTGCCGACAGTGGGGTTTACGCTGATGCTCACCGGCACCCCGACGCCCAACGCTCCCAAAGAGCTGTTCAGCCTGCTACACCTCACGGGGTCGCTGGGTGGTATGAAGTGGGCGGAGTACGCGTTCAGATACTCTAAGCGCTACTTTTCGACCATGTTCTTTGGATGGAACGACGACGGCACCTCAGCCGAAGAGGAGCTGCAGCAGTTGCAGGAGTTCTCGTGCATCCGCAGGCTGGGCAAAGACTACCTTTCCGGTCTGCCCGACGAGATGCGGTCCTTCGTCACGCTGCCGCTGCACACCGGCAAAGCCAAGCTCAACAAACTGGCCAAAGAGCGCACGGCGCTGCTGAACAAACTCCAGAGCGGAGCTCTCACCGACAACGAGAGATCCAAATATTCCAGGCAGATGCAGTTCAACCGCACGGCGGCTCTGGTGGCCTCCGCGCAGGCCAAGAATAAATCGTTCAAGCAGTACTTTCGCCAGTACGTCCAAGACCACCCCTTTGAGGGCGGTGCGCCCCCGTTCATCGTGTTCGCTTACCACGAGGAGACTATCCTTGCGCTCCAGGAGATGTTCGAGGAGATCGGCGTGGAATTTGGCACCGTCTACGGAAAGACGAACAAACAGCACGCTAGCGAAACAATCTCCTTGTTCCAGCAGGGCCAAGTGAACGTGCTCATCCTTTCGCTGGCCATGAGCGCGGGACTCAACCTGCAGCGGGCCTCCACGGCGTTCTTCGCCGAGGTCACGTGGAGCCCAGGGGTGCTCGCGCAGGCGGAGAAGCGCATCCACAGACAGGGCTCGGAGCACGCGCGAGTGCACTACGTCTACCTGTTCGGCGAGAAGCCGGCGATATGCGCCGACGTCTACAAAAAGACCAGAGACAAGGAGAGCAAAATCCGAAAATCGGTCCGCAACGAAGGCGCAGCCAAAGGCGGGGCGTCAAAGAAAAGAAGGGTTTAGTTCCAGGGGCACTCCCCCCACTTTCGCGTGAAGTTTTCGTGCTTGCACATGTACCGCAGAAGCTCCAGACTTTTCCGCACCTCAGGCGTGATTTCTCGGATGTCCGCCAGCATCTCAGACGCCTCCTGGCCTAGTTTCACCGTCCAAGACGACAGGATGCACAGGATGCAGAACATGACCACGCTGACGATGGCGGTAGCGTAAAATACCGACCATGTGAGGGGGTTATTTTTGAAAGATCGACTCTGAATTAATCTCTCCACAATGTCGTTTTGGGGTGTTTGATCGATTTCCAACATGGTTTTGATTAAATCTACAATGTTTATATATAAATGTTAAATCTTTCTTTTACATTTGTTCTTTCAGCAATTTCTTCAGATTATGTACGCGTCCACGCAGTCTTTTCTGTGCAAACAAAACATTTTCTATATTTACCAATGGGTCCACTACATCGTTTGAACCGGCACAAACTCCACAGCGGAGGAACAATTGGACAACTACAAAAAAAAGAAGGAACATTTACAAAAATCAAAATAAAAATATTTGAATTTGGTCTATCACTTTACCATTGAGACAAACAACAAACAACAGAACCGAATAATCAATTGATAGTTTAAATAGTGTGAAATACGTAAGCGGATTAATATCTTAAAAAAGTAAGCACACGCAATAAAGATGGGTTGCTTGAGTGGGAATGAAGCAGCTGTGTACTGCGGGCCACTGATTTCGAATACTGGCTTCGAATACTTCGAATACGTTGAATACACTTCGAACACTTCGAACACTTCGAATATTAATGAACCGTCGCGGCGTCCCTGAACACGGCGCACCCGCGCTACCCGACGGCGGCGGTCCCGGCGAAGATACGATCGCCGCCGCCGCCGCCCAGGGTCTTTTAACCATGCAAGACCCGCAAGGGGTGCAAGGGGTGCAGGAGCCAATGACCCCGGACACGCAGGCTTTCTGGGACAGTCATCTCATTCCGGTTGCCGTCAAGTGGCAGGCGGTCCGACTCGCAGAACTCAACCCCATGGAGTGTCGGTTTATCAAGAGTCAAGGCGTTCCTGATCCTATCGTCGAAGACATCATCCTCAACAAAGAACACCTTTCCGAAAAGACGCTTGCCTTCTTGAAAAGCTTTCCCGTCGAGTACTTTTCCAAAGCGGTGGACCGCATGCACGCCGACGCGCGCCACCGAGAAGAAGGGGCGCCCACGCGCCCTGGGGCGCAGCGCTCAGTTGCGCCCCCCCAGACCCAGTTCCTGTTTGAACCGGATGTACCGGATGTCAACCTTCCCGCGCCGTCGGGCTCGATGCACGAGCCCCCTAACCCCCCTCCTTCTGCGGCGATGGTGGCACCCGCCGCCTTTCTCCCCTTGTCCGCCCCACCAGCCGCAGACACCGCTGCTGAGGGGGATGATCAGTGGAAGGCCGAGGTGCAGGCGGCCGTGCGGAAAGCCCAAACGGAGGCTCTTGCTGCCTTCATCAGCGCTAGTGAAAGCGCAGATCTCGAGAATCGCATTTCAGACCTGGAAGACCGATACAAAGCCGCCCAGAACAACCGAGCCGCCGAGAAAACCAAGTGGGCGGACTACACGGACAAAAGACGACGTTGCCGTGAAAATATCATGAAGATCGAGAAGGATATCACGGTTTTGAAGCTACAACAGAACGCGCTCAAACAACAACTCATTCCGCTGGAAACGTCCATAAAGGCTTCGGAAGAGCTGGGGACGCGCTTGTTTCAGACCGCAAGAAAAATAGAAGCAGAGCATGCTGCTCTTCGGCTTCAATACAAGGCAGTGAAAGAGTCTGAAGAGCGCAAAGCTCGGTACGCTAGGCAACTCGTGCAGCCGCCACCCGGTGTGGTACCGCCCCTTGTGGTGAATTCGGAACTCAAGTTGCTGCAGAAAGTAAATCAGGAACTCTCGCAAAGAATGAACCAATTTTTGGCCAAGGAGAAGAAGAAGAAGAAGAAGAAGAAGGAGAAGGAGAAGAAGAAGAAGATGAAGATGAAGAAGAAGCAGACCGCGTACCCCTCGGACAAGCTTGAACAGAGCGACGACTCTGGGGATATCATCCTGTCTGAGTCGTCGTCCGACTCGGACGACGACGACTCGGACGACGACGACGACGACGACTCGGACGACGACTCGGACGACGACGACGACTCGGACGACGACGACGACTCGGACAACGACGACGACGACTCGGACAACGACGACGACGACGACGACGACGACGACTCGGACGACGACGACAAGAGTGATCGGGGTAAGAACCCAAAACTCAGCACGACCCCCCTGTTCACCTCCCTCGAAGACGGCAAGAAGTGGTATGGTCCAAGACCAAACTCCAGACATCATGAATGGCACAATTACATGACCAAAAAAGACTGGAAGCAAGTCCACTTGATCTCTCCGTACTGTCGCGCATGCAATGGGAACACGTCCCAGGGCCACGCGAATACTAAGAGGTGCAGGAAGGCACGAAAGGTGATTGAAAGCATCAAAAAAATAGGACGCGCAAAAACGAGAAAAGCGAAGAGCGAAACCAGTCTTAAGGAGCAGCTTGCCGTGCTCAAAAAAGAAAAAGATAAAAAAGCGCAGACCTTGAATAAACGCATGCGCAAGAGCAAGGGCGAAACCAGAACCAGCAAAAAACATCGGATCCTTAAGAGACTCGAGTAAAAGGCACTGCGCGTGCACAATACAATACGCATTTTGCGCTGCATTATTAATAGGCACTCTGTTGTTTGCTGTACATATACGAACAGCCTCAGGGACAATTTGAACAGTACAACAGAATATAGGAATAGGTAACAATTACTTTCTGATTATGGACGTCTCTTTGCGGCTTGTTCGAGCCAACGCGCCTGATAATGAATTCGATTTCGACAAACATATACCGGATCACTGCCCGGAAGCGGCGTTCTGTCTATTCGTTCTAGACACGATTGAGCTATGCCAAAACACGGAAACGTGGGACCTTGCCGTGAAGAAGAAAGCTCGAAAAAACACGAGAAAAGCCGTCTTAAGCTCTCTGCCGTGCACGAGTGAGAAAATGCAGGGAGGGGTGCACTGCACGATGCGCGTCGCCGCCTTTGTTGCTATGCTGAAACTGCTGCCCTCTCAATCCACTCGCACGGCGAATAGCGCTTTGGAGTGGGCCCAAGAAGCGGGTCTCAGGGGCAATACCCGTGAAACAGAGTGGAACATTAACGATTTAATGTTTTCTCTAGAAACACTCGTGGTGCGCTGGGAATCCCTCGTTCAAAGCCATTGGAATGGTTGCGACTTTGAGTCCGCTGTGCGCTTTTTCCAACACCAAACGTCGCCTCTGGCCGGCTACCTCCTTTACCTGTGGAGACAGTGCGCCAGATTCGTATTCATGAAGGACCCCCGGGAGATAGCCGCGCACATGAACGCCGGGATCTTCACGCTGCCCTACAACTGCGGGGACGGTTCCCGCAAAACTGCACTGCACGCGCACACTGTCACAACAATGTGTGAAATTTGGAGATACATTTACCACGAGAGATCGGTGTCTTTCTGCCCGACGAGCCTCGAGAGCTTTGCCCTTTGCCCGGAGCAGGACGAAGAGAGGTTTTTAAACCTTTTTCGCTTTGAAATCCGCCAACTTGAAGTAGATAAATTCAGAGAAATGTTTCGAAAGCGACTGGTTGCAAGATTTCTGTGCCCCGCGGACGCCGAGATTTTCAGACAGTTGAAAGGCGGCGGCAAGAAATTCGACCCCGATTCCGTCATCAACGAGAGACACGCGGTGAATTTGCCCGGGTTCCTCCAGGAGATCGGGGCGTCGTGGACCTTTGACAAGATTTCTCAACAGCCTCTGGTAAGGGACGAACTCTACAGAGCCATGTGCGACAGTGGTTGCTTATCAAAGTGCGGTGCGGATTTCAGCACTCGATTCTTCGAAGAACCAGGCGTGCCCGTAAACACCGTTCCAAGAAACAAAAAGATTCCCTACGTGAAGAGATACGGGCACGCCTTTGTGCTCATGTTTAATTTGAAAGCCGTTACGCCCCCCGTTCCTTTTGCGACAGCCTTCGCTTCGTGGGCTAGAAAAGTACAGCAGATGCGCTTGGAACCTTACGGTATAAATTATGAAAAAGTCACGACTATATTTGCTTAAAGCTTTAGTTTTTCTACAATGCGCTCCGCTTCGGGAGCGTTACCCACTTCAAAGGCCAAGGCAAGGCTTACGAGCATCTTTGCCCTTGAAAGCGCTACCCCCGAAGGCCTGCACCCCCCCCTTTTGGCTTTTTCCCCTCCGACGCACATCTCGACGAGATTTTTTTTAAATGTTTTAACATTTCTCATTTCTACTTTCCAGTCGCCGATGGATAGATACATCCATTGAGACATCATGTGCTTTGCAAAACTCAAGACCGTGTTGTTTTCCCGCAGAGACGGCGTGGCGAATATGTTTAGTAAGGACATGACGTGCACGTTGCTGTCGTCTTCGTCGTCTTCGTCGTCTTTGCCCCCGGCGCCAAAACATGTAGCTCCGCAACCCCGAAGCAAGTGCGCCACGGAAGAGTCCTGCGTTTCCTCTAGAGTTAAGTACAGTCTCTGTGCTCTGTTCGTTCGATTGAACACAAACAACCCGTCTCTTCCACAACAGGACTCGAACCAAGCACACAGGAGCGCTTCGGGGTACCTAACGACAAAATCTTCGTGGCAACTGTACCAGTACCGGTCTGCCATGGCGAGCGCGGAAATATCAGTCGCCCCCCGCGGTTTTGCCACAAAGTAATAACTCATTATCGCGTCTGCCAGCGCGACGTCGTTAAACACGCGCGCCACCGCGCTCGCGTCTTCTTTCTCTTCAACGTCCGCAGACGCGTCTCTCTTTGACCTCTGCGCGCCCCCCTTGTCCTTCTTTTTCTTCTTCCCCTTCTTCTTTCGCCGCCGGCGCCCCCCCTTTGGCATTTTTTGAAATGGTTTTCTTTAAATCCTCCCCCCCTTTTTGTGGCAGAGCTAAACATAAAAGTATTTACTAAATACTAATTGACCAGAGCCAAGTTCGTAGATTAAAGTACCCCACGTATATCCGTGTAGCGCCCTGGTCCACCATGTCGGCGTCCTGTTCTGTACAGCTAAAGCGTTGAGGACGAATGCGACGTACCATGGGTGCACGACAAGCGTGATGTCTTGCACAAGGCAGACGAGAAGCCCCAGGGCTGTTGCCGCGCCGTAAAGAAGAAGCGCTTTCACGCAGCCCCGCGACATAATGTCGTTCGCGCACTCTTCAGAGAGCATCCAGTATACGGCCAGAGCGATCGCCGCCGCGCCGTTGGCGTAGAGAAACGGGTCTTCATCTTCCCAAGCCCACCACAGACCAACGGCTGCAGCAATGCCGAGGGCAAACGACAGTACAGCCGACGCGTCGTCTTTCATGCGCACGAAAGCGTTGTGCTCTGCCCACACCAAATCGAGGGAGAACCACCCGGCGACAAAATTAATCCCGAGCACTCTCTCCAACGGCAATTTGCTGGCAAAGCTTACGATCGTGCCCGCCGCGCAGAGCAGCCCCACGTACAGCACCGAGTCCAAAAACGTGTACCGGGGACTGTGAGCCGGGACCCCAACGGTCACTGGAACACCGACGTATCGAGGCTTTCTCTGGGGGTTCCACATGGTGTACAACATCAATCTCACAGTTTTAGTTTATATGGTAAAAACTCTGACTTTGAATCTTGCAGCAACTCGATGGGAAAGACGTCGTACGGATCCTTCGGAGGATTCTTAGCTTCTAATTCTGACACTCTGACTTTTAAATCCGAGATCTCCTTATTGGCTTTTTGCAGTTGAGCTTTCAAACTTGTTTTATTCTTGCTTTTGAGTCGTCTGTATCTCTGCTTTAATCTGCTGTATTGGTTCTGCAGCTTGGACATTTCACTCTCTACTGTGCTCATTGTGCTCGTGCTGGTATCGCTCCGCGCTCCAGTCTCCGGGGAGGTCGGAAGCGCCCGACCAGCCGCAAGATCCGGCGCGGAAGAAATTCGAGACATGGCAACCTGTCTTGTTTTTTTCATAACTATATATAATTGAAAAGATTTCACAAAGATATTTGTAACCATGTCGCTGCTGAAATCTTCGGTGAACTACGTGCCCACGGGCAGGGCCAAGGGGCCTCGGGGCGTTAAGCCCGCATCCAACAGGAAACGTCGGAGGACTCCTCTTCAAACTCAGCTTGCTGCTGCCAATGCTGCCCGAACTGCCCGATCTCAAGGGGGTGCTGCTGCCCGATCTCAAGGGGGTGCTGCTGCTGCCCGATCTCAAGGGGGTGCTGCTGCCCGATCTCAAGGGGGTGCTGCCGCCCGTGCCAGCCGTGCGGTAAATAAACGAGCCCGAGATCAGGAAAGGCACATTGGATACCTGGGAGATACGAATCGCAGACTGCAACGAGAACTAGCTGACACTCAAGAAGACTTGCTGATTGCAAAAGCAGCAAAACTGCGCGAAAGCGGAAAAGAAAAAAGATTGAACATTACAAGATTAGAATATCGAGGCCAACAACTTCAACGTGAGGGACCCCAACTGTCCAAGAATATGAAGCTGGCATTCAGTCAGCTTCAAGAAGCCCAGGAAGCTATGGACAGAGTGAAAAAAACATATGATCAGTCTGTTGCAAAGATAGAAAAGGCAAAAAAAGAAAGTGATGATATAACCATGAATATAGAATTTCTACAGGACGATTTAAAACTCCTCGAAGCAGAATACAATCAGTTTCCAGCCGCAGCAACATTTAACATTTCTTTTGACGGAAATCTGGCGGCGCACATGCAATATCTGTCTCTTAGTGACCCCGTATGCGTGTAAAAAATGTATTTATTTTATTACTCGTCTTCTATATTGTATTCGAACAACCCCTTCTCGGCAATGAAGTTTGCGATGGCAAACGTCACGGCGTGCATGTTGGCACGGGACGCTCTGGTGCCCGCCACGAGCGCCTTCATGTTGTCGTAGAAGGCCTGGCACACTTCCTGCGCGGATCTCTCCCCGTCAATCTCCATCAGAAACAGTCCGATCATCTGCGCCACAGTGTGAATTTCGCTGTCTTCCAGCACGTCCTTGAACGCGGGCCCGACTCCGGGCACGGTCGTGATGTCGTCGCTCGCGCTCACGCCCTCGGTGCGGCACCAGTCCACAATGGTGTCGGTGCCCGCCGACGATCTGTTGGGGTCGTAGACGCTCATGGTTTTGTTCGAAAAGACGAGAAGCCTTTATAATGAGATTTCCTTTCCTGCGACAACTATATGTACCGCCCCTTGCAATCCCGCGTGCGCGGCGATGAGGGTGTTCGGCTGGGCGGCCGGCGGGCTGTCGGCCCTGCACAACGTCCCGCAGATCGTGCACGTTTGCCGCCGCGGCTCCGCCGAGGACCTGTCGTGGCTGGCGCTGGCTGTGCGGATGATGTCGCTTGGGTTCTACGTGGCCCACGGGGTCACGATCGACGACCCCCCTCTCATTGTCATGTCCGGCGTCATCGCCTTTCAGTGCCTGATCTTGGGCGCCCAGAAATGGTGGTACGCAAAGAACGCGCTTACTTTAGGGCGTTAGGGCGTTTGTCGAAGCTGGTGTTCGGCTACACTACTTTCTAAAGAGGAGAAAGAGAAAAGAACCCCATGGGTACGGATGAACGACTAGATTCAATCTTAAAAGGATTGTCGTACAAAAACCCCCCCAAGGCAACCAGTGTGTCTTTGAATTGTGCCCAATTTTTCAAACTGAAAAACATTTTGACGTACAATTTCCCGTCACCTTGGCTCGAGGTGCATAATTGTATTTTCAATGGTTCGGGCAAACTCAACCTCTTTAGCCTATCCAAAGCCTTTTGTCTCCAAACTGTAACCTGGAACGTCTCATTGTGGTATTTTTGAACATCAATGTCATGTTTGGGTCCGTTTGGATCATTTTCTCTAGTAGGAAGTCCTTGAATGTTAACAATGCTCCCAAATTCATCAGGCTTTTCGATTGGTTGCCGCAACAACGACATGATACAACGCCAAATGTAAACGTCACGAACCTCTCGTCAATCTCATATATAGTAGATTTTTTAGGGCGTTAGGGCGTTTGTCGAAGCAGCTCGTAGGCCAAAGTAGCGGTGTCTTTGTTCGCGATGATTTCCAACGCATTTGCTACGCGTTCCATCTGTACATCTTCTTTGGCAATTGCGATTGCGACATCATCGATAGCGTACACGTTCTGCTTCGCTACCCAACAAAAGAAAACCAGAAGAATAAGGCTTAAAATGTTTAAGAAGCAATCGGAATAAGAAAACCGGGTCGGTTGCGCGGGCTCTGCGAACTCCTCTTTTTCATCTGGAGGATCGTCTTTTTTTTTTATATATCCGTCCTCTAGCTTGTCCTCTAGCTTTTGATAATCTGCTTGGACTGTTGCCATTGCGCCAGCGTGTACAAAAAGTATAGTTCGCGTGTTTTATACCCAGCGTCTCGATTAAAATTTGGGGGCGCTGGGTATAAGCCGGCGTGTTGCTTGTTGCCAAAGGATGGCTGGCGGTTCTACTTTGCAAGCGCTAGCGGTGCTGGGCGCCCTTGCGGTCGTATGCGTTCTCGGCACGTTGCAACTGTTCGTCCACGTTGAGCCTTTGAACGGATCGCCAAAACGCTATTTGAAACAGATGGTAGTAAAACGAGCGGTAAACCACTCTCCGTCCAACCCCGCCGCCAAGGGTCCGGCTCCGGCTCAGGCTCAGGCTCCGGCTCCGGCTCCGGCTCAGGCTCCGGCTCAGGCTCCGGCTCCGGATCAGGTGGTGACTGCGACAGCCCTAATAAAAAACGCAAGCCCTGTCAAAAACGCAACAACGCTGAAAAACATGGATTTGGTCGTTATTATACTTAATGCGCGCGGTTTTAAAGACCGCCGCATTGCCATTCGGGAAACATGGGGCAATGAACATTCTAATGTATTTTTTATCGTCGGAAAACATTGTCCATACAGGCCAGACCAGCGCAAACCTTGGGTATGTGAACCTAAAAATAAAAATGCAAAAATAGACGTGAATTACAATGCACAGCAAGACATTTTGACTGCACAATTGTCTAAAGAACCAAACGTAATTGTGGTGGATTTGATAGATGTATACCGCCACCTTGCTGAAAAACTGAAATTAGCATATGCGTGGATTGTTGAACACACAAATGCGAAGTACGTTTTAAAAATGGACGACGATTCTTTTGCTCGTGTAGATTCTGCCCAACATTGGTTGGCAAATCGCGCGAACCCTCCAAAATACGAAATAATTGCAGGTGCGTTTTCGAGAGGTAGTCCTTCTAGAAGCGGCAAATGGGCGGAAATAAAATACAGGCCTAGCACATACCCACCGTGGCCCAGTGGTGCAGGCCATATAGTTTCTCGCCCGGTTATAGAGTACATGCACAAGAATTTGGACACGTGGGTTTCGTACCAAGGCGAAGATACGTCTATGGGTATTTGGATGGAAAAAGTGCGTCCTCAAATAAATGTTCGACGAACCAAAAGTGAACATTTCACGACACATTCCGGCGATTGTCACAACAAGAAAAAATTTGTGATAGGCCATTCAATCTCAATTCAAAAACTGCGAGCATGTTATCAAACAATGGATGAATATGAACATGTTCAAAAGGATGATGTTTTGGACAAAGATGTGTGTAAAAACAAACCGTCGGGCGCAAGGTGGATCCCGTTTACTTCAATGGTCAATGTATTAAATAAATTGAACGCAAACTACACAATATCTACGGGAACAGTCCTATCGTGGTATCGAGATTGTAGCTTGGGTTCTTCGGACGTTGATATGAATATCGATTTAGATTGGTTCAAGAAAAACCAAGACCGTTTGCGCAAAGCTCTTCTTGCATCGGGATGGCGGCAGAAGTACACATTTGGAACATTTGGAGACGTCGGATACGAAGAGAGTTGGACAAAAAACGGTGTAAAAACAGATTTGTTCTCTGTGGCCTATGTAGATGGGCGATATATTAATGGCCTCACAATCGCGGGCAAAGTCTACCCTTGTAATCAGTTTTTGGAACGTTATGAAACCCATACGTGGAATGGTATTTCATTTCAAGTCCCTGCGCCAATCGAACCCTATTTACGTGGATTATATGGAAATTGGCGAAAAAAACATATTCATAACTACGTGTGGGACGTGGAGCCGTTTAAGACAGACAATGGACGTCGTTTTTGTTATCGAGATGTTGACGAAATGAAGAAATTGCAATTGAAATATAAAAACAGTCTTGCCCTTGTTAATGCAAACGGAGCTGAAGTCTTACCATGTTGCCAGCCGGACAAAGTTAGATGTAAATGGACAACGAAAGGAGGTATTATACCACCATGCGAAAAGGAAAACCTCCTTTCGTTGTTAAAATGGTTAAAAAATGTTCTCGGGAATGACATAGTGTGGTATATCACAGCCGGAACATTACTCGGCGCTACTCGTTCCGAGTCTCATATACCGCATGAAACTGACATTGACGTTAACATCATAACAAAACACTTAGGAAATGCCCATAAACTCATTGAGGCGCACATCGGTAGGACACATTTTGTTCTCAATAAAAAAACGGTGCCCAATAGACTATTTTTCTCACCGAAAAATAAAGTACATGTTGATATATGGCCAATGATTCGCGAGAAAGACACGTCGAAGGAAATTCAACCTATCAAAAACAAGGGGCTTTTCTGGTACGATGTCAATTCAACATGGTTGTTTCCGTTAAAGAAATGCAAATACGAAGGAATACTATATCCTTGTCCTCGTGAAAATGAATTGTGGACGAGGACTCGATATGGTTCAGATTGGACCACACCAAAGGCAAAATATTCAAATAGACCAGACTACAACGACGGAGATGGTCAGAGCTTTACCGGTCTAACAAGTGCACCACATAGGACGGGCGTAATATTTCTAGATTAGGCACATAATCGTGCGTTGTCTGCGGAATAACTATAGACACACCTTGGGTTTATACAGAAAACAACGTCAAAAAAGAGAAACAGTTCACGTCAAGTATCGTCGATAGTAGTTGCGCGTCTTCGGTGATTTGTTCGTCTTGTTTTGTACTCCCAGCGAGATTTGAACTCGCAATCCCCTGATTAGAAGTCAGATGCCTTGTCCATTAGGCCATAGGAGTAACTACTTGGTGTGGGGTTCGAACCCACGCGTACACTGCTGTACAGCGGATCTTAAGTCCGCCCCCTTAGACCTCTCGGGCAACCAAGTTGGGGTTCTACATTCTCGGTGCGGGGCTCGAACCCGCGACCTTCGGCTCATAAGACTGATGCTCTACCACACTGAGCTAACCGAGAGAAGTGTATAACAGTACAACCTATTTTTTTGGCGGAAACTAAACCTTTCAAGAATGGAAAGCTATACATCTGGTTATGGGAGGAATCAAACCCCCACCCACTGTTTATAAAGAACAGCGCTCTACCATTGAGTTACATAACCTGCAGGCAAACGCACCTGACCCTGGAACCAGCATTGTTGACTTGTTTTAGTCCTGATATCAACACTATTCATTTTTTTTGCAGAAGTTTTGTCATCTGAATATTTTTTTTTGGAGTTTTGTTCTCCAGTGTGTAAGTAAAGGAAATGAGATCCGTTACAAGTCAATGCTGTGGTCTGGTACATAAGCCATTTACCCAAGGTGGGATTCGAACCCACGGCCAAATGCTTAAAAGGCATTCGCTCTGCCTACTGAGCTACTTAGGCAGGAGGATTTATTTGTTATTTCCTCCCCATGGAAAATCCGTATTTAAAAAAACCCTGTTCACATGTTGCGTGGTATGTTAAGTACTAAAGAGCTGTGTAGAAAACTCGAGGAAAACCCTTGAAACTCGAGTATAAGGCAGTGTGAGATTGTACAGAATAAACATGTCAACCGTGGTGGATCCGAGCGTTTTGGCCCGGAGCGCTAAGCCCACGGGGGAGGAAGACGACAACCTCGCCTTCCTTCCCAATCTTGTGGCGACGTACCGCACGGAGAACGGCACAGGAATGTTTTCCATTTTCGAAGATGAACCTCGTGTGGATCAGGGTTGGCGTCCAATGTTGCGGGGCCTTGCCTTGCCAAAGCTCCTCGTATGCAAAAAAACCATTGAGTTTCTGGAAACCTGTGCCCAGTCTGGGGGCGTGGAATGGAAACCGCTGCCGCCAAATAATAATAAAGGTTCTTCTGGGGTTGTGTTCAACGTCGGGGCATTTGGGGCCGCAAACGGCTTGGAAAGGGCCCTTCACACGTTGAGCCTTGAAGATCAGAACCCAAATGCCAGCGAAAGCGATAAATCGGGTGGCGAAGACAGCGACTAGGCCTATAAAGGGCCCTGTTGGCACTCTGTGGAAAGTACCCTTCACCATGTCCGTCCAGGTCAAACAGGAGCCCACGGAAGACGACCTAATGGACGAGAAAGTGTTCTCTCGCCTGCAAATACAAATTGACCGGCTGAAAGAACAAATCAAATCATTTTGCAAACTCCAGAACCCGGTGAAAAAGCGTCTGCGCAAGCGCATGGAAGCGGAAGGTTTGGAGACTCTCCAATGTGGCGAATTCGTCCTGACTCAAGAGCGACCACCAAGCGAGGAGACGGGCGTGATCTTCAACGAGAAAAAAGTGACCGCTTTCTTTGACGAGGATCAGATTTGTGCGTACGCAAACGACCCCGAAAATCAGCGTAAGAGTAGAAAACGACCGAGGTTTAGGTGCGAGCGACAAGTCGTCGAGTTGGACAGCGGAAGCGACAGCGACCCCGGTTACAATAGCAGTTAGGTTTATATATTTGGGTGTCAAATAATATATATTTTTAAAAAAAAGAAGACTTATAGAAAAAATGAGCTCCGCCGATGTCGCTTTCAGGGATACGCAACTCGAGATGATTCATAACCCGTGCGAGCTCGTCCACGAGCACGGAGACGCGGTTGAAATCGCAAGCATGCTTGCTGGTCGGTGTCGTAAGGGATGGGTGCTGGATCGGATCATAAAACACCATCTGCCGTCGCAGCAATTCGGAGGACAGACGAAGCCGCGCTTAGTCATATACTATTTTAAGACGAAAAACTAAAAATCGAATTTCATATTTTTTGCTACCGATATGGTGATAGCATCTTTTTGTTTAACAACATTCCGCTTGCGCAACATTTGTCCCACTCTCTCAACGGGGGGCACGACAGGTTTGACTCCAGACTCGACATCCTGGTTTTCTTCCACCTCCTCGTCGAAGTTTTGGGAGACCGGCACAGCCTCCGCCGCCGGCAGAGGCTGGTGGACACTCTTTGCCACGCTGTTGACGAGTACCGATGCCAATAGCCCAGCGCTGATTTGAGTCAGAAGCAGGCCTGTGGCATAACTATCTGCGTCGCACATGGCTTTGTATTAAACCGTCATAAAGTGAAGTATATACTGTTTGAAAGTTATTTTTACAGACACAACCATGGAGGTTGCCGGCGGGGTAGTTTCCATTAAAAAAAGTTTCTCTCTGATTAAGACAATGAAGAAAAGGTACAACACCAACGACGCCCGCTCCAATCTGCAATCAATCATCAGCACCGACGCGCTCAAACGCCTTCGCTTCCTCTACAAAAAGCACCCGCTTATGGAACAGATTCGGAGTGTGCTCCAAAAAAGTATATGGTCGGGGGGCGTTAATCTGTACAAAGTTCAAAAGGAGGCATCGCACTTTCTCAACGGCGAGAAGCGCGTTAAATGGACTCCGCCGCCTCGTGTGCAGCACAGCCTCGACACCCGATGGGACTACCTCAAGTACGAAGTCTTGGACCACCTTCTGTGCTACGGTTGGGTAGTGATAAAATTCAACGAAATCAAAGAGAGAGGAGACGAAGAGCCGGAGATCGTTCCGTTCGTTGTTCCCGTTGAATTCTATCGCTTGTGCGTGACCACAAACTTGGAGGATGGCACTGTTCTTCGAGCTCTGAACGTGCGCGACCAGGACGAGATCGAAAACTGCGTCGTGTTCCACCACTTTGGTTTTGATCCGACCCCCGACGGGAGGCTGAACAGCCTCGTCTCGAAGGCAGCCAGTGCCATCACGTTTATGATGAATCACGAGACAACCGACTCTATTATCCGAGAGCTACGCTGCAGGCCCGCCGCCTTTGTGGAAAAAGGATCTCTAGCAAAAAACGAAGCCCAGGGATCGGCGCTGGGGCAAAGCCGCGCGCTTCTAGAGGGCCTTGAATCCGACAGTTTGGGGTATACGTCGGTGGATTACATGAGCGCCACCTCGGTGAAGGACGGTCAAGTGCCGCTGCCTTTTGGATACTCTCTCGAATCCGATATGCAAAGAAACGATCTCATGTACCAAAAGGCGAAACACAAGTCGGCTATGGAACGCGGAGATCCGGTTGCAGCGGCAGCAGCTGGCCTTGACACAGACAAAGAGACCCAGCGCAACATGGGGTCAATGAACGGCATTGTCATGGGCGCGGGGGAAACCGTCAAGTTTTCTCCCAGCATTAGCGAGGCCAGCACGTTTGAGCCCGTGAGAAGGTGCATGCAAGAAACTATTGCGGGCGTCTTTGGCGTCCCTCTCTCGGTGTTGTCCGGGACAAGCCGCGGCGGCTCTCATTCCCAACAGGCTGGTGAGCAAACCAAAACGGTACACGCCATGTTTCGATTGACGGTTCAAGAGTGGCGAGGAAGGCTGAGCCGCATTCTGACCGACTGCTTTTCAGAGTGTTGGTTCTCGCTGCTTCTGAAGGACAACAAGCCGTCCGCGTCGTCCGCCTCGTCCGTGACAATAGACGCATACAAAGAGTCAGAAAGAAGAACCATCCACCTAGATTTCTCACCAAGCACGTTCGTCGGGAACGAGCAGATCCGCGAACTTTATGAATGGGGTGTTATCTCGTTCGAAGTGTTCGGAAAGTACTGCCTGGCCAACTGCAGTTTGCCGGTTGAGGAGATGAACAAGGCCCCACCGCCCGAAAACCCGCTCGGGGTGGGTTTGCTCGACCCCAACGCCGAATTGGATCTCAGAGAAAAAGAGATGGACATTAACAAGAAGCTCAAGGAAAGGGAACTCGGCGTGAAGAAAGACGAGCTCAACTTTAAAGAACAGGAGTCGAAGGACGCGGCGAAGAGGGAGGAGAAAGTCGCCAAGGAGGCCAAGACGGAGGAGAAGAAAACGAAGGAGGAGGAAGATAAGAAGAAGAAGGCGGCGAGCAAGAAACGCAAGGCCCCCTCTGGGTCCTCTGGGTCCTCTGGGTCCTCTGGATCCTCTGGATCCTCTGGATCCTCTGGATCTAATAAAAAGGCCAAAGAGGGTAAAATTGAATTAGTCATCAGTACAAAGTAATTAATTTAACGCTAAACATCACCACGGCTAAACTCCATCTGGCCCGACAACACCGTGTTTGGTTGTATTATTTTGATGTCTTTGACATCCCACCACGCATTTTTGTCGCCATTAATTTGCAGAAATTTTTGAACCAGCCACTCTGTCTGAATTTCACCGCTTTCTGTCGTTGATGTCTTTACGCGCCCTAATCTTGTCCCATACTCCAACGTGCGTGTGTTCTGAACCCAAGGTCTAATCCTTCTTGGTTTATCTTCTTCACGAGAGGTTTCACCGCTTGCAGGGGACAATTCTCTTTCTGCTTTCGCTTTCGCTTTCGCTTTCGCTTTCGCTTTCGCTTTCGCTCTCGCTATCATTTGGAGAGCAGCTGCATGTCGTTGTTCGTAAAGGCTCGCATCTCTATGTTGCTTGGTTTCTTTCATCCTAGGTCCCGCTCCTCGAATCTCCCGGACATTCCAACCATTTTTATTCGTTCTCCAACGTCCTTTGGCGCCTTTGGCGCCTTTGGCTTTGGCGCAAGGCACCACCGCGGGTTTCTTAAAGAAAGACATATTTTATGCTCTATACTTCTTGAAGTGGTATATAATACAAATTTTTTTTTGTAGAATTATGAGTTTAATATACTGTTTCTACCCAATTTTGTAGAGTGTTCGTGTTGTTCTCCGCGCTGATTACCCCAGTAGTTCATCCGCACCCATGTCGTTAACGACATCACCGTTTTTTTTGTACCAAAAATCTCCAAGCACGTAGATTGCGTTTCTGGTGGAGAAAGAGGAGCAACAAAATTCGTTTCTGATGTAGTCAACCAGAGCCTCCCACTTTTTGTGTTGAAACGCGTCGTAAAACGACAGCACGCTTTTGTAAAAAAACATGCGACTTGGCGCGTAGTCCCTGTACATAGGCTCTCCGTGTGCGTTTAAAAGTTTGCAAATCTGATCATCGTCTTTCCGCGAAAACTCAATCTCGGTCCCCCAGCCTTGGCGCGTATATTTCGTAAAACAGTGTGAACACTGTTTCTTATTTATTTCACGGCTGTTCTGGCATGCAAAGCAAACCTTTGCACGACCCGTCTCCTCCACGCGCCTTCGTTTTGGGAAAGTTTGTACCCCCTTGCTCTGTGCTCTGCCGCTGTGGCGCATGAAGGCGCCCCACTGCGAGCGCTGTTGTCTTTTCTTGCGGTCGATTTCGCACTGCCGGTCTTTTTCCTTCTGCTCCTCTTGCATTTTCCTGCGTCTTGGTGCATCCAGGAAATCAAACGCTTTGCGCGTTGCTTCTCGAGCTCGCCGGAGCAACGCTTCTCTGCACCACAACAAACATTTTTTTTCCTTCTGCTCCTCTTGCATTTTCCTGTGCCACTCCCGGGCTCTTTCCTCTCGCATCTCGCGCGCGAGACTTCTGAACGCGCGGCGAATCCGTAGTTTCCACGCCAAGTTGGCTGTGCGCAGCCAGTTCTGCAGGTGCTTCCTCCTCCTGCACCGCTGCTGGTACTCGCATCGGCGGCAGGCGGGCACGTTGCTCGCGGTTTCGCAGAGCAGCGTGGTTTCACCAGACTGCAGCCTGCGCACCGTCTCGCCGGCGTTGACGTCCACGTAAGGAATGCCCGCGCGCGAGCTGGGGGACGCGCAATGTGTGTGCGTCACCTCTACAGCAAAGGCAAATGCGCCGTTTTTGTGCACGGACACGTCGAGTCTTACCCGCTCGTTGTTGGCGTTGCGCGCGCTTTGCTCAATGGTTGCCGTGTAGCCGGGGTCCTTGCGCACAA
>Ga0115547_1000444_pt1 | contig 27168 bp, 30 predicted proteins | sample COGITO_mtgs_1004_3_FD_87185 | JGI IMG/M metagenome (GOLD analysis project Ga0115547, IMG submission 87185) | Pelagic marine microbial communities from North Sea - COGITO_mtgs_100420 | ecosystem: Environmental > Aquatic > Marine > Epipelagic | place: Germany:Helgoland, sampling site Kabeltonne...
AAAAATCCCCGAAGGGACTTCTCGTAAGACATCCTTTCGGGGTTGATTAGTCGCAGTTGCACCTGAGAGTTGCAGATTTCTGTATCCAGCACTCTCCGCAGACGAATGTTTCGATTGTGTACTCAGACGTAGTCGTCTCAGTCCTGTTTCCACGTCTAAGCGTAGCTTTGAACGTCTGCGTGATCGTGATCGGCGTTCCGGTTAAGGCTGGTCTGCCAAGATGAGACAGCTCGTCTTGACCGAAAAGATCACTCACTTCGCAGTCAAACGTTTCTGCGAGAATCTCCGCCACAGAATAACTTGTTTTGAACGGAGATGTTCCTCCCTCGATGCGATAAATCGTACCAGCGTTGAGGCGCGTGTATTCGGCCAGCTCTTGGACGCTGAAGCCAACTGCAAGGCGTGACAGCTTGACAGGATGCACTCTCTACCTTTCGACGATGTGTTGGGAAAGAACTAATCTTTAATAAATTATCACATATATGTACAATAGTCAATAGTTTCAGCAGCTATGAAAAATCCCCGAAGGGACTTCTCGTAAGACATCCTTTCGGGGTGGGTGATTTGTCACTCCTCCGTTAAAACTCGGCGGAAATGTGAGGCGTTGAGCCGAAAAGGTCTTCAACCGAGGTTTTCAGGACTTTTGCGATAGCTTCTGCCACACCCTCTCTGGTGATAAGAACCTCGTCCGGCGGTGCGTTCTCGATTCTCTCAATTTCCCGTTCCGTGACTCCTGACTCGTCTGCCAGATCGGGAATGCTCATGTCAGCGATGCGTCGATAAAATCTCACAGATGTGACATCGTCACTCATGTTGCCCCTCATCATTCCTCATCTCGTAGGGTGAAAAATCTAGTCTATTTAATTACTTTTGCAATATTTTGTCAATGGTTGGTATGATACCCATAGGGAAGAGCATTTCTGGCGCGAACTAACGTGCGCCTAACAGGTCGCGCAACGAGGTGTCCGAGGCTAACGCCACTGGCTATTGCGAGGGCAATCAGTGCTGCGACAAAAAGCGTTAAACTAGCCTCGTTAAACGTGGACGTACTACCGGTATTTCCAACAAGCGCAAAAAGTCCATTGTAAAGGGTTAATCCGGGGACGAGGGGTACAATTCCGGCGGTCATCAGCGCTGATGATGGCGTGCGCCATACTCGCGAAAGAAGTGTTGCGACAATTCCCACAAAGACTGCTGCAATACCGCTGGCGATGATAGTCGAAAGTGGTGCAAAGCTAGCAATAGCTTGATACGTAGACCATGCAATGGCGCCGAGACCAGCAGCCAAAATGACTCCAAATTTGCCGGTTTGTGTGCTAATTGCGTAGCCCGCGGCTATTAGAATTGCACCAAAAATTTCCCAGTTTCCGCGCTGAATGAACCCTGTTGATGTCGTTTGTTCGAGCGTTAAATAGAAGCCGAGTCTTCGCGAAATGTATAGTCCGATAAGCACGCCGGCAACGATTCCGATCGTCATCATGACAACCTTCAGAAGTCGCGCGTTGGCAGTGACATAAAATTCGTCGATGGCATCTTGCACTGCACCAACAATTGCGAGACCAGCCACGAGCATTATAATTCCGCCAACGACGATTAGGCGCGGGTTAATGTTTTGTAGCCACGAGACATTCAAATCTGTTGACGCGTAGGTTGTGATGCCAGCAATAATGGTAATAAAAAGCGCTGCAAACACTTGAGCAAAAAAAAGCGGCACGCGTTTGTGAGCTAAATAGCGCATAAGGAGCGCCACGATTGCTCCTACGATGAACATAATAACCACAACAATGAGTTTGGCATTAAATAGCACGCCGACGCCGCTGCTAATAAGTGCGCTACCAGCGGCAGTAAGGCTGTAAGGATATGTTTTTGTTGATGCGAAGATTTCTTCAAGGCGATCTTCAGCGTCTTGGAGTTTGACTTTACCATGGGCAATGTCGCGCACAAGCATCTGAATTGATTGAATCAGCATGTTGTTGATGCTGCGAGGCATGGCGTGGCGTACCAATGTGAGTGGCTCCATGTCATTGCCGCGGTCTTGTGAGGCAGTAATGAGCGTCGAGCTGACGTCGAATTGCACTTTGCGCTTACAATAACGGTCGGTAATATCAAGGGACATTGAGACGACATCAGCCACCGATACGCCCATCGCTATAAGCGTGTCGGCAATAGTCATTGTTAAGCGAAGTGCGCGCATATTTGGCGACAGGTTCTCGTCAAACTTTTCAAAATCAGGATTGACACTTAAATCATGCGTTGCCGCTTGAAAAATTGCCTTCAGTCGTCGGGGTGCGTCCATATAAAAATTATAGCAGTCAGAGACTAAGAATAGCTACTATGCTTATGGTTTCTACTGAAGGTCGTGTGGACTATACTCTATTTATGGATTTCGATCGACAAGATAGTACGCGCAAAGAATGGGATGATTTCTCTGGTAACGTTCAAAGTGACGTCAATGAAATACTTACTCAATTAGACATAGAAATCGAGAAAGCGAATCTCGACCTAGAGAGTATGACTGATGAGGGCGAGATACGGCAATATGTTCGTGAAATTATAGCTTTTCTTGACAAAGAATGGGGAGAGTATAGAGGTGATTCTTTCCTTGTGAGCGGGAACTGGCTTGAGCCAACCGTTGCGATGGATTATGAAAAAATTATCAGTAGACTTGAACCGGCCGAGGCCTTCAGGGTGGCTCGAAGTAATGGATTTATGGCGTATCCACTTGATGGAAGTAGTCCTTGCAGAATAGGCCTTTCATTCATTGTGGCGAGTGCTGAGATTCAATCTCCATCGATTCAGGGCGGCTTTGATCTGCTTGCTTTTGGATATCCCGACCAGTTGTCCCTTCAATTTCTTAGACCAAAAGGTGGTGAGGTTGTGAGTACAGAAAGCAGCGAACTATCAAGTGCCATTAACCGTGCTGACTCACTTTTGAGGCTGTATCTTAATGATCCGCGATCTAATTTTTACAAATTATCGGCAAAAAGACAGCAGATTTTTCTGAATGATATGCTACAGAGTATCGAAGGCGTGATGCCAAGCCCTGAATCGATGGATAAGCTTATGATAAGAGAAGGAAAGGCCTCGGTTGTATACTTCAAAGAAAGTGCCGAAGGAGGCATTTTGACGGTCACTCCAAAAGAAAATGAGCATTTTATGATAAGTGGCCACGTAGTTGGCGTCACCATTGTTGGTACGCCGCATGGTAATTTCGATAGCAAGAAATATTTGGGTCCGCATGAGATACATGCTTCCGAAAGTGGTATTAGTTTTGTTGTTGAGCCCGGAAGTGCGCCTTATCAGGTAGCCGGATACGAAGATCGTGACCAAATTGTGTCCGTACGCTCACTCAAGGATGTGGAACTTGCGCTTGAATAGCTCGTTAGTATTTATCTATGTGAAAATACCACAACGTCCTTATATAGCGCACCGTAGGTAATTGGTGCTACAATGAAATCCCATGGAGATGGTAGAAAACATGGGTGGAAATGAAAAATACATATTTGTAACCGGCGGTGTGCTTTCGGGAGTCGGTAAAGGCATAACGGCGGCGAGCATCGGTGCTGTTTTGCAGGCAAAAGGTGCAAACGTGACGATTCAAAAATGCGACCCGTATCTGAATGTTGATGCGGGTCTTTTGAATCCAGCAGAGCATGGTGAATGCTATGTCACTAAAGACGGTGCCGAAACCGATCTTGATCTTGGACACTACGAACGATTTTTGGATATTGAGCTGACGCAGAAAAATGCGACTTTATCTGGACGGTTGTTGACGCAACTCATTGCTGACGAGCGCGCCGGAAAATTCGGTGGCAAAACTGTGCAACTTGTACCTCATTTGACCGAAGCAATTCAGCGAGCAATCAAAGAAGCGGGCACGGGCAGTGACGTGCATATTGTGGAAATCGGCGGGACGGTCGGTGACTACGAAGGGCTTAGTTTTGTCGAGGCCATTCGTGAATTTGCACAAAGAGTTGGTCGTGATAAGTGCTTATTTGTGCATGTTGTGTATGTGCCGTTTCTTGGGACGAGCAAAGAATTTAAAACAAAGCCAGCGCAAAATGCGTTGAATGAACTGCGTGGATTTGGAATTGTGCCAGATAGCGTGGTCGTGCGAACTGATGAAATAGCGCCAGATAATGTAGCGAAGAAGATAAGTTTATTTGGGGGTGTGCCAGAATCGAATGTGCTGCTTTTGCCGAATGCCGACACAGTTTATCGAGTTCCGCTGACGGTTTCGGAAAGCGGGCTACACGACCTACTGACGAAATTTTCTGGCCTTGATACGCAGCCCGATCTTTCACATTGGCAACGCATTATTGATACACAAACTACCGATCACGACACTACGGCGCACATCGGATTGGTCGCCAAATACATGGACAACGAAGACACATATATTTCGGTTATCGAGGCATTAAAAGCGGCGGCGTGGCGAGAGAGCACTAATCTGAAAATCAAATGGATTAATGCTGAAACGGCAACAGACAAAGATTTTGCTAGCGTCGACGGACTTGTCGTTCCAGGAGGATTTGGCGAGCGCGGTATAGAAGGTAAAATTGCAGCTGCACGATACGCACTAGATCATGATGTTCCGTATCTTGGACTGTGTCTGGGGCTGCAAGTCGCGGTGATCGCAAGCGCGCGAAAGGCCGGGCTTGGCGATGCTCACAGTAGTGAATTTAGTAAAACTGAATCGAACGTTGTCTACATTATGGAAGGTCAAGCCGGCAAAGAATCAACGGGCGGAACGCTGCGATTGGGTAATTATCCAGCTGCGCTAGCTGACGGTTCAACGGTGGCTAGGCTGTATGGATCGCGCGATATTGTGGAGCGTCACCGGCATCGGTATGAAGTAAACCAAAAATTTACTCAAGCGATTACCGACGGAGGGTTGATAGTTAGCGGCGCGTCACCAGACGGCAAACTTGTTGAGTTCATTGAAGCGCCAAAAAACGCTTTCTTTGTTGCGACACAAGCGCATCCAGAGTATAAGAGCCGACCATCGCGACCGCATCCGTTATTCAGTGGGTTGATTCAAGCGACAGTTCAGTCATTGACAAAATAAAACATAAGTGCTAATATAAATTTGTAATCGACAAACTAAACAAGAAAAACAAAAATGGCTGAAGAAAAATCACACGCTCCGGATCTAAATCATGATGATATTGATGTGCTGCGAATCTTGCTGCACAGTATCAAGGGCTTAAGTCCTATTTCAACCGTGAGCGGCTTTGCATCACTCGAAGACCTCGACGATTTTAACGCAATTGCGTAATACACAGATTCGATCAGATGGACAAAAGTCCGCTATACTAAATATATGAAGACAAAAATTATTATATTTGGTATTACGGGCGATTTGTCGAGCAAAAAATTGCTACCCGCGCTTATACAAGTTCGCGCGCATGAGGAATTTGAAGATATTCGCATTTATGGTGTATCACGAAGCGATAAAAGCGCAGAGGATGTGCTCGGTGGCGATAATCGTGCGCTTTTAGATTGTACAACGATGGTACAGATGGATATGGATAGCGCTAGTGACTACGAGCGTCTGAGAGATGAAATTGATCAAAAAGTTGACGAGCAAGTTTTGTTTTACTTGTCTGTTCCGTCCTCGAGCACGGGTGCAATTATTTCTGGACTTGGAGGCGCTGGTCTCAATACAGAAAAAATCAAATTATTGATTGAAAAGCCATTTGGAAGTAACGTTTCATCGGCACAAAAAATGGCCGATCAAGTCACTAATCACTTTGACGAAAAGCACATTTATCGAATTGACCATTACCTAGCTAAAGAAATGGCGCAAAATATTCTGATTTTTCGAGCGTCAAATGCGCTATTCAATTCGGCGTGGGACAATCGATTCATTGAGCGAATTGATGTAACCGTAAACGAGACGATGCGAATTACCGGCCGGGCAAGTTTTTATGAAGAAACCGGCGCACTGCGCGACGTGCTACAGGGTCACTTGATCCAACTTTTGGCTCTTTCGATGATGGATATCCCGAAGAGTTATGATTGGGACGAAGTTCCGGATGCCAGAAATAGGGTCGTTCAGTCGCTTCAGCCGGCTGACACAGGTTTCGCCGTACGCGGGCAATATGAAGAATATGCCACTGACATTGGAAAAGACAGCACGGCAACTGAAACATTTGTGTCGCTGCGACTTTCGTCGGACGACCCACGCTGGAAAGGCGTTGATCTTCGCCTAACGACAGGAAAAGCTTTAAAAGAACCACTATCTCAGGTAAAAGTTTATTTCAAAAAAGCTGATCACGCGCAAGCGAATACGCTCACATTTTCTCTGAAACCAAAAGAGGGGATTGAGCTGGGACTGTATGCGAGAAAACCTGGCTATGATGGCGGCTATCGCGCGAAAGAATTGCATTTTGACTATGCGACAAACGAAGACGTGCCCGATGCGTACGAACAGGTTTTTGTAGATGCAATTCGATCAGAAAAAAGTTTGTTTGTCACAAACGAAGAAGTGATTGCGGCATGGAAAGTTGTGCAGCCAGTACTTGATGCATGGGATAAAAACGCGGACGGCATGAAGTTATATAGGGCTGGAAGCGACGGCCCGGAACTCTAGTCCGGGTTTTTTCAGGCTTCATTTGCCGTTAATGTCGTGGCCGCCAAACTTGTTGCGCATTGCAGCGAGCAGCTTGGTCGTGAAGGTTATATCGCCTTTTTGTGAGGCTAATCGAACATCGAATGCACTTTGGATTGCTGGCATTGGAACGCCGAGTTTATTCGCGGTTTCGAGTGTCCAGCGAGTCTCGCCAGATTCTTTCACGACACCTTCGATGCCATCGAGCGATGGGTTTTCGTGGAGTGCTTGGCGCGTCAGGTCATTGAGCCACGAGGTGACGACGCTACTTTCTTGCCATACATCGCCAGCTTTTGCGAGGTCGATATTTTTATACGGGCCATCTTTGAGCATGCGGTAGCCTTCCGCGAGACTTTGCATCATGCCGTATTCGATGGCATTGTGGACCATTTTGACGTAATGACCAGAGCCGTTTTCTCCGAAATGTCGGTGGCCGCCACGCGGTGCTGCGAGCGTATCAAGCGCTGAAGCGAGCGTGTCGTAGGCAACTTTATCTCCACCAGCCATCATAGAAAAGCCATTATCCATGCCCCAGACGCCACCACTTGTGCCGATGTCGACCAGTAAGCTACCCGCGTCGTGGACTTTCTTGGCTCGCTCGGCATCACCGCGATAATCACTGTTGCCGCCGTCGACCAGAATGCTACCTACCGGGACAATCTTTAGCCATTCATCGATTTTCTCGTTAATGAGATCGGCTGGCAGCATGATCCATACAACAACTGGGTCACCGTTAAATTTTTTGATAACCTCTTCTTCCGAATATGCGCCGATGGCACCGTGCTGGACGGCTGCATCGATTTTCTCTGGGCTTCGGTTGTGCGCAATGACATCGTGACCATCGCTTGCAAGTTTCTCAACAATTTGTGCACCCATTTTTCCAAGTCCAGTGACGGCTATTTTCATGATAACTCCTCCTCGGGAATATTAGTGTACAGGGCGATTTTTGGTATTGTTTTCAGCAATTGAGCTGGTTGGTCGGTCGGCGCAGGACTATCGCGGAGCAGCTTGCGGAGCGCGTCTTTCTTGTCGCTGCCACTCACTTGAATGACGGCTTGATTAACGCACGAAAAGGCGGCCGGTGTCATAGTGATTCGTTCGAAATCTTCGCCGGCGTATGCGACTGCTAGCGAATTCGCGGTAAAAGCCGGACTCTGCGGTTTAATGCCAACCGTGTGGCCATCGGTGCCCATGCCGAATATTGCCAAACAAAAGTCACTTTCAGCGCATTGCTCGCCGAGCCAATCACCAAAATCTTTGGCTGTAGTTTCTGCATCGACATCCTTGAGTGGACGATAAAGCGACGCACCAGGAGCCGAAAAACCTTCATCAAGCAGCTGCTGCCAATTTTCATCAGGGTGTCCAACCGGGCCGAAACGCTCATCCGTGAGGCTGATATAAAGATTTTCGAGATTTGCGTCACTCAGGTAAGGAAGCGCTGCATGCGCAACACCCTTTCCCGAGCCACCCGATAGGAGCCAGGTAACTCTTTCTCCTTCGTCGAGATGCCGTTTGAGCGTTTCTCCGACAATTTTCCCGGCGTCTTGGACGGGATTTTGAGTGTGGTTGTACTGCATGAGTCCTCCTTGTTGATCTTCTCAGTATACAATATGCGTAGAAAGGTGGCGACTACGCGTTTCGTCTGACCACTGCTATAATGAGTGAAATGGAGACAAAAATTGCGCATAGTGTGCACGAACTATTTGGTCACGAATGTGTGGTTAATTTGTCGCGACCTGAAGCTGCATTTGGCGATTATTCGACAAATATCGCGATGCAACTAGCGAAGCCGCTACAACAACCCCCACGTGAGATTGCCGAGAAGCTTGCTGAAAAGCTTCGAACATCAGATATGTTCTCAGATGTGAGCGTGGCGGGACCAGGGTTTATTAATTTGCGAGTGACGGCGAAATCTCTTGCGGACCAGCTAGACGCCGATTGGTCGGAAAAATATGGTGAAAATTCTGATGGAGCAGGTAAGACGGTCGTTGTCGAATACCCGAGCCCTAACATGGCAAAACCTTACAGCACCGGTCACCTCCGACCAGGAAACCAAGGTTGGGCTGCCAAACGTCTCATGGAAGTTACGGGATGGAATGTTATAACTGATAATCATTTGGGTGATTATGGCGCACCATTTGGTACGTGGGTCGTTGGCTTTTTGCGGCACAGTAGTAATGAGCAGCTTGAAGCTAGTGGCGTGTATGAACTCGGGCGGATTTATATTGTGATGAAAGCTGAGCTAAAAGCGGAAAAAGAAAATGGCGACACGGCGCTCGCCGATGAAGTTCAGTCGTGGCTTCTAAAACTAGAAAATAACGATGAGCAAGCCATTTCCTATAGTCAGCGATTCAATTCGATTAGTCTCGAGCACATTCATGAAATGATGACGCGGCTGCAGATATCAACCGACTATGAATACGGCGAAGCGTTTTTTGCGCCGATAGGGAAGCAAACTGTCCAGAAATTATGCACCGACGGCATTGCGCTGCAGAACGACGATGGTTCGATTATCGTGCCACTCGACGATCAGGGAATAAAAACACCGCTGCTTGTTCAAAAAAGTAATGGTGCGGCACTGTATGCGACAACAGATCTCGCTACCATTTTATTTCGCGAGGAAACGTGGCAGCCGGACAAAGTTATATATGCGGTTGGCGCTGAACAACAATTTTATTTTCAGCAGCTTGCGGGATTAGCGAAAAAACTTGGGCTAAAAACAGAGCTTTTTCATCTTTGGTTTGGTGTTATTGATCAGCTGAATGAGGATGGTGGCCGTGAAAAAATGAGTAGTCGAACTGGCGTCGTTTTGATTGAAGAGCTGCTTGATAAGGCGGAGCTTGAAGCTCGAAAACTAGTCGGTGTTAAAGATATTTCCGACGAGGATGTTGGAATTATTGCGCTCGGTGCAGTAAAATTTAGTGATTTTGTCGCTGATAGACGGACGAATATTTTGTTTGACTGGACGACAATTTTTGCACTATCTGGGTTCTCTGGCCCGTATATTCAGTACGCTGCAGTGAGAATTGCGAAGATAATTGCGGATGCCGGCGAGATGAGTGTCGAAAAAGACGAATATGACTACGAATCTGAAAAAGCGATTCTGCTAAAATTAACCGAGTATCCAGAGGTAATTGCACGGGCAGCGCGCGATATTGAACCGCACAAAGTTGCCACGTATTTGTATGAATTGGCTCGTGGAATGAATCGATATTATGAGACGATTCGTATTTTAGACGGAGACGACGCCGTAGCAAAATCAGCGCGAATCGAGTTACTGCGTAAAGTACATCAAGTATTCGTGCACGCCCTTAGTATTCTTGGTATCCGTGTACCGAGTCGCATGTAATTAAGTAAAAAGGAAGAAGATATGGTAGAGAAATCAAACAAATCAGCGAAACAAGTTGCAACAGAGGCGCGAGCAGCGGCAACTCGCGCAAAAAACGAAGCGGCACTTGCAAAATCAAAGGCAGCGAAAATCGGTGGCGGTCACGCTGCAGGATTTCTCAACTTCGTTCGCGAACAAGGCGTCATTGGCCTGGCGGTTGGTTTGGCAGTTGGTGCAGCCGCTGGTGCATCTGTGAAAATCATCGTCGAGAATTTCATCACACCAATTGTGGCATTTCTCCTTGGCGGCAAAGATCTTTCGATGTTGCAATGGAATACGGGCCTCAAAAACGGTGACGTGGAGCTCATTTTCGGCTGGGGAGCGATTGTTAGTTCGCTTATTACATTGACAGCGACGGCGCTGGTTGTTTATTTGGTTATTCACGCAGCCAAACTTGACCGACTCGATAAAAAGAAGGAATAGCCGGGGGAAGGCGATTAGCGGCTGGTAAAGACAGAAACGCCGTAGATCGCTAGAAGTCCGGCGACAACACCCCATATAATGATTGAAATCGTTTGCCAGAATAGTACTTTTTGTTTGCTAGCACCAAACGCTACGAGCGCCACTGAGGTTAGTTGGCTTGGTAGTAGCGTCTGACCAAGTAGGCTTACGCCGACGACACCGTACTTATTAAGCGCATCCTTTAGTTTTTTAGCCTTACCGGTTGGTTCTTTGCCGTTGCTATATTTTTTTGCGATGGAATGGCCAAACGTGACAATAAGATACATTGATATAATATTTCCGATTATGGCTGCCACAATTGCAATGACTGGATTAATGCCGGCGATAACACCGATCGCTGCCGCTGTATACGACTCGACGTAAGGAATTGCGGCAGCTAGTCCGACGGCAAGCCATTGCCATATTTCATCGGTGTTTTGGATAAAATTGGTGATTGATTCGTACATAGGTTCTCCTTCTAAAAGATTTTATGAAGTTACAGTATTTGTTTAATATTTTGCCAGTAAACAAGAATTGAAGTAATTGAGAGTGTCGCAAACATCGCTAGCGTGGCAAGCGGCTCGGGCTGGTAGTAAACATAAATCAGCGCAAAGAGCGGGAGTAATATCGACAGATAGATATAGACGCGGCGAGTGGCGAGCGAACTTACCGATTGCGTCATTTCGTCGTCGTCCCGTAATTCTGGAGGCACGAGCCCGAAAAACTGTATTTTGTTTTCAGGATTTTTTGCATTATATTTCTTTTGTGCGCCTAAATGTATGCCAATAAGTGAAAACGTAACAACTGTAAACCCTACAGCAATTGCTGCGAGTATCGACGAGTTTCCATATTCGCGCTGAGCTAGGATAATAGCAAGCAGAATATATGTTAGTAGCGTAAATATAAGTGTCCAAAGTGGTGTGCGCAGTTTGAGTGGATCGTTCATGGGGTTAATTCCTCAAGCCAAAATAGCTCGTTTACTGGTGATGAAAGTGTTGCGGCCAATCGTAATGACAATGCAATCGATGGCGCAAATTCACCTTTTTCAATAAAGCCGATTGTTTGTCGTGTTACTTTTACAGCGGCCGCCAACTCTGATTGTGTTAAATCGGCAGCGCGCCGCTTCATGCGTACGTTATTGCGTAGCACTTATTTTTCCTTTTTCTTCTCTTGAACTGCGGTGAGGATAGAAATGCCGAGAACTAGGCCAATTGCGACGATTATTCCGATATCCATACTGTAACTCCTTTCATTAACTGTTGGTTACTCTTAAATTGTAAGCTATACATTACATAATGTCAACTATTATTAACATTTTGTTATATATAACGAACTTTTAAAGATAGTAACCTACGTTACAGCGGAGTTGTCTATAAGCGAGTACTGTAAATATATGAGTATAAATAAATCGGATCAAGAATGGAAAAACGAACTAACGCCAGAGCAGTATCATGTGCTCCGCGAAAAGGGGACTGAAGCGCCAGGATCTGGTGAGCTTTTGTATAACGAGACGGACGGTATATATCATTGTGCGGCGTGTGACGCGGAGCTTTTTTCGAGTGACAGTAAGTACGAATCGACAATGCCGGGGCTTATCGGTTGGCCAAGTTTCTCTGAAGCTTCACAAAATGATGGGATTGTCTTGAGTGACGATAACAGCATGTTTATGAAGCGAACCGAAGCGACGTGTGCGAATTGTGGCAGCCACCTGGGGCATTTATTTCCGGATGACTCGTCGCCAAATGGGCAGCATTTTTGCATTAATTCATTAAGCTTGAAGTTTAATCCCGATAAACAGCCAAAGAAGGCGATGTAGTATGAGTATGCTTGAAACTGCGTACGCCAGCATACGACGAGCAGCGAAACACGCTGGACTGAGTGATGAAGATACAAAAAATTTACTCACCTGTAAAGCCGAGCACGATTTTACAATTTCAGTGAACGGCGAAGCCTTACGGGCGTATCGCATGCAGCACAGCGACGCGCGCGGGCCGTTCAAGGGCGGCATCCGATTTCACCCAGATGTCAGTGAGGATGAGGTGAGAGCTCTGGCGACGCTTATGAGCTTTAAGACTGCGGCTGTCGATATTCCGCTTGGTGGTGGGAAAGGTGGCGTTGCTTATGATCCGCGCAAGAAAGACGATACTTTTAATGAAGAAGTTTCGCGAAAATACGTGCAATATCTGCAAGAATTTATTGGGCCAGACAAAGACGTTCCAGCGCCGGACATGAACACAAATGCAAAAATTATCGACTGGATGGTGGATGAGTATTCGCATTTGACTGGTGACGATACAAAGGCTAGTTTCACCGGAAAATCAATTGAAAATGGTGGTTGTGAGGGTCGCGAGGCAGCAACAGGCCGCGGTGGAATGATTGCTCTTCGGGAATACATTGCAGCTCACCCCGAGCTTAAAACACCTTTGACAGTCGCTGTACAGGGAATTGGTAATGTTGGATTTTATTTTGCACAATTTGCGGCTGCTGAGCTGCCAATCAAAATTGTGGCAATAAGTAATTCGAAAAAGACGGTTGTCGTAAAAGATTTTCAAAATAATGCTACGTCGCTCGATTTTTCTGAAAAAACATATAGTCCCACCGTTATCGATGAAATTGCGGGGGACGGCACGGAAGAAATAGCAAGTGAAGACATTTTGAACCTTACTGTCGACGTGCTGGTGTGTGCGGCGATGGAAAGTGTCGTGACCGAGGAAAATCATAAATCAATTCAAGCTCATACTATTCTAGAGCTGGCGAATGGCCCAGTTGATGATACGGCTTTTTTGGCACTTGAGAAACGAAATGTTACCTGCATTCCTGATATTATTGCAAACGCTGGTGGCGTGATTGTGAGCTATCTTGAATGGCGACAAAACTTGGACGATGAGCACTGGAATGCCAAAAAAGTTAACGCCAAGCTCGACGAAATTATAACTAGTGCCATCCAAGAAACTTTGAAGTTCTCCGACTCTGAATCGATTACGCTCAGAGATGCTGCTTTTACAATTGCGACAAAGCGTTTGACCAGCTAGTGCTGTTCGCATTTTTCCAAAAAACATCTTAAAGACAGCGTGGGTTAGCCACCTGCTGATGGACCGCCGCGTTGATACGCAGATGGGTGATGACGTTTCCGCTGGAGGCACAGTTCTTTCGCTACCCGGCAATCCTCGGCGCAGGCGTAGCGCCCTGAAGTTTTGACGTAGGCCTGCGGTTCATTTTTTCGACGACTCTGGTAGCTTTGTACGAAGTAGTTTTTTCGGGTACTCGTTATAACCCGGCTCAGCTCGGATTTTACGGTCCAGTAAATCAAGTATTTCACGTAACGATGCAGCAATTTGTGGTGATTCGATAATCATGCCAACAATTTCACTGCCAAGAGATATAATTGAGACTTTATTGCCGTAGACACCCCATTCAACCGGCTCTTTGAGGTCACTGTTTTCCACCCACGTTCTTTGTAGGAGCATTAGCTTGTCGGACTCTTCAATACTAATAGTCGGTTCATCGGGTTGAAGCGCGTGTGCGACATCTGGATAAAATACATGGCGCTCGATACCTCGAGCCGGAAATTTGTTGCGAATCTCGTGCATGCCTTGCTCACCATAAAAATTACGAATACCAAATGGCATCGTAAAGGCGATGGGTTTCGCATCATTAAGCTGGTCTTGATAAATCTGTTTGACGCCATCTGCGCCATTAAAGTAGCGAATAGAAGGCTGGGAGCTTTGCGCAAAAAACTCGTCTAGCATTGTTGGTAGTGCATCTTGGAACCGCTTTTTCGTAACACTAAGCTGCTCGCGTTTTTTCTTGAGCGATTCGAGGAGAGCACTTGGATTACCAGCCCAATAGCGGAGTTTTTTTTGTGAGTCATCGCGCCAGGCGAGCTCCTTTTCTTCGAGCGACTCTAAGACTTTATAGGTATTGGTCCGACTTTCGTCGATGAGGTCAGCGAGCGCTGGAGGCGAGCAGGGGCTATTTTTAACTAAAATTGTATATGCCCGAGCTTCGGTGGCTGTGAGGCCAGCTTCTTGCAAAATTGATTCATTCATAAGAGTAGTCTAGCATGAACTGAACAATTTGTGAATATTATAATCACAAAATACGCTCTAACAGATAAAGAAATTGCACAAAATAAGAAAAATGTATTGACATAATTATATTTTTGCGCTATGATATGGATAGTTGAAAATATATAAGATATAAATCAACCGTACATTTCAAAAATAAGAACAAAGCTATGCTTCGAACTCTCATCTCGGTCGAATATAAAATATCAGCCGAGATGAGGGTTCGAAAAAGAGTAGGACCCCAACTCCACGTAGGAGGAGTTATGGCACCATACTGGAGTGCTGGATTCGAGTCACGACGCGAACCGCCCCCGCTATCGCCGCCTCCGGATCTGGTCAATCTGACTGGGGAGGAGGTGACGTTTTCACTCGCTAATTCGAGCGAAACACGTACCTTCAAGCCAGTCGGGCGCGCGACGGTGTACACAAGTCCGGCCTCCGATTGGCGGATGACGGTTAAGGACTGGTCAGACTGGCCAAGCCATGAACGGTCATCCGCGGTGGTACTGCAAGTGTGTCAATCGGTGAGCCGCAAAAGTGTTGAGGTTCAGCAAGAATCCGTGTGTGGCTGGATGACTGATGACCAAAGGATGGACCTAGACCTCGGGCCTTCATTCCCGCAGTCTAGGGACAGCACTATCTTTTTGGTCAATGCTGATGTCGCGATCGCGCTGCTTCACTGCGGCCGGAGTCGCGACATAATGGTGCCGTCCGATCGTTCCACATCGCCTGGAGGGGAGCAGATTTTCCGCTCCCTGAAGCAGGCGATCGATCTTTAAGTAACCAGCTGGGCAATTGACGGTTCGCCCATTAGGAGGATTACCTCCAGCAACGTCGCTAGCCTATGGGGCGGAGTTTGAGTAGAGACGCGATTCAGCGGCTCCTCACTCTGCCTCATGGCACAATCTGTCCATAGATGTGTATCTATGCTGACGAGTTCAAAAGAACGAAACAGAAAGTAAGCTATTATGCGAACACAAGAAAGGAGTGTACATATGAGCAACCAAGAATTACCATTTTTCGTTGGCGAAGTTCGACACGCTGTGACGGAATTTGCTAAAGAAAATGAAGGGCTATTTGGCTACGTGGATGGTTCGGCTGAGCCAAACGCCGGAGAATTGACTGTGTACGATCCTGATAGTGAGGTTCACAAGCACGTTAAGGTTTCAGGGGAGGATTCTACAGTCGTTTCGTGCTCTATTAAAAGAGATATACGCGAGCAATTCACCTTTTACCCCAACCCAGAAGCGCAGCCCTTTGCGGGAGAAGTTGAACGAGTGCTTACTAAAGATAGTAAGTTTGGTTCGACGACTCTAGTTGAGAAAGTACTGGAAACAGGAGAATTAAGATTTGCGAAGGGGATTGGCAAAATTCGACAAGGCCTAGCCTTTAGAGCTCTCTTGTTACTTGAGTCGAGCTATGCCCCTCCAAGCGGCCCAGATGATCTACAGTAGTGCGGAAACAAAACTAAAAAAATGCAGGTTTGAGCCTGCATTTTTTGGGTCATTACATAATTCCATACGCCATACATACGAGCGCGACTGCGCTATAATAGATTGATATGACAAAATTCAAAAAAATATTGTGGATTGATCTTGAGATGACCGGACTCGACTCAGTCGAAGACCGAATTCTTGAAGTTGCGGCAATTGTGACTGATTGGGATTTTACCGAAATTGCGACCTATGAAGGAATCGTCAGCGTCGATTCAAATTTACTCACGGAGCGAATGACGGTGAGCGCTGAGTTCTGGGATGTAAATCCAATTGCGCGAGAAGGCTTGATTGCACAGAATACGCAACATGGCCGACCCCGAAATATAATCGAAAATGAACTCCTAGCGTTTATTGCCGAGCACTGCGAAGAAGATGAAAAAGTCCTGCTCGCGGGCAATTCAATACACCAAGATCGCAAATTTATTGCTAATGAATGGCCGCAGCTTGATGCAAAATTGCACTACCGTATGCTTGATGTATCGGCGTGGAAAGTGGTATTTGAAAGCAAATACAAGATAAAATTTTCCAAACCAGAAGCGCACCGAGCGTTGAGCGACATTCGAGGAAGTATTGAAGAATTGCAGTATTATTTGAAGAAGGCAAAATTATGACACACAAAGAACTAGAAAAATATCTACTCAGTTTTGAAAATACATGGCTCGATTTTCCATTTGGTGAAGCAACATCGGTCTATAAGTATGGCGACAAATCGGCAGGTGATGGAAAAATGTTTGCGTTGATTCAAAACGATAGCAATCCGCTCCGCGTCAGCTTAAAATGTGACCCGCAACTAGCGGAAGTTTTGCGTGAAAAGTATGAATCGGTTGTGCCGGGCTATCACTTGAGCAAAAAGCACTGGAATACAATTATTTGCAGTGGTCAGCTCGATGAAGCGGAATTAAAAGACTTAGTATTACTTAGCTACCAGTTAATCTCTAGGGCCTAGAGCTTGCTCGCGCTAAATTCGTCGAATTCTTTAGAGATTGGGGCGAGTTTTTTGGCTGTATCGTCAAGAAATGCTTTTGTTGATTTGCTATTTGTCTTCTCGTAAATCGTTGTTGCTAGACTGCGTACGGTTGCTAACTGATAGCTCATCTCGCGAGCATAGGTGCGGTCGTAGGTTCCGCTGAGTCGTGCATCCTCGAGTGTCGCAATGAGTTTACTTCCGGATTCTGCTGATGCAATAGCTTTGGGTGGAGTCTTAGGCTTACCGCCATTATTAGAAATTGGCGCTTCGATGTCGCGAGAAGCGTTAGTTAAAAAGATTGATAGGGTGCTGTTGGTACTCCGAAGTTCATTGCTCTTTAAGGTGCGCTGGGCTTGCTTAGATACTTTTTCCAGCGTCGCGATACGCGCACCAAGCGCTTGTAGCTGATCAGTATTTGTAGGACCACCGCTATTAAGAAGTGTCAATCCTACAATCAACGCCACCAATACGCCACCAATAATCACCCCAATAAACAGTTTATTGCTCATGCCTGGCTTATTTGGCTGTGGCGCGATTTGATTGAGGTAGTCGATCGAGTACTCTTGTTGGTTTGGCTGCATAACTATCTTTATTAAAGCATAGCCGATTACAGTGGTAAAGAGCGACAACGCGAATTGCTCGATCGGTTGCTATACTAGGATTATGCAGGACAGTAAAGAAGAAGTGCGCGCACGACTGGGAATCGAGGATGTTGTCGGTGAATACGTGCAGCTGAAGCGGGCAGGACGTAATTTCAAAGGCCTTAGTCCGTTTTCTGGTGAGAAGACTGCCAGCTTTTTTGTCAGTCCGGACAAACAAATTTGGCACGACTTCTCTTCAAATAAAGGCGGTGACATTTTTAGCTTTGTCATGGAAGTTGAGGGTATGGATTTCCGGGGGGCGTTAGAGCACTTGGCTCGTAAGGCTGGTGTCGATCTTAGCTTGTATGATTCTAAGAACGGCCAGGACACTGCCAAGCGCAAAAAGCGGGCATTTGAAGCATTAAATTTGGCGGCTGACTACTACCAGCGCAGTATGCTCAAAAATCGGCATGCGCTAGAATATATTTTTAAGAAACGCGGCCTCACTAAAGAAATTGTGACGGAGTTCCGGATTGGGTACGCACCGTCACAGTCCGACGCACTTGTGGGATTCTTAGGCAAAAAGGGATTTAGCACAAAAGAGATTAATGATGCCGGTCTCGCTAATCGGTTTGGTGGCGACTTATTTCGCGGCCGCATGACGGTTCCATTGATGGATGCAACAGGGCAAGTCATTGGGTTCACGGCGCGAATTCTTGAGGACGAGCCAAATGCGCCGAAGTATCTTAATACGCCGCAGACGATTTTGTATGACAAAAGCCGCCATGTTTTTGGACTCTCTCAGGCCAAAGAGGCGATTCGAAAGAGTGATGAGGTAGTGATTGTTGAAGGAAATATGGATGTGATCAGTAGCCATCAAGCTGGTGTCAAAAATGTTGTGGCGACGGCCGGTACCGCCATGACGCCGCAACATATTCAGGCATTAAAGCGGCTGACAAGCACAATTCGACTGTGCTTTGATGGCGATAAGGCTGGCATAGCGGCAACTGAGCGGGCAATTCCAATCGCAAGTGATGTTGGAATTGATCTGACGATTGTGACGCTACCGGGCGAAGCAAAAGATCCGGACGAGCTGATTCAAAAAGATGTGGCGTTGTGGCAACAGGCGATTGGATTGGCTGAACCGGCGGTTGACTGGGTCATTGCGCAGTACGCTGAGCGCGAAGATATCAGTACGGCGTCCGGCAAGCGAACATTTACGACGGCCGCATTGACAGTCGTTGGGTCATTGAGTGACGCAGTAGAGCGCGATCACTACGAACAAAAAATTGCTGAGCTGACTAACGCGTCGATTGAGTCGATTCGCCATAAAGTCGAGCAGACGAGCAAGCCAACCGCCTCCGTTCCCTTGAAGACCGTTGCTAAAACTGGGAAGAATGATACGCCTGATAGTGCAGCCTACCAAGATAATGCTTTGGCGGTAGCGTTGATTGATCCCACCGTGCACGATCTTTTTACCGACGACGCCTGTGCGAGTTTCTCTGGTGATGATCGCCAGGCCGTAGCTCGATACGTCGCAACCAAACATCAGCCCATCACCGATACGACACCCGCCGAATTGCAGCAGCACGATACCTATGTTAAAATATTATTATTGAAGGCCGACGCTCGCTATGCCGACTGGAACGATCACGATCGTTACTTTGAAACGGCACGATTGCTCCGCCATGTAGTAACTGAACACATTAAACGACAAAAAGAAGACGTTCAAAAACGTCTTCGCGAAGCCGAAGCAGCACACGATGACGCACTCATACGCGACTTACTCGAACAAATAACCGCTCTTAATAAGGAGATTACCCATGGCAAAAAATGACAAGATAACCCCTAAAGATGCACCAGAAGAAGAGCTAGCAACCGTCGTTGTGGACGGTAGTGGTGGCCCGCTAAGTGAAATTGACGAACCGGCCGTGGCAGATCTCATAGATGAGGAAGATACCGACGAAGACACGCTCAACCAAGGTCAGTATTTAGACGATGTAAGCGACGACAGTGTTCGACTTTATCTACGTGAAATCGGAAAAATTCCACTTCTCAGCTCGGCTGAAGAGCTCGATCTAGCCAATAGAATTGTCGAAAATAGCGAAACCTTAAACCAAGTTCAAGCGCAGCTAGCTGAAGCTAACGAGTCTGAGAACGATGGTGACGAGGGCATCGAAGAAGAGCGCGAAGATTTGAAAGCGCTAGCAGTTAAGCTCAGTAAGCCAAAAGACCAAATGGCCGAAGCAAATATGCGGCTTGTCGTTTCGATTGCCAAGCGCTACTCGGGCCGTGGCCTCGATTTTCTTGATTTGATTCAAGAGGGTAATACTGGGCTATTGCGGGCGGTTGAAAAGTTTGACCCAGACAAAGGATTTAAGTTTTCGACCTACGCCACATGGTGGATTCGCCAAGCGATTACCCGTGCAATTGCCGATCAGGCGCGAACGATTCGTATTCCGGTGCATATGGTTGAGACAATCAATAAGTTACTTCGTACTCAGCGCCGCATGACGCAGGAACTGAACCGTGAGCCGACAATTGAAGAGCTTGGAAAAGAGCTTGAAATGGAACCGGAAAAAGTTGAATACGTCATTAAGATCAAGCAAGATATTACATCGCTTGATGCAGGTGTGGGACGTGATGGCGAAGACGAAGATTCAGTTCTCGGTGATTTTATTGAGGACGAGGATGGTGCGACGCCGGAAGACTCAGCCGCAAATCAGCTTTTGAAAGAGCAAGTTCAGTCTATTTTATCGACACTTTCAGAACGCGAGCAAAAAATTGTTAAAATGCGCTTCGGCCTTGAAAATGGTAAAAGTCATACGCTCGAGGAAGTCGGGCAAGAATTTGCGGTGACGCGCGAGCGAATACGCCAGATTGAAGCCAAGGCGCTCGCCAAGCTTCGCAAGCACAAAGATGCACGTAAACTTCACGAATATCTCGGGTAGGTCTGTACTTGACATAATAAGTTTAATTTGCTAAAGTAAAGTTTGTAGTAAGCTAATGCATCTCAAAAAGAAAGGTGCCATTATGGAAACAAACAATCACGACTCTAGCAAATATGACCCCTACGCGGAAATAAGGCGATATGTTGATGAACAAAATGATGAAGATGCCGCGTACAAAAAAAATAAAGAAATAGATGAGCTAAATGCCAAACTAAATTCACCTGCTGCCGGTGAAAGTCCATCAGTAGACACGGGTCCAAAGTATGATCTCGCCAAAGTTGCTCTAAGCAAAGATTTTGATGACGATAACTCAAGCGCAAGTTAGGTAATCACAACGCTACCCATCCTAAAACACCGCAGGCATGGCTAGTGATTGTTTTAGCGACAAAATTGACAGTAGAGTATCCAGATGCGTACGATAGGTGTATGAACACTACTGGAGCTGAGCTTTTAATCAAATGCCTGGAAAAACAGGGCGTTGAATACATATTCGGCTACCCTGGCGGCGCAGCCATTCCTATTTTTGATGCACTTGCACGCAGTGGCACGTCTATTAAATTTATTTTGACTCGGCACGAACAAGCGGCGGCTCACGCGGCCGATGGTTATGCGAGAGCGTGTGGCAACCCGGGCGTTGTTTTGGTAACGAGCGGGCCAGGTGCCGGAAATCTTGTAACTGGTCTCATGACGGCCAAAATGGATAGTGTCCCGATGGTTGCAATCAGCGGGCAAACAATCACGGCCATGTTAGGGCTTGAAGCGTTTCAGGAAGCCGATATTGTCGGGATAACAAAGCCAGTCACGAAGAAAAATTATTTAGTTTTGGATGGGTTAGCGATTCCTGAGATTGTTGAAGAAGCTTTTTCGATTGCTACATCTGGACGACCCGGGCCGGTGCTGATTGATCTTCCAAAAGACATTGCAGCTGGAGCAGTTGAGACGATTACGGCCAAAAAATCCGTTCAGCAGATGTTAGTCGAAGACGCGATACTACCGAATAAATCTATAACGCTAATCGCTGAGACCCTCATAGATGCTGCAAGACCACTAATACTTGCCGGTCATGGCGTGCTAATTGACGATGCGAGCGAAGAGCTTAATCGCTTCTCTGAGCAATTTGACGTACCCGTCGTAACGACCTTACTCGGTAAGGGCGCGATTGATGAAACTAGTGAATTGTCTTTAGGTATGCTCGGAATGCACGGAACTGCGTACGCCAATACTGCAATCATGGAGGCTGATGTTATTTTTGCCATTGGTTCTCGCTTCGATGATCGAATTGTTGGCGATGCTGCAGCATTTGCTAAGAATAAAAAAATTGTTCATTGTGATATTGACGTTTCGCAGTTTGGCAAAATGATAGCGGCCGACATAACGCTGCAATCTGGTGCCAAACAAGCGCTCGGTGCACTGATTAAGACCGATTTGTCGGCGTATCACGATGTCTGGCGTAAGCGAACAGCAGAGTTAAAGCGTGATTTAGTGCTGCAACTGAGCGGTCAAGATGGCCTGACGCAGCAAGCGATTTTAGAGTCTATTGACCGCCAGACGAAAAGCGATGCAATCGTTACGACCGATGTTGGCCAGCATCAAATGTGGGCAGCGCAATTTCTTCGGACAAAATCACCAAACCGTTGGATTAGCTCGGGTGGCGCGGGCACGATGGGGTTTGGGCTGCCGAGTGCAATCGGCGCACAGTTTGCTCAGCCCGGCGAAACTGTCGTTGCAATTATTGGCGACGGTGGTTTTCAGATGACAAGCTACGAATTAGCGACGGCTTTTATTCATAAACTACCATTAAAACTATTCATTATGAATAATCACTATCTTGGTATGGTGCGGCAATGGCAGGAGCTTTTCTACGACAACACGCTGAGCGGCGTCGATATGGAAGGGAATCCAGACTTTGTAAAATTAGCGGAAAGCTACGGCGTACGGGCAATTAATCTTGAAAAAACGAGCGACATTGAGCGAGTGGTGCAAGAGGCACTAAATTACAATGACGGGCCAATTGTTGTTAATTGTGAGGTAATAAAAACTGACAACGTCTATCCGATGGTTCCGGCTGGCGCTGGCTACGATAAAATGCTTATTCGAGCGCCCGAAGCTCCTCTCGAGAAGCCATCTGGCAGCACGTAATATTATTGCCTGAAGTGGGCTTGAATGAGCTCGTCTTCGATTTGTGCGTGAAGCTTGTCGATATTTCCATCGTTGATAATATAATGGTCGGCAATCGCAATCGGGCCACCTTTTTCAAGATGTTCAATTTCGCGCCAATCGCGTTCGCTTGCTTCAGCTGCGGTAAATGGTCGCTCTGGGCGATTTGCGAGACGGCGATGGCGGAGGGCTCGTGGCGATACAATCGCCACGACTGTTAGCTCGCCAGGGAATTCGTGTTTCATTGCTTTATACTCTGTCCAGCTGTAAATTCCGTCGGCGATAATGTGGTGTTGGCCGGAGCGTGCGAGGTCGTGTATCTGCGTAATAATTCGTTTTACGACGAAGTCTTTGCCTTCACGCTCACGAATTTCTTCACGAAAATTTGCTTGGCTTTCAGCTGTGACTTCGACACCGGCTTCTTTCATGGCGTCGTAAATGACACCGCCGAAGTAGACTTTTGGGTAGCCTTTCGCAGTGAGATAATCGACGGCAGTGCTTTTGCCGCTACCGGGCAACCCAACAAAGGCGAGTATTTTGACATTTTTTTCTGCTGACATTATTTATAGTATAACAGACACTTTAAGTAACAATGCCTACGCTTGCGTTGTGGAACACTGAGCATATACTATGAGAAATATATGGGAATACAAAATGGAGAATACAGATGGATGGATGAAGCTGCATGTGCAGGCGAAGATCTAGAAACATTTTTTCCTGAAGATAAAAACGGCTTGCAGCTCCGCGGTGAAGAGTATGAAAAAATAGCTAAAGTTGCTATAAGTTTGTGTAAAAAATGTGAAGTACAGAATGATTGCCTCGAATTTGCACTTCGTGAGAGTGTATATGGTATATGGGGAGGCACGAGACCTAATGAGCGCCGAAAAATGAAAGATAAAAGTAGGCGCTCGTTTTCAAGACATAGTGCTAGGTAGCGTATACTAAAAATATGAAGCGACTGGTAATTATCGACGGCAAAAGCGTGTTTTACCGTGGGTATTACGCCATGCCTAATTTGACTCTGAAAGATGGCACGCCGATCGGCGGCGTTTTTGGGTTCACAAGTATTGCAATCGAGATTATTAAGCAGCTCGAGCCGGATTATATTGCGGTGGCGTGGGACATTAAGGGAACAAGTACTACGAAGCGAACGGAAATCTTTGCTGAATATAAAGCCGGTCGCACCAAGCCGCCAGACGATTTTTATGCTCAGCTGCCAGCGCTGCGTGAAGTCCTTGCGGCGTTTAATTGGCCGCTGTACGAGCTCAATCATTACGAAGCCGACGATATTATTGGGACATTTGCTGCGCAGGCCAACGTTAAAAACGTCGAAGCCTGCATCGTGTCTGGTGACTACGACATGTTGCAACTTATCGCGCCGTCAACATCGGTGTATATTACGAAAAAAGGTGGTGTTGATTTAACAAAATACGATGCGGCGGCGTTTGAAGCCAAGTACGGTGTCAAAGTCGCGCAGTTTGTTGACTACAAAGCACTGGTTGGCGATACGAGCGACAATATTCCTGGTGTTCGCAAGATTGGTCCAAAAGCCGCCGAAAAGTTGCTCGGTGCCTACGAAACGCTTGATGGAATCTATGCCAATACTCACGAGCTCAAGGGCGCGCAAAAAGAAAATATAGAAAACGATAAAGACTCGGCGTATATGAGTCAAAAATTAGCGCAAATTTATTGTGATGCGCCGATTGAGCTTGACTTGGACGAGACTGACATTGAGCGAACCGATCTTGCCAAAGTGTCGGCAGTGCTCGCAAAATTTGAGTTTAGCTCGCTGATTAAGCGACTACCGAAGCACATGCAGGAGCTTCCGGAAACCGGTGCGCTACACTTCGAGAATGGCGCGGACGTGATGCTCAAAGAGATTGATTGGCCGGAGCAGCTGACGATTGACGGGCCGGTCGTCCTCGCTATAGTCGATGACACGCTGTGGTTATCGGCGAACGATCAGACCGTCATGCATCAAAAAATTACTCAGATTGATAAAAGTGTTTGGCGTGCACTTGAGCTGGCGACGGTGATTAGTTACGATAGCAAGCTTTTGTATCATGCATTGGCTGAGTGCGATGTCATTGTTAGGTTTGATCAGCTGCACGATATTCATCAAGCGGCGTTTTTGATTGATCCGCTACGCCGAGACAGAAGTGTTGAGGCGTTGATTGGCCGTGAGCTTAAGACTGAAAGTAGTCGTATGGCTGCATTGTGGCAGATTTATCAGTGGCAAACGGAAGCGTTTTCGCATACGCCAAAGCTCAGCGAGATTGCGCATAAGTACGATTTTCCGTTGACGTACAACTTATTTATGATGGAGCGGCGCGGCATACAAATTGACCGTGAATTGCTTTCGACAATGAGCCAACAACTCGCCGACGAACACAAACAGTGCGAACACCAAATGTACGATATGGCTGGCTATGAGTTTAATATTGGCAGCCCAGCGCAGCTCGGTGAAGTGCTGTTTACGAAATTGCAGCTTCCAACAACGGGTATTAAAAAAGGTAAAACCGGCTACAGCACCGGTCAAAAAGAGCTTAATAAACTACGCGGCCAGCATCCAATTATTGAGCTCATCGAAAAATCTCGTGAGCTGGCGAAGCTTAAAAATACCTACGTTGATACATTGCCAAAACTCGCTGATAGCCAAAATCGTGTTCACACCACGTTTAACCAAGATGTTGCCAGCACTGGCAGGCTGAGTAGCACTAGTCCGAACTTGCAAAATATTCCGATTCGAACGGCACTCGGTCGGAAGATTCGCGAGGCGTTTATCCCTGAGGGTGACATGGTTTTTGTTAGTGCAGACTATTCGCAGTTTGAATTGCGACTTGCGGCGATTTTAGCGGGTGATGAAGAGCTGATAAACGACTTTAATGGCAACGTCGATATTCACACCAAAACCGCTAGCCAAGTCTATGGAATCCCAATGGACGATGTGACCAAAGCGCAGCGACGTGACGCGAAAGTAATTAATTTTGGTGTATTGTACGGCATGAGTCCGCATGGACTATCAGCGGCAACTGGCATGAATTTTAGTGACGCGAAAAGTTTTATTGAACAATATTTTAGTCTTCGTGCACCAATTCGGAAATTTATCGACGAAACGCTCGCACAAGCCGAACGCGACGGCTACGTTGAAACCTACAATGGTCGCCGCCGTCCAACACCAGATGTCAAAAGTAGCAATTTTATGGTGCGAGAAGGTGCTAAGCGAGCGGCAGCTAATATGCCAATTCAAGGAACAGAAGCTGATCTTATGAAACTCGCGATGATTCGCGTAGATGAAAAGCTGGGCGACCTGGGGACCCAAATTTTGCAAATTCACGATAGTATTCTCGTGGAGTGTCCTGCCGAGAATGCTGAAAAAGTCAGCGACATTCTTCGCGAAACAATGGAGTCGATTGCACCGGATCTAAAGATAAAGCTTAACGTTGATGTAAATATAGGCAAAAACTGGGGAGAATTATGATGGATATCTCAATAAAAAAAATGCACGAAAAAGCTCAATTGCCAGAATACCAGACGGATCATTCGGCCGGAATGGACGTGAGCGCTTGTCTTGACGCGCCGGTAACGCTGTCGCCAATGGAACGTAAAATGATACCCACTGGCCTAGCGATTGCGATACCTGAAGGTTATGAAGGACAAATCCGATCGCGAAGTGGAATGTCGCTGAAGCTTGGTATTGTCGTGGTAAACGGCGTAGGGACGATTGATGCGGATTATCGCGGGGAAGTCGGCGTTCTGATGGTAAATTTGAGCTCAGAAAAATACACGATTAACGATGGTGATCGTATCGCGCAATTGGTGATTGCCGCCTATGCGAAAGCAAGCTGGCAAGAAGTGAGCGACCTAGACGATACGGTTCGTGGCAGTGGCGGGTTTGGGAGTACGGGGTTTTCGGCAGTTCAGCAGTAGCTACAAGCGTACTATAATTGACATAGATTACTTTATGTGATAATGTTAATAAATTATGACGAAAAAGTTTGAGGCGCAGCACTCTGGCGGTGGTCTAGTTAGCTATGAACGCGCAGTAGATGCAGTGTCACTTGAAGACATTTCAACTGTGCTCAAATTGCACAAAATTGAAGACACGCCTCCAGAAAGCCTGACATATCTAGTGGACGCAGGGTCGATTCATCTGAATGAAAATACTGATCCTGAAACGTATCAGAGTATTATGCGAGCACGGTCTGAATTTTTTGGGGAAGTGCTTGGATGGGACGATGAAAATCATCCACTGCACCAGGCATATAAAAAACATTCTGAATTTAAAAACGCGGTAGTCCCTGTCGATACGTTTGTGGGCTCGCAAGTTGTTTTTAGCGATTGTAGTCTCGACGCTACAAAAATAATCAGTGCATGTCCTCAAGCCATTGGCCTTGCTCCCGAAAGCGTCCGCGCCAAAGTCGACAATTTATCATCACTCGGTCTCGACGCTACAAAAATAATCAATGCACTTCCTCAAGCCATTGGCCTTGCTCCCGAAAGCGTC